>Ga0209536_100005163_pt1 | contig 20412 bp, 19 predicted proteins | sample DeeMarSeWOR28_12_FD_187461 | JGI IMG/M metagenome (GOLD analysis project Ga0209536, IMG submission 187461) | Marine sediment microbial communities from White Oak River estuary, North Carolina - WOR-2-8_12 (SPAdes) (version 2) | ecosystem: Environmental > Aquatic > Marine > Intertidal zone >...
GGCAATTATGGCCACAACAACCATCAGCTCCATGAAGGAATATCCTGAATCATCACGATTGGTTAACAATTTCTTCATCTTCTCCATCCAATGCCCAGGCAACCATTCGCGTTTAGCACAGGTCCTCGACCTCAGATCCTGCCGCAGTGAATGATCTGCCCGTGTTTAAGAGTTGTCTGCAAAAGCTGTGCCTCTTCCGATAGCTAGTCCAAAAGGTTCTCCAAACAGGTGCTTTCCCACACGTTCAGTCGAACCTCTCCCGGGTGGAAAATTTTACAACTTGGTATCGGACACCGGGAATTCCAATATAACTATATGAAATTATTAATATTATTTTAAAGTATATTTAGCCGCCAAAAAGCACACTGCCAAAAGGATTTATCGGCAATTTCCCTGAAAAATTGAGAAATACTTCAAATGACAAGTCATAAGAGATGGTGATAGGGCTAGCAAAGTTGATTATTTCTATTAAAACTATAAAATGATTTAATACCCGGATATTAAAAAACCTAATAGGAACTGGGAATTCGTTCAGGCCGGTTCTCCAATTTTTCGAATTGAAAGTAATCGAGAACTGAGTCTCCAAAATTCCCCGATGCATGGAGTGAATACCTGCTATAAATCCTTCCCATTTTGTTTGAAATAAATTAGGGTGAGGAAATCAGGACTCCGGTTTTTGATGACACCAGTGTGGAATATTAATTCTAGGGAGACGGATATGGTGAAAATAGCTCCTTTCAACCAACAAGACCCGGAACAGTGGCGACGGCAAAACGAAGAAGCTCTTCAAACAGTTCATGATGATGGCCTCAAGGGAATCATCAGCGGCGTATTGAATCTGCACGAGCTTGAGCACACGGGGGCGTGGAAGCACTCCGGCCGGCGGCTTGATTACGCCAATTCAACCTTTGAGGTATACCTTCACCATCATACCACCTGGTCCCTGAACGATTTTAGGTTGCTCGAGGAGGTTGTTTTCGAGCACTTTGACGAGCTAAAAAGACTGGGGCTGGAAAGTGTGTTGATGCGGCTGAAGCGGCTGAAAAATGAACCAGACCCGCTGGCGGAGCGAAGACGGAACCGCAGAAAGTAGAAAACCCTGTTGGCTGAACAACGTAAGTGGTCAACTTAATCAGCAGCGTCTCCCAAACCGCTCAACATTCTCAAGGCCGTATCAGATATTGCCGTCAACCGCTTGGTATTATAAGAGATAATCATAACCACTGATTTCAAAACCTATTGACTTTATTGGATTTTTAAATAATAATGCGTTGTAGCCGCTCAAAACGAACAGACAAACCATGATTGAGAAAATTGTAAAAAACTACAGGATTGATGATATTTCATCGGCGAGAGACGATTTGGCCGACCGGCTCGGTAAAGCGCCCGGGGATCGTGTTTCAGCTATAGCGTATCTGCGACGACAGCATCATGGAAATACAGCCGGACTTCAAAGATCTGCTCGAATTATTCAACTCTCACAAAGTTAAATACCTTATTAAGGAATATAAAGTTGAAGGCCATTAAGCTTCCACGGATAGACTGTGAAACGGTCTGCAGGGAAATCGGAGATTTTATCATCGAATCCGTTCAGGCGGTGGGTGCCACCGGCTGCGTGGTGGGCCTGTCCGGCGGGGTGGATTCGAGCACGACAGCGGCCCTGATCACCAGAGCCTTTGCCGGATACAATGCCCACAACGCCCCCCACTTCGAGCTGGTGGGTTATATCCTGCCGACCCGTATCAACCAGGCGGCCGATGTCCAGGACGCGGAGGCCCTGGTCAAGGCGCTTGAAATCCGCTACGAAATCCACAGCATTGAAACAGTGGTGGAGGCCTTCCGGTCAACCAATCCGGAGGCGTTTGACGATAACTACCACCGCGGCAACCTGATATCCCGGGCCCGCGCCAATGTTCTGTCAACCAAGGCAGCCACCGAGCATAAAATCCTGGCCGGCACCGGCAACCGGGATGAAGATTTCGGCATCGGCTACTATACCCTGTTTGGCGATGGCGCCGTACACATAAGCCCCATCGCCGGGTTGTCAAAACGGCTGGTAAGGGAGATGGCCTTTTTTCTGGGGGTGGATGAAGCCATTGTGCAGCGCGTGCCCACCGCCGGACTGGAGCCCGGCCAGAGCGATTATAGAGATCTGGGTTACGACTACGATGTGGTGGAGCTGGTCAGCGAGGGCCTGGATCAGGGCTTAACGGCCGAGCAGCTGACCGTCCACGAGCAGGTGGCCCCGCTGGTGAAAAAACAGATTGCGCGCTACCGCTCCCTGTTCGGCGAAGCGCGCCTGAACAGCGTTGAAAAAGTCGTGGCCGATATCAACCGGCGCCACCAAACGGCCATGGGCAAGGTCAAAATCGTCCACCCGCCGACCCCGCAGATTTCGTTGATTTACGAGTAACCTTCGAACTCCCGACAAGGGCCCGGTCGCTTTTAACGCCAGACTCCCACAGAATTATTGGTCGAAGCTTTTCTATTTAAATCAAAAACTTGCGCTTTGTATTGCAATCGTCCACCGCTTACATCCGGTGGCGGATCCCAGCCATAGCCTTGACCAATTCGTTTATCCACCGCATTGAAAACATCCTCGTCGTTTTGCCACCCCGCATCGGACAACTTTATCTTGACCCACACCAGGGTCTCCCTTGTATTGAGTTCTCTGACGCCTGCCTTTAGCGCGGTCAAACTGGCGGTGTCCGACAACAAATCGATTTTTTTTATGGCGACCGAAAACATGACTCCCATAATGACCAGAACCGACATCATTTCCAGCAGGGTAAAGCCTTTTTCAGTGTTAATGCGGCAGCTTCCCTTAAATAATTTTTGCAACCAAGAACCCGTGCCATCATCGCTTTTGCAATCAAATGCGAGCATTTGTACACTCCCCAAAATTATCAAGGCAATTTGCCAAAATAAAAAACCGGACTGACCTCTGTTTGAGGTAACCCGGTTTCCGGCTTTTGCCCTGGCAACCCGGCTATCTCATTGAGATCCGTAGCTTTCCGTCCCCACCTCGCGGTGGGTTTGGCTTTTTCGTGGGAAAAATTTTATTGTTATTTATTACTAAATTTATAAGTCATTTTCAATTAAATGTAAACATAAAATTCAGCTGATGTCGAAAAAACTTACGTATCAATGCCGGGAAATGACCGGTTGGATTTCTTTATGGACGGCAGGGCTGCCTGCATGAGGAAACTTTGGATGGAGCAATCAACTTGCTGAGAATTATCGGGGCGGCCCCGTTCCGACAGCACCGGCACTTCCGGAACCTCCGCCGCTACCCGGGTGATCTTCTGAATCTGAACTCTGCTGATAGCCATCTATGTTGAGGAGTTTAAGCATTAAAAATGATTTTTTTTCAGGTTCAACCAGGACTTCGACCGGATCCTCATGCTCCCCTGCATACTGGGGCGGAATTAATACCACATACCTTCCCGCTGGAAATGGTAAAGGCTTCAAGGGGGTGGTTCCCAGGTATAATGGATCCCCTGCACATTCATTTTTATGGTATGTTATAAGCCCGAAAAATCGGCGAACCGTTTGACGGCTAAACTTTTCTTTATGGCACAAGTATATGACAACATTAGAAATATTGCTTTCGACCTCCAGATACCCCGGGGCGCCGCCTCCGGTAATGATTTTGGTTTGATCCGAATTTGCCGCTATGGCCCCGAAAAAAAAAGCAGCCAGAACAATAGTGGTATTAAGAAATACTTTCACCCTCATGGTTTATCTCCCGCTATTGAACCGTATTTATTTCCGAAGCTCTGATAGCAACGATTTTTTACCGGCTTCTTTGGCTAAACACCGAGTACAGATCTTCTTAAGATGAATATGAGGATAAAGATCGAGGCGGCAAAAACAAAATTAGCCAAAGCGAAAAGAACCGGTAATATTGCCAATAGCATGATAACAACACCTGCTGCAAGGCCCATCAGCAAGCAGGTAATTTTATGGCTGACTTTTTTTCGCACCAAAGATTGCACGGCATTCAGCAGCAAACAGATAATGAAGGTTTCGGCCAGCATCAGGAGCCAATGCTTCAGATTTACCGGTGAAAACATTCTGCCGCCCCGGAACCATGACCATTCATCCTGAATTTCCGGGTGATAATATCCGTTTAATACCTGGTTGATGGCATGGGCAAAAAGAAACACGCCGGGCATTCCGTAGGGATCATCCTTGTCGTTCGGAGTAAAATCGGTCGGACTGTACGGAACCTGAAAGTAATCCACATCCCGTTGGGCCAGGCCAATCAACACAATCCGTCCCGAAATCAGCTTGGGGTCCGTCCATCCGTTGTAAACCTCATGGTATGGAACGGTTGTAATGGGTGTTTCAGAAAAGGCCAGCCACAGGCGTCTGGGAATTGGTTTGCCGATAAGATGCACGCTATCAAGCCTGATCTCAGGGGTTAAGCGGAGCTTGCGCGCAAGGACTTTTATGAATAAGCTGGGTTCTTGAACCGGCACCCCTGCTTGATCTGTTCTATCCCAGGAATACAAGTACATGACCTGTTTTATCCAGCCGATATCCCTTGTAAAAGATATAAATCCCCATTCGGCTTGATCATAAAGTATCGGATCCTGATTGCTTTGGGCCTGTCCCAGAATAACCGGAAAGTTTTTTAACTTGCTCCATTTAAGGGCTTTCTCAAATATGAGGGTTGCCTGCCGGGCGTCAGGATCATGGGCCGGTGGAAACCAAAAATCAAATCCAACGGCCTCCGCACCCAACCGGTGAAGATTTTTTAGGACGGTCGGATGATATTGACGCCATAATTTAGGATTGGAGAGATAAGAAGGCGGCTTTTTCAGGCCGTTTGCGGTGTTCATCTTTTTATGTTCATCAGGCGATATGGTGACAACCGTCACCGTTTGGGAATTCGGAACCAGGATAAGCCCACATTGCCAAATTTTGGTTAACAGATTCAGGTTAAAATAATTCACCAGCGGCATGCAAAGGGTCATAATTATACTGGTTATCAGCACAGTGCTTAAAAAGGAGGCTCTCGGGGTTCCAAAAATGAACGATCCGACAGATTTTTTACGTTTCCCGGACGTTGCCGCTAGTTCTTCTTCGTGCCAGATGATGCGGTAGACCCTGATCGGTTCTTCTATATTTTTGACGACCTGCAGACCAACATAATCATAGTAATAATCAAGCTTATTTTTGACCTGATCAAATACGGTTCCGGAAATAAAAACACCGCCGGCTTCAGCCAACCCTTGTACCCGCGCTGCAATATTAATTCCATCCCCGTAAATCCTGTCGCCATCTTCGATAACATCACCAAGGTTGATTCCGATGCGAAATTCCATTTTTCGGTGATCTGGCAATTTGGCGTTTAATTCGTCAAGCGCATCTTGAATAGCGGCCGCACATTGGGTGGCATCTATCACACTGGTAAATTCAGCCAGAAGATTATCGCCTATATCATCCACGACACGCCCGCGATGCGCCTGAACCAGGGAGGCCAAAACCAGGCGATATTCCTTGAGCGTCTCAACGGTCCCTGCTTCGTCATCAGCCATCAGGCGGCTGTAGCCTTTGACATCCGCACTGAGGATGGCACTAAGTTTTCGTCTAACACCGGAATTGGTCATGAAATGCTCTTATTTAACGGGGTCTGGGGAAAATGTTCGATTACCAAACGGAAAAACATCTAGGTAATAAAAATATCACTATATTTCAGCAAATTATATAATATTGAGTCAAGTTGGGTCAAACCCTAATAAAGAAAGAAAAGAAAATAAATGTCTTGATAAATAATTTTTGTAAACCGATTGGATTTCTGGATCGTCTAAACAAGCAAATTCCAACAAAGGAGGCCAAACCATGAAAACGAGACTATTGAAAATCGGACTGTTGATTGCAGGGTTGATGTTTGTATTCACGGCTGCTTCCTGGGCCGACAGCAGAAAAGATCGCTATCGTAAACATGGGCCTGAAAAGGGCATTCACGCCAAATATAACAACAACGGGTCCTATCATCGCCTGGTCGAGCACCCGGACAATCACAAATTCTACCCCCGCAAAAAATTGATTCGCAAGCATCGCCAGTACCATCGGAATAAGTGGATTCGCAAGCACCGGCGCTATCACCCTCATCAGTGGCTTCGCAAGCATCGCCCCCATTGGCGAGACCACCGCCACTACAGCGATAATTCTTATGACGACGCGTCCTACAATGAATTTTCCGTCGCGGCGACATTCAGCGAGCCGGGGGTGGAATTCAGCATCGGGACCAAAAGAACGTGGTAAGTTGTAATTCTTGGTGGGAAGATATATGATTAAACAGGCTGTCAGCCCGGATATGACCACCCATATCCGGGCGGCAGCATGGTTAACATCACCCCGGGGCATTAAAGGTCATCAGCGTGTCTAATGAACAGTTAAACCTGGCGCAACAGCCCGAACCACCCCATGGCGAGTCAACGAACAAATCCGGTTCGCCAGGACAGGTATATGCGGACGAAGAACTCGTGCGCCGGGCGAAAGCCGATGATCCCTGGGCCATCGAACAGCTGGTGCTGCGGTATCAGCAAAAAGTCTACGCCATCGCCTACCAGATGCTGGGCGGTGATGCCGAAGAGGCCCGGGACCGCACCCAGGATGCATTTTTGCAGGCATTTCGCAGTATCAAGCGGTTTAAAGGGAAGTCTTCTTTTTATACCTGGCTTTACCGCATCGTGATCAACACCTGCATCGATGCCCGCCGGCGCCGAAGCCGGTGGAAAGAGATTTTCTTTCCCTGGCGCTTTGACAGGGATAAAGCGGGTGCCACGGATAACTCACTGGAAGAGTTCGCCGACGTCAATCCCGGTTCTGACCCCCTGGCAGTGGCCAGCGGCCGTCAGCTGCAAGAAGACGTCAAAAGCGCTTTGGATAAGCTGTCGCAACGACAGCGGACCATATTTCAATTGAAAGTTTTTCAGGAAATGAGTATAGCAGAAATAGCCGAAACAATGGGACTGGCGGAAGGAACCGTCAAAAGCCATCTGTTTCGAGCCACCCGGATCGTCCAGAAACAACTGAAAGGATGGGCCGGAGTTTAAGGAGGTGCCGGCATGCAAGCATGTGAACACCTGATAGAAACATTAACGTTATATGTATACGGTGAGTTGGATCCTGCCGCCGGAACCAAGATCGCCGATCATCTCCAAAATTGTGAGGGCTGCCGTAACGAGTACCGGCGCCTGTCATCCGTTCTGGACAAGATCAGGGAAGCCAGTGTATCGCCGCAGTTATCACCCCTGCAGGCCAGGTCGATGGCCGCTGAGATTAGCCGGACCCTAAAGGCCGGCACCCGCCGGACCTGGTGGCACCAGTATCTGACGTTGCTGCCCGCGCGGTTGGCACCGACGGTCGCCATCGCCGGCGCCCTGGTCTTTGCGGTTGCCGTCATCGGCTATCTGGGCCTGAACAGGACTCCGGATACAGTAACGGTTTCCCAGAACCAGAACGAAGAGTTGATGTTGAGCGACAAAGACCTGGAGATCCTGGACAACCTGGAACTGTTAAAAGAAATGGACGCCATTCAGAAACTTTCCAGGGTGGTGAATCCGGATGGTGAACCCGAACCGCTGCCGGGCTTGGACAACGGCACAAGGGGAATGAGACAGGATGGATTGGGTAGCTTTTGGGCATAAAATTCTTCGTACAAGATGGATTCGATCAGCCCTGGTAGCCGGTCTGATTGCCTTGACCGGTTATTGTCCGGTCTGGGGCCATGATGCTCGGCCCCATCGCGAATCCATCTCCATCCTGACGTTGGAGCGCTTCGAGGCATCCCCTGCAGGATATGAGTTTTTAGCGAAAAGAAGCAAAAAGTGGAAAGACCTGTCTCCGGAAGAAAAGAAACAGCTGCGCCAGAAGTATAATGAATGGCAGTCGCTGTCCCCGGAAGAAAAAGAAAAAATACGCCGCCGCATGCAGCGGCTCAAAAAAATGTCTCCCGGGGAGCGCGAGGCCTATCAGCAGTTGCATCAGAAGTGGCGCCATCTGCCGCCGGATGAACGTCGACAGCTTGAAAAGGAGCTGGACAACTGGGAAAACCTTTCGCCCCGGCAGCAGGAGGCGATTAGACAAAGGTTCATGAAATAGAAGCTGTCTCAAATATGCATCTTGCATCCAATGGCTTCGTTGCGATTTGGTTTTAAATGCTCACGTACTAATGTATACGCTCCGCTTTATAACCAAATCGACGCCTCGCCCTTGAAAGCAACCTACATATTTGAAATAGCTTCTAAGTTAAGAAAATACACATTTTATTTAAAAAAAATGGGGTGTTGACCCCATTGCATTCGGAATTTTTTTTGCTAATGCTAGAATCCATGAGGGGGGCTACTAGACATCGACCTCTCTTCCTCTCCTTTTTTTAGGGTGGTTCGTCCTGAACCACCCTTTGTTTTTGGAGCCTCAGAAGTATTTTGCCCTCGATCCGGTTTTAAACTTTGTCCTTCTGATTTGCTTGCTCAAACACCTGTTTAAATCCCAAGAATCAACACGTTCACATCACTGGCGTATGATACAAAGACAAATGAATACCATATTGCTGAATCATCTTGGGATCGGCTCGACGAAGATCAACATCTTCCCCCCACACACATCTCCTCCTTTGGTGCCCAGATCATCCAGCAGGCTAACCTCCACCAGCTCGGGGGTCTGGGTGGTAAGCAAGCATCTCAGGGCAGCGCTGCGAACCTCGTTTTCTCCACACCCGCCACCGACGGTACCGTAACTGGTGCCGTCGGCACAGATGATCATTTTGGCACCGACTCCCCGCGGGGTGGATCCGGAGGTTTCAACAATGGTGGCCAGGGCGGCATCAATACCCCGGTCTTTCAGGGCGGCAAGTTTTTGAAAGGTTTCGCGGTCGATCATCATTCGATACCCACGGCTGCTCTCAGCGCGCGCGCCTGGGCACTGCCTTTGTGACGCACACAGACCAGCTCTGAAACGATGGACAGGGCGATTTCTTCCGGAGACTCCGCCCCGATGGGAATCCCGATGGGCGTAAATACAGCTTTGAGACGCTCACGGGAAAAGCCTTTATCTTCCAGCCATTGGAGCACAAAATGCACCCGGCGACGGCTGCCGATCAATCCCACATAGGCGGCTTGCCGGGGCAGGATTTCCATCAGGCAGTCCACATCATGCTCATGTCCCCGGGTGATAATGACCACATAGGTGGACGTTCCCAGGGACATGTCCTGCAGGGCGATGGTAAAATTTTCAGCGATGGTGGTGCAGCCGGGAAAACGGGAGGGATGCGCAAAATCGGAGCGGTCATCGAGCACGGTGACACTGAAGCCGACGTCGTTGGCAAACCGCGCCAGGGGTATGGCGATGTGACCGGCACCGCAGATCAGCAGCCGGTCCTCGGCACAAAGCACGTTCAAAAACACACGCACCCCGCCGGCGATTTCAGCGATACGGCTTTTTTTTGCTTTCAGGGCCGACAGCGCCTGATCGCGTAAGGTTGCAGCAAAGCTCGGGGAAACGGCAGCACCATCCAGTGTGCCGTCGGGGAGCACGATGGTCTTGCTGCCCGGGAGGGCATCAGCGGTATCGGATGCGATCACCGTGGCCAGGCAGAAAGTTTCGCCGGCTTTCAGCAGATCGTTGACTTTAGTGATAACGCCCATATTGGTATTTGTTCAATTTAATCGCGGCTGGAAGCCGCTGCCACTAGCTTGATATTTAGTTGTGGCGGCGGCTTCCAGCCGCGCTAATCAAATTTTTATTCCCGAAGGCACCTCAGTTTGGCCAAATCTTCGGCGTACCCATACAAATGCAGTCCCTTGCTTTCCACCACCATCTCACCGTCAGCAACCTCCAGTTCAGCGGCCATGTATTCTTTCAGGTTCTGGATGGCCGCCAGATTGGCCGGAAATCCATTCCACAGGTCCCATGAGCGGAAATACACAAAAAAATGCAGGGTATCATCCTGGATGCGGGTGTCGATGGATCGCAGGCAGGGCGGGTCCAGCAGGGTCAGATCCGAGGGGTGCGCAATTTGCAGCACCAGCTGGTTGTTGCGCTGGCCGAACTGCTTGTAGGTGTTGATAACCCATTCGATCTGATTTAAAAAAAGTTGGCCGTCTTCCTCAAAAACAGCCTTGCCGTCCACCTCGCGTTTGTCGATGATTTCAAGGTTGCCCTCTTCCCACCAGGTTAGTTTGGCGCCAGTCAGGGGAACCCGTGTCAGACGTTCGCCGTAAGTGTAGGATTCACCGGATTCTTTGCGGGCCGACATCAAGTATTCAATATACGCCCGGTCATATCCTTCACCGCCGTAGATATAATCGTGCTCGACGGGATTGGGAATGCCGCAGGCCGGCGGGATATCCGGTATCAGCGGTTGGGTGCCGGGATATTTCACGTGTCCCATAAAATAGTCGTATTCCAGACGGGTCTGGCCGGCATAGGATCCGCGGTCGATCACAAACCGGTTGCCGTTATCCAGAATATCGTGCACTGCCAGAAACCACAAATCGGGCAAATCCCTGGCTTGTATTTGGTGAATATGCATGGTTGGCCTCGTTGATTGGATAATGAGTTGACTGGTTGATTAGTTGATTGGTTGATTGGTTTGAACTTGTGTGAGACCTTTGTAGAATGCTCATTTTTGTTCAAGTTCAAGGAAGAAGAAAATTTTAACCGCAGGCATACAGAGAGTATTTCGAGGATTAAAATTTTTTTCTGACGCGGAAATTGGACAAAAAGGGGCGTTATCAAAAAGTCTCACTAAATGTCGAGCGTATTGACTTCTAATGCATTATTCTGGATAAAATCCCGGCGCGGCTCGACTTCTTCGCCCATTAAGATGGTGAAAATCTCGTCGGTGTCCACCAGGTCTTCGACTTTGACCTGGAGCAGGGTGCGCTTGTCGGGATTCATGGTGGTTTCCCACAACTGATCAGGGTTCATCTCACCCAAACCCTTGTAGCGCTGGATGCTGATGCCTTTTTTGCCCTCTTTTAAAATCAATTCCATCAATTGTTGCTTGTCGTCGGCCGTATCGGCCAGGCGCTCATTTTCAGTCGAATAAATGTTAAACGGCGGCGTATCATGGGCTTTGATGTTGCTGCCGGTCAGCAGGGCTTTCTGGTAATCAGCGGAATAAATCAGGCCGCGACCGATTTTCACCGGTACAAAGACCTTGCCGCCGATTAGTTCTTTCTCCAGGATGTCATCTTTGCCCCGTACCCATAACTCGAAAACGCTTCTTTCTTCACTCCAATTCAACTCATCGACCTGGTAGCCGGATTGAGCCAGATAATCTCTGAGGGTGGTCATCCGCGGCTGGTCCTGCAAAAATTCTTTGCCGTCGACACCCTGGTCGATCAGCAGTTCCAACAGTTGGGGAGGAATGCCACGTTTTTCCAGTTTTGAAAGCCGTGAATAGTATTCGGTCAGATCGCAAACAAACAGGTAGAGCTGGTGCCCGGACAGTTTTTGGCCGTTTTCACCGCTGGTGATGTATTTCTGGTCGCAGAGCTTTTTTAATATCCAGTCATTTAAATCCGTTTCATCCTTCAGGTATGTTTCGTTTTTGCCCTTGCCGATTTTAAACAATGGGGGTTGGGCGATGTACAAATAACCCCTGTCCACGATTTCGGGCATCTGGCGGAAAAAGAAGGTCAGCAAAAGGGTACGGATATGCGATCCGTCCACATCGGCATCGGTCATGATAATGACCTTGTGATAACGAATTTTTTCGATATTATACTCTTCTTTGCCCACACCGGTTCCCAGGGCCGTAATGATATTTTTAATTTCTTCACTGCGCAAAATTTTATCAAACCGTGCTTTTTCAACATTTAGAATTTTACCCTTCAGCGGCAAAATGGCTTGAAATTTGCGGTCTCTTCCCTGTTTGGCCGATCCGCCGGCCGAGTCACCCTCGACGATGAACAACTCCCTGAGCGCCGGATCGGATACCTGGCATTCGGCCAGTTTGCCCGGCAGGGTGGCATCCACTAGAGCGCCCTTGCTACGGGCAATATCACGGGCCCGTTTGGCCGCATCCCGGGCCCGGGCAGCGTCAACGCCCTTGGCAATGATCTTTTTGGCAGTAGATGGATTTTCTTCAAAAAAACTGCTTAACTTCTCATTGACCAGCGACTCAACCAATCCCTTGACTTCACTGTTGCCGAGTTTGGTTTTGGTTTGCCCTTCAAACTGGGGCTGGGTGAGGCGAACACTGATGACAGCGGTGAGCCCTTCGCGGACGTCGTCTCCGGAAATTTTGGCCTGCATGTTTTTGGGCAGGTTGCCGTTGGTGGCGTATTGATTGATCGAGCGCGTCAGGCCGGCTTTAAAGCCGATTAAATGGAAACCGCCTTCCACCGTATTGATGTTATTGGCAAACGAAAATAATTTTTCGATATACGTATCGTTGTACTGGATGGCAATTTCTATCTGGACATCATTTTTGCTGCCTTCCATAAAAATGGGTTTATGGAGGCCTGTGTGACGGCGGTTGAGGTATTCAACAAATTGTTTGATGCCGCCCTTGTAAAGGAATTCTTCCTCGGCATCCGAACGTTCGTCTTCAATGGTTATCTTTACCCCCTTGTTTAAATAGGCCAGTTCCCGCAGCCGGCGAACGAGGATGTCATAGCTGAATTCAGTGGTGGTAAAAATCTGGTCATCGGGTATGAAATGCACCTTGGTGCCGTGTTTAGGGGTATCGCCTTTCACTTCCAGTTCGCTGGTTTTAGCCCCCCGGGCATAGGTCTGATAATGAATCTTGCCTTCGGTATAAATCTCGACTTCCAAAAAACTGGAGAGGGCATTGACCACGGAAACCCCCACCCCGTGTAGACCGCCGGAAACTTTATAGGAGGAGGAATCGAATTTTCCGCCGGCATGCAGTTTGGTCATCACAACTTCAACGGCTGGTATGTGTTCTTTCTTGTGAATCCCAACCGGAATACCGCGCCCATTATCGGTTACACTGACACTGTTATCCGTATGGATGGTGACCTGGATCAGATCGCAATATCCGGCCATGGCTTCATCGATGCTGTTGTCCACAACTTCGTAAACCAGGTGGTGAAGCCCGGCTGTATCCACATTGCCAATATACATGGAGGGTCGCTTACGGACGGCTTCCAATCCCTCCAGTACCTTAATATTGTCTTCGGTGTAATTATTATGGTTGTATACTTCTTCGTTCATATTCTCATCGGCATGATTACGCTTAAATAGGATTTATCCTTCTCGCCCTCTAATTTACAGGGCTTTTGGTTATCAACTATATTCAGTACAATGCTATCCTCGTCGAGTACGCCCAGTGTGTCGATGAAAAACCTGGGATTGTACATCACTTCCACCGGTTCTCCCTTATAGGCCAAATCCATATCCTCTTTGGACTCCCCGATGTCTGGATTGGTGGAGTTAATGACCAGTTTGTCCTCGGTGAAATGAAAGATAACCCCTTTATATTCGTCTGAGGATAAAATAGACATCCGTTTGAGCATCATGAGAAATAATTGACGATCCAGGATAATATCGTGCCCCTCATTTTTAATTATGATATCAGAATATTGTGGGAAATCACCTTCCAGCAGTCGGATAATCAGGGTTTCAGTTTCCTTTTTGACAATGAAGTTATTAGCTTTGATGCCGATTTTAACCGGTCCCTCGGAATCAAGGAATTTGGCGACTTCCACCAGTCCTTTTTTGGGGATCAACACATTGTCTCCCGGGGGCAAATCGAAATCTTTCTCAAACAGAAAATCGACTTTCGACAACCGACTGCCATCGGTGGAAACCATCCGGAATATCTTGTGATCATCACTCTCGACTCTTTCGGCATAGATCCCAATGATGTGGGCCCTGCTATCATCGGAGGCTCCGCTGATGATAACGGTTTTTTCAATCATTTTATGAAAGGCCGCCGAATCGATTTCAAAAAAATCAACCCCTTCTATCTTGGGGACTTCCGGAAAATCATCGGGATTCAAACCGACAATGTGATATTCGACATTCCGATTGCCGATTTCAATCCAGTGATTCTCAACTTCATTGACGTAAATGTCATCACTGGGAAAGTCTCGGACGATTTCGTATAATTTCCTGGCATTGATGGCAATAACACCCTGGGTATCCACATCGGCAGGATAAAGTCCCTCGAAACCGGTTTCAAGATCGGTTGCGGTAATCGATATTCCGGATTCAGTGGTTTGAATTAAAACATTGGTTGTAATCGCAAGATTGGTTTTGCGTCCGGCCAGTCCCTGGATTTTGGCTAAAACAGGCAGAATATCGTTTTTATTAATGGTAGCCTTCATATTTCATTTCCTTATATATGATAATTATAAAAAAAGAAGATAACAATGAACTGTCGATAAGTCTAATAACTTTTTAAGTATTTTAATTTATTTAAAATATAATAAAAATCAACACCTGAAAACTACCTGTTAAGTACGCAATAAAAGCGCTGTTTTAATCAGTGAAAAACCAATTGTTTACAAATATGAGGCTATCAACAAAATATGAATATCTTTTCGTCAAAAGCAATGTTTATAACTTAAAAAAATGTTCATAACCGATGCCGGTCGTATCTTCATAATTCCCGCAATTTTCCTACCAGGGGAACTCATACACAAGACCGTATCCTAGGCTGACAGGATCCATTTTCGAATGGTACCGATTTCTTGTTTTTGCCAGTCATTGGATATTCTCAATCTAATAAAGTGGGTATAGAGCTTTTCTAAGAAACCAAGAATCTTATCATACAGAAAAAGCTTTTCTAAGACATATCCTTCGATATCTTCATCCGATTCAGGCGCATTGGTTGGGGGTACATTCAAACTGCTGACATTCAGACTTTCACCTTTGAGGGTGAACTGCCACTTCAATTCAGCGGAACGGTACACCATATTCAATTCGGTGACCAATGCGCCGTTTTTTAATGCCAGAACCCCTTCTTCCAATCCGGCGCCTTCACCTTTAATGGTAATGCGCTCGGCCGATTCTTTGCGGCGGTTTTCAAACACGATCCGGTTGCCGACTTCCAGGGCAACAAACTCCTGATCAAAATTTTTGAATATATTTTGATTTTTTTCGATCACATACCACAACCAGGTCAGGAACTCTTCCCCGAGAAATTTATAACGATTATAGGCAACGGCAACGTCCAGCATGTTTGATTCTTTATTAATTGAAATAATTAAACGATATTTCTAATTTTGAATTTTTTGGATGGTTCTTTACTGGAGTAATGGATATCCGTATTACTATCAGCACTCCAACTCTCCACAAATCCAGTACGCCAAGGTTGATATTTCCAAGAAAGTCGGTTGAATTTAAATTCCCTGGCCCATTATCCCTAAAGCTATTTAACAAATCCCGTTGGCGAAATTTTCTGCAGATCATCGCGTTGAGAAGCGGTTAGATTTGACGCCAGGTCAGCAGCCGTGTAAGGAAAAATTCTGATAATCGACAGCCCAAAGGATTTGGCAAACAAGGTTTCCAACTCTTCATTGGCTGCTTTCAGGTTTGAGAAAAACCACAGACTGGCTGCTTCATAATTCCAGACCACGTCGTAAATATTTGGTGTTGCCGGAATTCTCAAACTCAGTGAGTTCAGGACATGATCTTTTATCATTTTTTTTTCGGCCTTAGATAAAAAATCACGTCCGCTTTCCGCCATTCGCCGGGCGGCTTCGATGGTGTAATGTTTTTTTAAAACCTTGGCGGCAATATTTTTTTTATCGATTCGCAGCGAGAAAACGAAGTAGTTGCCATAGACGAAGGCGGAACCACCGAAATCGGGCTGGAAAGGTTTGTCAAAGGATGTCCAACCCACCGCTTTATCTGCAACCTGCTGATCGATGTCTGCAATCGCATGGCGTTTTAACCCGTCGGCAATCGTATCGATCACCCGGGATTTATATTGGCCCTGGACATTGTAGCGGGTGATCGAAACCGAACTGGACGCAAGACTCATGGGAATGAATATTTTCCAATAAAAAGGGTTGTATACAATATATTGTGTTGAAAATCATTTAAAATAAATATATAGCGTGTTTGGACCCCGGTTACAAGCAAAATCTCTTGTTAAATTAATTTCTTAAATTTATCATCCGGTGGCGATCCGTGTTATAGGATAAGCATGAAGTTTATTGCCGATTTTCACGTTCATTCGAAATATTCCAGGGCCACCGCCCGGAATCTGGACCTTGAAAATTTATACATGGCAGCCCAGATAAAAGGGCTGACGGTGGTCGGCACGGGCGACTTCACCTATCCGCAGTGGTATGATGAAATTGTTGAAAAACTGCAGCCGGCCGAACCCGGCCTTTTCAGGCTCAAAGACGAATACGCCCGCATCTGCAATAAGCAAGTCCCTTCCTCCTGCCGGTCCGAGGTTCGATTTATTCTGTCCACAGAAATCAGCAATATCTACAAAAAGAACGGGAAAACCCGTAAAAATCACAATCTGATATTGGTTCCGGATATGGCGGCGGCTGAAAAATTCAACGCCCGCCTGGATAAGATCGGCAACATAAAATCCGATGGGAGGCCGATTCTGGGATTGGATGCCCGGGACCTGTATGAGATTTTAATGGAAACCTCGGATGAGGCCTATCTGATACCGGCCCACATCTGGACCCCTTGGTTTTCGCTCTTGGGTTCAAAATCCGGATTCGACTCGCTAGAGGAGTGTTTTGAAGACCTGACCCCATATATATTTGCCGTCGAAACCGGGCTGTCATCCGACCCTCCCATGAACTGGCGCTTTTCGGGGTTGGATGGTTTAACCCTGGTGTCCAATTCCGATGCCCACTCGCCCTTCAATCTGGGCCGCGAGGCCAACCGGTTCGATACCGAACTGTCGTTTGCCTCGATAAAATCAGCGCTGAAAAGCGGTGATCCGGAACGGTTTCTGGGAACCTTTGAGTTTTACCCCGAAGAGGGCAAATATCATTATGACGGGCATCGCAACTGCAATGTCCGGCTGCATCCTCATAAAACATTGGAAAACGATGGCTTATGTCCGGTTTGCGGCAAGGCGCTGACCATCGGCGTCCTCTACCGGGTGGAGGAGTTGGCCGACCGCGGTCAGGATCAAAGTGCCCCCAACAGCCATCCCTATTACAGCCTGGTCCAGCTGGTCGATATTTTAGCGGAAATTTTCAAAGTAGGCGCCAAATCCAAAAAGGTATTGAAAAACTATCAAACCGCTATCAACACCCTGGGTCCCGAACTCGATATCCTGCACACCCTTGAGCCGGAAGTCATCGATACGGCCGGGATACCGCTTTTGGGGGAAGCCATCTGCCGCATCCGCAACAGGGAAATCGAAGTGCTGCCCGGCTTTGACGGTGAATACGGGCAGGTTCTGATTTTCAGGGCCAATGAGCGCGAGCGGTTAACCGGTCAAAAAGCCCTGTTCTCCGCCCCGGCCCCACCACCCATCCAACCCGAAGCGGTCAAAAAGCGGGTGGCGGCTTTTCAGAACGCCTTGCCCCTGGCGGCGGCCGCTTTAAAAGCAAAGGATTCGGTCGGGGATAGCGGCGGTCGTCGTCCGGCCAACGCGGGTTTCAATCCGCTCAATGCCGAGCAGCGCCGGGTCGTCGATCATCCCGGAGGACCGCTGTTGATTGTTGCCGGACCCGGCACGGGCAAGACCCGCACCCTGACCCATCGCATTGCCCACCTGATAACCAAAACAGGGGTGTCCCCCGATCATGTTCTGGCCGTCACCTTTACCAATAAAGCCGCAGCCGAGATGCGGGACCGACTGAAGTACCTGATGGGCAATCCGTCGTCCCTGCCCCTGGTGGCAACCTTTCATGCCTTTTGCTTCAGGATCCTGAACGATCAAAAAATCAAGCCCAGCGGCATCGTTGACGAAGATCATCGCAACGCTCTGATTTCCGAGGCCGTCAAGCGCTTTTGCGCCGGCGGCCATAAGATCGATTTGAAACCCCGGCAGGCACTGGATCGGATCATTACCGCCAAACAACAGGTGCTCAGCCCCGATGAATTTGCCCGGCGACATTGCCGGGATGCCGATGTCGACATCATTGCCGGGATTTATCGAAATTACCAGCAGCTATTGTCGATTCAGGGATTCTGTGATTTTGAGGATCTGATTTTCAACGTCGTGCGCCTGCTGGAATCCAACACCAATCAGAGCCGGCGTTATCAAAAAAAATACCGGCATATTTTTGTGGATGAGTACCAGGATTTAAACCAGGCCCAGTACCGTATCATCCGGGCCCTGGCCCCGGAACCGTCCGCGGTCGGGGACCTGTGCGTGATCGGTGATCCGGACCAGTCCATTTACGGGTTCAGGGGATCCGACACAGCCCATTTTAAGCGCTTCGTCGATGACTACCCGGGCGCCACCGTGGTCCGGCTGAGCCGCAACTATCGGTCGACCCAGACCATTTTAAACGCCTCATTTCAGGTGATTGAAAAAGATCGCCTGGACCACCATGCCCAGGAACGGACCTACTCGGAAATTGACGGTGTCAAAGCCATCAGCATTCTCGAGCTGCCCACCGAAAAGGCGGAAGCCGAAACCATCGGCCGGCTGATTACCCGGCAGATCGGCGGCACCGGCTTTCACGCCATCGATACCGGAACGGTGATCGATGCCAACCTGGCCCAAGCCCGCAGCTATGCGGACTTTGCCGTTTTATACCGTACCCACGCCCAGCATCAGGCGCTGGCCGATGTTTTTACCAGGCAGGGAATCCCTTTTCAGGTTGCCAGCCGGGAGCACGCCTTCAACCAGCCGGGCTTGCCGGAATTGATATCTTTTCTGAAAATCATCGCAGGCGTCGGCGGGTTTTTCGACCTGGACAACATCGCCCGGTTGGCCATATCCGGTTTGGGTGCCGGCGCCCTGGGTCAATTCAAAGACTGGTGCCTGCAGAACCGGTTTGCGCTGGCCGAAGGATTGAAAAAAGCCGTGCGGTTTCCCGTGCCCGGACTGCCGGCAGCCAAACAGCAGCTGTTAAAAGATTTTTCCGATCAAATCGAGCAATACCAAAAAGATTTGGCGACGCTGCCGGTGGCCGACCGGCTGCGTTATCTGGAAAAGAACACCCGGCTTTCCAATATGTTGAACAAAGACACGGCGGCCCGGGAAGCCTTTACCGGACTGGTCGCGTTTGCCCGCCGGTTTGATGCCGACCTGACCGAATTTTTTGCCGCCGCCGCCCTGCACACCGATACAGACGTATATGCACATATGACGGAAAAGGTATCGTTGATGACCATGCACGCGGCCAAGGGACTGGAGTTTCCGGTGGTGTTCATCACCGGTTGTGAGCAGGGCTTCATACCATTTGATCGCAACGAGGGGGAACCGGCGGATGTGGCCGAAGAAAGACGGTTGTTTTACGTGGCCATGACCCGAGCCATGGAAAGACTTTATCTAACGCGCGCGAAGAAGCGCCGTATTTACGGCCAAGCCGAACCGCGGGCGCTCTCTGCCTTTGTGACCGATATCGAAACCCAGCTGAAACAGGATGAAACCCCGCAGCTCAGAAAGAAAAAGGCTGCCATTGACGACAAGCAGCTCAAACTCTTCTAAAGTCTAAAGTTTTTTTCCCGCCTGACGATACTATATCTGAACACGCCTTCGAGTCAGCCAAGTTTAAAAAATATAACCAGTTAATATTATTAAACATATAAAAATTTTCTTGTTTTTGATCAAAATTTGGTGTATAAAATAAGGTACACCCTGGAAAATTTAGCAGACACACCCGGTACGGCATAATGGTTCGGAACAATTTGAAATTACTTGGAATTTTATCTCTGACACTGGCTTTTCCATTGGTTGCGGCCCTACCCGTTCAGGCCGATATATATCGCTATATCGATGAAAACGGGGTAATGCACTTCACCAATACTCCCACTTCCTCGGTTCAAAACTACCGTATCTATGTCAAAGAAAAACCAAAGACAACCCGCTGGTATTCTTCTGAAAAATACGATGATCTGATTTCGGATGCCTCCGAGCGCTTCGGGGTGGCGTTTCCGCTGCTGAAGGCCATCATCAAAGCCGAATCGGATTTTGACCCCTACGCTGTGTCCAAAAAGGGGGCCACGGGCCTGATGCAGATAATGCCGGAAAATTTCGAACCCCTGGGCCTCCAGGATCCTTTCGATCCCTGGCAAAACATCAATGCCGGGGCCCGCTATTTCAAGCAGATGTATGACCGCTTCAAGGGCAAACTGGCCCTGTCTCTGGCGGCTTACAACGCCGGACCCACCGCTGTGGATCGCTACAAAACCATTCCCCCCTACGAAGAAACCGAAGAATATGTCCGCCGCGTGCTGAAATACTATTATAACTATAAAAACCTCTAGAATAGAATCTTTTTCGAAAATGTATTTTCGAAAAAGATTCTAATATTTTCA
>Ga0209536_100005164_pt1 | contig 20412 bp, 10 predicted proteins | sample DeeMarSeWOR28_12_FD_187461 | JGI IMG/M metagenome (GOLD analysis project Ga0209536, IMG submission 187461) | Marine sediment microbial communities from White Oak River estuary, North Carolina - WOR-2-8_12 (SPAdes) (version 2) | ecosystem: Environmental > Aquatic > Marine > Intertidal zone >...
AAAAAGAGGTAAGCCTTCCACACGTAGAGGACTATGAGGTTACCTGTCAGGTTAATTACGTTAATGCTTCCGGACAGACTCTATCAACACAGAGTTACTTTAAGAAAGTCAGCATAAAGATAGACAGTAAGTATTTGAGAAGTTCGCTTTATATGAATTTTATATTTTCATTACATTCAAAAAACTAATATCATATGAGTACATTTTTAGATATCCTGGGTTCATCATTTATAGCAGGAATGCTTTTGCTTATGGTAATGAAGATGAATCTTTTTATGTCGAATGCAAGTTTCGAATCTGATAATGAATTAAAGTTGCAGCAGAATGCCAAGACACTGGCGGAAATTCTGAATAATGATTTCAGAAAAATCGGATATAGGCATACCGGCACAGCGTTTTTAACTGCTGAGAAAGAGCACATTAAGTTTGTTGGCGATCTGCAGAGACCAGGTGAAAGCGGTTTTGGAATTGTGGATACAGTTGAATATTTCATCAGAGATGCATCATACTCACCTGGGACCACAAATCCGGATGATATAATTATGGTAAGGGTATTAAACGAAACAGACTCCATAACGGGTTCATCACTTGGACTGGTGAAACTACAATTCAATTATCTTGACAGTTTAAGCATCCCTACAGCAGACTTAACAAAGATTAAATACATAAAGACAGAATTCTGGGTTGAACCGATGGAACAGGCAGATAACTTCATAACCGGGCATCAGGATTCTGTGTTTACGTACTGGGAATTTACAATAAATCCGAGGAATATATAAAATGGGAAAGAGTTCATTAATAGTAGTACTAGGATTATCGGTTATAGTAGCATTCTTCATATTGAAGTTGAATGCAAACTCAAAGGAGAACCTGTCAACCACAGTAAATATGTTTGAGCAGACGCAAGCCAGGCTTATAGCAAACACTGGGGTAGAGATATATTTAGAGAAACTATATTCTGATCTTACACTGATAAACACTACTTCTTTTCCGCAGAATTTATTTAACGGAAGTTATATAGTAAATCTCGCTGGAACACTTCCAAACGTAAGGGTTACATCAACAGCAACATTCCAGGGAATAACACATACATCAGTAGCGGATGCCTGGCTCGAGCCAATAAATTTGCCAAGACTACCTGGAGGAATATACTTAAATACTGCACTGGTAATTGATCCAAAGGAAATTGGTGATATGAATGTCAGTGGACTCACTCACGATCCCTCTGGTAATATCAAGGGAGATGGCAAACCAGCGGTTTGGGCTGTAGCGGTTGATGATGCAGTGCAAAGAGATAATATATTAAATGGACTGAAAAAACCTGAAAAACTCACAGGATTAATAAATCCGACCACAGGAGAGACAGGTTTCCCAAGTGTCGGAGTAGATAACGTAAGTGACGAATGGGCTGGTACGTATCAATACCTGGCAAATGCAGCTGATCAAACATTTATTCAAGATATACCAAACGGTGCAGACCTTGGAACCCTGACAAATCCAAAGATAACTTTAATCAACGCAGCTGCAAGTGATGGAAAAACAATTATGGTGAACGGTAATGAAGGAGCAGGAATTTTAGTAGTAAATGGAAACGTGAAGTTCGCTGGTAATTTTAGCTTTAAAGGATTAATACTTTGTTATAAGAATACAGATATTACTTTTGAATCAACAGGAACAAATGAAGTAATTGGAGGAGTGGTAGTTGCAGGACAGTCAATTGGTTTTAAGTTAACAGGAACAATGAATGTGAAATATAGTTTGGATGTACTAAATTTAATCAAAACCAATCTAAAGGCTGATGGCTTTACAATTCTATCTTGGTACGAATAACTGGACTTCTGAGCAAACAATACAATTTCAAAAAAGGCTGGTCATACAAAACCAGCTTTTTTATTGATAAATAATCAATTCATTAAAACTGTTTTAAAATCATCCTCAACTAACCACCCTTGAGCTATATCAGTCGAAATTTCTGAATTAAATCTGAATGGTTTAGAAAGTGTAATTCCTTCCATCCTATTGTACATATGCATCGGATAAGTAACAAAAAGATTTTGCTTTGCTCATGTAGAAGCAACATACATTAACGAAGGATTTCTGAAAGAAATTTGGAAAAAGGTATTCAGATATGGCTTGGAGAATTTCAGTTAAAAAAAACCAATCTGTATAGCTAATAAATAATTTGTTGCAGAGCAGGGCAACCACCTTGAGAGAAAATGGACATTACTTCATCAACACCATTTTCTTAGTATTAATAAAATCTCATGCTCGTAGTTTGTAGAAATAACTCCCATTCGCTAAATCATATCCGTTAAATTCTACTTTAAAATATCCTGTTACTTGATTTTCTTTATGTTCCCTATAAACAATTTCGCCTAAAATGCTGAATATATATATCATTGTTGCGTATGGTTGGTAAGAGGTATCTTATAATAGTAGAAGAATTAAATAGATTAGGGTAATGTTGATACAGTGCAAAGTCAGTATGAATTATATCAACTTCTAAAATATTTGGTGATTCAAATTTTCCGTCCCTATCAATCTGCTTTAATCTATATTGGAACTTACATCAGCAATTGGTTTCTTTTCAACAAATGAATAAAACTTTGGAGAGTTACTATTTCTTGTCCTTCAGCAAAACCAGTCTTTTTCCAATTATTATTTTGAGTGCAGAGAAGAATCTCAAAACCATAATTATCAACTTTTGTTTCTGTAATTCAATTTAATTTAAAAATCATTCCCTTCACTTTGGTTATAAACGAAGTAAGCTCTACTGGTGGAGGTCCTTCACATTGTGTTCCTTCCCCCATTAAATTTCTGTTATATTTCCAGATTCAACACCAGCACATATCTCTGCTATGCTCAGTCAACTTGATTGCAGAACCTCTGCTTCCCGCAGTTTACTGATAATCTGCTCAGCTGTGAATATCTTTTTACTCATAATTTTTCTCCTAAGATCCTAATTTAACAATTGGATCTCTTTTCGGGGGCAGGTCAGAACAAAAAAAGCGCATAAACATACCCATTATTCCAAATAAAAATAACCACTTCATTAAAACATTGACTGCAATATGATGAATTGGGTTGATAACATCATTGAATATCACGTTTTAAACAAATAGACTAATTGCTAATATCAAGAACAGATAATCGAATGAAATTAATGTATTCAGCAATTCCTTTTTTATCTGAACAAATCTGTAAAATATGATCAAATTCGGTTCCCTGTACAAATTTCACTTGATTCTTCTTGACAATTATATAAATAATTAGTAATATTCAGAGCAATGTAAACGTTTACATCAAAGATTTAATAATCTGGGAGGGCTCTTAGATTCATTGAATCGCTGAAGATTATAAAAGAAATTCATCTTCCCACTGCTAAATAAAGTAAATATTCATTAAAAAGCGGAGGCGCTACGAATTCTATTTACTTTTTTATATCTCCTTATCTGTCGTTACCCTAGCTTAGTAAATCAGACGCAAGTCTAATTTAAAAGTTATCAGATTAAAATCGGATAATTATTTTATGACGACGACAATCAAGGAAATTGCAGCACAAGCTCGTGTATCTATTGCGACTGTTTCAAGAGCTATTAATAATGAACCCAGTGTAACTGAAGAAACACGCGCACGGATATTAAAAATTGCCAGAAAATTAGATTACCGGCCAAACATTGTTGCGCGTAATTTTGCTCAAAAAAGATCCAGTCTGATTGGTTTAATCCTACCCGAAATCTCCGACGAGTTTTTTACTAAGGTCATAAAAGGTGTGGATGAGGTTGCCTTTGCTCAAAACTATTACACGATAGTTGCAAGTTCACATAAATATGCGAGTCTAAAGGATGAAATAATAACGTTTATAAAAAATGGACTTGTATCAGGACTAATCCTTCTGGCTTCTAATCTGAATGATGATCTGATTTCAGTTCTATCCAAAAGTCAACTACCTGTTGTTCTAATTAACTCAAGCAAAAAGATTAAAAGATTCGACAGAATTTCTATAGCTGATTACCAGGGTGCTTATTTAATGACCGACTACCTTATTAAAGTGAAGAAATACAAGCGTCTTGCTCACATAACTGGTCCCTTGGATAATGATGATGCAATTTTAAGAAAAAAAGGATTTACAAATGCATGTAAAAAAAATAAGGTAAAGTATATCGTTGAAGAAGCTGATTTCTCAAGGGGATCGGGTTTTAATGCTTGTGAGAAATTATTAAAACTAGAAAAGAAACCTCAAGTGATATTTGCTGCAAATGATATGATGGCAATAGGATGTTATGATTACATTAAAAAAAATAATCTGCGAATTCCAGAGGATGTTGGTATAACGGGATTTGATGATATTTTTGTTTCCCAATATCTTACTCCGCCTTTAACTACTATGCAAGTTAAAATTGAAAAAATTGGTGAGGAGGCCGCCGAAATGTTATTAAAGAGAATTCACAATTTTAATGGTTTTCCTTCAATGATAGTAGATATTCCAACAGAATTGGTTATTAGAGAATCCTGTTAAACTAATTGTTATGTCAATATTCGCTACAAAATATGGACATTTTTCTGATGATGGGAATGAATACATCATAAACACTTATCGAACTCCGAAACCCTGGGTTAACGTAATTTCAAATGGCGAATATGGTTTGGTCATTTCTCAGGCAGGAGGAGGATTCAGCTGGTTAAACCATTCAGAATTTAACAGACTTAATAGATGGCATCAGGATTTAGTCCAAGACAACTGGGGTAAATACTTTTATATCAAAAATGAAAGCACAGCTGAAATTTGGTCTCCAACCTGGATGCCTGCAAAAACAAATCTTGATTTCTACCAAGTAAAATATGGTTTCGGATACTCTCAGTTTGAGAGTGAGTTTAATGGTATTAAAATAGTGTTAACTGTATTTGTTCCGATCGATGAACAATTTGAAATCTGGGACTTTCAGATTCAGAATAGAAATAATACAAGCATTACTTTATCTATTTATTCTTATTTTGAATGGTGTCTTGGCTCTTCCACAGATCATCACAGGGAATTCCACAAAACATTTTTAGAAACCAGCTTTCATCCGGAAATAAATTGCATGACTGCAACAAAACGGTTGTGGGAAATTCCTGTCAATAATAAAGGTCACTGGAATATTCATTATCCCTATTATGGATTTATTGCCTCTTCAAAACCAGTTACAGATTTTGATGGAGACAAAGAATCATTTATCGGGAAATATGGATCGATCGAAAAGCCTGACGGAGTTAATTCTAAAATCCTTGGAAAAAAACTGGGAAAGTGGAATGATTCAGTTGCTGTTCTCAAGACTCGGCTTGAGCTTGAGCGCTCAAAAACCAATCAAGTTAGTTTCTTTATTGGTATTAAGAAAAATCTAAATGAAATCAAAAAAGTAATTAAAAAATATCAGGTTACTCAGAAGATATCTTCCGATTTACAGGATGTCAAGAAAAGCTGGCATGAAAAATTTGAAGCGTTAATAGTAAATACTCCCAATGAGGCTTTAAATCTACTAGTAAATAAATGGTTAAAATATCAAGCTATCTCTGCCAGACTTTGGGCACGTACAGCCTACTACCAGCAAAGCGGGGCATTTGGTTTTAGAGATCAATTGCAGGATAGTTTAGTTTTTCTTCCAATAGATCCATCGCAAACAAAAAAACAAATACAATTGCATGCCGCCCATCAGTTTAAAGACGGAACAGTTTTACACTGGTGGCACCCGATTACTGAAACTGGTCTCCCAACTAAAATGACGGATGATTTGTTGTGGCTTCCCTTTGTATTGCTTCATTATATAAATGAAACAGGTGATTATCAGATTCTAAAAATAAAAGAACCTTTTTATGATTATCCAAAAACCAAGGCCACACTTTTTGATCACTCGGTGGCAGCAATTGATCGAGTGCTGAAAAGATTTAGTAAGCGTGGATTACCACTTATTGGTGCCGGAGACTGGAATGATGGTCTTAGTGCTGTTGGTCTGGATATGAAAGGCGAATCAGTTTGGCTAGCAGAATTTTTATACTTAATTCTGCTTGATTTTTCATCCTTATGTGAAAAAATCAGGAAAGAAAAAATTGCTAAAAAATATATTAATAAAGCAAAAGATTTACAAAAAGCATTTGATAAATATGCTTGGGATGGCGAGTGGTTTTACCGGGCTACAAAAGATGATGGTCAGCCGATTGGCAGTAAAAAAAATAAAGAAGGCAAGATTTATCTTAATGCACAAACCTGGTCCGTACTAAGCGGAATTGCAAATAAAGATAGACAGCTAAAGGCAATGAAAGCGGTTACTAAATATCTGCTTAAAAAAAACGGTACACTTCTATTACATCCCGCATATATTACACCAGATGAGAATATTGGCTACCTAACCCGTTATGCGCCGGGGAGGAGAGAAAATGGAGGAGTTTATTCTCATGCTGCTACTTGGTCGATCTGGGCATATTCTGTTCTTAAACAAAATAAAAATGCATTTGAAGCTTTTAAGAGATTGTGTCCTATTGATAATGGAATGAATCCAGACGAATATGTCGCTGAACCTTACGTTACACCTGGAAATATTGATGGACCGGAATCACCAAATTATGGAATGGGTGGGTGGACATGGTATACGGGTTCTGCGGCTTGGTTTCAGAAAGTAATTGTTGATTGGCTTCTGGGAGTACGTGCAACAAAAGATGGTTTGGTGATTGATCCGTGCATACCGCAAGAATGGAAACAATTCAGTTTGACCAGACAATTTAGGGGAACGAATTATATCGTTAAAGTTTTAAATCAAACAGGTGCCTATACCAAAGTTGATACAATTACTGTTGATGGTATAACTATCAAAGGGAATACAATTGGTGCTCTAAAAAACAAGAAATCTGTCAGTGTAGATGTCACATTAAAATAAAAATTGTCTTAATAAAGAGAACTGCTTATATAATTAATAGTCTGCTATAAATAAGCAACGACTAAATGTTAAACTAAAATAAGGAGATCTGCTATGAAAAGAACGTTTCTTTTTTGGATAGGCGTTGGTCTAATAACGTGCTTATCCGGTAATATTTTTGCACAGTGGGCAGATAATAAATACGCCCGCGAAGATGCAATGTACGTCCGTTACCTTGAAGGTTCTGAAAGTGTAACAGTTGATGGTGTTGAAGATGCCATTTGGGCATCCGCTGACTCGATCGTAGTTGGCTACGGCGAAACAAATTATCTGCCAGGCAGCGGTTACGATTTGTGGACTGGGCAATCGATGCCGGGTGATTCTGCAAACGCAGTATTTAAATGTCTTTACAAAGCGCCTTACATTTATCTACTTTATAAAGTAGTTGATAAAAGCGTTGGTGGCTGGGATTGGGGTCAGTTTGATGCCATCATTATGGCATTTAAAGACAACACCGGAGACAATTCATGGGTCCAGGCATGGGATAAGAGAGTAGAACACTTCTATACCTGGGGTTACCACTGGGCTTTCGCTGATTCATTTCCAAATGCAAACCTTTTACACGGCTATCCTCCATTGTATATGGGCAACGATGCGGTTGCCGGAGGTCTGGAAGCATGGAGAAATCCTGCCCAGCAAGAAAGATGGATGGCAGCTACAATGGTTAACGGAACAGCAATGGACACCCTGCCTGATGTAGGTTGGATAACAGAACACAGGATCAGAATCGATTCGCTGGGTTTTGATATTGATGGAATGGGTGATGTTCTGCCTTTTAGTTTCAGCATGTTCGATGCAGATGGTTTTCTCGATTCAACTTCCTCCACTGATGCCCATACAAGAACCTGGTGGGGATGTCCATGGAATGAAAATTGGTACTATGCCGCACTTTTTCTCGATCCAAGTGTAACAACATCCAGCCCGGGCGGGATGATTCCTCCACCGGATTACAACATTCCTCATCTTCCATCAGGCTCACCAATAGCTATTGATGGAGATTTGGCTGAATGGCCAACAGACTATACGCTTCAATTTCGTGCTAAATGGCAAGATGAAGCAGGATTTAGTATGATTAGAGGTACTGGCGACTGGGGAAGCGGTTATCAACAATTCGGATTACCCGGTCAAACAGAACCGTTACCGACTGTTGTCGATGGCCCTGAAGTTGATTATTGGGTATCTTATGATGATGCAAACCTATATGTCGGGGCTAAGGTTACAGATCAGATAGTAACCAAGCCGTATTACTCAGGACAGAAAGATGGTATTACTTTTCATATGCTACCGCGTGATTATAGCAGTGGAAACGGGATATTTGGATCAGCAAAAAATTTAACCGTAAGTGTGGATTCTTCGGGTGATGCTGTGGCAGGAGACGATCTGATAGCTCTTGCAGACACCGGAGGTGTTGAGTATGCATTGATGCTGGGTGACCAAACTGATATTAATGATTGGAATAATATTGATAATGGCTTTTTTGTCGAGCTAAAAATTCCGTTCGCCACATTTACTTATCCTGCAAGTCTGGGCGACAGTGTTGTATTTATAGCCGGGATGGTAAAAGATATTGATATATTCGATGATACCAGTTCCAACACATATTCAACAGCGTTTTGGTTTGGTCGTCCGCAGAATCAGCATGCCCCGGCGTGGGTAACACTTGGTCCGGCAATACCGGTTGGTGTAGATGATCAATTTCTGATTCCATCGTCAATTGAGTTGTACAACAATTATCCGAATCCGTTTAATCCAATAACGACCATAAAATACACAACTAATGTAACTGCTGATGTTACATTATATGTTTACGATATTTTAGGTCAGGTGGTTTCAGAGATGAATAGAACGAACATTACTCCGGGTTATAATGAATTCAAATTTAATGCTGACGGTTTAGCTTCAGGTGTTTATCTGTATTGCTTGAAAGTTAAAGATTTATCCAACTCTCAGGTAATCTATACAAAGGTACACAAGATGATGCTTCTTAAGTAATTGTTACATCAGAGTATAGGGATGAAAAATCCCTATACTCTTAATACTTGGCTGGCAATACAATTTAAAAAAGTTGGTGAACTATGAACATTTTTCTACAAGAATTTTTTTTATCAAAAAGTTGCCTTCTTCTTTTAATCGTCCTTTATACTCCATCCGCATTTGCACAAGTGGGAAAAATATCCGGGAGAGTGACGGATGAAAAAAACGAACCACTTATAGGTGCTAATGTTTTTATAGAAAAAACTACACAGGGTGCTGCAACTGATTTTGAAGGTTACTACTCTATTTTAAATGTCAGGCCGGGAACATATACTGTTAATTTCAGATATTTAGGTTATCAGTCCAAAGTTGTACAGGATGTATCAGTAAATGCTGATAAAACTACAAATGTGGATATAACACTTAACCCGGAAGTAATCGAAGGGGAAACTGTAGTTATAGTTGCACAAAAACCTGTAGTCGAAGTTAATCAAACAAGCAGTGTTAAAAATGTTTCTTCTGAAGATATAAAAACACTTCCTGTGCAAAGTCTGAGCGATATTGTAACTCTGCAGGCTGGTGCTGTTCAAACAACTGACGGCCAGTTCCATATTCGCGGTGGAAGAGGAGGGGAAATTCAGTTCCAGGTTGATGGAATTAGTATCAATAACCCATTTACCAATGAAGCAAGTCTTAACATTGACCGTTCAATAATAGAAGAAGTTGCACTTGTAAGCGGAACTTTTGATGCAAAGTACGGACAGGCAATGTCGGGAGTTGTGAACACAACTCTAAGAAGTGGTTCAGATGTGTTTTCATATTCGGGTGAAATCTTTGGCGGCGATTATCTGCCTTTCGATAATAACAGATATCCAAACAACAAAGATTTCTTGCCCTACACAGTCCAGAATTATCAGCTTACTTTAAGTGGACCAACCGGTCTACCGAATACAACATTTTTAGTCAGCGGTAGAAGATATCATAACAATGGATTTTTATATGGAGAAAGAAGATTTGAACCAACGGATACAAACGATATATTAAACGGAATTGTCTATCCCACCGGCGACAATAAAATTGTTCCAATGGATCCTTACAATGAATGGAGCGGACAATTCAAACTGACAAATACTTCAATCAATAATATTACCTTGAGCTATGTGGGAATAGTTAATTATAACTGGGGTAAAGCATATAATTTTAACTACCGATTCAATCCCGATGGGCAAAAAGATAAATCGACCTTCTCAATAAATCACGGGTTGGATTTAACCCATACTCTGTCTGTTGATATGTTTTACAAATTAAGTCTTCGGCATAATTTATTTGATTATAAAGAATATAAATATGAATCGATTTATGATCCCAGATATATTGAATCAGACTACCCTAAATCAATTTCAGGTTATGAATATGGAGCTTTTATCCAGGGAGTTGACTATGGTCGTAACTCTCAAAGAACAAATTCCGGAATAGCAAAACTGGATTATGCTTGGCAGGTAAATAAATCTAATTTTATTGAGGCGGGTCTTGAAGGACACATCAATGAGCTGAAATTTGGACCGCCGGGACAGCTTGTAATTGTATCTGATTCTTTAACAGGAATTGTAAGATTGCAGCCCAAAGAACAGGATCCGAATGATCCTCGTTTTAAAAAAGTAGAGACTTACGAACCGATTCAGGCAGCTGCATATATTCAGGATAGAATTGAATTGGGCGATTTGGTTGTTCGTGCTGGTTTGCGGTACGAGTATTTTAATCCGAGAGCTTTTATTCCAAGCAATCTTCAGAACCCGGCAAATTCAATTACGGGTGTTCCTGGTTCTGTTTTAATACCAGCGAGTATTAAACATACTCTAGCACCACGTCTTGGTTTCGGCTTTCCATTAACAGATAAATCAGCTTTGCACTTTTCTTACGGACATTTTTACCAGATGCCTGCAAATAAAGAATTGTATGAAAATGCAAATTATCAGGTACTGGAATTTTTAACTGGTGGGGCCACATATCAACAAGATTATTTGGGGAATCCTGATCTCGGTCCAGAAATTACGATTCAGTATGAAGTCGGAATAAAGCAAGCCCTGACTAATGATCTTGGCTTTGATCTAACCTTTTTCTATAAGGATATCAGAGATCTGTTAGGAACTGAGGTTATCGAGACATATAATTTTGGATTATATGCAAGGAACACGAATGTAGACTACGGTAGTGTCTCAGGAATTACGCTTTCGATTGTTCAAAGACCCGTTGGTAACTTCGGAGCCACTTTAGATTACAGTCTGATGTTTGCAAATGGTAACTCGAGTAATCCGGATGAAACTGCAAACAGGGAATTGGGAGGGCAGGATCCACGTCCGCGCAACATACCGTTTAATTGGGATCAGCGACATACTTTAAATGTTACGGCACTCTATCAGGTCCCTGATAATTTTTCAATTAGTACAATAATCAGGTATGCTTCTGGACAGCCCTATACACCCGAATTAATAGTTTCGCAACAAACTGAACAGGAACAGAACTCGGGTAGAAAACCGAGCTTTGCAATTGTTGATCTGCGAGCGGAAAAATATTTTGATTTTGACTTTGCAGTTTTCAGTGTTTTTATCCGTGCTTTTAACATTCTTAATCAGTATTTCATTAATGGAGCTGTTTATGCCGATACAGGTCATCCTGACTACTCATTAACATTATTGCCAGGGCAACCAATAGATCCTAACAGATATAGTTCTCCGCGCAGAATTGAATTTGGCATCTCACTCAGGAGTAAATAAATATGATAACTACTAAATTAAATAGTAAGAACAAAGATATAGGTAGTATACTATTTAACCACTTTCCTTACTACTTTATAACGTTTACAATTTTAATCTTCCTCTTTGAACCCCAAGCACAACAATATTATGATTTAGTTCCTATAGATCAGAGAGGAAATGAAGATTATGTACGACAGGGCACTCATGACGCCAACAGAATAAGAACAATGTTTTTTAATTATGCAATGGTGGGAGATTACCCGAGGGATCCGGGAAATGTTGATTACACAATTTTCCATTCTTTGGAATGGCCAAAAGGTGAGCTGGAAAACTATGGCGATGGTGTAACGCCGTTTGTTCTATCCAAACAGCAGGAATTTATCAACGGACAGTGGCAAGATTTCTGGATAATGGAGACGGGATATCGCGAAAGACAAGAGACAAATCCCAATACAGGCCGGTTACAAAGATATAATCCCCGCCCTGGATTTCTTCAACTCGATCCTGCTATTAATGTCGGAAGGTCACCTGCTGTAAGCAATGATCCCCGAACCTGGCCGGATGAATGGTACGATAAGTTACTCGATCCTGATGATCCCGGGTGGAGAGGAAGTTGGAACGGTTACTTTGGAAAAGCTCCTAATGCCGATCAGGAAAGTTTCTGCGTTTATGATGATGATTATTATGGTAAATGGAATTTCTACCCTGATTTTCGGGATGATACCCGGCGTGGTCTGGCACTAAAAGTTGAACAACGAGGTTTCCAGTGGTCTAATGTTCAAGCAAGAGACGTTTTATTTTGGCATTATGATATTGCAAATGAAGGAACTACAGTTTATGACTATAATGTAATATTTGGTTTATACATGGACTCTGGCGTAGGTGGTGGTGCATTTAGTCCATATGATCTTGTCTATGAAAGCGATGATGATAATGCTTATTACGATACGACTAATGGACTGGATCTTGTTTATACCTGGGATTACAATGGTCATGGACAATTTGGACCAACAGGATATCTTGGTTATGCATATTTGGAAACACCCGGCAATCCGGTAGATGGAATAGATAATGATGAAGATGGAATTACCGATGAGAGAAGAGACGGTGGTCCTGGTGACAAAATAGTTGGTCAAAGTGAAATATTAAATTACGTGCTTGCTAACTATGATACTGTTAAATTAAGCAGATATGCGAGCTTCCGTCTTCGCCCTGCTTTTCAGAGGGGCGTATGGTGGACTGGTGATGAAGACCTCGATTGGACTTTAAACAATGACACAGGTGCAGATGGTGTTTGGGGAACTTTCGATACAGGGGAAAACGACTCTATTCCTACTCTCGGAGAATCTAATTTTGACAAGACCGACATAAATGAGTCTGACCAAATAGGCTTAACTGGATTTAAATTGAACAGGATTAGAGTCGGTGCTGGTGGAATAGGAGAAACTGATGATATTGTCTTCTTTATGGATGCAAAGATGTGGCCGAAAAAATTATATGAAATGTGGACAGGTCCGGAACCCTTTGACGAAACAAGTGTAACGAATTATAATATCGGATTCTTTTTTGCCTCGGGTCCATTCTATTTAGGTACTGCAAAAACCGAAAGATTCAGCTTAGCACTTGCCTATGGTGCTGATCTGTACCAAATGACGAAGACTGTGCAGATAGTTCAAACAATTTATGATGCCAATTACCAGTTTGCAACTCCACCTCCTCTTCCTACAGTTCAAGCATATACGGGAGATGGGTTTGTTAGTCTTACCTGGGATAATGCAGCTGAGGATGCATTTGACCCGATCACAAACACAAACGACTTTGAGGGTTATAAAATTTATCGTAGTACAGATGAAAGTTTTCTCGATCCACAAATAATATTTGATGCCCGGGGGATAGGTACTATAGGACCAGGCAAAGCATTAGAAGTATTCGACCTAGATAACGGCATACTTGACTACAGCCCTATTGCTGTCGAAGGAGTGCAGTTTTATCTGGGTAGGGATTCCGGTTTAAAACATTCCTTTAAAGACACTACCGTTACAAATGGTCAACGTTACTTCTATGCTGTAACTTCTTACGACAGAGGCATTGAACAATTGGATATTTATCCGTCCGAAAGCCCTATTACTGTAAGTCAAACTTTAAGAGGGGGATTAATATTTGCAAAAAATGTTGTTGAAGTTTATCCGAATGACCACGCACCGGGATATAGACCAGGCACTTATACGAATTTGGAACAAACACAGGGATTCGGAATTGGCAATGTTGCACTGGAAATACCCAACCCTGATCTAATTCCTAGAGACCATACTTTTGAAATAAGATTCGTTTCTCCGGAAGAATCCATTAAAGCTTCAAGTTATGAAATGTATGATGTTACATATGGCATTGATGATACAATTTTTATTAGCGGTACAGACTTCCGTGCCTTAGGCCGTGGTCCAGTGGGTTTAGGAATATTACCCCTGATATTTACACCTCTAAGCCTTGAGATTGATACTACCAACTCCGGTTTTACACTTAATAGTCAATCAAACCTTGTTCTTAAAACAAGAGTTTCTGCTACTATTCTTTCTCCTAATGCAAAACGTCCAAACTATCCAGCAGATTATTTACTATTATTTTCCAACGAAGTTGTTGATACTTCGATTGGAGCTGTCGGAGTTCCTCCGGTTTTCACCAAATTCAAGATTATGGGTTTACCGAAAATAGGTAACGAGTTCCAAGTCGATTTTAGATTTTTTGATGCTGATGGTAATCAGACGATTAGCGATAAAGATGATTTTATCGAAATACTTGGAACCACACCTACTGGCGGAAGATTACCTGTTTGGAGAGTAACAGTAGACACTATCAATGGTCCCAAATATGAAAATTCAATCTTTCCAATTGAGGGAGATATTTACCAGCTTACTATTAATGTCCCATTTAATGAACTGGATATTTTCAGATTTGTGACAGACTCGTCCTTTATCGACTTAACTAAACAATCTCAAGATTACGTTGAGAAACCTTATGTGGTCCCAAATCCATATATGGGAGCCGCATCCTTTGAACAAGCTCCTTATGCACAAACAGGTCGCGGCGATAGAAGAATAGAATTCAGAGCGTTACCCGTAAATGCTACGGTAAGAATTTATACTATAACCGGTGAATTAGTCCAGACTCTACACCATGATTCGGGTTTCCAGGACTACATTCCCTGGAACTTACGTTCTAAAGATAATTTAGAAATTGCACCAGGGCTTTACATATTCCTTGTTGAAGCTCCGGGATTAGAAGACTATATCGGCAAGTTTGCTATAATTAAATAAATGGTGATGATATGACAAAAAAAATACATATATGTTATATAAACCTTATATGGATAATTTTTTTATGTTTGGTAATCACGGTGAATCAGACATCCGCTCAAAGCAAAGTTGGAACAACGATCGGACAATTTCTTAAAATAGAACCGAGCTCCAGGTTCGTTGCAATGGGAAATGCAGGTTCCTCACTTTCTGATGAAGCATCGGCTGCTTTTTACAATCCTGCCAGCTTAGGTAGGTTAGAAGGAGTTGATGTGCAGTTTACATATAATCAGTGGCTTGCAGATATTACATATAATTATGCTACAGTAGCTTTAAATTTAGAAAATATAGGCACTTTTGCAGTCCAGGTTACTGCATTGAACTCCGGTGACATCGAAATTAGAACTGTAGAAAGAGAGAAGGGTACCGGTCTGTATTATGATGTGACAAATATTTCACTTGGTTTAGCTTATGGATTAATGCTGACAGACAGAGTTTCTGCAGGTGTTGCCTTTAATTATATACAAGAAACGATTTATAACACGAGTCTTATTGATGTGGCCTTTAACTTTGGTGTACAATATCAAACAGAAATCGAGGGATTGACAATTGGTGCAAGTGTTTCAAACTTTGGTCCACCTGCCTCTTACAACGGCAGGGATATTTATTTTAATTACGATGCTGATCCCAACAAACACGGTGATCATCCTGCGCTACCTGCTGAACTCAGAACGGGTTCATACGGTTTGCCCACATTATTCAGGGTCGGACTTTCATATTCTATATACCTTACTGACTGGAACCGACTAATAGTCTCAACCGATGCAATGCATAGTAATGATAACAATGAAAGAATTAATTTCGGAGGCGAATGGACATTCCTTAATACTTTTTCGTTACGAGGTGGTTATCGTGATTTCCTATTGACTGATTCAGAAGGTGGTCTTGTACTTGGTGTGGGTGCGAGGGTTGGTTTTTCAGGAACATCTAGTGTTAGCTTTGATTATGCGTGGGCTGACTATGGGAGATTAAATAGTACCCACAGGTTTACCCTGGGTCTCCATTTTTAAAGAAGCCCATCCCCACCCTTTCCCTGACTGGGAGGGGATTGGCTTTTATATAAAATACCAACAAAGAAATTGATAAATGTTAATTAGAATTCATTTCATACTGGTAATAATTTGCTTTTCGCTAAATGCACAGCAAGAAGAAAAAGTAGTTGCGAAAGTTGGTAGCTATAAGCTTTACGAATCTGAATTTCAGGAAAGGTTCGATTTTAGTGTCCATCCAAAACTTCTGAATGAAAATGATAAGCTAGCTTCAAAGCATGAATTCTTAGAGCAATTGATTGCAGAAAAACTCTTATCTCTCGAAGCACAGGAAATGGGTTACAATCACTCAGAAATATTCTCTGATATCATTACTCCTTTGGAGAACATGTTTGTAAGAGATGCATTATATAATTACGAAATAAAAAACAAAACCGCTTACTCTAATGATGAAATCATAGATGGAATTAAGAAGATTAATAAACTGCTCAAGATGAAATTTATCTATTCAAGAAACCGGGAGGAAATAGAGCATCTTTATTCACTACTTATAAGGGGAGTATCGTTTGATTCATTGCTTTTGTTGCGAAGTGAGTCAAAAGATCAGTTGGTTCCACGGGAAATTACCTTTGGTACTGTGGCTGAAGAAATTGAGGACAGTGTTTATAATCTCAAACAAGGCGAGTTCACCGGTCCAATGGAATCCAAAGATGGTTATTATATTCTAAAATTAGTTGGAGTTGGTCAGAATCAGAATCTTAAGGATAAGGAGAGAGCCCTCGATGATGTTAAAAGAATTGTTGAAAAAAGAGCAGAGTATAAAAGATACCTCAGTTACTACCATAGCTTCTTCAGTAATTATAAAATAACCTCTGACAGAGAAATATTTGAAAATCTTATCAAGATATTTGTCTCTAAAATAAAAGCCAAGTATCAATTTGATCATACTGAGATTAATAATAATAGTTTGGTTCCTAATTCCAGCAAATTTTACTTAAGGGGTTCTGAAATCAGTTCAGCATTAGAATTATTAGGTTCTGAATTGAGAGACAAAACTTTTATAGATGTTGTTAAGAAAGAAATAAAAGTGAAATATTTTTTAAATCAGTTATGTCAGGATGGATTATATATAAAAGATACAAACGAGATAAACCTAAGAGCCTCGTTATCATCTTATATAAGAAAATTTATAGAGGACGAATTGCTTACGGCAGAAGGAAATAAAAAAGGATTAAAGAATTCTCCCGACGTTGAAAAATATTTGAATATGTGGAAGGATTCATATTTGTCTAAAATGTTAATGATGAGTCTGTTCGATTCAATTAAGGTAACTGAAGAAGAAGCTTGTTCTGTATATATTCAAAACGAATGGAATGATATACCACTTGAACTGGTGAATGTTGTGGAAATCCTTACTGACAGTCTTATTATTGTCGAAACTGTTTTGAATGAACTTTCAAAAGGTGGGAATATAAAAGTGCTGGCAAGAGAATACACAATAAGAGATTCATTAAAGGATAAAGGGGGCGAATTCGGCTTCTTTCCTATTACAAAACACGGTGAGATTGGAAAAATCGCCTCACAAATGAAAATTGGAGATGTGTATGGACCGCTAAAGCTCGATGAAGGATATTCGGTTTTTCAGCTAATTGACAGAATTCCTCTCACTCAATCATCTATTGATTCAATTGCTAGTTTTACGGAGAAGAATAGAGAAGAATTCAATGAGCTCAAGGATCAGATAATAATGCAGCTTTCGCTTAGCAAATTTGAAAAATTTGTAAATGAATTCAATGCCAGTTTAGCTCAAAAGTATGGAGTTGAAATTTATGAAGATGTCTTAGACGGAATAGACAATGTCTTTATGAATCTGGTAGTTGTAAGATATATGGGATTTGGAGGAGAAATATTTGCAGTACCATATACAGAACAATTCTCTGGTTGGTATGATATATGGCTGAAGAATAAGAATATGATTCAATAAGGTTTTATTTAAAAGGATTTGTAAAATGCTTGCTAAACTATTTGTAAAAACATTAATATTTATTATCCTGTTTCAAACTGCATTGTTCTCTCAACCGTATATCTTTTTTTATGATAGTCCGAATAATTCCTACTACGATCCAAGCTTCGGCTACTACAGTACTCCAAGTATTGTTGTTCTGACAAATGAAGACAAGTGTCCTGTTGATGCAGTACGCAAGTTCTCCGGATTGAATGCTCTGCGAATAAGGTGGAAATCAGTTTCAGGTGGGGATTGGGGATTAGGAGTAGCTGAAGAAGGATGGATCCCGCATGATTTTACAGTTAAGGATTCAATCGTTTTCCGGGCCTTTGCACTAGCTGAGATTGATTCTGTATCACTTCCGAAGATTTATATTGAAGACACTCAAAACCAAAAAACCCCGGCACAAAAACTATCGAGTTTTATAAACCATGTTCCGGCTAATGACTGGGAAAGAATTTCTGTCCCGTTGTTACCATTTGTTCAAAATCCGGGAGACGCGGATTTAACTCAGGTAAAAACTATTTATTTGGGCCAGGATAATCCTGACGGAAATCTTCATACAATTTATTTAGATGAAATTATGGTGGTTTCTGTTAATGATACTGATAGAACCCCACCTGCAATTCCAACAGGGTTAATTGCTACAGGCTTTCACGTTCTTATTAATCTGAACTGGGCACCTAACAGCGAACCGGATCTCGCCGGCTACCGGATTTATCGTTCAGAAGATGGCAGCGACTTCAATTTAAGAAGTACGGTATCCCGAATAGTCACAAATTATAATGATCATGTTGGTGTACCACCCGAAACATTTTATTATAAAATTTCAGCCTTTGATTCAAGCTTAAATGAATCTGATTTAAGTGATGCGGTTATGGCTTCCACAACTTCTTTATCTGATAGTGTGCTTCTTGATTCAGTGCAGGAAGCAACTTTTAAGTATTTCTGGGATTTTGCTCATCCTGTCTCAGGTTTAGCAAGAGACCGTTTCGGGGGCAGTAATGAAATTGTTACAATAGGCGGATCAGGATTTGGAGTTATGGCAATCCTTGTTGGAATTGAAAGAGGCTATATAACTCGTCAGCAGGGCGTTTCGAGAATGTTAAAGATCCTGAATTTCTTATCAACACAGGCAGACAGATTTCATGGTGTATTCTCTCATTGGTTAAACGGGACAACCGGTGATGCGATTCCATTCAGTCAGTATGATGATGGTGGTGATCTGGTAGAGACTGCATTTATGATACAAGGATTGCTGACAGCAAGACAGTACTTCAACGAAAACAATGCTGAAGAAGAGCAAATCAGAAATTTAATTACAGATATCTGGGAAGCTGTTGAGTGGGATTGGTACAGAAAAGACAACGAGAATTTTCTTTACTGGCACTGGTCTCCCAATTACGGCTGGACTATGAATTTTCCTCTTGTTGGCTGGAACGAAACCATGATCACATATCTTCTTGCTGTTGCTTCGCCTACTCATTCCATTCCCGCTTCATTATATCATGATGGATGGGCGAGTAGTCCGAATTATTTAAACGGGAATTATTTCTACGGGATTCCATTATATGTCGGCTGGAATTTAGGCGGACCCCTATTCTTTGCTCATTATTCTTTTCTCGGTTTCGATCCCCGATACAAAAAAGATGCTTACACCAATTACTTTATTAACAACCGGAACCATACACTAATTAACAGAGCATACTGTATTGATAATCCTCATAATTTTATCGGTTATGATGAAAACACCTGGGGATTAACTGCTTGTGATGGACCTTTCGGATACAATGCATTTTCTCCTACAAATGATAACGGAACTATTGCACCAACAGCAGCAATCTCTTCAATAGTCTATACTCCACAGCGATCTATTGATGTAATTAAAAGCTTCTTTTATGAATATGGAAACAATCTCTGGGGAACTTATGGTTTTAAGGATGCCTTTAACTTAACTCAGAACTGGTTTGCACAAAGTTACCTTGCCATTGATGAGGGTCCGATAATAATAATGATAGAGAATTACAGAACACAATTATTGTGGAATAATTTTATGGCGAATCCTGAGATTCAGCCGATGCTGAATGCAATTGGTTTCGTTCCTGATTCGACTACAAATGTTGAGGATGAAACAGAAATTCCCTCAGAATACAGATTACTAAATAATTATCCCAATCCATTCAATCCGATGACAAATATAGAATTTTGGATTGCGGATTATGGATTGGTGACATTGAAAGTTTATGATATCCTTGGAAAGGAAATTGCAACACTGCTAAACGATTTCAAACCCGTAGGAAAATATAAAATAGAGTTTGGTGGAAATTTGATTCGTCAAATTCCAAGTGGTGTTTATTTCTATCAGTTGAAAGCCGGTTCTTTTAT
>Ga0209536_100005165_pt1 | contig 20412 bp, 7 predicted proteins | sample DeeMarSeWOR28_12_FD_187461 | JGI IMG/M metagenome (GOLD analysis project Ga0209536, IMG submission 187461) | Marine sediment microbial communities from White Oak River estuary, North Carolina - WOR-2-8_12 (SPAdes) (version 2) | ecosystem: Environmental > Aquatic > Marine > Intertidal zone >...
CTTGGAGTCAGGGGAGCCCCATCGACTTCTCCGCGATCGGAGACGTTCCCTACAGCGCTGCCGAGGAGGACGAGCTCCAGCAGCACGTCGTCGATCACAATCTCTACAGCTCTTCTGCCTTCCTGGTGCACCTCGGAGACCTTAAGGGGGGCGACCCCAACTGCACCGAGTCGGACTACACGACGGCGGCCAATCTCCTAGGTGGCCTCGCCGTGCCGACCTTCGTCGTGCCTGGCGACAACGAGTGGACCGACTGCATCGATCCCGTCCAGGCCTGGGCCTGGTGGACGACCCATTTCCTGGGATTCGAGCAGAGCTTCTGCGGGGCGCCGGCAGTCGAGTCGCAGCCGGTGAGGCCCGAGAACTTCGCCTTCGTCGAGAACGGCGTGCTCTTCGTCGGGATCAACCACGTCGGTGGGACGAACCAGGATCCGGTAGAGCAGGCCGCGCGCCTCGTGGACGATGCGGACTGGGTCCAGCAACAGATGCAGGGCAAGTCTGCCGTCGTCCGGGCCGCAGTGATCTTCGCCCAGGAGTCCCCCCGAGTAGAGCCCTTCGAGACGCCCTTCCGAGCTGCAGCTGCGGCCTTCGGGAAGCCGGTCCTCTACATCCACGGTGACAACCACGAGTGGAAGCTGGACTCCCCGTTCCCCGAGCCCAACATCCTGCGCGTGCAGGTGGAGCGGGGTACGCTGGCCGAGCCGCCCATCCGGGTCACCGTCACCATGGATCGAAGTCCCACGGGCGCGTTCCTGATCGAGCGGGATCCGTGGCCTGCAGGAACCCAGCTCCTGAACCGCGCCCCGTGTGTGGATGCCGGACCGGACCTCATCGCCGACATCGCCGCGCCTACGATCCTCGACGGTCTGGCCAGCGATGACGGGGTGCCGTCTGCGGCTCTGGCCACCACCTGGTCCCCGGTCTCCGGACCGGGCTTCGTGGCCCTCTCGGATCCGGCCGCACTCTCGACCACCGCCACCTTCGGTGCGCCGGGAACCTACCACCTGCGTCTCGAAGCCAGCGATGGCGCCGTCGTCACGGCCTCGGATGTCTACGTCCTGGTGCGGGGCAGCTCCGGTGAGGACGCGGATGGCGACGGGGCAGACGACGACGTCGATACGTGTCCCGCGGTCTCGAACCCGGGTCAGGCGGACTTCGATGCGGACGGCTTCGGGGACGACTGCGATCCGGATCGGGACGGCGATGGCTTCGAGGCGGGCGACGATTGCGACGACGGCGATCCCGGTGTCAACCCGAGCCCACTCACGGCGGAGAACTGCTCCGACACGATCGACAACAACTGCGATGGCTCGGTCGATGGTGCCGACCTGCAATGCGGCGCTTGCCCGGCAGGCTTCGATCCGGATCTCGACGGAATCTGCAGCTGGGACGATCTCTGCCCTGATGAATTCGATCCGAGCCAGGCCGACCTCGATGGCGACGGATTCGGCGACGCCTGCGACGTCTGTCCCGAGAGCGGCACGATCAACGTGGATCCGGATGGGGACGGCCTGTGCGTGGAGAATTGCCCGGCGGTGCCCAATCCCACCCAGGACGACGGTGACGGTGACGGGGTCGGAGACGTATGCGATGCCTGTCTCGTGGATGGCAGCGGCGGTGTCTGCGCGCCCCTGGGAATCGAGCTCGATCTCGCGATTGGCGACGGTGCGGACGATGCCGAGGAGAGAGAGGAGACGGGTGCGGTCACCCTCACCAGCTCGGACATCGAGCTCGGAAACGATCAAGGAAATCTCCAGATCGCCGGCTTGCGATTCTCCGGCCTCGGAGTTCCCCAGGGATCGGTGATCCACCGGGCGTATCTGCAGCTCCAGGTGGACGAAGCCAGCACCGGGCCCGCCTCCGTGGTAATCGAGGCGGAGGCGGCCGACCACTCCTCTCCTTTCAGCGTGCTGGCGGGTGATCTCTCCAGCCGGGTTCGCGGCGCGGGGTGGGTGGGCTGGTCCCCGCCAGATTGGCCCGTGATCGGCGAGCGCGGGGCCAGGCAGCGCTCGCCCGATCTATCGAGCTTGATTCAGGAGGTCGTGGATCGCCCGGGCTGGGTCGGAGGATCCGCCCTGACCCTTCTGATCAGCGCACTGGACGAGGCGTCCGCAAGAACCGCCGAGTCGAGGGACGGAATGACGCTCGGTGCCCCGGCGCTTCACGTGGAGTACACGCCGATGCGTCCCACGGTCTCGATCGCGTCACCCGCCGATGGCTCGACCTCGATCGGGATCGAGCCGGTGACGTTCTCTGGATCGGCCGACGACGCCCAGGACGGAGACGTGACGGAAAGCCTGGTCTGGGAGTCCAACGTCGATGGCGCGATCGGGAGCGGGGCCGGATTCACGCTCAGCACGCTCTCTATTGGGACTCATGTCATCACCGCGACTGCGACCGATGGCGAGGGCAACACCGGCGCCGCGACGATCACGATCACGGTGAATGCACCGCCGGAGCCCGTCGTCACGATCTCGTCGCCCGCGGATGGGGCCGCGTTCACCGAGAGTGATCCCGTGAACTTCTCGGGGCTGGCGCTGGATGCCAAGGACGGGGATGTGACGGCGAGCCTCGTCTGGGATTCGGATCTCGACGGGGAGATCGGCACCGGGGCGAGCTTCACGCTCGCGACCCTGTCCCCGGGATCCCACGTGATCACCGCGACGGCGACGGACAGTGAGAGCAACCCGGGCGCCGCGAGCCTCGGGCTCACGGTGAACGCGAACGTCGCCCCCGTGGTGGGAATCTCGACTCCCGCGGACGGAGCGACCGTCCTGCGGACGGACGTCGTGAGCTTCGAGGGCTCGGCGACGGACGCCGAGGACGGCGACCTCGGGTCGGCGCTGACATGGACGTCGAGCCTGGATGGTTCGATCGGTAGTGGAGAGAGCTTCGCCCTGGCGAATCTCACAGTGGGCGCACACCAGATCCTGGCATCGGTGATCGATGCCCACGGGGCTTCGGGCTCCGCGGCAATCAGCTTGAACGTCGAGGCCTGCGCACCTGGTATCGATCCGGATGGCGACGAGGTCTGCGACGGTCAGGACAACTGCCCGTTGGTATCGAATCCAGACCAAGCGGACGCCGATGGCGATGGCCTGGGCGACGTCTGCGACGTCTGTCCCACGAGTGCGACCATCAGCGTCGACCCCGACGGCGATGGCGTGTGCGTCGACAACTGCCCGGCGGTGGCGAACCCCGGGCAGGAGGACGGCGATGGCGACGGCGTGGGGGACGTCTGCGACGCGTGCGCCGTGGACGGGATCGGCGGAACCTGTACGCCGCTGGGAGAGACCTTCGATGTGTCCGTCGCCTCCGGCGTAGACGACGCTGAGGAGAAGGTGGAGACGGGTGTCGTCACGCTCGGAAGCCTCGACCTGGACCTCGTCCTCAGCGGGAACGAGCAGGGCATCGCCGCGCTGCGCTTCCAGGGCGTGGCGATTCCGCAGGGGGCGTCCATCCATCGCGCCCATCTCCAGCTCCGTGCGGACGAGATCGATCCGGGGCCGGCCTCGCTGATCATCGAGGCCGAGGCTTCCGACGATTCCACGCCGTTCTCCGAGGTCTCGGGCGACCTCTCGAGCCGTGCTCGCAGCGCCGCCTGGGCCGGCTGGTCTCCGCCCGACTGGCTCGTCGTCGGCGAGGAAGGACCCGGTCACCGGAGCTCCGATCTCTCCGACGTGGTTCAGGAGATCGTCACCCGCCCGGGCTGGGCCTCGGGGGCGGCGCTGACCCTCATCATCAGTGCCCTGGATCCCGCCTCCAATCGGACCGCCCAGTCGGCAGACGTGGGCGCACTCGGAGCGCCTTCGCTTCATGTGGAGTTCAGCCCACCGGAGCCGGTCGTGACCATTACTGCGCCCGGCGATGGCTCGAGCTGGATCGAGGGCCATGTGGTGGCCTTTGCGGGCTCTGCCAGCGATCCCCAGGAGGGGGACGTCACGGCGAGCCTCGTCTGGGACTCGAACCTCGACGGCGTGATCGGTACCGGAGCGGGCTTCTCGCTCTCGACGCTCTCGCCGGGAAGTCATGTCATTACCGCCACTGCGACGGATTCCGGGGGCCATGAAGGCTCCGCGGCCATCGCTCTCGTCGTGGATCCCAACACCGCGCCGCAGGTCGCGATCTCGGCGCCGCTCAATGGCTCGTCCTCGCTCACCGGTGCGCCGCTCACGTTCACGGGCAGCGCCAGCGATACGGAGGACGGTGACCTCAGCGCGACGCTCTCCTGGACCTCGAACCTGGTGGGAGCGATCGGCTCGGGCGCGAGCTTCACCACCTCCACGCTCCCGGAAGGCAGTCATGTCGTGACCGCGAGCGTCGTCGACGCTCAGGGGCTCGAGGGGTTCGCGGCCGTCACGACCATTCGTCTGCCGGAGCCCGGCAGCGAGGGGCTGCTGGTGGGTTTGTTCGGCCTGGGAGCGTTGGCGCGTCGTCGGCGCTTGCCTCTGAAGACGAAGCCAAGCGCACGCACTCCCGGAGCCTGAGGAGCCCGCCTTCGGTTCGCCGGGTCCGCGGCCGATGTTGCCGCTTCGGGATCGAGAATTGCGCACTCCAGATGAATGGACTGGCCAGTCCACACAGATCCCGTCACCTGCTGCCGCTCGGGGTCACTCACCCGATAGCTGGCCGTCTCGTGTGTTGCGCAGCCCATCAGGGGATGGTGCGTGCTTCGCACAAACGTGCTGTCCGAGGCTGCTCTTGAAAACCGCCGCTCGACCGATTCTCACCCTCCTTCACTCACTCCTCTTCGGTCTCGCTGCGTTCGCCCTGGCAACGCCAGCCTGGAGCCAGGGCCGTCCGATCGACTTCTCCGTGATCAGCGACGTGCCCTACAGCGCGGCCGAGGAGTCAGATCTGATCCAGCACGTCGCGGATCACAATCTCTTCAGCACCTCTGACTTCCTCGTGCACCTCGGAGATCTGAAGCCCGACGAGCTGGGTTGTGCCGAGTCCCACTACGCGACCGCCGCGAGCATCCTGGGCGATCTCGCCGTGCCCGCCTTCGTCGTGCCAGGCGACAACGAGTGGGTCGACTGCGACGACCAGGTGCTGGGCTGGAGCTGGTGGAATGCCTACTTCCTGCGCTTCGAGCAGAACTTCTGCGGAGCACCGACGGTCGAGGCCCAGATCGTACGACCGGAGAACTTTGCCTTCGTGCGCGACGGTGTGCTCTTCATCGGCATCCACCACGTCGGTGGCATCAATCAGGATCCGGTCGAGCAAGCAGCTCGTCTCCAGGACGATTCCGACTGGGTGTCGCAGCAGCTCCAGGCCAAGGTCGGCGTCGTGCGTGCGGCCGTCGTCTTCGCCCACGAATCGCCTCTCGTGGAGCCCTTCGAGAGCGCGTTCCGTACCGCCGTCGCCACCTTCTCAAAGCCCGTGGCCTACATACACGGCGACAATCGCGATTGGAAGCTCAATCATCCCTTCCTCGAGCCGAACTTGACACGCATCCAGCTCGAGCGCGGCACCCTGGCAGAGCCCCCGATCCGGGTGACGGTGACGATGGACATGGATCCGGCGAGGACCTTCGTCGTGGAGCGGGATCCATGGCCGGCAGGGTCGACGCCACTGAATCGCCCTCCCTGCGTAGACGCCGGGCCGGACTTCATCACCGACGTCGGACTTCCCTCGGCGCTCGAGGGCTCCGCCAGCGACGATGGCGTGCCGAGCTCGGGGCTGACCACCACGTGGTCGATCGTGGCGGGGCCGGGTCCCGTGGGCCTCGGCAACCCGGGCGACCTCTCCACCTTCGCAACCTTCAGTGCTCCTGGGACCTATCAGCTGCGCCTCCACGCCGACGACGGTGCCCTCGTGACCGCTTCGGACGTCTTCGTGCTGGCGAGGGGGGGATCCGGCGGCGATGCGGACGGGGACGGCAGCACCGACGACGTGGACAGCTGCCCGGCGGTCTCCAACCCGGGACAGGTCGACTCCGACGGAGATGGCTTCGGCGACGACTGCGATCCGGATCTCGACGGAGACGGATACGACGCGGGAGACGACTGCGACGACACCGATGCGGCGATCAGCCCGGACCCGATCACAGCCGAGAACTGCGGCGACTCGGTAGACAACAACTGCGATGGCGCCACGGATGCTGCCGACCTCCAGTGCGGCGCCTGCCCGGACGGCTTCGATTCCGATGCGGATGCGGTGTGCGACTGGGTGGACATCTGTCCCGTCGACTTCGACCCGGGGCAGGAGGACACCGACGGCGACGGCTTTGGCGACGCCTGTGACGTCTGCCCGGCGAGCGCGACGATCGACGTGGACCCGGACGGCGACGGCGTCTGTGCCGACAACTGTCCGGGGGTATGGAATGCCGGCCAGGAGGACGCGGACGGAGACGGGGTCGGTGACGTCTGTGACGTGTGCGACGTGGACGGCACGGGTGGGAGCTGCTCGCCGCTGGGGACCGTCCTCGACATCCCGATCTCAGCCGATGAGGACGACAGCGAGGAGCGTGTGCCCAGCGGCATCGTCTCATTGACGAGCTCGGACCTCGACCTGGTCAACGACGCGACGAAGCTCCAGATGGCCGGGCTTCGCTTCCAGGCGGTGGACATCTCCCAGGGCGCCGTCGTGCACCGCGCCTACCTTCAGTTCACGGCCGACGAGGCGACTTCCGGTCCCGCCACGTTCATGATCGAGGCAGAGGCGTCGGACGACTCGCCGCCGCTGACGGCGAATGCCTTCGACCTGTCGAGCCGGACCCGAACGGCGGCCTGGGCGGGATGGTCGCCCCCGGATTGGCTGGCGATCGGCGATGCCGGGGCGCAGCAGCGCACCTCCGATCTCTCCGACGTGGTGCAGGAGATCGTGGACCGGCCGGGCTGGACTTCTGGCGCCGCGATGACCCTGCTGCTCAGCGGCATGGATCTGGCCTCGAAGAGGGTCGCGGAGAGCCGAGATGGGTCGATCGCGAAGGCTCCACGCCTGTACGTCGAGTACACGCCGATTCGCCCCGTCGTGACCTTGAGCGCGCCCGCCGATGGGGCGATCGTGGTGGAGGCCGACCCGGTGACCTTCACGGGCGGGGCGGTGGACGCGCAGGACGGCGACGTGACGGCGAGCCTGATCTGGGTGTCGGACCTGGACGGGCCCATCGGGAGCGGTGCGAGCTTCTCGCTCTCGAGCCTTTCGCTGGGGAACCATGCGATCACCGCCACCGCGACCGACAGTGACGGCAACACCGGATCTGCCGGAATCACCGTGGTCGTGAATGCGAACGAAGCGCCGGTGGTCACGATTACGGCTCCCACGAGCGGTTCGAGCTTCACGGACACGGAGTCGATCACGTTCGTAGGCAGCGCCAGCGATGCGGAGGACGGCGACCTCACCGGAAGCATCGCGTGGACGCTTCCCCCCGAGATCCTCGTCGGAACCGGCGGGACCTTCCAGCTCACGAACCTCCCGCTCGGCACCCACGTGATCACCGCCTCGGTGACGGACAGCCGCGGGGCGACGCACACCGCCGACGTGATCGTGACGATCGGCGCCAACACGCCACCGGCCGTCACGATCAGTGCGCCCGCCGACGGAACGACGGTCACCGAGACCGACTCCGTGACTTTCGTGGGCTCTGCCGCGGACGCCGAGGAAGGCGATCTCTCGAGCAGCCTCTCCTGGAGCTCGGATCTCGACGGCTTCATCGGGAGCGGTACGAGCTTCTCTCTCTCCGCCCTCTCCGTAGGGACGCACACCATCACGGCGTCCGTGAGCGACGGGGAGGGAGCTGCTGGCTCCGCGGCGATCTCCGTCACGGTGAGCGCCAACACCGCGCCCATCGTGGCGATCACTGCTCCCGTGGACGGGAGCACTGCCATCGAGACCGATTCGATCACCTTCAGTGGCACCGCGACGGACGGCGAGGATGGAGATCTGAGTGCGAGCCTGGCGTGGTCCTCGGATCTGGACGGTTCGATCGGAGCTGGCGCCACGTTCTCGCTGTCGACCCTATCGGTGGGAAGCCACGTGATCGTCGCCTCGGTCAGTGATGCCCACGGGGCGTCGGGCTCGGCCTCGATCGGCGTGACGGTGAGTGCCAACACGCCTCCCGTCGTCTCGATCACGACACCACTCGATGGTGCGGTGGCGACCGAGACGGACTCGATCGGTTTCGCGGGCTCCGCGAGCGATGACCAGGACGGAGATCTCGCTCCGAGCCTGGCGTGGACCTCCGACCTCGACGGGCCGATCGGAAGCGGTGCCTACTTCTCCCTCGGGAGTTTGTCGCTGGGAACCCATGCGATCACGGCCTCGGTGACGGATTCCCACGGTGCGCCGGGCTCCGCGGCGATCTCCGTGACCGTGAATGCGAACTCGGCGCCGGTCGTGACGATCACGGCACCCGTCGACGGATCGAGTTCGACCGAGAACGACGCCGTGACCTTCACGGCGACGGCGACGGATGACGAGGACGGGGACCTGGCGACGGGGCTCACCTGGACGTCGGACCTGGACGGTCCGATCGGAGGCGGCGGGAGCTTCTCGCTCTCGACCCTCTCGGTCGGAACCCACGTCATCACGGCGGCGGTCACGGACAGCCACGGTGCACCGGCTTCGTCTACGGTCACGATCTCGGTCGCTCCGAACGCCCCGCCGGTGGTGATCATCACGCTCCCCGCGGACGGATCCTCGGCCACCGAGTCGGACGAGATCGCCTTCGGCGCCTCCGCCACGGACGACGAGGACGGTGACGTCTCGGGGAGCCTGTCCTGGACATCGAGCCTCGACGGGGCCATTGGGACCGGTGCTGGCTTTTCGCTCTCGACCCTCTCGGTCGGGAGCCACGTCATCACGGCCTCGGTCACCGACAGCCATGGGGCTTCCGGTTCCGCCACGATCGCTCTGGCCGTCAATGCGAATACCCCGCCGGTCGTGAGCGTCGTCGCGCCTGCGAACGGATCGGCCAGCATCGAGACGGAATCGGTCTCGTTCGCGGGAACTGCCACGGACGGCGAGGACGGGGATCTCACGGCGAGCCTCTCCTGGACCTCGAGCCTGGACGGCGCGATCGGCAGCGGCGCGGGCTTCTCGGTTTCGAGCCTGTCGGTCGGGACCCACACGATCACGGCCTCGGTCAGCGACAGTCACGGGGCGCCGGGCTCCGCTTCGATCAGCCTCGACGTCAACGCGAACGTCGCGCCCGTGGTGACCCTCACCTCTCCTGCCGAGGGAACGATCGCGACCGAGACGGATTCCATCGGCTTCGGTGCCACGGCGAGCGACTTCGAGGACGGCGACGTCGGCGCGAACCTGTCCTGGAGCTCGAGCCTCGATGGGCCCATCGGCAGCGGTGAGGCCTTCACGCTCTCGAGCCTCTCCGTGGGGGCGCACACGATCACGGCCTCCGTGACGGACAGCCACGGTGGAACGGGCTCCGCCTCGGTGTCTGTCACGGTGAACGCGAACTCGCAGCCGGAGGTGACGATCACGTCGCCGGCGAACGGCGCGAGCGCCATCGAGACGGATCCCGTGGCCTTCGGGGCGACGGCGACGGACGCGGAGGACGGGGACCTGGCGGCGAGTCTGTCCTGGAGCTCGAGCCTCGACGGACCCATCGGGGGTGGCGCGGGCTTCTCGCTCCCGAGCCTCTCCGTGGGGGCGCATACGATCACCGCGTCGGTCACGGACAGCCACGGTGCGCAGGGCTCGGCCTCGATCGCGATCACCATCGATCCGAACACGCCGCCGATGGTGAACATCACGTCGCCGGCCGGCGGATCGACCTCGACCGTGGGGAACGCACTGCTCTTCGGGGCCTCGGCAACGGACGCCCAGGATGGCGATCTGAGCGCGGCTCTGTCCTGGGTCTCCGACGTAGATGGCGTGATCGGCAGCGGTGCGGGCTTCTCGGCGATCCTCTCTCTCGGGACCCACGTCATCACGGCGTCGGTGACGGATGCGCACGGCGCGGTGGGAGCCACCGCGATCACGCTCACCGTGAATGCGGGTGGCGCACCGAGCGTGGTGATCACCGCTCCGGCCGACGGATCGTCGGCGGTCGAGACCGAGTCGTTGGCGTTTGCCGGCACGGCCAGCGACGTCGAGGACGGCGACCTGACGGCGGGTCTGCTTTGGACGTCGAGCCTCGACGGTGCGATCGGCTCCGGGGCCAGCTTCTCGATCTCGACCCTCAGCGTGGGGACCCACACCATCACAGCGATTGCGACGGATGGTGCCAGCAATTCGGGCTCTGCCGCGATCCGCGTCAGCGTGGGGGCGAACGGCATCCCGGTCGTGGTGATCGGCGCTCCGCTGGACGGGCTCTCGGTGATCGAGACCGACCCGGTCGTCTTCTCCGGCTCCGCGACCGACGGGGAGGACGGCGACCTCGCTTCGGGCCTCTCCTGGAGCTCCGACCTGGATGGCCCGATCGGCAGCGGCGCGAGTTTCGGGCTGTCGACTCTCTCTGTGGGAGCGCACACGGTCACGGCGTCCGTGACCGACAGCCACGGGGGCACCGGCTCGTCGACGGTCTCGGTCACGGTGAACGCAAACACCCCGCCGGTCGTTGCGATCTCGTCGCCCGCCGACGGCTCGAGCACGGGCGAGACCGCCAGCGTGGATTTCGCGGCGACGGCATCGGACGCGGAGGAGGGAGACCTCGGCGCAGGCCTCTCGTGGGTCTCCGACCTGGACGGCCCCATCGGCAGCGGTGCGGGCTTCAGCCTCTCGACGCTCTCGGCCGGTGCTCACACGATCACGGCCTCTGTGACCGACAGCTACGGCGCTCCCGGCTCGGCGGCGATCCTCTTCACGGTGAACGCGTGCGCGCCGGGGCTCGACCCGGATCTCGATGGCGCGTGTGACGGAGTCGACAACTGCCCGGCGGTCTTCAACCCGGGCCAGGAGGATGTCGACGGCGACGGCACCGGCGATGTCTGCGATGTCTGTCCTGCCAGCTCGACCATCGACGTGGACCCGGATGGAGATGGCGTTTGCGCCGACAACTGTCCCGCGATCTGGAACCCCGCGCAGGAAGACGGGGACCAGGACGGCGTCGGCGACGTCTGTGACGCCTGCCTCGACGACGGCGCCGGTGGGGTCTGTGCGCCCCTCGGAAGCGCCTTCGACGTCCAGATCGAGAGCGACGCCGATGACTCCGAGGAGACGGTGGAGACCGGCGACGTGACCCTCACCAGCTCGGACCTCGACATGGCCCTGAACGCGGGCGAGCTGGTGGAGGTGGGGATGCGTTTCCGGGATCTGCAGATCTCCCAGGGCGCGACCATCCACCGGGCCTACCTCCAGTTCGAGGCGGACGAGGACGATCCGGGGCCGGCCTCCGTGATGATCGAGGCCGAGGCGTCGGACGACTCCTCGCCGCTGACCTCCGGGAACGGAGACCTTTCGGCTCGCGCGCGCACGACGGCCTGGGCGGGCTGGTCGCCGCCGGACTGGGAGCGGGGTGACGCGGGTGTCGCACAGCGCAGCTCGGACCTGGCGGGCCTGGTTCAGGAGGTGGTGGACCGGGAGGGCTGGATCTCGGGCTCCGCGCTGACGCTGATCGTGAGCGCGCTCGATCTGGCCACGAACCGGACCGCCACGGCCCACGACGCGTCCCCGGCGGACGCTCCGATCCTCCACGTCGAGTTCACGCCGATCCGCCCGGACGTCGCCATCACCTCGCCCGCCGATGGCACGAACGCGACGGTGACGGACCCGCTGAACTTCGCCGGAACGGCCGTCGATGCCCAGGAGGGCGACCTGGCGGCGAGCCTGGTGTGGACGTCGAGCCTGGATGGTTTGATCGGCACCGGTGCGGGCTTTTCCCTAGAAAGTCTGTCGATCGGGACGCACCTCATCACGGCGACGGCCACCGACGGCGATGGCCACACGGGCTCGGCCGAGATCACGGTTGCGGTGAACGCCAACCAGGCGCCGGTCGTGACGATCTCCTCTCCGAGCGACGGCGCGACGTCCATCTCGACGGATCCGCTGGTCTTCAGTGCCTCGGCCGTCGACGCCGAGGATGGCGACCTGTCTGCGGGTCTCGCGTGGGCGTCGGATCTGGACGGCGCGATCGGAGCGGGCGCCAGCTTCCAGCTCGCGAGCCTTTCGGTGGGGGCACACGTCATCACGGCGACCGTGTCGGACAGCCACGGCGCGCCGGGATCGGCCTCGATCTCTGTGACCGTCGAAGCGAATACCGCTCCGGTGGTGACGATCGGCTCTCCCGTGGACGGCAGCGTCTCGATCGAGACGGATCTCGTGGGCTTCAGCGCCACGGCGGTCGACGGCGAGGACGGGGATCTCGGGGGCAGCCTCTCCTGGGTCTCGGACCTCGACGGTCCGATCGGCAGCGGTGCGTCTTTCTCGCTCTCGACGCTGTCGGTGGGAGCCCACCTTGTGACGGCGTCCGTGACCGACGCGCACGGGGCGACCGGCACGGCGACGGTCGGAGTGACCGTGGCGCCGAATACGGCCCCCACCGTCTCGATCTCCGCTCCGGGTGACGGATCGTCCTTCGTGGCCACGGAGGCGATCACCTTCGCCGGCAGCGCGGCCGACGCCCAGGACGGCAACCTGAGTGGGGCCCTCGCATGGGTCTCCAGCCGCGACGGCGCGATCGGTGGGGGGGCGACCTTCGCGTCCTCGAGTCTGTCGGTCGGCACCCACATCATCACGGCCTCGGTCGTGGACGCCCATGGAGCGCCCGGCTCGGCGGCGATCAGCGTAACCGTGAACACGAATACCGCGCCGGTCGTTGCGATCACGGCGCCCGCCGACGGCTCGACGTCGATCGAGACCGATTCGGTCACCTTCACCGGCTCGGCATCGGACGCCGAAGAGGGTGATCTCAGCGCGAACCTGGCCTGGAGCTCGAATCTCGACGGTCCGATTGGCAGCGGCACGTCCTTCTCCACGTCGGTGCTCTCTCTGGGTTCCCACACGATCATGGCGTCCGTGGTCGATGGTCACGGTGTTCCGGGCTCGGCGTCGATCGCGGTGACCGTGAACGCAAACTCCGCTCCGCAGGTGACGATCGCAGCGCCGCTCGACGGATCCTCTTCCGAGTCGGGATCCCCGCTGACGTTCACGGGCAGTGCACTGGATGCCGAGGAGGGCGACCTCACAGGAAGCCTGCTCTGGAGCTCGGACCTCGACGGCCCGATCGGCGCCGGTGCGAGCTTCACCACCTCGGAGCTCTCGACGGGGACCCACGAGGTGACCGCCACGGCGATCGACTCCTACGGCGCCGAGGGCTCGAGCTCGGTCACCACCATCCGACTCCCGGAGCCGGGGGTGGAGGGGCTGCTGGCTGGCCTCCTGGGCCTCGGTGCGCTGGCACGGCGGCGCGCGAGGCCGTCGCCGCCGGGAGATCCCGACGTCTAGAACCCGGACCCCCGTGAGTCGTCGCTCTCGTCCCAATCCGGCAGACCGAGCGACTCTGCCTCCGAGCCTCCACCCCGCCATGCGTCGGGCTCGACAGCGGCGGGGAAGTCGGAGAAGGGGAAGGGCGGCTCCGATTCGTTGTAGGTGAGGTAGCGACCGATCCGGTAGTAGTAGGCGACGATCCGATTGGCGAGCTCGCGAACCCTCGGGCGCGGTGGCTGTCTCGTAATGAGGGACCAGAGCAGCTCGAAGATCACGATCAGTCCCACCAGGCTCTCGATCAGGGCGGCGATCACCATGAAGAGCAGGCTGATGAGGATGCGCAGGCCCGTGTCGCGGCGCTCGATCTCCTCAGCGGGGATGTCAGCGGCTCGCACGTCTTCGGCCATGGGGGCCTCCTTTCGTGGACGCGGGGCGTCTCGACCCCCATGATTGCAGGCTACGTGCCAGTCTGAGAAGGCCGAGGCGGCCTGGACCGGCTCGCAGAGCTCCCGGAGCCGCAGGACCGGAGCTGCGCGCAGCAGACTTCCTGCGGGACTGCGGCTGCGTGACGTGGCCGACGGGGCGATCCCGCCCCGCCTTCAGCTGGGTCAGGCGCTCTCGGCGCCCCAGTCCGCCAGCTCGAGAGAGCCGTCCCGCTCCTCGAAGCTTCGCTTCACCAGGTCCGCGACCGCGGCCTCGATGCCGGTGGCGATCTCCACCGCGTCGGGAGCCAGGTCCGAGCAGGTCATCAGGCCGAAGTCGATCGACTCCCCGTAGCGGATCACGCTGAGGTCGAGCCCGACGCCGTCCACCAGCGGCCCGTGAGGGTGAAGCGCGACGACCCGTGCGGTGCCCAGTGAGAGGGTGCGCTCGGGGCCCGCCAGGTTCCGAAACACGAGGTCGTGTCGGAGCCGGTCCGGCCCGGAGTGGGATCGGACCTGGCGGCGCGAGGCGATGTGCTCGGTCGAGGCGATCTCGCAGGCCTGTCCGAGCCAGTACTTGCCGGTGATCCGCGGTGCGACCTGAGCCCGGTACAGCTCCGACTGGATGACCCGCAGCTGGTCCACGGGATCCGCAAGCTGGACGGGGAGGCGGAGGAATCGAACCAGGGTTCCCTCGCGGTCCAGGGTCCTGTCCGACGTGGGCAGTGCGGCGACCAGCGGCTCGTCGACCGGATCGCCGTGAGCTTGGAGATAGCGGCGCAGTGCTCGAGTGCAGGCCGCGAGGGCGACGTTCTCGCGGGTTCCGCCGAAGGCGCGTCGCACGACGTCGATGGCCGCGCGATGACTTCGGGCGTAGGCGGCGATGCGCGAGTCCGAGAGCGGTCCGCTCCAGCGCTGTGTCGTGGGTTCGTGCGGGAGAGCGATGTCTTCGCCGCGAGCCGCGAGCGTCGGGCGCGTGCCGTCGCAAATCGATACGAGGGAGGGGGTGGGCTCCACCTCCGGGGTGAGGCCGAGCAGACGGCGGAGCGTCTCGGTGCAGGCCCGGGGGTCCGCCAGCGCCGCATCCATCACGAGGACCAGGGCGACGAGCCCGCCGTAGAGCCCCTCGATCATGGAGAGCCTCCAGCGCGGGCGGCCCGGCTCCATCGGCTGACCCGCGAGCTCACCGACCCGAACGCAGAGGGCTCGCTCCGTGACCGCCTCCGTCGGGGTGACGAATCGAACGTGGTCGGTCGGCTCGAAGAGCCGATGCGTGCCCGGGCCGTGGATCTCGAGCGAGTGTTGCAGGGCGGGGTACTCGGCCAGCCTGCCCGCGACGGTGTGCAACAGCTGCTCGAAGGAGAAGCCGTCCCCGGAAGCGCTGAGCTCGAGGACGGCGACCGCGGCAGAGTGGAGGGGAGCCCGCGGCGTGTCGAGCGGCGGACACGCGGCAGACCGACCGCGAGTCGGATCGTTCAGCATGAGTTCCTCCTGATTGGTCTCTCGCCGAGGGTGGCTGGGGTGGGAGGCAGAACGATGACGGCGGACGCACGATTCGAGGGCGCCCGGTCCCGCGTCTGGGGCCGGCATGCTGCCGTGCGGGGCCGCTCCTGTTCAGGAGGAGGCGTCGGGTGGCAGGCGGAGGCAGGCGATGAGGAAGTACGCGGCCGAGGCGATCGGCACGTTCGCGCTGGTCCCCGCAGGGACGGGTACGATCGTCGTCGGCGACCTGTTCGGCGGCGTGGTCTCGCACATGGGAGTGCCCCTCACCTTCGGTCTCGTCGTGATGACGATGATCTACTCGGTGGGGGACGTCTCCGGGGCCCATCTGAATCCCGCCGTCAGCCTCGGCGTCGACAGCGGAGCGAAGGAGGTGGGCACCATGGCGGGCATCTCCGTCGGCGCGACGGTCTGTCTCTGCGACCTGTTCGCCGGACCCGTCACCGGCGCTTCGATGAACCCCGCGCGCTCCGTCGGCCCGGCGTTGATCTTGCGCCAATGGTCCGCGCTCTGGCTCTACGTCTTCGCTCCCGTGATCGGGGCCGGGCTCGCGGTACTCGGATGTCGCTGCGTACGCGAGCCGGGCTGCTGCACCTGATGCACTGCGGCGTCCGTGAACCAGCCCGGCCCGGAACGCGCTCCTCCTAGGACGGAGTGAGTTCGAGGTCGGATCGCACGACCAGCAGACGCGTGCTGGGTTTCGGTGTGGAGTTTCCCCGCTCGAGCTCACGCGCGACGCGGAAGACCTCCTGCGGGTCCTCGTCCCAGATGTAGAACCCCGGACCCTCGGCAACGTAGCCGTCGCCGCTCTTGCGGATGGGGACTGACGTCGTCCCCGGTAGTCGAGTTTCGATCTTCACTTCTCTTCCTTCTCTCGTTTGGCAGGAACATCGGTCTCGACTTTGACGAATCGGCTGCGGATCCGAGACTTTCTCGCGAGCATTGGTACGGCCCACGCGGATCGCCTTGCAGCGGGGGGTCGCAACGGCCATATCTTCGCGCCACACTGGCGCCCGATGCCCTGTGTCTCCCGAAGACCCGGCGATCGATGACCGAGACCCAGCTCGTCGGCCCCATCGTCCTGTTCGTGCTGATGGTGATCGTGGGGCTCGAGCTCACGCCCGCGGACTTCCAGCGGGTCGTGCGGGCGCCCGCGGCCGTGGTGGGGGGCACGCTGGCGCAGCTCGCCCTGCTGCCGCTCATGACCTGGGGCGTGGTGGTGCTGACCGACGTGCCGCCGGTCTTTGGCGCGGGAGCCGTGCTGGTGGCGGCCGCTCCCGGAGCGGGGATCTCCAACATCCTGGTCGCGATCGCTCGTGCGAACACGGCGCTCTCCGTCACCCTCACCGCCGTGGCGTCGGTGCTCTCCGTGATCACGCTGCCCGTCGTATCGGCATTGGGGATCCGCGTCTTTCTCGGCGACCGCGTCGAGGTGGACGTGCCCGTGGGGGTGCTCACCCTCCAGCTCGCGTTCGCGCTGCTGCTGCCCATCGCTCTCGGCATGCTGTTGCGTGCGCGTCGGCCGGACCTCGCCCATCGCTACGCGCCGCGCATCCAGCGCTGGGCACTCGCCGCGATCGCGGCCCTGATCATCCTGGCGGCGCTCTTCAGCGACGAGGGGGTAGAGGTCGGCATCGAGGATGTGGGGATCGGGTTCCTGGCCGCAGGACTCTGGACGGTCTCGGCCATGGCGATCGGGTGGGGCGTCGCCTCCCTACTGCGGCTGTCCGCCGTCGACCGCTTCACCTTCCTGGTCGAGTTCTCGGCCCGAAACGTCGCGGTCGCGACGATCGTTGCGCTCTCGGGCCTCGACCGACTCGACCTCACCCTCTTCAGTGGACTCTACTTTGCGGTGGGCTATCCGCTTGCGGGCGTGGCGGTGCTCTGGTGGCGTCGCCGTCACCCTGGAGAGCGCTGAGCGCCATCAGCGGCGAAGTAGAGGGGCTGCGAAACGCCAGGCGAGGGGCGCGACGGTCGCCGCGACGGTCAGGAGCAGCGCGATCCAGGTGCTCCCGTGGGGTAGCCAGGAGGGGGGCGTGCCCTCGACCAGCCACGACCCGAGACCCGTGAGCGCGCAGAAGAGGCAGAGCGCGCTCAGCGCGGTCGCCGCCAGGGCCCGGACGAGCCGGTGCGGCCCGTCGCCAGCCGTGTCCCCCGCCTCGCGTGCAATGGGCCCCCAGAAACCGGGCGGCCGCACCTGGTTGTAGAAGGCCAGCAGCCGGCCGCGGGGCTCGGCCGGCCCCGCCAGGGACGTGGCGATCGCGGCCGTCGTAGACGCGATGGCGATCGCGAGCAGGCGCAGCGCCTCGTGGTCCGTGAGCCAGAGCAGTAGCGGCGCGAGAAGCAGGGAGGCCAGAATCGCCGAGAGCTCGCCCCAGGCCGTAACGCGCCACCAGACCCAGCGGAGCACCAGGGGGACGCCCATCCCCGCACCCAGGAGCAGACTCGCATGCCACGCGGCCTGAATGGAGGCCAGCTGCGTCATCACGGTGAGGGCCACCGCGAGGATCAGGGCGCTGGAGAGCCGCGCGACGCGCACCAGCGCGCGGGGGCCGGGACGTCTTCCGCGCCAGGAGCAGTAGAAGCGCCCGTAGAGGTCGTTGGACCAATAGGACGCGCCCCAGTTCACATGGGTGTCGATCGTCGAGGCGAGGGCCGCCAGCATGGCTGCAAGCATCGCGCCGCGGACGCCGGTCGGGAGCAGCTCGGCCATTCCGCGCACGAAGGTCACTTCGCGCTCGGCGGCCACCCCAGCGTTCACCGATCCAGGCTCTGCCGGGAAGAGGACGAGCAGTCCCACGCCGATCGGGAGCCAGAGCAGGCTTCGCACCAGGATCTGGGTGACGCTGAACACCAGGGTCGCGCGCACGGCGTCGGCATCGGTGCGGCAGGCCATCGTGCGCTGGGCCAGGTAGCCGGTGCCGTCGGCGTTCATCTGCACGAGCCACTGGAGTCCGAACACGGCGAGTACGGCGAGCCCTGCGTCCTTCGCGCGACCGGGCGTGAAGGCGAGGATCTCGTCCGGCCGGATGCCGCCGGGTCCCCCTGCGGCGTAGAGCTCGCGAAGTCGCTCCGCCATGGCGGCCGGCCCACCCGTCTCGACCAGGACGATCCCGGCGTAGAGCCCGGTGGCACCCAGCATCAACGCAAGCTGGACCACGTCGGTCTGCACGACTCCTCGCAGCCCACCGCTCGCCGAGTAGAGGAACGTGACCCCGAGTAGAAGGGCGAGGGAGACGGCGTTGTCGGTGGAACGGATCCAGACGTCGGGACCGTCGCCACTCGCGAAGGGCACTCCCACCCCCGAGATCGCCGTTCGGATCGGTTCGAAGACCGCCGCGGGCAGCCACTCGTGCCAGAGCAGGAAGGGCTCTGCGATCTCCTTCGCGGCCCAGAACACCATGGCGAGGACGACGGAGTTGAAGACCGTGCCGAAGTAGATCGCCTTCGCGCCGCGCAGCCAGGCGGCGCCCCGTGACCCGTAGCGCAGCTCGGCGAGCTCCGCGTCGGTCACGACCCGTGCGCGACGCCAGCACGGCGCCAGCAGGAAGCCGAGCAGCAGGAAGGCGATGGCGTAGATCCAGAGTCGCCACAGCGAAAAGATTCCGGCCGTGGCGATGAGCCCGGTGACCAGGAGCGGCGTGTCCGCCGCGAACTGCGTCGCCGCCATGCTGAGTCCGGCCTTCCAGCCGTCGAGGCTGCGCGATGCCAGGAAGTACGACTCGAGCCCTCGAGAGGCCTTCCTGCGCGCCCGCCAGCCCACGACCAGCGCGTAGACCGCGAACGCCAGGACGATCAGCCCATCGAGGCCGGTGAGCGCGCCGCGGACGGGGGTGGCCTGGGGATCCATCCGCCCAGGTTGCGGCGGGGGGCGTTCGCGCGCCAGGTGCGCCGTCGAACGCTCCACCGTAGCTGCAACCGGCTGTCTTCACCGCGATGTCGGGGGGGGCCGATAGGAGACCAGGGGGCTCGATGGGGCGGGGGTTGGCCTGATGCTGCGGATCCACTCGGGGGAGGGCGGGATCGTTCGCGCGACCCGCGCGCGCGCCGAGGACGAGCGCCGAGCGCGCGCGATTCAGCTCGGCACGCTCGGGATGTTCACGATCGGCATCCCGACCGTCCTGCGCTACTGGGCCCTCGGGGTCCCCAGCCTCAGCTACGCACTGCTGCTCACGATGGCGGCCTGCGGAGCGAATCTCGTCTGGCTGCGGCGGTCGGGGCGGACACGCCCGGCGGGACACCTCGCGATCGCCCTGTACTGCGCACTGCTCCTCCTCTCGCTCTCGTCGACCGGTGGCTTCTACGATCCGAACTTCTCCTGGCTCTACACCGTTCCCGTAGCAGCAGCCTATCTCCTGGGTCTTCGGGGCAGCTGGGTCTGGACCTGCGTAGCCATGGTGAGCACAGTCGCCTTCTGGCTGCTTCCTTCCCTCGGCATCGACGTGCCGAACCTCGTGCCCCCGGAATCCATGGAGGGGCAGGCGCTCTTCAATCGCCTCACCGCGATCGCGGGCCTGGCGGTGCTCTCGACCAGCTTCGTCGTGAGCCAGCGAAAGGCCGATCGGGAGTTGGAGGAGAGCCACAGGGGTCTCGCGCGCGAGGCGGCTTGCGTCAAGCTGCTGCAGCACGCCGCCGTCGCTGCGAACGAGGCACTCACCTTCGAGAGCGCGCTGGAGGGCTTCGCGCGGAGGGCTATGGAGACGAGCGGGTGGCACGTGGCTCATGTCTGGTCGCTGGCGGCCGACGGCTCCAACGACCTCGTCCCCGGGCCCGTCTGGCTCGACGACGACCCGACGCGCTATGAGCCCCTGAAGCGACTCACACGCGCGACACGAGTGGGCGGCCATGAGAGCGCGTTGCGGCGCGTCGTCGAGTCGGGGCAGCCGCAGTGGACCGTGAAGGGCCGGATCGCCAGCGCCGATCTACCGCGGGAATGCTGCGCTGCGGAGCTGGGCCTGTGCTCGATCGTCGCGATTCCCGTGTCCTCGGCAGACGAGGTGATTGCGGTCCTCGAGTTCTTCGGCAGCGAGCTCGCCCCGATCGACGAGCGCCTGATCCGGGTGCTCACCGATGCGGGCCGGGAGATCGGTCGGGTCGCCGAGCGGATCGGTCTCGAGGAGCGGCTTCGACGCTCCCAGAAGCTCGAGTCCGTGGGACAGCT
>Ga0209536_100005166_pt1 | contig 20408 bp, 18 predicted proteins | sample DeeMarSeWOR28_12_FD_187461 | JGI IMG/M metagenome (GOLD analysis project Ga0209536, IMG submission 187461) | Marine sediment microbial communities from White Oak River estuary, North Carolina - WOR-2-8_12 (SPAdes) (version 2) | ecosystem: Environmental > Aquatic > Marine > Intertidal zone >...
CCGCGCGTGTTCCCTGTGGACAGGTCAACGGCTTACCAGACATTCTGTCCGACAAACAATTCCTGGCCCGAGGTGGTTTAGTGGAACTCTCCCATCCGCTTGTCGGTCACTTTAAGGCGCTGGCCAATCCTATCCATTTCTCCGCGACGCCGGTGACTTACCGCCAACACCCACCGTTGTTAGGAGAACACACGGATGAGATCCTGACTGAACTTGGTTATACCCCAGGTGACATCACCAGCCTCCGGGAAGCGGGAGCAGTCTAATCAATGCTGGAAATGTAAGAACGGACTGATTCAGCCATCGACATTCGGCCGGAAAGCACGGCTTCTTCATAATGCCGGCTCCACATGTAGATGTGAGCCCTTGATTGGCGGAATTCAACCAGCATGATCTTGACTAAATCTCCCGCCTCGTCGAAAAAACCGGTATCAAAAAAATCGCGCTCTGTTTGGGCTTGGTCATAATCCAAGCGGACGATCTTGACCTTCCACCTATTATCCTGCCAGGTTAGTTGGGCGTAAGCTGCCCTGTAGTCGCCGTCAAAGGGCATGCCCACTGCGCCGACATTGACAACCAGGGTGTGGTCGATCTGCCGCACCAGCGGGCGGTGCGTGTGTCCAACACAGAAGACGGCCGGTGGTGGGAGGATCTTTTGGCGTAGTTCCTCATCCGGTGTACCAGGGTAGATGCCGTCACGATTGTTGCACATGGAAGCATGGGCGATGCGCACCTCCTGGTCATTTGGAGCGGGAAAGGCGACTTGAAAAGGCATCGTCCGCAAATCATTCACGTTGCCGTTCAGTTTCATAAGCGTCCAATAAGCAGACTGGCTAAGTTCAAAGTTGGGCCCACTTCGCTCAGCATCAGGTTGCGCCTGTTTGATCACGTAGTCTTCATGGTTTCCCCGGACAAAAAGCCAGCCATCGGTCCGCCTTTTGGCCATGACCAGTTGCAGGCATTCCAACGGCCGGGGGCCCCGGTTGACGTTATCTCCGGCGACGACGACTGTATCTGGCGCCCAGGCGTCGATATGATTGATGACGGTCTTTAATGCCGGTAGGTTACCGTGGATATCGGCCAATACAGCGACTTTCATGATATAAATTAAAGAGATAGACAGATCCTGCATATTCGCCGAATGCGGATGATGGCTTACAGCGAGGTGGAAGCAAACTGGCATTATATGATTGGCGGTCATTTTTCTCAACAAGAGGCGCGAAGCGTAAGGCGTGAAGCATGAAATCGTGAAGCATGAGCTTTTCTATTAAATATTCACGTTTCATGTATCACGCCAACTTTGGGGTTAAACTGGGATGTAACAAACCCTTTTTTTATGTATGACCTGGGAGGTATCAATGAAACTGGCAATTGGATCTGACGAGCGGACTCACCTGACCGACGTGGTGATCGAGGAAGTGAAACGTCGCGGTCATGAGGTGGAACTATTCGGGCCATTAGACGATAAGAAAGAGTATTGGCCAGAGGTGGCGCGCCAGGTGGCGGAGAGAGTAGCTGCTGGCGAAGCAGACGAAGGCATTTTGTTTTGCTGGACCGGTACCGGCATCAGCCTGGCAGCTAACAAGGTGCCGGGAATCCGGGCGGCCTTATGCGCTGATGCAGAGACGGCAAGGGGGGCCCGGCTATGGAATAAGGCCAATATTCTGTGTATGTCCTTGCGAGCCACATCGGAGATCGTGGCCAAGGAAATGCTGGATACCTGGTTTGCCACTGAATACGAGCCCAACGAAGTAGACGACATCTGTATCGCCCAGGTAGAAGCCATTGAAGCGCGATATTCCGATAGGTAAAACAGGTTCCGGTGACGGTTCAGATGACAGCCACCTCTAAAGCGACTATCACCTGGATCACCTGTAAAACTAGTTGCATGTAGCGAACATTTGTTCTATAATTGATAATATGGAAGCCAGCCAGAAGTTACAATTATTCGCCACTCAAATGTACCTGGAACCGGCCGAGGACGTCGATTCCCGGCCCATTCCAATTAATATCCGGCCGAAAAAAGAGGGGTTGGCAGGCCGGGCTCCACAAGAGGTATTGCCCTGTGGGCAGGTCTCTTCTAGCCGGAACATTGAAGCTCAACGGGATTCGTTGGGTATAACAGAGGCAGTGATGCCAGGTGGGAAACGGATCAAACTTCTCAAAACCCTGCTAACTTCTGCCTGCGAGCGGAATTGTTATTATTGTCCGTTTAGAGCCGGTCGAGATTACCGGCGGGCCACCTTCAAGCCTGATGAGATGGCCCAGACCTTTATGAATATGTATCGGGCAGGATTGGTAGAAGGCTTATTCCTTAGCTCCGGTATAATCAAAGGGGGGGTGGCGACTCAGGATAAGCTTATCGAGACGGCCGATATTTTACGCCATAAGCTAGGATTCCATGGCTACGTCCACTTGAAAATTATGCCTGGATCTGAGCGTGACCAGGTGTTGCGCAGCATGCAGTTAGCCAGTCGAGTATCGGTCAACCTCGAGGGGCCGAACACGCGGCGGTTACAACAGCTTGCCCCCAAAAAGGTGTTCTTGGAAGAATTGCTACAACCTTTGAAGTGGGTGGAGGAAATCCGTCAGATACAGCGGCCAAATCAAACCTGGAATGGCCGCTGGCCATCGTCGACGACCCAGTTTGTCGTCGGCGCAGTTGGCGAAAGTGACCTGGAACTGTTGACGACCTCCAGCCATCTATACCAACAGGCAGGCCTCAGCCGTACTTACTTCATGGCTTTCAACCCGGTGCCCGGCACGCCTCTGGAAAACAATCCGGCCGAGAACCCCTGGCGGCAGCACCGGCTTTATCAGGCCTCGTTCCTGTTGCGAGATTATGGTTTTGATTTGGAGGATCTTCCCTTTGATCAGGATGGCCATTTGCCTTTAGTGAACGATCCCAAACTGGCCTGGGCACTAGCTAACCTGGTCCAATCTCCCGTGGAAGTGAACCGGGCTGATAAAGAAGATCTCTTGCGTGTGCCTGGTATTGGCCCGAAAGGTGTTCATTCCATTTTAGCTGCACGCCGCCACAGGAAGCTGCGCGAGTTACAAGATCTAAAAGCATTGGGAGTCAACCCCACCCGGCCAGCTCCCTACATCTTGTTAGATGGCCAGCGTCCCCCGTACCAGCCCCGACTCCTTTAGTCTGGTTTCCGATGCGATTCGCCGCCGGGACGCCGAGGACAGAGGATTTCTAGTGTGAGCAAGGGCAATCTCTACTACCTGCTACTTGCCACCTGCTCACTTGCTACCTGCGACTGCGCCACATGCTAAGGGCTACCGCCGCTAGAGCTGCCGTTATACCAGCCGTGGCCACGGTGGCCGGCGCCGGTTTTTTCCCAATCACTCGCTCGATCTCCTCGGCGATGGGTTGAACGCGTTGGCGAGGCGTCACTCCAAAGGCCAGACGCATAACTGCTGCGCCGAGCCGGTAATGTCCGGGTTTCCTCATCTGGGTAGCCAGATCGATGGTCATCGGTGGCCGACCGACCGAATAGGAGTGTAATTGGGTGAATTGCATCACTTCGGTTTTGCCGTGGGTTCGTGCTGACCCTGACTGTTTGACTCCGCCAAAAGGCAACAGCGATACCGGATAATGGGTCGTGGCATCGTTGATATTGACCGACCCAACCTCCAACTGGTGGGCCACCCTTTCGGCCCTTTCTTTGTCGTTACTCCAGACCGAGGCACCAAGACCAAAATAACTATCGTTGGCCAGTCGAATCGCCTCGGCTTCATCCTTGACCTTCATGATGGGCATGATCGGCCCAAATGTCTCGTCACGCATCAGCTTCATGCTGTGATCGACGTCGACAAGGACGGTGGGTTCGGCAAAAAGGCCGTCGATTTGGCCGCCAGCTACAATCTTAGCACCTTTGGCAAGGGCATCTTGCAATTGCTCTTCGATGATTTTCTTCTGGCGCTCAAAGGTTAGCGGGGCTAGATCGTATGGATTATCGATAGCAGGTGAGTAACCCAGGGTCAACTTTTTGGCCTGAGCCACTGATTCTTGCACAAACTCCTGGAAAACGGGCTCCGCCACATAAAAGCGCTCGACGGACACGCAAGTTTGGCCAGTATTATAGCAGGCAGACCAGACACCCCAGCGCGCGGCCGCCTTGATATCGGCGTCTTCAAGCACGATCATGGGATCTTTGCCACCTAATTCAAATAGATAGGGTATAAGATTTTCAGCCGCTGCTTTAGCCACCTGCCGGCCGGTGGCGGTTGAGCCTGTTAGAAAAATTAGGTCTGGCTTGGACTTTACCAGGGCAGCACCCACCCGGCCGTCGCCGTGTACGATCCGGACAAAGGGGGATAGTTCGGGCACGCTTTGGATGAGTTTTTCAATAAGCACACCTGTAGCTACAGCCACTTCCGATGGTTTAAGGATGACCGTATTGCCCGCCAGTAAAGCTGAACAGAGGGGCGATATGGTCAGGTCGAAGGGATAGTTCCAGGGAGAGATGATGGCCACGACGCCATAAGGTTCCGGTTCGCTGTAGAAGCGCCTGAAAACGTAAAGTCCAGGCGGCACTCGTTTGCGCTCCAGCCATCGTGGGGCGCGCTTATAGTATTGGTGTAGCCGGTCGACGGTCATCATCACCTCAATCAGTCCGTCTTGCCGGCTCTTGCCCGTTTCTATATTGATCGTCTGGCTGATGATATCTACGGAATCGATGATGAAGGATTGGAATTTACGCAGGATGCGCACCCGTTCCTTCACAGATTTACGCCGCCATATCTCAAAATTCTGGCGCATTTCCATATATGCTTTGGTTATATCCTCTTCTGTAGCCATGGTGACCTGGCCAAACTGCTCGCCGGTGACCGGATGGATGAAGGGAAGTATGTCTGGGTTTGCACTCATCGTTCGTTCTCTCTGAGGGTGAACCGTAAAGCGTGTGCGTGACCCAAGAATCACGTTTATTGTGTTACGTTTTCCGCAAGAAGATAAACACCCCTATCAATGTGATTGGGATCGCGAATAACCCGAATAAGGCTATTCGTCGTCTTCTCTCCTGGCGCCGAAGATCGACCGTAGGCATATGCACGGCTGGAGGTAACAGCGGTGGATATTCCTCGATTTCCGCGGCGGCCGGGATACAGCTCATCGCCCGTTCTGTCATGGCAGTGATGGTCAAGCTGGGATTGACGCCCAAATTGGCGGATATGACAGAGCCATCGGCTACATAAAGGCCTGGGTAGTTGAAGACTTCATGGTTGATGTCGACCACGCCCTGGGTCTCATCCTCTCCGATGCTGCAGCCGCCCAAGATATGGGCTGTGGCTGGCGTGTTGAGTAAGACGTCACTTATGCCGGACCAGGGGGCACCTCTGGCTTTTTCGGCAAATCGGTCGACAACCCGCCGGCCTACGTCGATGACGGCCGGGATTGGCAGACGTTTATCCCGTTCACTTACCAGACCCTTGCGGAATAACGTCCAGATGCTACGACCTTGTTTGAGATGCATGCGATTCTCGACAGTTTGCATGACCAAGATCACCGTATTTTTTTGGGCCCAGCCGGGTAGGATACGCACGCTTAAAAGGTCCAGAGGATTCCGAATTCCGGCCATTATCAATTCGACCAGTCTCTTCCCGAACGAGCCCTCCATCTTGATCAAGGGCAACGTTAAGCTGCGCATGAAGGAAGAGCCAGGTGAGTAACGCACCGGTTCGACGCTGGTTACCTCGTCGATCCAAAAATGGGAGGAGATAGCCACCCCCTCAGAGTAATCGACGACGGCGTCGTAGGCCGTCACGCCCATCAAGGCTTCGCTATTGCTACGCACCCGTACACCGATCTGTCGTGAAAGCTTGGGCAATGACTTAGTCTCGTCGCGGCATTTTAGCAGCAATTCGATCGTTCCCAGCACGCCGGCCGATACCACCACGTTTCGAGCCCAGATGCTCTTTCGACGTTTGAAGATCCAATCCGTCGTCCGCTCATAGACGACCTCATAACGGGCGTTGTCAGGGCGTTTTCCATAAAGCGGCCGAATATCGACGGCATTGGCCTCCGGTTGGACCTCCGCCCCCCATTTTTCGGCAAAGTAAAGGTAGTTCTTATCCAGGCTATTTTTGGCATTGTGACGGCAACCAACCATGCAGCCACCGCAATGGATACAACCAGCTCGTTCCGGTCCTTCTCCGGCGAAATATGGATCTGGCACCGTTTTTCCTGGTTCTCCAAAGTAGATCGATACAGGCGTGGGTTCAAAAGTCTTCTCTTGCCCCAATTCTTTGGCGATGTCAAGAAGAATATAGTCGGCCGGCCAGAATTTGGGATTTTCGCTTACGCCTAGCATTCGACTGGCTGTTTGAAAGTGGGGGTAAAGCTCGGTCTCCCAGTCGGCTAATCCAGCCCATTCATCTGCTTCGAAAAAGGCTTTACTCGGCTTAATTAACGTGCAAGCATAAACCAGGCTGCCACCGCCAACGCCACTGCCATTAAGGACCCACATGTCGTCGAAGAAAACCAATCCCTGAATGCCAAAACAGCGTAATCCCGGCATCCATAAAAACTTGAAGACATTCCAATTTGTCTTTGGGAAGTCCTGGGCATTAAATCGTTTGCCTCGCTCGAGGACGAGTACCCGGTAACCCTTCTCCGAAAGGCGCATGGCCGACACGCTTCCCCCAAAACCAGAGCCAATGATGACATAATCGTAAGTTTGACTGCCATCGGCTCCCGGGGCACTGTTGTTCCTGTGTTTGCTCATATTCATAACACACTGCGTCATATTATATCATTTTGCCCAAAATCTCACGATACTGAAATGTCAACCGCGGTTGACACTTCTTTGACGGTCCAGTGAGTTCATGCTATGTTTTTTGGGTGGTTGGTTGCTAAACATTTGCGACTGGCTTCCAAAATAATGCTTCTTGAAACGGGAGAGTTTCATGGCGCGAACAATTGCTATTGCCATGCAAAAAGGTGGTGTTGGGAAGACGACGACGACCATCAATTTGGCGGCCGGATTGGCGGCTATGGATTACCGCGTGTTGGCTGTGGATCTGGATCCCCAGGGTAACCTGACCCAACATGCTGGCTTTGATCCCGAAGGCGTTTCACCCACGATATACAATGTGCTCAAAGCGGAACTCGACGGCTTATCGTGGGATATTCATGGCGCCGTTCATGGATCCGAAGAAGGGTTTGATTTGCTTCCGTCCCAACCAGAGCTGAGTATCATCGAGATTACTTTGATGAATGCGCTTAGCCGGGAAAGGGTTTTGACAACAGTCCTCGAGGAAATCAAAGCCGATTATGATTTTATCCTCATCGATTGTAGCCCGTCGTTGAACTTACTGGTTATCAATGCGCTCACTGCGGCCGACAGCGTGATTATCCCGATTCAAACAGAATATCTGGCTGCCCGTGGCGCTTCCATGGTCCTCTCGACCATCGAAACCATTCGCCAGAAGAGATTAAACCCCACGCTCCATGTTGAAGGCATTCTGCTGACGATGGCCGACACACGAACCATCCTGACCAAAGATGTCTTGGCGGCTATCGAACACCAGTTTGGGTCTGGACAGCATATCTTCGAAGCGATCGTCAAGCGCTCTGTTCGGTTTGGCGAAAGCGCTGTCGCCGGGAAAAGTATCCTGGCTTATGATCCAAAAAATCCTGGCGCTGAAGCCTACAGGCAAATAGCCAGCGAAGTGGCTCGCAATACGAGGGAGGAGGTGGTCGCCTATGGCTAAAAAAAGACCTAAGGTGAATCTGGCGCAAGCTGTTGAGCCCAGGACGGGTGACCTTCAAAAACTTTTCTCCGCGGAGGAGGATATAGAGCAAGCTTCGGGTTTACAGCTCCTTTCTGTTCGCCTGGATGCCATCATCCCTGATTCAGGCCAGCCACGGCGAACTTTCCCGCAAGAGAGCTTGCGGGAACTCAGTGACAGCATCAAGCAAAACGGCGTCATTCAACCGATCGAAGTTGCAAAATTGGGAAATGAGCAATATAGGATTGTTCACGGCGAGCGGCGTTGGCGGGCTGCCCAAATGGCTGGGTTGGAAACAATTCCGGCTGTGGTCCGCCGTACGGATTATGACACCATCACCCGGCTGGTTCGCCAATTGGTGGAGAATATTCAAAGAGAGGATCTGAACGACGTGGATCGAGCGGGCGGGCTTTTACGCATGCGGGATTTGATGCAGGCTGAATTAGATGCCATGAACGCTGAAGGAAACCTTCAGGTAGAATCTTCCCCCTGGTCCAAGACGATCACCTGGGCTAAGGTCGGCCAACGCCTGGGCATGTCCCGCCAGCGGATACACCAACTCATTCGCTTGCTTGATCTACCTAATTCCATCAAAGAAGATATTCGGATTGGCAAACTAAGCGAAAGAGAAACCCGCGTCTACCAGGGACTGCGGCCGAGGCAGCAGCGAGATCTGCATCGAGCTCGGTACCAGCAAGATCTGAAACCGGACGAGATAAAATCCGTCGTCCAATACCTAAAAGAGGAGCCAGCAAAAACTGTCTCGCAGGCCATCCACGAGGTGCGGCACCCCCTGCCAGCAACATCATTTGAACCAGAACTCGAAACTTCATTCGAGGATCGTTCTGATCCGGCCATGCATGACGAGCTGGACGCCTTGCTGGCACCTCTACGTACCCAACCATGGACCGAGGGATCGGTGCTGCCGGCCCGGCAGACCCGGCCGACTAGCGTCGATCGCCTGGATTGGATCCGGGGACACCTGGCCCGCATCCAGCGACAAGGTCTGAGCCCGGTCGAGCGGCGAGAGATCGTACGCTTATTGACGTTGATCCAGCAAGACGTGGCATCGCTCCTGACGGCGTTGCAAGCGGATGATGAGAGTGTCAACCGCGGTTGACATGTTGCCCGAATCTGCAGCTCTTAAATAGAATCTCGCATCCTCTCAAACCGCCCAAATTTGCCCGTAGCGCCCTTTTGTTGGTATTACAGAGGGTATGGGACTTTATTTTTCCTTTATGCCCTAGTTCGCAAAAATCAAGGCTCAATATTATACATCGTGAATCGTTTATTAACTGGCGGCCGACTCTAATTCCCGGATGCGCTGTTCTAGCAATAGATTTACAAGACTTTCCGTTCTATTGCTGAATTGAATTTTCGTTCGATTTTAGATTCGTGATATCTCGATCTAAGGAGTTCAGATGCCCAATAACGCACCACCACGGATGAAAATCTGGGGGATGCAGAAACTCGATAATATTCTTGTTAATGTACGCTATCAGCGCCTTAATCATGTCTATTTTTAGGGAGATGACCATGAAAGGATATGGGCCTATCGACGCCATGGAATACCCTCGTTTTAGCGGCATCCGTACCTTCATGCGCTTGCCGCAAGTGCAGGATCTGGCGGGTGTTGATTTTGCCATCGTGGGCGCGCCCTTCGATACCGGCGCGACCTATCGAGTGGGCGCTCGCTTTGGTCCAGAAGGTATTCGCTCGGCTTCAGCCCTGCTACGGCCCTACAATCCCAGCCTGGACGTGCTCATCTTTGAAACTCTCTCCGGCGTGGATTATGGTGATTTTTCCGTGGTGCCGGGTTATTTGCCGGAGAGTCACGCCAAGATCGCCAAACAAATGGAGCCGTTATTGGAAGCGGGTGTCACCCCCATTGTTTTGGGCGGCGACCACTCGATCACCTTGCCCGAATTACGGTCTGTGGCTAATAAATATGGGCCGGTAGCCCTGATCCAGTTCGATTCCCATGGGGATGTCTGGGATGAGTATTTTGGTGGCAAGGACACCCACGGCACGCCGTTTCGCCGGGCCATAGAAGAAGGGTTGTTAGACCTGGATCGATCCAGCCAGATCGGCTTGCGTGGCCCACTCTATGAATTTTTGGACATCCAACAATCACGCGATTTTGGCTTCCTGGTTTTCACGGCCGACGAGATGCGCCAGGTTGGGCTAGAGGTGGTTATGGCGGCCGTGAAGGAAAGGGCAGGGCAGGGGCCTTGCTTTTTGACGTTTGATATCGACTTTGTCGATCCCGCTTATGCCCCGGCTACCGGCACCCCGGAAGTGGGTGGCTTCAGTGCCTGGGAGAGCCAGTTCCTGGTCCGTGGTTTGCAAGGCATCGACTTTGTGGCCTTTGACCTGGTGGAGGTTTCCCCACCGTACGATACGCGAGGTGCAACTACCTGCCTGCTGGCGGCTAACCTGGTCTATGAATTCATCTCCCTGTTGGCCCTGGCTAGACGAGATTAATAGTGGCACATTGACTGAACAATAAAACGGAACGTACGTTCTCTTGAAATCGAAAAGGTAATCGTTTAAACTTTATCCGGCAGCGACGCAGACGGAAGCGTGGTTGCACCCGGTTGTGTTGCCGCCCGACATTTCCCTAGGTTAATCAATGTCGGGCGGCTTTGTTTTTTCACATTCCTCGCACTTCCAAAGTGCAAGGCACGTTGACGTTGGTGGATGCGGTTACCCCAGAAATTCCGGTATCTACAGGCTGGTGAATAATCCATTCACCACCAGATGCTCCCCTTTGCGACCTGTTACTTGCCAGCCTGTTTTTAACTTACCTAGCTCAACCAGCCTGGCCAGCGTTCGCTCCAGATCTCTCTTTCGCCATTGGAACAACTTTCGGACTTCAGCCGCCGTGGCCGCGCCCACCGAGTCAAAGTACAGGCTGACCAGCTTCTGTCGGGCATCGCTTAGCTTGATCGGCCGGGCTTGCTGCGGTATATCAGGATAATAACGGTGGACCAGGTCATAAATGAAGCTATAGCGCCAGGCGCCGGCCTCGGAGATGCCCACGGGCAGGATCTTAAAATCCTTCTGTAAGGCAACCAGCCCGCGATCGAAAGGGCTGTTGCTGGCTTTGCCTGTCATGTGGATTACCCTACGTAAATTGACCGTGTCCAGCGGCCCTACATGCAACAGGGCTTCATATATTACCTTGGCGTCACGGGTAAGCAGGCCATCTTCGTACAGTTGAAGATAATCTTCATTTGGATCGCCATAATTTTCGCTGAGGGCGTAAAAGTAAGGCACGATATCCAGGGCGATCATGGTGGCCTTACCTCGTAGCACCTTGGCGTAATACCATTGGCGCTCGTCTAGCATTTCGTCTTTCCAACCCCAGGTCACGTGCCCGGGATCATCGTGGGCATCGGCCACCGGCCGGTTGCCAGCCACGGCCGTCCATAGGCTGGGAAAAGTTACGCCTTTGATGGGCCAAAAGTAGACGAAACCCCGCTCATTCACGAATTGGAGCGCCTCGTCCTTACTGCGTAAGTACATCCCTTCCTCTAAACGAAAGGTTTCTTTTCTGTATTCGTCTAATTGTTCAGCGTTGAGTTGAGACATAACAAATAAGGGATTGGGGATCAGGGACCGGGGATCAAAAGACTACACCGATCCCTGATCCCCGATCCCTATTCCCCAGCCAATTCCCGATACAAAAACCAGGCCCCTTTGCGCCGGTTGGCGTCCTTGGGGGCCCGGTCATAATAAAGCTCGAAGATACGGCCGCCGGCCGTGTGTACGCGGAAATAATCCCGGCCGACACCCCAGGAACCCCGTTGTTCGGCGATAGCGGCGTGGGCGGGCTGCATATTTTGGGCCATCCGGCCGCGGCGCCGGTAGTCGTGCCATTCCTTGATCATTTCCACGATCTCGAAGGTTTCCTCCTGCCAGGTAAAGCGATCCGGGCAACCGGGCTTCTTTTCCAGCAAGGGCGGTTGGTCAAAGCCGACTTCGATCTCTTCGCCGATGAAACGGGGCGTCGTCATGCCCCAATTTTACCATAGTGTCGGCCGGGACATTCCTAAGTGTGAAACCTTCTGATTTTTGACTAAATATTGGGTTTATAGAAATTTTGAACAGGCCTTCGTTTTTTGCTTCGATCTGTATTTGCTGTCAAATTTTCCCATTTTGGTTTATCCTTCCCTGGATTGGAAGTCGCGAATCTGCTGGGCTTGAGACAAGACCACCCTTTTATGAACGATGTCGACTGTTGACAAACCATCAAGAAAATCTAGACGATCGGGTGTTCCCTTTTGGGTCACCTTGGTCCGGGGGATCCTGGCTACGCTTTTAGGCCTGGCGCTGCTGATCCAGCCAGATAGGGCCCGGCCGATGCTGGTAAACTTCATGGGCATGTTCTGGTTAGCTAGCGGGATCATGAGCGTTCGTTGGGGGGCGGCCGGCCAAACGACACGACAAATCTGGCCCATCCTGGCGGGCATTGCTGGCATCATCGCCGGTATTTTGGCCCTCACCCGTCGCCTTTTATTTGGGATCCTCGACGATATCGTGATCCTCAATTTGCTAGGGGGTGTCATGATCCTTACCGGGCTGGTTCATATCACCGGGGGTTTTCGGATCGGCAAACAAGAACGCCACCGGACCTGGGCCAGCGTGTTATTGGGTGTATTTGAGATCATCCTGGGCATCCTGGCCCTCCTGGCCCGATCACTGGAGTTTGGCCCCATTTTCTACGGGGCGCTCATCACCTGGACCCTGATAGGGGGATTCATGCTCTTTGCCGATGCACTGGCCATGCGCAGGCGAGCAAAAAAGGCGAATTGATAGATAATAATCAGGAGTAAAACGTCCATGTTACGCTTGCTTCGAATCCATACCGTTCCTTCCGTTGCCGAAGAAGGGGGCAGCACCTGGCTGCAGTTGTTCTTCGACCTGGTATACGTGGCCATCCTGGTGGAGTTGGGCAATCGACTCAGCCATGACATGACCCTACAGGGCGTACTCGAGTTCACTTTTATCTTCATTCCAATCTGGTTGTCGTGGTTGGAATTCGTCAATTACGGCCGGCATTTTCCGGTTGATGATATTGGACAGCGATTATTGACCGTCTTCTATATGGCCTTCATGTTATTGCTAGCCTTTGAGATTCACGCCGTGACCGGGGCCACGGCTGGCATATTTTTTCTGTCCTATGGGTTCTCGAAGTTTGTCCTGGCCCTGATGTACGCTCGTGCCTGGGCCGAATTCCCAAATTACAGAGAGATGACCAGCCATTACACAGTCGCTTTTATCATTGGGGGACTGTTGTGGATTGGCGTAGCCCTGATCTCACCGTTGAACTTGTGGTTTTTAGGCCTGGTTACCGCTCTAAGTTTATTTATGCCGGCTCTTATTCGACTAGCTCGAAAGTTGAGAGGAGTGCCTGAACTCGTGATGCCGCCCGCGAAGCACCTTTATATGATGCACAGGTTTGGGGAGTTAACTATCATCGTACTGGGCGAGTTTTTCATCAAGCTGGCCACCACAACGGAGCTCCGGGAGCTGAGCGCAGCGAATTTGTACTTCGGCCTTTGCCTGTTGGGCATCTCGGTGAGTATCTGGTGGCTTTATTTCGACCACTTGAAGCATGCCGGGCTGACGACACCTGGCTCGCGTATAGGCTTCTGGATATACAGTCACTACCCGTTTCTGGCGACCATCATCGCCTACGGGGTGGTGGGGCAAAAGATCTTCACGACGACGCCAGGCGCACCGCTCACCCAAGCCCAGCAGCTTATGTTTACTACCGCCCTAGCCATCGCCTTGCTGGCCTATGGGGCGATTGAATGGGCATCCAGAGAAAAAGCAGAACCCTTATACCGGCGGCCGCAACCCTGGGTTAGGGTGGGAAGCGCGGCCGGGCTACTTGCATTAGGGATATGGGGTGGTACAGTGAATGCCGGTCTTTTGGTGTCCATGGTCGTGGCTATTTTTCTGTTCCAGGTGGGACTGGATGTCTATAAGCGTTTACAGCATCCTGAAACACTTAATCTGCAGGAGATAAAGACATGAAGGAGCAACGCCGTCGAGGTGGCCGGGTTTTCTTCTTTGGGCTATTTATTTTGCTGGCCGTTCTCGTGGTGTGGCTACTAAGCCCCTATCTGAGCGTCATCGCTATCGCCCTGGTTACAGTGGTTATGTTGAAGCCACTCTACGATTGGTACTTAGATCGTAAACGGATTCAAGGCCACACCCGGATAGCTACAACCCTAACCCTGGTGTCCTTCATCCTGCTGATCATCATCCCTATCTTCATCATCGGATTTTTGTTGTTTTCTCAGGCCAATGACTTGCTCGAACAATTGACCTCACTAGAAGTAGAGCTCTCCTTGGAGAATTTGTTGGCGGCCTTGGAAAATTTCTTGCAGCAGATCCCGGCTCTTAGTGATATCGAGATTGACCAGGAGCAATTTACCCAGACGCTGGTAAACCTGGGGAGCACGGTTTTATCCTGGCTGACCGATCTGGCCGTCAGTCTGGGCACGTCGCTGCCCAACCTTTTCATCGGGGCCATCATCTTCCTGATTGTCGTGGCAACAGTGCTGCCAATCCTGGATGATCTTGAGGTTCAGGCTCAAGAACTGAGCCCCCTGGATGTGAATATCACCCAAATTTATCTGTTGAAAAGCCGGGAAATGATCGTATCAGTGGTCAAGGGCGTCTTTCTGCTGGCCATCATTCAAGGCTTGATCATGGGCGTCTTTTATTGGTTGGCCGACGTGCCCTTCACCATCTTTTGGACGCTTTTGTCCATGGCCTTCGCCATCTTGCCTGTGGTAGGGATAAGCTTTATCGTCCTGCCGATGGCCCTCATCTTTTTATTGACGGGCAATGTTACCTCAGCCGTCCTCGTCCTTATCGGCTTCTATGTCTTCGTGAATCCTACAGACCTTACCCTGCGACCCCGGTTGGTTTCGAAAGAAGCCTATTTGAACTTCACCTTAATGTTGCTGGCCCTGTTTGGCGGTCTGGCGGTGGGTGGCCTGTTGGGTATGATCTATGGGCCGGTGATCATGATCCTGTTCATGACCACGATAGACATCTACGCTCAGTATTTTTCAGACAAAGAGGAGCAACCAGCGGCCGCGCTCGACACTCACGAGCCAGCGGCGTCGCTGGCCCCGCCTGGAGCTCTGGAAGAGCCTGATGCCTGAAAAAGTTGGTGAAGGTAAATGTTACTGGTCCTCTGGCCTGGCTATTCACCCAGCACGTAAGCGACAGCCTGCTCCAGCGTCATGGCCTGGCCCTCGGCCCAGGCGGCTTCAAAGGTGGCTTCATCCAATTGGGCGCGCACGTCGGCCGTGTATTCGGTGATAAAAGGTCTATTAACGGGCTCAAATTCGGCGCCTAATTCGACCAATAGCAGGGTGGAGGCGCCTAAAAGCCGGGCAGCCTTCTCCGGTTCCCCCAGTTTGCTTAATGGTCCAGCCAGACTTGCCATACCGCTCAGAGCCTGATGCTTGGCGCCAATCTCGAACATCTGCCTCACATATTGTTGTTGGAGTCTTTTGGAACGGTCGTACTGACTTTTATGGTATACGGTAAAGGCTAGATTGCTCAGCAACAAGGACTGGCGAAGGATTTCGCCCGTCTCCTGGCAAACCGATAAGCCTTTCTCTATAGCCTCTTGAGCCCGGTCATAATCTCCGGCTTCGTTTGCCAAAATCGCCAGATTAGTGAGCGCCTGGGCCATACCCGTCTTGTCGTCTAGTTGGCCGAAGAGATCTAATCCTATCTCACAATGCATTAGCCCTTCTGCAATTTCCTGGCGGTCAATGCTGTTGATGGATGCAAGGGCCATATTGGTATAAGACCAAGCCTCATTTTGCCTGTCACCGATAATCCGAGCCAGCGCCAGCGCCCTTTGTGCGTACATTTTGTTTTGTGCAAGATCACTGTTAATGTAAGCAATACGGCTGGCGGCACGCAATATAGTCATCTGGTATTGATGAGGGATAGCTTCAATTCTATCCAAAATGCGTTTGATCCAATCATAACCTTCGACAAAGTGATCCCGGTAATGCAGAAAATATTCTAGCGGGGCTACCAGCCTGGCCCCAGCTTCAAGATTCCCGCTCTCCATCGCCCAGTTAAAAGCCGTGCGCAGGTTATCCATCTCGGCTTCGGTTTTATCCAGGAGGAGAAGTTGGCCGTGACGCCGGTAGCCAGGCTCTATCTCTTCAACCCATGTAAGGAAGTATTCGAGGTGCTTGTCTCGAATCTGCTGTTCTTCGCCATTGTTAGCCAGCCGTTCCCAGGCGTATTCGTGAATGGTCTCCAGCATCATGAAGCGTGGGTTACCGCCTGGACCCTCTTCCTGGTAAAGTAAGCTCTTGTTCAACAGGGATTCCAGGCCATCCAAGGCGTCGACGGGCGAGCCGGGAGCACAAACTGCCTCAACTGCCTCTATCGTACGGCCGCCGGTAAACACCGCCAGCCGGGCAAAAAGGCGTTGTTCGCCCTCGTCCAACAGGTTGTAACTCCAGTCTATGGCGTCTCGCAGCGTGCGCTGGCGGGCTGGCAAGTCTCGTGACCCCCCCATCAGCACCTTGAGGCGGCTCTCCAACCGCTCCAACATCTGCTGGGGGCTGAAGAGCTTGATCCTTGCCGCGGCCAGCTCAATAGCCAGTGGCAGCCCGTCGAGGCGAAGGCAGATGCCGGCGACAGCGGCGGCGTTATCCTCCGTCAGGCTGAAGTTGGGCGAAACGGCTCGTGCCCGTTGGATAAAAAGTGCTACCGATTCAAAGGTCGATAGATCAGGCAAAGGTTTGGTAGGTGCAAGGTCAGGCACGGTCAGCGGTGGTACAGGGTATTCTTGCTCGCCGGTGAGGTGCAACGACTCCCGGCTGGTAGCCAGGACGTTGAGTTGGGTTGCGGCGGATAACAGGCCGGATACGAGCGGGGTAGCTTCCAACACATGTTCAAAGCTGTCCAACAACAACAGGGCATGCTTTTTGCTGAAATAGAGCTTTAGCGACTCGACGAGAGGTTGGTCAGGGCGTTCCACCACACCTAACTCGGAAGCAATGGCATTGGGAACCAGCGCCGGATCGGTGGTAGAGGACAAACCAATAAAGGTGACGCCGTCAGCATAATTTTCAACCACTGACTCAGCCACTTGCAGGCCTAATCGCGTTTTGCCCGTTCCACCCGGCCCGGTGAGGGTGACCAGCCGGGCCGTCCCAAGAAGATCCTGTATCTCAGCCATCTCCCGCTCCCGGCCGATGAAGGGGGTCAACTGGGCGGGGAGATTATGACTGGGTCCTTCCTGGGTGGAGGACAACGGCCGGGCAATCGTCTCCTGGATCACCAGATTTCCAGCCAGAATGTCTTCGCGCAGCTTCGACGTTTCGAACGAAGGTTCGATCCCGAGTTCATTCCACAACACCGCCACGCAGGCCTCGTATTCAGTCAGGGCTTCACCCCGGCGGCCGCGCTGAGCGAGCGACTCCATGAGCTGGCGCCAGGCCGATTCCCGTAGATTGTCCACCTCTAATTGACATCTGGCCAGCCGTTCCGTCCGGTCAAAGTCAGCGATTTTGAGGGAGTGATCGGCTAACCGGTCCAGGGAGTGTAATAACTGCTGGCGAAAAGCGGCCCGGCGTGCGGCCGCCCACTCTTCAAAGGGGTCGGCGTCGGGGATGGTGAAGTCGGCGAGAAAATCTCCCCGGTAGAGGTCAATGACCTCTTGCCATTGGTCTTGGGAACCCTTCAGAAGACGAAGGAATTCAGCTACATCCAGCCAAATCGGGAAATCGGGATTGATTTGGACGGTGTGCCGGTCTGAGAGCAGAAAAGTTTCGCCCATAACCTGGCGCAAGTAGTAGAGGGTCGTACGCAGATTTTTACGGGACGACTGGGGCGGCATGCCCGGCCAAAACAGCTCCATCAAGGCTTCGCGACGCTGTTCGGGCGATCCCAATGCCGCTTCGACGGCCAGGTAGATGAGCAGGCCTTGGGCCCGGAGGGTGGGTAGCTTGGGCAGGGGTTGATCGTCCAGGATCACCCCAATGGACCCAAGAACGGATAGCCGTAAGCCCGATTTTGCTCCCATTTGTATCTCCTGTCTGTGCCGGACTGAATAGTAAGTATACACCAAATATCACTTATGACGGATTTATGACGGAACACGGGTCGTCTATGTCCATGTTATGGCTTTGACATGACGGGGGCGATCGAAACTGCAGCCATCGAAACGAGATGTGGAGGTGGCAAATGCAGTTCAAGAGGACGATTCTTTTTTTTAATGTAGCTTTTATCGCCATAGGATTCGCTTATTTCGGCCGGTCAAATGATCGGCTTGACGAAGCTGAAGGAGCCGTACGGTTAGGCCAGATCCAATTAGTGCTCAGCCAGTCGGAGATCGGCCGGGCAGCGCTGGCCCAGGCGGAGCAATACGACGTCGAGATCCAGTTCGAAGCAGGGCAGGGCACAGTTTACCAATCCAATTACAATACGATGACCATCGACGCCGCCCACAGCCCCGAGCGAGCCGCGCTGAGCTTCGTGCACGAGATGGTTCACGCCCAGTATCATCATGAAGGTATCCGGCCGGCGATGATGGCCGTCGGGCGCGAGGCCTATGTCGAGGCCAGAGTTCTGGAAGAGGCCGAGGCCGTGGCATTGGCTATTGAAGCTAAAATGGCCTTGGAAGCAGCCGGTGTGGAGTTTGGCCAGGCGCACCCCCCTTTGGAGGATCATTATCTGGCAGCGCATGAAGCGGCCAAGAAAGCGGCCGTGGCCCGGGAGCGAGACATTAGGCAGGTGGAGCTGGCGGTGATAGGGCAGGTGGCCGGAAGGGAGCGAGCGGTCCAGGCCTTTGCCAATGGCGAACTGCTAACATCCCATACCATGGAGACCTATCCCGAATACTACGGCTCCTGCTGGGATCGGACGGATATGATGGTTTCGTTGATAATCCCGGTACGAGAAGCAGTTCCTGGACATTCGATAGACGAGCTAGCTGATTGGGCCATCGGTCGGGGTTCGGATTCATGCTGAGGCGCCAATAATCCAATATAATTCCTGTGTGCTAAAGACATTGCTGCAGTCGAAACAGAGGGTTGCCTGATGGCAAAGAATATCCACAAGGAAGGAAGGAATGTCAGGTACAACGCTACGCATCATCATCGCCCTGGTTCTATTCGTCCATGGTATAGGTCATGTCATGGGTATCCTCCCGATCCTGGGCTTGTCGAACATTGAAACCTGGAATGCCCGATCTTGGCTGTTGACAGGTCTGTTGGGAGACACGATCACGCGTATCATCGGTTTCATCCTCTTCTCGGCCGCGATGATCGGCTTTGTCGGTGCGACCCTTGGACTCATGGATTGGTTGGTCCCCCACGAGTGGTGGCGAACACTGGCTACCGTCTCGGCCGTGATTTCGCTGGTCGCCATCGCCCTTTTCTGGAATGCTTTTGTCGCCTTCTTTCCCAATAAGATCGGCGCCATTGCCGTCGACGCGGCCGTCCTGATCGGTTTACTATTTGCTAACTGGCCGACCGAAGCTCAGTTAGGGTATTAAGAGAGACAAAACCCGTCTGCCCAGGGACTGACGTTCTCTGGGAGCATGCCCAACCATCGGTTGGGATCTAAATCTTGTTAATCCTGTGAATCTTGTCTATTTTTTGAAGGAGTTGTCATGAATAAAATCTTGATACTTGGCGGAACGGGTATGCTGGGTGCACCGGCCACTCGCCGGTTGCAGGTCGACGGGTTCAAGGTGCGCTTGCTAACCCGCGATCCGGAAAAAGCCCGGGCCATGTTTGATGACAGTTACGAGATCGTCGCCGGTGACGTGACCGATCTCGATAGTCTAGAGCAGGCTTTAGAGGGTTGCCTGGGCGTGCATATCAGCGTTGGTGGCCCAGTCGACCAGCTCAGTGCGGAAAATGTCGTCGCCTTGGCTCCCAGGCTAGGGCTAGAACGCGTTACCTATAATTCCGGAGCCACAGTGTTCGAACAGAACCGTTGGTTCCCGATGACCGAACAAAAGCTTAACGCCGAAAAGGCCATCCGCGACAGTGGGCTGCCATACACAATATTTTGCCCAACCTGGCCCATAGAGCAGTTGTCACGCCTGGCTATGGGCGGAAAACCTTTGATTATCGGGGATCGACCCATTCCTTGGCACTGGTTTGCGGCCGACGATCTGGCTCGCATGGTCTCTAACGCCTACCAGCGTGAGGAAGCCATGAACCAGAGGCTCGTCATCCATGGTCCGCAGGCCATGACCATGGTGGAAGCAATGGAGCAATATTGCCAGGCGTTCCATCCAGAAGTCGAATCGGTTTCGATGATGCCCATCGACGCGGCTAAATCCATGGCTGCCTCGACCGGCAACGACATGCTCATGTTTTTCGCCGAGTTGATGGCCTATTTTGATAAAGTGGGTGAGATGGGCGATCCAAGTGAGGCCAACCAACTCCTGGGCGCACCGACGATAACGCTGGATGAGTGGATCGAAAGAAGAAAAGCCCAAATGGCGTAAGTGATGATTCTAGTAGCATGACAGAGATGAATATGCGTACAACGAGATCCATCTATAAATCTCCCGAGATTGAAGCCAAGCTGATGGGCATTTATGACGCCAGGTTAGGACAATGGCCGGTTCCTTATGAGAGCGTTTTTCT
>Ga0209536_100005167_pt1 | contig 20408 bp, 17 predicted proteins | sample DeeMarSeWOR28_12_FD_187461 | JGI IMG/M metagenome (GOLD analysis project Ga0209536, IMG submission 187461) | Marine sediment microbial communities from White Oak River estuary, North Carolina - WOR-2-8_12 (SPAdes) (version 2) | ecosystem: Environmental > Aquatic > Marine > Intertidal zone >...
CTATCTCAATAGAGTTTGGGACAAACTCATTGGGGCCGAGAATCATCTCCATGGCTGCGTGCCTACCGTCTGCAATCTTGATACGAGTGCCGCTCGTGATCTTGGGTCTTGCATATCTTCGAGTGACAGCCACGTCAGCAAGTGACGCCAGCACATCCACCACAGCTATGGCTTCTGAGTTCTGCCGAAGGACTGAGGCGACCTCTCTGACATCGTCTCTTAGCTGTTCATACAGCTCATATTCGACCTGGTTGATCCTCTCCTCTCCTGCGAGGACTGTGGATTCCTTCTCTTTGAGTTCCGGTGTGATGAATCTCTCTGCATTAGCGAGTGTTTGTTTCCGGTCATACTCCTCTGGAACATTTGAGAGGTTCGACTTGGAGATCTCGATGTAGTATCCGAACACACGGTTGTAGCCAACCTTCAGATTCTTTATTCCAGTCCGCCGTCGTTCAGACTCTTGTAGTGAGGCAATCCACTTCTTGTCTGAGGCAATGGTCTCTTTCAGCTCATCAAGTTCTTTGCTGAAACCTTTCTTTATCATCCCCCCATCCCTGACTGAGACTGGGGGGTCTTCTACTATCGCACTCTTGAGAGTCTTGTGTAATTCTACCACAGGATCAATAGAGGTTCCTGATTTCTTCAATAGATCACACTTGGCATCTGCAAGTGATTTCTTGATCTTTGGTAGTTTTCCAAGTGCATTCCTAAGTGCAAGGAGGTCTCGAGCGTTAGCATTACCAAACACTATGCGACTGGTAATACGCTCCAGGTCTCCGAGGTCTCTCAGACTGTCTGAAACTCCCTGCCTGTTCATTGCATCTCTCGCATATTCTTCAACCGCATCCTGCCTGGACTCTATCTCGTCCTTGTCTTGGAGTGGTCGAAGAATCCACTGCTTCATCTTACGCTTACCCATTGGAGTGACGGTCTTCGAGAGGACTGAGAGAAGTGTCCCACGACTACTCCCATCCCTCGCATTCCTGATGAGTTCCAGGTTGCGTTGCGTTGTCGCGTCGACAATCATGTGTCTGTCAATACTGTAAGTGCGAATCCCTGAGACTGTGACAGCTCCTGTCTTGTGAACCTCATTCAGATATGCCAAAATGGCACCAGCAGCACCAAGAGCAACCCTTCTTTCAGTAAGTCCGAATCCATCCAGTGTTGTTACTCCGAACTGCTCCTTCACTCTCTCTTCTGCAGTCCTTGCTGAGTAGTCTGTATCATTCCGGATGGCAATCCTGACTCCATCTTCCTCGAGTCTTGTCCGAAGTTGCGCCTTTGATATTGAATCAGGAAGTAGGACCTCTGAAGGTGAGAACTTGTTAATCTCATTGAGTGTGGTTTCACTTTCAAGACTGGCTTGGAATTCTGTCGCAAGAAACTCTCCTGTAGAAACATCTACAGCGGATACTCCGATGAGGTCCTCATGTTGTACAAGCGACACCAGGTAATTGTTGGTCGTGTCATCCAACATCGAACTCTCAAGTACTGTTCCAGGAGTGATGACCCGAACGACATCTCGTTTGACAAGTCCTTTGGCTTTCGAAGCATCCTCGACCTGTCTGGCTATCGCCACTGTGTGGCCTGCATTGAGTAGCTTGGCAATGTATCCATCAACAGAGTGATTTGGAACACCACACATCGGCCAACGATCCACCCCCTCTCCCCGGGCTGTCAAGACAATGTCAAGAACCTTGCTGGCTATCTTGGCATCCTCGTTGAACATCTCATGAAAGTCTCCCAGCTGGTACATGAGAATACAGTCTGGGTATTGGCGTTTCAGCTGAAGGTATTGCCGCTGCATCGGGGTCTGTTTACTCACTCTTACTCCCTGCTTCTCTCATCATCGACTGACTCTCTAATAACGGCATCGCCAGAGTAGTCATGATATTATCCTTTTGAACAATCAAACATCTTTTCAACATGAAATGCTATCAAAATGTACGTTATTCGACATTTGTGTCTTTCATTGTGAAACTATTACATTATCTTCCGAGTTTGTAAGTTACTAATCAAACATCATCAATATACCGTTAGTTAAAAGTAACAATTAAGAGTGTCTTTACTTTGCCAAAGGACGACCGGGTGCAATCCTTGAGAACACGTATACTCGGACTGAGCGGAAGTCCAAGAACGAGCAGTAACACGTCCGCCCTCATTGAAGCCGCACTTGAAGCAGCAAAGGACGCAGGTGCCAAGACGGAGTTCATTGAGCTTGCCGATCTCAACATTGGAATCTGTGAACATTGTAACGAGTGCACCCAATTGGGACGATGTAAGACTAACGACGACCTCAACAAGGTCGCTGAAACAATGAAGGCTGCAGATGGTATCATCTTTGGCTCGCCTGACCACTATGCAGCAATGGCAACTCCAATGAAGAACCTAATGGATCGTACAGGTAGATTTCTCCATCTCGAAGGAAAGGTGGGAGCTGGCATTGTAGTGGGTCGGAGGTCTGGAACGGACCTTGCACTCTCTCTCATTCAGTTCTTCATGCTTGTAAAGGAGATGATCATACCTGGAACATATACTTGGCCAGTGGGATTCGCTTTGAATGCTGGAGACATCAGGGCAGACACTGAAGCCATTGCCATGGCTGAACAAGTGGGTCGCCGAGTAGCACAACTTGCGACAATTCTTGTACGAACTCCAGTGCCTTGGTTGAGTGAGACCCGCCCCAATGGGCAGAAAGTTCGTTTTGGCGATGAGTGGCGCTGACCCTATGGGTCGGCCGGTTCATACTTGCTAGGACATGAGGTCAGAATCGATGTTGCACGAATGAGACTGGCTGACTCGAGTGTTCCTATGGCCACTATCTCTTGACCATCAATAAGGTCTGGAACCTCACCCACTAAAAGAACCGTGATTGTGTGATTTTCTCCTGCTAATATCAGAGTTACATTATCCAGTGTCTGGCTCAAAGAACCATTCACATACTCGCCTTTGACCTGGATTGTACGGTCCATGTAGTTCTCTGGATTTTCGACTACATCATCGACACTAAGGTAGGGATCTACAAACAGGTTGAGCATTCCCCAAGCCACGAATCCGATTGTTGCAACCAAGACGACTGCAACGAGTGCCATTCGGGTCCTTTTCTTCATGACTATAGATCTCCCTCAGCTTGGGATTCTACAACCTTGAGCTGTTTCTCAATTCCAACCATTCTCAAAAGGAGGTATAAGAGGAACGCAAATGTTCCACCCCAGAAGATGATGGCTACGACGAATAATTCAAACTGTTGCATTATGACTAACTCCTCGACATTCTGATTCTCATCAGTTTCTCCTGTGCTGTATCAATCCTGTATGTAAGTTCCAACAGCAGTGCTGCTATCATGATGACTGCAATCATACTGACCATCAGTGTGAGTCCGTGTTCCATCTCCATCTGGAGGCCTGTTGGTTCTATTACAATCGGATGTAGTGTCTGCCAGATTCGAATTGAAAGGTAACTCAGTATGACCATTGGGAATGCAACGATTCCAAATATCGAACCGTATTGAGCTCTTGACTCACGGTCTGTGACAGAGGCTCTGTATACGAGGACACAAGCATAGGCTATCCAGAGAATCAGTGTAGTCGTTTCTCTTGGATCCCAGTTCCATGGTGAATTCCATGCTGCATCCGCCCACATCATTCCACTAAGAAGCGTGACAGTTGTATAGAAGAGACCAATCTTCACTGCTGCTGCGCCGAGTACATCGTAGTGTAGCCCTCCTTTCCAGAGATACATGACTCCACAGACGAGGGTCACACCAAAGGCACCATACCCTACCAAAGCTGGGGCTACATGCTGAAAGAAGATGCGTATAAGTTCCCCAAGTTCAGCCTCTGGGGGAGCATAGATCCATGTCATGTAAACGTAGAGTAGAGCCACTGCTGCGGTCGCTCCGAAGAAAATCAGTCTTCTGTTACTCACTGTCTTTCAACTCGAACGGTCGGCGAAGTCTGAACTTTGCAATATGAAGGTTTTGTATTAACAATAGCTTTCAAGGTGAAAGTGCGAAATGGAACACAGATGCTGAAAGTGTCAACATTGCTATTAGATGAGCCAATAGGATTCCAAAAATTAACATCACTGGAATCAGACCAGGTCCTATAACGATAATCTTTGTAATCTCAATCAGCAACATGAGTCCTGATGTCGCAGTTGGAAAGTACACCAATGGGAACACTGTTGCCTTTGACTCTGAAGGCATTGTGAGTGCTGAAGCCATTGATCCCACTGCAGCGAGATCTAGGGTTCCTACACACATCATTGCCAATAAGAGCGGGATGTCATTCATGAATGAGAATCCAAACAAGACTGATATGATCGGGACCAGGAATATCTCGACCATCCCCATCAGTATGAAACCATAGACAACCTTTCCAAGATAGACAGACCAAGCTGGTATTGGTGCAGTAGCGAGACCCCGAAGTGTACCAGTTTCAGACTCAGACAGGAATATTGGGGCAAAACCAAACATCCCAGTGAAGAAGATGATTACCCAGAGCATGGCACTTCCGACGTCCTGTGGAACAGAACCATCTGTCACAAGTGCAAATGAGAACGCCAAGACTGCTATGAGCGCAAAGAGGAACATTGAGAATGCTTCGAACTTCTTTCGGAACTGTATGAGGATGTCTTTCTTGGCTATGGTAAGTGCAGCTCCTAGTCCAGACGTCATCACATCACCTCAGAGACTCTGATCAAACTCAGCGATGGGGCCTTGTGCAACCACAATTCCTTTCCTGAGCGTGACATATTCATCACACAGATTCGCTCCAAATGCAAGATTGTGAGTGGTCACGATTGTCGTTCTCTTGTCTCGATATTCTTCCAAATACTCTCTGAAGTCAGATGTTGTGTCCTTGTCCAGTCCACTAAATGGTTCATCAAGCAGGAGCAGTTCTGGATTATGAATTAAACTACGCACAATATCCAATCTCTTCTTTAGTCCTGTTGACAGGTTCTTCACTGGTTCTTCAAGCCATGACTTGATGGCAAAACGAGGTGCCAAATGTTCAATCTGGTTCTCGAAGAACTGGGTCTCAAGTCCATATAGCTTGGAATAGAACCTTAGATTCTCAAGACCTGTGAGCTCTTCATAGAGTAATGGCTTGTCTCCCACAAGTCCGATTCGTCTCTTAACCTCCTCCGGTTCTTCCTGCGGATCGAAGCCCATCACAGAGATAGTACCTCCATGAGGACGGAGTAATGTGGATATGACTCGCATCAGCGTTGTCTTCCCTGCGCCATTTGAACCGAACAGTCCCTGAATCCCATTCAAAGAGAAATCAAGGCTGACCTTCCTCAAGGCTACTCGATATCCATAACGGCGAGTGAGTTCCTCTGTGACAACGGCCTTTGTAGACATCCGAATCAACCTTTGTCCAACTGGGTTTCTTTTTAGTCTGCCTGAATGTATCTTGCTGACTAATGGAATATCTTCCTTCCCAATCTTAGGAACGGAGTCCCGATTGCTAGTACTACCGATATCGGTATGAGATTAGCAAACTCATAGACGACGAATCCTAACACACACCCGACGATGGCCCACAAGAGAAAACTTGCCAGGTCATTGACAAATACCCATGGTACATATGCAGCGATTACGCTTGGGACCCAGAGTCCTGCTATCCAGATAACGACTGGAACTAGTATTGCTGCTACGAGCATGATGAGGAGACCGATACGTGTACTCAGATACAGGGATCCTGGAAACACCTTGTGAGAATTGAGGTATCCTTTTGGATCTGTCTTCTTCTTCAGCGTTGAGACCTTCGTGTAGTCCTCCTTGCCATAGAAATCACGTGAATGTGCGACATTCCACATTCCAATGGAGTATGCTCTTCCTCCACTCTTGATACCAATGTTGATCACATCCAGTGATCGATACCATCCAAAGAGGAAAGGTATACGACGTCGTTCATCATCGAGGAACCACGCAAGTACCGCGACCTCGCCCTTATGATTCACTGCACCCTCGATGGCCATTCGCTCTCCTTTGAAGTGCTTGTTGCATCGGTTGAGAAATTCGACCATCTTCTCGAGAGGTACGTAGACCTCTGAAGGTGCAAGGCTAGGACCGAGTCGCTTGATTCTCATCGGATAGAATCGCTCCTCCCATTCATGGTGAGCTATTTCGTCCGACTCAACGGTTCCATGAAACATGGCAACTGATTGAATGACCTGGTTCGCCTCTGCTTCCACTTCCTCGGGTGTTCCTTCCAGTGCACACAGGACCAACCATTCGTGTGCGGTCTCAGGTGCTTGGTCCACTTCCTTTAGCATCTTGTAGAATTCATCAGTTACAAAGTGCAGGTAGAAGGGTGTAGCAACTCTCCGCATGTCCTGCATTGCACCTATCGTCTGTTCCATGTTGGGGAATGATATTGTCAATGGCTTGATGGTCCGAAGAGGGATGATTTTCAGAATGACTCTCGTTATGATTCCCAGGGTACCATTACTGTCAACAAAGAGATGTGTGGTATCTTTGTCTGTATGCTCACTGACCTCTGTTTCATAATAGAAAGCATCATCTCCCTTGAAGAATGGTTCAGGCTTGTCTTCCTTGAATGTGTCCAGAGCTGTATCACTTGTCCACAAGGCCGTACCATCAGGTAGGACTATCTCTAGGTCGACGACCTGTTCCTTGATTCCTCCATACTTGGTGCTTCCTATGCCTGAGCCCCCAGCTGCCACCCAGCCACCAACTGTGCTTGATGGTGCACTTGAAGGATAGGCAGCTACTGTGAGACCTTCATCCTCAAGGTCTTCAAGCAACTTGGCCCAGATGATTCCAGCACCAACCTCAACAGTCATAGCTTCCCTGTCTATGTTATGTATCTGGTTCATTCTTGTCATTTCAACTACAAGCCCGCCTCGAGTTGGGAGGGCTCCTCCGTATCCTGACGTGCCGTGACCTCGAGGTACAACAGGAATATTCTCCTTCTTGCAGAACTTAAGAAGATTAGAGACGACTTCAGTGGTCGTAGGTTGAGCAACCGCTTCAGCACTTGGATTGAGGACATCATGAACTATGCCTGGTAGTGCAGCAATGTCATGTGAATACAGTTTGACCATGTACTCTTCGTGAGAGAAGAAATCTTCACCCACAATGTCTGCAAGCTGTTGGAAGTGTTTCTTTCTAATCATAGTCCTAACGCCTCCACTACAATCTGTGACAGGTCCTTGAACTTCACGTCTGAGCTTGCATGCTCTATACCATCATTGAATGACATTGTACATGAAGGACATTCACTTGCCAAAAACTCTGCACCAGTCTTGGCCGCTTCTTCAAGACGTCGCCCAGATATTCGAACAGACATCATTGGATTTGTGCCCTTGAGAAGGCCGCCTCCTCCACAACATCTTGCCTTGCTACGGTTGTGCTTCATCTCTCGGACCTGAATTCCTGGTATGGCATTCAAGACCTCACGAGCAGGATTGTATATGTTCTGGTGCCGTCCCAATTCACAAGGATCATGCCATGCAATGGCATGAGGGTAGTTCTTCGTGAACTTGATCTTACCTTCATTGAGCAGCTTCAGAACGAACTCAGAGAATGGTAGAAATTCCAATCCTTCTACAGCTTCTTTTCCTAGAAGGTGGGGATATTCTTCTGCAAACGCTCTATGACAACCAGGGCAGTTAAAAACAACTGTCTTGACTCCTAGTTCCTTGAGTTTCCGAAGATTGTGTTTGGCCATCTCTGCTGCCTTCTCAAAACCTCCGGCAACAAAGTATGGATTTCCACAGCAGTACTCCTCTTCCCCAAGGATGGTGTATTCAAGCCCCGCGGCTTCCATAACTTTGATGGTGTTTTCGCCCATAAAGGCGAGTGTTCCCTTGAATGAGATGTTGCATCCAGCAAAGTATGCAACTTCTGCTTTGACACCCTCCTTGTCTTCGACGAGGTCATCCACCATGTCTGTCCAGAGGGTTCGGTCTCCCTGGTCCATCTCCATGATGTTTTGACTTTCTTGGAGAGCGCCGTCGATGTACTTCACAATCTCTGGCCACTCCTCAAGATTCCCTATTTCCTGTCGAGTGAGCTGCCAGAACCGCAATAGCGGTATGTTTGTCTGACAGATCTCCTGACACGCCCCACACAATGTGCAATTGAAGATTCTAGCTGCAAAGTCTGGTGGGATTGGTTTCTTACTCTTGATGAGGTCTCTCAACTGGTACAGTTTTCCTCTAGGTGACTGAGAGTCCCATAGAGTGTCCAAGTATGCTGGACACACGAAAGTGCAGAAACCACACCTCGCACAGACGGTTGGCTCAATGTCGAGCCCTTCTTCTTTGAGTGGGTCGAATACTTTAGTCATGGTAGAATCTCCTCACTATGGCCAAGGTATTCCGAGCCAGTCAAGGATTGGTTCAAGGATGGATGTGTTGTATACAGCTATTCCACCCAAGGCTCCCATAACCATCATCAATACTCCACCGACAATCGTGAGAACGGCGTACGGAATATAGCTGGAAGGTTTGACCCAGACACGGTCTCCAACCTTGGCTCGGACTATCATCAAGTACAGATAGATCTCTGTACAAACGACAGACCAAAGTATCTTGAACCTCATGATTGGTAAAGCGACCAATACATTCACTGGATAGTCAGGCTCCATGAACCCAGTTACAGCGCCAGCGATCAATCCCAAGAATCCGATGAAGGCTCCGATGTAGATGAATATGTCAAACTGGTGGAATATCCTTGCCAGTCTAGTTCCTGGGGTATTGATGTTGTCCTTGAATGCTACTCGTAGTATCAAGTTGACCAGCGCAACAGCAGCTGTTGCGGTCAATATTCCGGTGTGAAAGTGTACGAATACTGGATGAATTGCCATTATCCATTCCTCCTAATCGCGATGTACCCAAGAAACAGCAGGATCAGTCCCGATGCTACGGGTACCCATATCATCATTTGGACCCACACCTCATAGAGATCAATCGTGGGTTCTGGAGGTGGTGTAGTAGTAGTTGGAGTTGTAGTTGGCGTGGTTGTTGAAGCAGTTACGTCGACTGTCACGTCCAGAGATGTTGCAAGATCACTTCCTGCAGCAGTCCAGATTCGAATAGTCTTGATACCTGCTGATAGAGGTGTAAACGTCACCTCAACAGAAATCGCTCCAGATACAGCATTGGTATCGCTAGCTGATTCATCTTCGATATGAGTTTCAGACCTTGAAAAATCGTCATTGTCTGCCCATCCGGCTTTTATAGAAACCCACTCAGCTCCGTTACCAGCGTCTATCTGTAAGACAAACGGCGTTCCAGCTGTTGCAGTGACACTTGTTGAGTTTGAGGCAAGTGTCAGCACTCCAGATGTATTATGACAATCAGTTGTGCCACACTCGCTAGCCTGACTCTCGAAGGCCGTGATTGAACCAACAGCTGCGAGGCTCAGAATTAGGAAGCTCATAACAATGACAAGCTTCATTGTATGCTTACGTTTCATATCGTTGTCACCTAGATTTGGTTACATATTGAATCTTATGACATGGTATACGTCATTGTCAAGTTTCGTTTCGGAACAATTGTCTCGTATTTTAGGATATTGGTTAACATAAGTTCAGACTTTCTCGAACGAAATCGGTCAACATGCAACTTGTTGTCCAACACCTCTTCTATTACTTCAATGTTTGGATGCAAAAATCGACGTCTTTTGGAATAAAAGATTCATTTTCTTAGTATCTTGCTAGCAATTCGTAACAAAGGGATACCGATTGCCAAAGCCTGATTCAGAGTCATTGCTTTGATGACTACAATTCCCAAGACTCCACCTATGAGGGATACCAATACATAATTGGGTAAAGTAAGGAATAGACTGGAATTCAGGAGCTGTACTAACCAATCAATTCCGAGTAGTGCTGGACCGAACATGAAGGTCATCAAGGCTACTACAAATCCAACCATAAATCCAGCAGTCAACGAAATCTTTCCAGGTGTTACTCTTCCTCCAAAGACCTTTACTGGATTCAAGAGGTTGTGTGGGTCAAGCTTCTTCTTCATTTTCTTAAGATTCTCAAAGCTCTGATCTCCATAGTACTCTCTTGCATGGCGACTATTCCAGAGTCCGACGGCGTAAGGAAGCCCTCCAAACTGCTCTGCTAGAGAAGCTATCTGGAATGACCTGTACCATCCAATTGTGAATGAGAATCTGTTCCTCTCATCATCAAGAATCCAAACCATGAAGGAGGTTGTACCATCATTGCTCAGAGTACCTTCGATTGCTACTTTCGACTTCTTTAGTTCATTCTTTGTCCTGTTGAGAATTTCTGGCAACATCTCAAGAGGTGCAAGCATTTCAGCGGGAACAAGACTTGGTCCATGACGTTTGATTCTCAATGGATAGAGTCTTTCAGACCAATAGAACCATGCACGATTGTCGTCTAACAAAGTCCCTTCACTCTTCTGAGTAAGCTCTTTGATGACTTCAATGTCGTCTTCGTTCTGATAGATTGTGTTTAGGAGAGCTCCAGACAGAATATACTTGCCTTCTTCCAATTCCAAGTTCCTCAGAGTATGAAGCTTGGATGTATAGTTGTCCGCAAGGAATCTCAGGAAGTATGGCTGAACATCAGCTAGAATCTTACTCGCCACATCTACAAGGTCATCCATCGATTCAAACGAACATGCAAACGGAATCAGTTGAAGGTTGGGGATTGTCTTGAGTGTGACCTTTGTGATTATCCCAAGGGTGCCATAGGTTCCTGTAATCAGCTTTGATTCCTGTTCTGGAGTTCCGAGACCCATGTCTGATAGAACATCACTCAGCCACTTTGTTCCTTTTTCTGCCTTTTCGAGAAGAGTGTCTTCCTGTGGGTTCAAATGGACCTGACCAAGTCTCACAACTTTTCCGTTAGGAAGGATTGCTTCAATACCCTTGACCTGTTTGAGGATGTCACCATGTTTAGTCGATCCAATCCCAAGACCTCCACTTGCGACAAATCCGCCAACTGTTGCAGCAGTGGCACTTGAAGGATATACTGGAAGAGTAAATCCTAATCGTTCAAGAAATGAAAGGAGGTCTCGCCAGGTAATCCCTGCCTCGACAGTGACAGATTCCTCATATTCGTTGAAATACAATATCTTGTTCAATTCTGATACATCGACACATATGCCTGCACGAGTTGGGATTGCTCCTCCCCATCCAGATGTTCCATTGCCCCTGGGGACGAGGGGTATGTTATTGTCTATCGCATACCACACGAGATTCTGCAGTGACGGTACATCGACAGGTTGTGTTATGATGTCAAACTTCGGACTGACGATCTGGTATGCCAAATCAGGAAGACTGGTGACATCTCTGGAGTACATCATGCAGGTTTCACGCGTCACAGAAACATTGTCGGCTCCAACGATGTCTCCGACTCGCATCTCGTTAATCTTCACTCTTCTGTGTCACCTCCCTCACTTCTTGGTAATAGTGATTCTGCAACAAGTTGAGTGATGTCCTGGACTTTCATTTCATAGCCTGTTGTGAATTTAGCCAGTTCAAAACCAAGAATACATCTCGGACACTCGGTCACGACTCTAGTTGCTGGTGTTACGGTCACATCTCTCAATCGCTTCTCCGCAATCCTGGATGAGAGAACTGGATCGACTACGTCGAGTAGTCCATGAGAACCACAGCACCTCGTGTGTTCTTGAGATGGTGTCATCTCAACATTATAGACTCCTGGAATATCATCTATGATCTCTCGGGGTTCCTGTATGGAATTCAAAACTCTGGCTGATATGCATGGGTCGTGGAATGTTACAGTTACCATTGGCTGTTCTTCAAACTTCAGACGTTTCTCGCGAAGCAGTCTTTTGATGAACTGAGATGCAGTCAACAACGCAAGGTTGTTCTCTTCTTTGACATACTTACTGTATTCCTTCCAGGTCTGTATACAGGAGGGGCAGCTGAAAACGACAGTCTCAACACCAAGACTGAGGATTGTTTCTAGATTTTTCTCAGCCATTTCATTGATGTCTTCAAAATTGCCCGCCCACCCTAGAGGAGCACCACAACACACTTCCTTGTCTGCAAGTAGAGTATAGTCGACTTCTGCATACTCCATGATTTTAACCATTGATCTCGCAACATCGTGGAGCTGTGCTTTGAGTGCAACATTGCAACCTGGAAAGTATGCAACCTTAGCTGGTTTCAATATCCTGCCCTTGACTACTTCTTCGATGTCCTCCATCCAGAGGAGGCGGTCCGCTGACCCCATCCACATGATGTCCCCTCTGGACTTTACTGAATCCAGAACAAATTGCGCTGGGGTTGGCATGAGTCCTCGTTTTCTGATTTCTGCTCGCGTAACTTCCCAGAACCGGTCCAAGTTAATTCCCGTAGTGCACACATAAGTGCAGTGTTCACAGAGATTGCATAGGAAGACTCTACGGGCAAAATCCTCTCCAAACTCCCCCTCGCCTTCTTGAATCGATTTTACAATGTGTAGCTTTCCTCGTGGACCATAAGACTCCCATTTGAGGTCTTTAAAAATCGGACAGACAAGTGTGCAGTTCCCACATGAGGCACACACATAAGGCTCGTCTTGTTGTCCATACTTTTCCAGGAAGTCCTGTTTGGTCATGCATTTGTCACCGGGTCAAGATGCCTACCCTGCCTTGACAAGACAAGAGTATATAGTTATGCCAAGGGACATAGCCCTTGGCAAATCTAATCTATTTCAGGTCCGCAATCATCTCGCCAGCACAGGCAATTCCAGACCTTGAGGCTGCTTCCATTGATGCATAGTACATACCACAGTTGGCATGAGGTCCTGCAACATACAGTCCTTTGACTCCCGTCCGATTTGTTGTAAGACGAGAACTCATAATGCCAGGTGGTTGCTTGAGAACAGACTTCCAGATCTTCCAGCTCTTCTGCCAAGTGACCTTATCCTTCACGCCTGGTATGAGAATCTCAAGTTCATCAAGGATTGCTGCAGTTGCCTCCTCATCACTCATCTTGAGGAGTTCCTTGTCAATGCCAGTGACTGTCAGAAGCGACTCTCCAATAGGAGCAAGGACTCCTGAGACCCTCTTCGCCTCAGCCACAATGTTGATCTTCCTTCCTGGAACAAAAGCACCAACGTTGAAGTCAAGAACTCGTGACTTCAGTCCGAAGTATGCAACAGTCGAGGGAGTATACTCAAACTTTGATATCTTCTGATTGAACTCGTTAGGCAAGTCACTCTTCTTGACGAAGTTGTGAATCATATCGATTGGAGTAGTGAGTACAACCGCATCAGTGTCAAGATGCTTTGTTTCTCCATTCTGTTCGTAATCGACACCTACGACCTTTCCATCCTCAACAATTACTTGCTGGACGGCACAGTTGACCTGTGGCTCAACTCCAAAGTTGCGAGCCTGTAGCATCAGTGTATATGCCACACTTCCCAGTCCGCCACGCTCTGGATACATTGCACTGAATCCGTCCTCATATGCAAATCTCAAGTGTTCGGAATAGAGATACTGCCCGGCCGATACTTCGGATGGTTCCATGAAGGTCACTGTTCTAATGAGAGGGTCATAGAAGTCCTTCTGAATTGATTCCGGAATGTTCTTGTCATCAGCATATTCCGAGAAGGTCATGGAGTCAAGTTCCTTGAATTCTTCTTCCTTCCTGTTTATGTTCTCCTGTACAAGAAGTCCTAGCCTTGCTCTGTCAGCTGTCGGTAATAGTCCGAATTTTGCGAGCTCAACTGCAGACTTTCGAATAATGTGTCTTTCACCATCCTTAAGCCATACTGCTCCTTCTCCGACAGTTGTCATCCTCACCCCACTTCGTTCGAGAATTGGAATGAGTGACTTGAAACCACCTACAAAGAAGTGTAGACCTTGATCGAAAACGTAACCGGACTCAGTGTAAGACCTAGCTCGACCACCTACAGTCTTTTCTTTCTCGAGTATAGTACATCGTGCTTTCAATCCCTTCAACTCAAGGGCACAGCTGAATCCTGAGATTCCACCGCCGACGATGACAACTCGTGTACCTTTTTCTTTGCTCATAGTCTATCTCTCCATATATCCTTGTTAATTCTTACTACTCCTCTACTTGCGATGCCTGAGCCTTGTCGAGAATCAATTCATCAAGCTGAATCACTTCCAGATCCGTCTCTCTCGCATTGTAGCTTAGATTCTTGTAGCATGAGACACAGGTGGTGATTATGCCATCCACACCCAATTCCTCTGCTTCTGCAACTCTTCTCCTACCCACAGATTCTGATAGCTCTGGATCCAGAACTGAGAGGAATCCGCCGCAACAATTACTGTTTTCGCGATTGTTCTTCATCTCCACAAATTCCAATCCAGGTATTGCTTGGATGATCTCACGTGGGGCATCGTAAATACCGAGTGCCCTGCCTAGATGGCAACTGTCATGGAAAGTGTATCTTCCTTCCATCCCGCTAAATGTGAGAACCCCGTTTCTTACTTGGTCTGCAAGAACTTCGACTGTATGAAGAATGTCAATGTCAAAATCTGGTATTATGTGGGGGTAATGTTCAGCAAGTGTACCATAACATCCACCGCACCCAGTCACGATGTGATCAACACCAGCCTTCTTGAACATTGCATAGTTCTTCTTCACGACCTCCTCGAATCCCTTATCGTCTCCAGCCCAGTAGTTGAAGAGACCACAACAGACCTCGCTTGGAACGTAGCCTGCATTCACCTTCAGCTTCTGCAGCATGTCAACGACTGTTTCAGGTTGATCTGGATACCAGAACGAACCCATGCAACCTGAGAAGATGGCCGTGTTCGACTCGGGTGGGAGTTCGAGGTCCTCCGCCCATATGGTTCTATCATCCTGCTCGTAGCCAACAAAGGGTGTTCCTTCAGATTCAATCCAGTCTAAGACTTTCCGAAGCGACTCCGCCATGGGAGCTCCGGTCTTCAGGAGCTGGGTCTTTGCGTCATGCCAGATATCAGTCACTGGCACACCCGCAGGACAGATGGCTTCACATCTCCGACAGTCTGCACAGTAGAGTCTCTGCAGCAATTCAGCAGGGGGATTTCTCATCTTAGTGGCATATGCCCTAAGCGCTCGAAGCTTTCCACCTGGACTATCAAGCTCGGACTTGAGCTCGATGTACATTGGGCAAGTGTCACGACAGTAATTGCATGATCCACAGTTCTTCAATATATTTGATAGATTATCGATATTCATTGTAACACCTCACTTCCCCACATATCTTGACAACCGTCGAAATGCCGCTGCCAAGACAAACAGAAGGTCTATTCTTCTGAACGATGTCAGACAGGTAGTCACCCTGTCTGGATTCAGTATTCCTTGGGGATCCCACTTCTCCTTAGCCTCCTTCATCTGTACCAACCGGTCAGGGTACGCACGTTCCATGTAGATGGAATTCTGGAGTCCAATTGTATATGGAACGCCGCCATTCTTGAGGGCTCTCTTCATCATCTTATGTAGGATTCCCTTGCTGGCAATGAACTTGAGATACTTTTCAGCATCGATCATCGCCATCAGCTCGAGTCGCATACCCTCTGGGGTTCCAAGCATTCCAAACCATAAGGCTGGAATCTGGTGCGAGTTCTTGTACGACTCATAAGCCTTCAACATGTCGTATACCTTCTCAATCGGGAGCCAGATTTCCTGAAACATCAGTGTTTCAGTGTGTTCCTTTGGATTGAACTCTGCATCAAACCTGAGGTCCCACTCCTTGGCTGAGAACCCGTCTCCGAGATATACTCCACCATGCTGGACAGTTATCTGACTCAGCTCCTCATTTGGAGCATCAATGTATGTTGCTGAAAGCACATATTTTCCGCTTTCGATTGGGTTACTGTACTTCTGGAGCTCTTCATCAGCTATCTTCAGATATACTGGTTTCTTGTCCAGTCTTGCAACATCAACCATTGCATTGCAGAGACCTTCTAGGGAACCAAAACCATAGCTCAGTGTTGTGAACTCTGTCTGGAGATCATGTACTTTGAGTTTGACCTCTAGAATCACTCCAAGGATACCATATGATTGGAGGAAAAGGTCAATCTCGTCTCCCTCAATGACCTCTGTCTTTCCAAGACCACTCATCACAGTCAGTGACAATGTGTGATCTCGGAGAGAGCCATAGTATGGTGTTCCGATTCCACCCCGACCTCCGCAAGCAATCCAGCCACCAATCACAGCTGACTTTGCACTTGAAGGATAGATTCCAAGGGTTAGACCCTGTTTCTCCAGTTCATCGTCAAGTCTCTCAAACGTGACACCTGGCTCAACTCGGACATACTTCTCTCCCTTATTGACCTCAAGGACCTTGTTCATGGGTTTGATGTCAAGTGAAATTCCTCCCCTGCTCGGACTGGAGGAGCCCATGCAGCTTGACGCTCCGCCTCGAGGAATGACAGGAATCTTGTTCTCACGGGCGATCTTTAGGACACCCTCAATCTCGTTTACATTCTCCACTCGAACCACATAGTCCGAAAGATATCTTCCTTTCCAACGATAGTGGTATTGAGGTAGTGATGAGGGGTCTCCACTGTACACAACTCTTTCAAGCTCGGAATCTGTGACCCTCTCTTCTGCTACTACTGCAGCAAGCTGGCCCAAGATACTAGTATCGATGGGTTTTGCCTCCTCTACAGGAGTTGGTTCTGGAGTCTTATCTATTTCAGTTTCTGTCACATCTTTCACCTCACATCACAAAGGTCTGTCCTAGGTAGATTCCCATGATTCCCAATATTGTCCAAAGGACTACAGCAGGCAGTCCAAGATTACATGTCTTCCATCCACCAAGATGAGTAATGAATGCAAGAGTCCCCAGAATCATGCTGATTATTCCCAACCAGATGTGCCAGGCATGAATGAACAACAGCATATTACTCAAGTTGAACAGGTATGAAGGGTTCATGGCTGTCCAAGCACTTGCGGGCTCGATGAAGAGTGCAAGCACATTGATTGTAGTCAGTATGTATGCGACGCTCAACATGATTCCATGTGCTCTTGTGAATCTCTCTTCGTCATAGTATTCCAAAGCAGTTCCTAAGTATGCGAGAACAAGCGCAGGTGCTCCAAGATACCATCCATAGTGGAGTTGTGGCAGCTCAATCGGTTCAACGGGAATTTGGCCTACCACAAATGACTGAATTGGGCCAACCCTTTCTGATCCAGATGTATCCATGGCCACTATTCTCCAGAGGACTTCCTGATCATTTGGAAAGTCGCCTGGAATCACGCCAACATATTCATCACCAGTTGTCAAGTTCATTGTAACATTTGTCCATGATGTTCCATTATTGGTGCTATACTGGAGTCTGACATATGTCATGGTGTCGCTCGTCGTGACATTCACAGCCACTGTGAAATCTTCTCCAGCTCGCGGGACTTCTGGTGTTGTCTGAGGGGGTCCAATGGATGGGCCCTCTCCTACCTCAATCACATTAACGGTGATTGAACTACTTATAGCTGAAGGGGTATGCTGAGCGGCAAATACCGTCAGTGTGAATGTACCTGCAAATCCAGGAGCAGTAATACTATAGGTGGTTTGAATTGCATTGTCTGCTGCATTCTCATCGTTTGCATCGTTGTCACTTACAAGTCCAGGGTCAGCTGGATTGTTAGGAATAAGAATTGTGAAATCAGAGTTGTCTGCAACATCATCTGGAATTCTTAGTACAAATGCATCTGAAGCCAGTCCAGTTGCTGTCACATCAAGGTCAAACGTTTCACCAGGATCTACATCGATGGTTGAAGCCATAGTGATTGAGAGACCTGTAGGATCATCATGACAACTTGAAGTGGCACAGTTCGACTCAGAATTACGGACTGCAATTACGTTCCCAGCAGCCAAGACAATCAATATTGTGGCTGCAAAGACCACAAGGCCAATTTTGACATTCCGTTTCATGAAGGTCACCGATTACTATACATTGTCGGTAATTTTATTCCGGATATATTTCCGGGATACATCGCGGGGGAGGAATCGACCCGGCTTAAAGTGTTACGGAATGAAAACTACAATTCTTCCTGTCATATTTGTAGGGTTACAATTGTCAAACTTAACTATAGTCGGTGAATAGGATTGTAACTATTTTTTTGATTAGGGTCAAAATGAGTGCGGTGTTTGGGTCTAGAGTTCAACCAATCGTAACCAGAAAATTACGTTTTGTAAGATTAAGCTAACAAACAATCAATTGAAATACAACATATTTTTATGCTTGGACCTTCGGAACTTACAAACCCAAATCTTGGGAAAATGGTGAAAAAACCAATGGTGTACTACACTGAAGAGACCCCAGGGGTCAATAAGCGGTTAGTAGCAGGTTACTACCTGTTCCTCTGCTTGATTGGTTTCGCCATTCTCCTAGGACCTACTGGATCTGGAATACCTGTCACTACATTTAATGACAGGGTACGTGAGGCGCATGAACTAGCCACTCCTGATTTGGAGAATCCTCCTACTGTTTCATGCCTTGATGGTACATGTCACTCCGGTACATGGGATTACTGGAATGCTTCAGTCCACTCTGGCTGGATCATTCAGTATGATCCTAACACGGATACCATCACTGTCAATGGGGCCCGAAACAGGACAATGACAGAATTCAATGCCACTTGTGCTCAATGTCACGCAATCGGTTGGACTCCAGAACGTAATGTTACGGGCTGGCCAAATGATGTCCATGACGGATTTGGAACCAACTGTTTCTCGTGCCACGACGCAAGCACACCGTACTATTCGGTTAACGGCTCGAATTGTGCCAGTTGTCACATTCATGACGGACATGGTGGCCTACCAGGCTACGATGAATCGGCACATGCCAACTCACTAACAGATCTCAGAGGAAGTAGCCATGCAGGATCAGAATGTATGCACTGTATGTCTGTCGAGGGATTCCTTGACCAAGAAGCAGAGCTAGATCCTCTGGGCGACTTCAATGGACTAACATGCCCAGCATGTCACTCTGTACATGATGGAAACACAACGAACCCATCAATGATACGTGCTGTAAATACTACCTCACTCTGTGGGTATTGCCATACCGGTGCTCGGCATCCGCAATACACCATTCAGCAAGGTGGTGCACATGGATTGACTGGTGTCGTCCTATGTACAGATTGCCACGGCTTTAGAGAAGGTTCTCATGGACCCGAGATGGACCACTCATTCTCTGTTGAACCAGAGGATGCATGTAACCAGACTGGTTGCCATGATAACAATCTTGCCTGGGCATTGGCACAACTAGAAGAAATTCAGTCAGGATTTGAAGACCTTGTAGCAGATTTCGATGCTGAAGCTGCAGCTTTCGAAACAGCTGTCTTGGCATATAACGCCACTGAAGGTGCAGATACTGACCTTGTATCAGAAGTTTTGGACATGGTTGATGAAGCAGCCGCAGCTGTAGGCTATCAGGTATACGATGGTTCATCTGGATTCCATGATCCATACGGCTCTTTTGCAGCAGTCAATGGTGCATTCAGAGATCTTCTAGATGCAAAGGCATACTTCTACGAGAATGTGCCTGAGCCACCAACTTCACCACCAACAACCCCGATTCCAGTAGACAATACTCTGATCATTGTTGGCGGAGCCGCTGGTGGAATTGTTGTCGGTCTACTCCTAGGAGTTTTGGTTGGCAGACGTCGATAGACGCTGCTAGAAACAAACATTCGTACGGGTGTTCCCAGATGCTTCGGCATCTGGAAACCCTATTTTTCTTTCAGCTCCAAAAAGTCCGATACAGCCACAACCTGAATTTTAAATACGATACGCGATTGCGCGCGAGATATTCCAATAGGACAGAACAGAACATGAATCAAAAAATCATCATATCCTTAATATTTGCCATCGTGATGTTGAATGCACTGACTCTGGGTGCAGACATCAGTGTTACGCCAGAGTATAGTGTAGACCATATTGGAAATGCAAATACAACTCTCCTGACACAGGAGGTAGAGTACAACATATCCACATATCAGGATTATCTAGAGGTCACCGCAGATGTCTTACTAGCAAGACTCATGGATTTTGATACAGGAGAAGTCTTCCAAGCGGGTAGTGATGATTGGACTGGGGCTCCTCTGAATTCTACGACCCTGGCTAGCTACTACTGGGCTATATCTGCATTATCAAGTGCATACTTTTCTTCAAATAATCAGACCTACCTGATTGCTATCAGTAGAGCGGCAAACAAGATGGTAAGCACATTCATGGACCCATTATATCCGGGTTTCTATGTGAACCAGTTCTCTGGTGCGGAAATTAGGCAGACGAAACGACCAGGAGTCCAAGCCTACGCTTACTGGGCTCTTGAAATTGCTGAATCCCACAATATTTCTCTTGATTTCACAACCGAAAAGGAGAGTGCCATAAGTTGTCTTAGTGATATGCTTTATGACCCTCTTTCTGGAGGTTTCTACTTTTACACAATGAGAAATGGTTCGTTGACAGTACCAT
>Ga0209536_100005168_pt1 | contig 20403 bp, 19 predicted proteins | sample DeeMarSeWOR28_12_FD_187461 | JGI IMG/M metagenome (GOLD analysis project Ga0209536, IMG submission 187461) | Marine sediment microbial communities from White Oak River estuary, North Carolina - WOR-2-8_12 (SPAdes) (version 2) | ecosystem: Environmental > Aquatic > Marine > Intertidal zone >...
TTCTTGAATTTGGGGTGCAGACAGTTTTAGTTCTCCACATTTAGCAGAGATTGATGGGACTAAACAGATACTTTTTATGGAAGGTAATGGTGTAATCAGTGTCTCGCCGAACAATGGTGAAAAACTCTGGTATTACAAATGGCCGCCGGGGGTGCGAATTGTTCAACCGGCACTAACTGAAGATGGTGATCTGTTGATCGGTGGGGGTGATATGAACGGTATACGCCGTGTCTCAGTGCGAAAAGATGATGACAGCTGGAATTTTGAGGAGCGCTGGACATCTAAAAAATTAAAACCGTATTACAATGATTTCGTTGTCCATAAAGGTAATATAATTGGTTTTAACGGCAGCAGAATCGTCTGTCTGGACGTTGAAAGTGGCGAACGTAAGTGGAGAGGTGATAGCTATGGGTATGGGCAGCTGGTTCTGTTGGCTGACCAGGATGCACTGCTGATCATATCAGAAAAGGGGGAACTGGTGCTGGCTAAAGCGACCTCAGATAAATTTGAAGAGCTGGGTAGATTGCCGGCTATCAAAGGCAAGACCTGGAATCATCCTGTCATTGTGAATGATGTTCTTTTGGTTCGTAACAGCCAGGAGATGGCGGCGTTCAGATTGCCGTTAGATGAGAGATAAGTTGGAGATTTCTATTGGAGTAATAGCGTGTTGGGGTGATGGGAAAAAGGATATCGCTGCCAGATACCGGATGCCGGTCGAAGCGAAGCGGAGATACCGTATTTACAGAAAGTTCACTAAAAATCATTATTAGTCTGGAAGTGAAATATTCAAATGAAAGCAGCCATTTATAATAATTTCCAGGAACCACCTTTTATTCAGACTGTGACTGATCCGGTGCCCTCTGATTTGGGAGTGGTTATTCAGGTCAAAGCGACCGGTCTGTGTCGTAGTGACTGGCATGGATGGATGGGGCATGATCCGGATATTGTTGTTCCACATGTTCCTGGTCATGAACTTGCCGGAATTATTGAAACAACCGGAAAAGAAGTAACCCGCTGGAAAAGTGGTGACAGGGTGACACTTCCGTTTGTATGTGGTTGCGGACACTGTCCTCAATGCCGTTCCGGGAATCATCAAGTGTGTGATCACCAATTTCAACCAGGATTTACTCATTGGGGTTCCTTTGCAGAATATGTGGCAATTGACTATGCAGATGTCAATCTGGTACGATTACCGGACGAAATTGAATTTGTTACTGCGGCCAGTCTCGGTTGCCGTTTTGTAACCTCATTCCGGGCCATCGTTGATCAGGGTAAAGTTTCCGCCGGACAATGGGTAGCGGTACACGGCTGTGGAGGTGTCGGTCTTTCTGCGATTATGATTGCCAGCGCGGTTGGTGCAAATGTGGTCGCTATCGACATAAACGATGATAAACTCAATTTCGCACAGACAATTGGCGCAAATGCCATCATCAATGCAGCTCAAAACCAAAATGTCATTGAGAACGTAATTGATGTTACTGACGGCGGGGCTCATCTTTCAATCGATGCACTCGGCAGCCCGGACACCTGTTATAATTCCGTTGCTAATTTAAGGAAACGGGGCAAACATATACAGGTTGGCTTAATGGCTGGCGATCATAAGCATTCTCCAATTCCGTTAGACAAAATAATCGCAAATGAACTGGAAATTTTGGGTAGCCATGGGATGCAGGCACACAGATATCCTGTGTTGCTTGAAATGATTAAAATTGGAAAACTTTCGCCGGAAAAACTGATCGATAAAACGATAAGTCTTGAAGAATCCTCAGATGCGCTTATCACTATGGATAAATTTGAAGGGAAAGGAATCAAGGTCGTTAATAACTTCTAATTAAAACTTAAATATTATCTGACGTTAGTAGGAATTTATTCGTGCACGAAGAAGAACTTTCTAAAATGGTAAAAAAAAGAATTGAAATTTCAAAACTGTTCTACCCGCTTACCCGGAATGAGGAACGAAAATGGGCCAGAGTATTTCGTGATGGTTTTAAGGCTTTGTGTAAAAGACTTGAATTCGATTCACAAAGACTGGCTTTTATGCAGGATTCAATACTCGATACATACCTAATTTGGAAAGATTTAGATACAAAATTAAATGAAGCGTTGTTTTGTATCATTGAAGATGCCACGTCTTTCAAAAGTATTCAGGATATCATCAGTTTTATAGATAGGTATATGCCTACCTTCACCTATGTGATCATTCATCAGAAAAAGGATGGTGAAGGGACATACGACATATTTCGTCTTTCAAAGTTTAGCTATCTGGAACACTGTAACAGAGTGAAATTACCAAAACGAAAAATTTAGCATAGAAGGAAAAGAAAATGAAAACACTCGTTGTACTGGTATTTTTAGTCATATTGCTGGTTAATTTTGGATGCGGAAACAAGGAAAATGACAATCAGCAATCCGCAGAATCACAGAAAAAGATGGAAATCCCCAAGGTAGATCTGCACTCTGCAATCGTCACAAACGATCTCAACATTATACGTCAACATATAAAGTCAGGATCAGACCTGAATGTCTTAGAACCTTCCCGTGCTTCCACACCACTAATCACAGCAGCAGCCCTGGGAAATACAGAAGCCGCCAAATTGTTGATTGAGGCAGGGGCAGAATTGAACTATAAAAATGTCGATGGATCCACGGCCCTGATCACGTCTGTTGTATTCGGAACAACTGATGTTGCAAGATTGCTCATCGATTCCGGAGCAGATCTAAACATCACCAATAATCTCGGATCAACCGCCCTTCACACTGGAGCATTTTTCGGAAGGACTGAAATTGCTAAAGCACTTTTGGATAAAAATGCCGATAAAACAATAAAGAACAATGCCGGGCAAACGCCTTATGATATGGTCATTGCGCCATTCGAAGACGTGAAAGGAACTTATGATGCGATTGGTGCCAGTCTGAAGCCATTGGGTATAAAGCTGGATTATGAGCAGATAAAAATTGCCCGACCAAAAATTGCCAAGCTTTTAAAATAAGCCACCACGCCGGTGGGCGGGCAGGCTGAGGAAACTGAGTACCCGGAGATAATATTTAGACTATTTTATTTTGGAAATTATATTGGTTAAGGCGGTATTTTAATGAAAAAAACGATCCTTTTCCTCTCAACTATTATAATTGTATATGTAGGTTGTCAAGAGAGATCGCCAAGCAAATATAACTATCAGTCGCCTGATAAATTGGATGATGGGATCGAGGTTGGTACTTTATCCGACGTCAATATTGATTCGGTTTTGCTTGCGGAAGCAGTTGACAGTATCTATCAGGAAGTGTATAAAGAAATTCATTCACTACTAATTTATAAGGATGAGAAGCTGGTCTTTGAGGAGTATTTTGCAGGACATCAGTTTAAATACGATACAACCAATCATCATGGCAAACTGGTTAACTTTGACAGATCGACGCTGCATCCTGTTATGTCCGTGACTAAAAGCGTCACGTCTACCTGTATCGGTATTGCGGTAGATCTTGGATTCATTGAAAGTATAAATCAGTCTATATTTGACTTTCTGCCAGAGTATGATCATTTCAAAAAGAATGGAAAGGAAAAAATCACCATCGAACATCTGCTGAGGATGAGCTCAGGTTTAGACTGGAATGAATGGGCTCTACCCTATGGTAATCCGAAAAATGATGTTATTCAGATGGCCATTTCAGATGATCCGGTTGAATTTTATTTAAATAAACCGCTGATTGATGAACCAGGTACCAGTTTTAAGTATTCCGGTGGGTGTAATATCTTACTGGGGAAGATACTGGAGCATGCAACCAAAATGACTATTGATGAATTCTCGGGGAAATATTTATTCGGACCTTTAGGTATTGAACCATACTACTGGGCACAATATGAAAGTGGTACAATTGATGGGGCCGGTGGCCTACAATTAACACCAAGGGCTATGGTTAAAATTGGCGCCACATTTCTTAATAAAGGGATTTGGGGTGGTAAGCGGATAATTTCTGAGGAGTGGGTTGATAAAAGCACAGTATCTTATCCGGGAAATAGTTGGATGAATAACTGGGATGATTACTGGGGAATGAGAGGCTATGGGTATATGTGGTGGACGCATACCTTTACCAGGGGAGCACAACGAATTGACATGTATTATGCAGCCGGTTGGGGAGGACAGTTTGTTATGGTCATTCCTGCGTTAAATACAGTTGTTGTATTTACTGAGGGAAATTATCTATCCTACAGACCGGCATTTGAGATATTGAAAAAATATATTATTCCGGCAATAAATTGAAAATCTGACATTTTACGAACGATATTTAACTATGCGAGTTAAAATACATCTTCGTATTTTTATAATTGCAACAATTGTGTGGCTATTTTTTCTTCTTCTTGGCATGCCTGACTACTATCTTCAGTATTCTACTGAGATCATGATACTTTTTGTTCTACTACTATTAGTACCGATAGTAATTATCATCCATAAGATTTTCAAACCATTAAAACCACAAAAAAAAGTACATATTTCTTTGTGGTATGCTTTCTACTTTACAATGCCTTTGGCAATCTATGATCTTATTTATTGTGGTCTGTATCTTGGTTATGGTATCCATTTTATTTTTGTGTATTGGTTTTTAAGCATCTATTATGTTATTCCCTGGATATTATTTCCAATGATTGCCTATCTGCAAAAATCAAGAGCAGATTAATTCAAGATGTGTCCTAAAACAGGAGTTCTACATGGCAAATAAACTCACCATTCCTAAAGTTTTATGGATTGCAATCATCAGCTTAATAATTTTCCTTTTTTTTGTCGTGATTTTGGGGATATCTTGCACTAAAGATAAGAAAACAAATAAGATCAGCCAACGAGTCTGGAGAGCATTGCCGAGCACCCTTGAGGGAGGATTACTGGCAGAGAGAGTTAATTTATGGCGTACGGATCGTCTATGGTATATGGTTGATAGTGGGTATCTTCTTTCCGGATTTGAAACCCGGCCGGGTGTCCATCCCTGGCAAGGGGAACATGTTGGTAAATGGCTTCATGCAGCCACACTCGCTTATGAACAAACGCACGATGAAAAATTGGGAGAATCACTTAAAGAAATCGTTGAAAGACTCCTTGCCACACAAGAACCCAATGGATATCTGGGAACCTATGCAGAGGAGGCACGCTTCTATAATGTACCCACAGATAAAAAAAGCTGGGATATCTGGTCACATCGTTATAATCTGTATGGGTTGTTAACCTATGAAAGATACCATTGTGATGATCGGATTGTGCGGGCATGCGAACGTATGGGAGATTTGTTAATTGATACCTTCGGGGAGGGAAAAAGCGATATCACAAAGAATGGGACACGGCGGGGAATATCCAGCACGACGTTAATCGAGTCCATTATGATGCTCTATCAAAGGACCCAAAAAAAACGATTCCTCAGGTTCGCAGAACATATCGTGGAATGTAGTGAAAAAGCACCGGGATTTCGGTTAAAAAAAGCAATGCTAAATAAGGAAGATGTTTCGGATCCGGGTGATGGTAAGGCCTATCAGTTGATGGCAAACTTAATTGGATATCTTCTTCTTTATCAGTCAACCGGTAATACGGAATATTTCTTAGCTGTGGAAAATGGCTGGAAAAATATCATGGAACATCACCTGTATGTAACAGGAGGACCGTGGAGCCGGCACATGTCATATAATGGGAATAAGGAGTGTTTTGCATTACCTGAGGATTTTTCCCCTGGAGAAGCCGTTGTAGAAACATGCTCAAAGACCACCTGGATTCAGTTAAATCTGCACCTCTTTGAACAGACCGGAGAAGCTAAATACGCCATAGAGGCTGAACGGGCAATATTTAATTCACTACTGGCTTCGCAATCTAAAAAAGGCGTTGACTGGTGTTACTTCACAAAAGCAAACCAGGATTTCCGGCCTTTTGAGAAAGACATAACCTGCTGTGCTTCCAGCGGACCGCGGGCGCTGGAAATATTCTCGCATTATCTGGTTGGGGAAGTTCAAGGTGGGATCTCCTTCATGAGTCTGGTCCCCTGTAGTGTTAAATTACCTGCAAAATATGGAAAGGCAAAATTCAGAATTACCGGAAATTTTCCCTATCGTTCAGAAATTGAAATCTGTTGTGATGAGGCCGGGGTTGAAAAATTTACTCTTGAATTCAGAGATCCCCTTAATGCACACTTAAAGTCCACTCAGTTGAACGGGGAAAATATGACAGTTAAAAAAAATAAGAGAGGTTTCTACCTGATCAATCGCGCTTGGAAAAAAGGGGATCGGATAACTCTTGATTACGACTACCACTTGAGGATTCATCCTGTAATACCAAAAGAAGGCCAACGGTGGGTTGGGTTTATCTATGGGCCCTGGTCTCTGGCACAAAAAATCAAAAAAGGTGCGGATGTCAGTGAACCATTTGTTGGAATGGATATTCCTTCAACATCTGTGTTAAAATGGCTTGAGCGTTACCAAGCCACAGAAGGAATGTTACCCAAATTTCGTATCAAAGACACTCAGATAGTTCTTGAGCCGTTCTACATGGCGGGTAGTCAGACCTCCGGGCCGCGTACTTATTTTAAACTCTAAATGGATCAGTATAATTCAGGAGAAGGGCATGCGGGTAAAATATCCTAAACTAAGAAGATTAAAAAAAATACAGAACTATTTCAGGCTGTGGCAACTGATCATTATTATCATTCTGTTTATGGGATATATACTGAATCTATATTTAGATGCCAGAGCCTCTACTCCAACAATCCTGGATGAAACGACCGCAAAATCCTTTAATAGAACAGTAAGTGATTTTTGGAAGAATGAGTACAATCGTCTTTATAAGCGTATTTCAAAGGCTGGTGGAAATTCAGTCCCGATATTGAAGAATGGGAAACCAACATTAGAAGGGAGACCGAGTTTTCCTTATCATAACAACCATTGTCTGATCTGGGATTCGGATAGAGATCCTGTGGATGTAATCCTGCGCAGAACACGTGCTTTGCTTGACTATTTGATTGTCGCAAACAAAGATAAATCTCTTCTAATTCTGGATGAGAAACTTAACGTGCTGGAAGAAAGAGAAAATCATTTAAAGATGAATTCTGCTGAGAGAGAAATACTATTCAGAGACGTGTGCCAACTTCGCCGATCAATCGCCTTTTCGAATCCTTTACTGGACTTCAATGAGATCATATTTGTTGCCTGCGGTACCGGGATAGGAATTGCCACAGATACCACTGCCGGTTTGAGAGGTAGTCACTGGCAATATATGGGATTTCAATCGAATGAGGTCAGAGGTGAAGGACTCGTCATTGTCTCTGATTGGAAATCCGAAAATCCCACTTTACGGTATGTTTTGAATACGACACAGCGAAGAAATCTGAGATTTCATAGCGCTTTTGATATTTCTTATGATGGGCAGGAAGTCTTGTTTGCAGCACAAACATTTAGCAAAGAGGAAGTGCCTTGGGAGAAAGAATTATCTGAATTATACGATCTCGGTGACGGACCAACACATGTATTTAAAGTAGATTTGGAAGGATCTGATCCGGTGAGGCTCACACATAAGGGATACAATAACGGATTCGCTTCCTGGTTGCCTAACGGACGCATAATTTATATCTGTGATTACGTCCTTAAAGGTGATGGGAGCGGATGGCATCGTAAAGAGGATCGCTGTGGTGGTTGGGGGACGCAGCTTTGGTCTATGAAAGCCGATGGTTCCGATGCCTATCCAATCAGTTGGCACGAGACAGCCGAGTATCATCCAGTCGTCGATCACGATGGACGGATTGTCTATTCACGCTGGGATTACATTGACAGGAACTGGGATGCGGCACATCATCTCTGGACGTGCTATCCGGATGGCAGAGATCCACGTTCACCTCATGGAAATTACCCATATCCTCATCACAATTTAGCTGATGGTCCGGAAAATGAAGTGACTGGTGATGGAAGAGCAGAACGACCCTGGTCAGAAATACAGATTCGACCTGTCCCCGGTTCACCTGGAAAATACACAGCGATTGCCGGTGCTCATCACCGGGTGTTACCTGGCGTACCCATCCTGATTAATACGAATATTGAAGATGATAACAGAATGTCGCAGGTACGGATCATTACCGGTTCTGATCTTCCTCATGAAGGCTGGGGTGTTACTCCCTACGTTCCACAAGACGAATACTACAGCCCCTGGCCTTTAAATGAAGATTTTTACTTAATGACGACAAGGGAGAATATTCTTCTTGTGGATAAATTTGGAAATGAAATTATTATCTTACATTGGGGAAATCCAAGTAAACGAGGCTACCCGCTATCTCCCCGGCCTTTGGCAGCCCGGCCAAAACCGGTCACTGTTCCTATACTGACCTTTCAGGGAGAACGATCAGGTCTAGCAGAGCATAAACGTGCTACCATATTTGTGGCAGATGTATATAATTCCAGAGATGACTGGCCTGAAGGTACAGAAATTAAAAGCCTGCGAGTCCTGCAATACATCCCGAAAATATTTAGTTTTCATGCCTATCATGTTCAAAAACGGGTGATCCTTGGTACCGTTCCGGTCGAATCAGATGGAAGTGCATATTTTGAAGCCCCTGTTGAGAGATTGATCTACTTTCAGGCCCTGGATAAAGATGGATTAGCAGTACAGAGTATGCGATCAGGTACCTATGTTCACCCGGGAGAACAACTGGCATGTCTCGGATGTCATGAAAGGAGGTCCCATGCACCCGCTGTTCAAAATCGGGGTGTACTCGCCCTGCAGCGACCACCATCAAAAATAAAACCGGAAGTAGAGGGAAGTAATCCCATATCATTTGAAAAACTTGTCTATAATGAAATATTTCAGAAAACCTGCATAAATTGTCACAAAAAAGAAGGCAAAGGTCTTCAGGATTTTTCGTTTAACGGTATTGATGAGTGGGACTATATTGAAAAACCTTCCGGTCCTCTTGCTGGTTATCTTTGGAGATCGAGGGCCCGGGAAGGTTATGATGATGATATCCATGGTGCACACCGATATATACCCGGACGATTTGGTGCACGAGAATCGAAATTGGGGAGGCTTATGCTCACCACACACAGGGAGAGGATTGGCGAAGAAGAGTTTCACCGGATCATGCTCTGGCTGGATGCAAATAGTATCTATTCGAGTGTTTTTCTGCCGGGGCGTGAAGATCCGCTACTCGAATATGATCCTGAGAACAGAACCGGTGTGGAAGCAGATCGTCCATTACCATAAAAAAGGGGGAAACAGTGTTATGAATAAATCAATAGACATAGAAAAACTAAGATATCCTATTGGGAAATTTCACTTTCCAGAAAAGATTGAACCATTTGAAATTAATAAATGGATATCTGATATCGAATCATTACCAGCTCAGCTTGTGGATCTACTTAAGGACGTAACGGATGTTGAACTCTCCTGGATATACAGGCCCGAAGGCTGGAATATCCGACAGGTGGTGCATCATCTTGCAGATAGTCACATGAACAGCCTGACAAGATTTAAGTGGACCTTGACGGAGGATACCCCAACCATCAAGCCCTATTTTGAAGCAAGATGGGCTCTGCTTCCCGATACACTGGAGACTCCGATTACAGATTCACTAAAAATTCTGGAGGGAGTGCATTCCAGGTTGACCGTCTTGTTAAAATCTTTAACAGAGGATGATTTGAAAAAAGAGTTTGTACATCCTGAGTATGACAGAAAAATATCACTCTCCGCAAACATCGCCCTATATGCCTGGCATTCTAAACATCATTTGGCTCATATCGAACAAGCATTGAGGTTCAAAGGCAGGTTCTCCGAATAATTTTTCATGTATGCATTTTCCGTGATTATTTTACCAGATTTTTAATTGGGAACAAAGAACACCTTCAGAAGTATCATTAGGTATTGGGTTAAACTTTTTTCTAATATCAAAATAATCCGGTCAATGTTTGAGGAGGAATCATATGAAATTTCTTCTCTTTATTACAATGATTGCAATGCTGTCACATCAAACTGAAAAGGAAACTGGAGGCATTTCCGGTACCGTTTTTGATGGGACAAATCATAAACCGCTTAACAGCATTCTTGTTAATATCTTAGGCACGACTCATCAAAAGTTAACTAACGACAGCGGATCGTTTGAATTTAAAGATTTAACACCGAGTATATATGAAATTGAATTTAAAAGTATATGGTATCGACCTTTAAAACTAGAGAACATTGAATTGAAAGTGGGTGAGCCGACAGTGCGTAAGATCTCTCTTGCAAGAAACGAAATCGATGGGCCAATCGCAATGGATAGTGACGTAAGAGGTGAGGGAGGTGCTCGCAGTAATATGTTAATAGTAAAGCCCGATCCGCGGATAGACTATAAAATATTAATCATTAAGCCGGATTCGACGATTGACTATAAATGATTGTCGTTAAACCATATTTTCTAAATAATGAAAAGACTTGGTTCGACAGGTAAATCGTACAAGGAAAAATTAGGTGTTCCTATAGTCTAAATTTATTATATTAAATATAACCTCACAAAACAAGGAATGCCACTCAAGAAATTGCTCCTTTAATTTCATCAAGAATTAATTGTATCTATATTTGAAAGCATCACCTATTATAATAATTTTGATGTTGGACTTTTCATGTATGCATATATGGGACCTGGCACAGTAATTCCCAAGTCTATCCCAAGCACAACTATTGTTTTTAAGGGTATGCAATTTGCGACACCGCAGGAGCTCCCGCGGGGAACTTTGAATGTTTTAAAATACAGTGGCTGTATGATATGGATCATGATTGGCAGTGGGATAAAGATATTGTCTTTTATGACTATCTAAACGCAAAAGGATTAATAAAACGTGATATCAAAATATTTACTAAACATTGGGAAGAACCGTTGATCTGGCAAGTTTATGAAGAAATTTCGCATTTAACAGATGTTAATTTTTAGTGATTTTAAACCAAAACATTTTTAGTCGTAAAGCCGTACTACTTAAATACAAGTCAAATTTCCAAATTCGCCAGTGGGCGAATCCGCCTATCCCGATAAATCGGGATCTATGACGCGGCGTGATCCGAATAACAAAGGAATTTATATGATGAAATCACTCAAACTTTTCATCTGTTTTTGTGTTTTTATTTCAGGACAACTTCTGGCTCAGGAAGAGAATCTTAAAGATATATATAAAGATGTGACACGGGTGATCAATTCGGCGCTCCTGACGAAGTCCGGTTCAAAAGAACTCTCAGGATTTATGTCCTATAATTCTTATACCACCCACTATACCGATGATAGGGAATTATCTCAGCAAAGTATACTATTGGAACCGATTTTTTCCTATTTTTTTGTAGATAATATTTCCATTGGACTCGATCTATCCTATCTCAATCAAAAAACAGAATCTAAACCATCAGGAAGTGAGACCAGAGTCGAACAGACTTTTGTGGGACCGATTGCGAAAATGTATTTTGGAAAAGACCGGGTTAGACCTTTTGTTTTGGCAGATTATTTATTTATGGTTGGTGATAATTTTGATGGTGGTGTGCTGGATGTTGGGGTGGGTGTATTCTATCATGCCACGGGAAACTTTGGATTTAGTCTTTTCGGTAAATACGGCATGATGTGGTCCAGTCAGGATGAGATTGATCGACAAAACAGGATATTTATCGGTATTGGAATAAACAACTTTATTCTCTGATGACAACGAAATATTCATATTGAAATGATACGAAATTACAAGGATACAGATTTTGAGGCCTGCACTGAACTGGTCAATAAGGTCTGGCAGTTTGATCAACACTATGAACCTCCCGAACTTGCCCAACTATTTATAGAAATCTATACCGGCGGATCTCTGGCAGCAAGCAACTTTTCAAAAGTTGTGGAGGAAGAAAGCTGTGTAAAAGGCTTTATATTTGGCAAAATTGAAAATAGACCAATACCAAAAAGCGAATATAACGGTTTGAACGGCCAATTAAAAATTCTAAAAGAATTATTCTCTGTACCCAATGTTTCTCTGAAGGCTAAATTATCTTATCTGAATAAGATTAACACACATGAAGTGAACCGCAGAAAAGTAGAAAACAGAAAAAGTAGTGAAGTTAATCTCTTTATCGTTGATCCGGATTTTCAGGGCTCCGGTTGGGGAAAGAAACTGATCAACGAATTTATTGCTATATGTAAAAAGGAACATATCCTGCCTAAACTATCCTCATTAAAATATACCAACTAAAACCTCTATTTATCCTGAAAATTCATCCAAAAAATGCCTGAAATTCAGTTACCTCTTGCTGATATTCTTAATTATATCTATAATACTGTAATCGTCATTTAAATTATTATAGTGAGAGACGGCCCATCGGGCCGTCTCTATAAGGCACCAATCATCATTTTTCCTTTATGGTATTTGTACTATACACCTTAAAATATGGGAATCTACTAAATTGAATCTTCGAATTTTTATCAATTCCTTTCTTTGTCTGATACTGCAGGCATCTATTATAGCAAATAATTGGTCCTATGCACAGAACAATACTGCAAATCATCTCACACTTGAGAGAATCTATAAAGACAAAGAATTTGAAAAGGCAACATTCGGGCCGGTACGCTGGCTTGAGGACGGATCCGGGTATACAACCCTTGAGGAATCTCCCGACTTTTCAGAGGCGAAGAATATTATAAAATATGATCCTGAATCCAGGGAGCAGATTGTTCTAGTCAATGCGAAGCAGTTGATCCCACGCGAAAAAAAGAGCCCGCTGATAATCGATGATTATAATTGGTCCCTGGATGGAAAAAAACTATTGATATTTACAAATGCGGTTAAGGTCTGGCGATATAAAACGAGAGGGGATTACTGGGTACTCGATCTTGCAACAGGACAATTAACTCAGATCGGGAAATTTGCTGAAGCTTCCACTTTGATGTTTGCCAAGTTTTCACCGCAAGCAGACAGAGCGGCCTATGTGTGTAAAAACAATATCTATGTAGAAGATCTGAAAACATCCGAAGTCATACAACTAACCCAAGATGGATCCACACGATATATCAATGGCACCTTTGATTGGGTGTATGAAGAAGAACTGGACTGTCGCGACGGCTTTTGCTGGAGCCCTGATGGAGAGAAGATCGCTTACTGGCATTCTGATACGGAGGGGACAGGCACCTTTTATTTAATTAATAATATAGATTCCGTTTATTCTCAACCGATCCCTTTTCCTTATCCAAAGGTTGGCACAACCAATTCTGCGGTGAAAATTGGCGTCGTACCCTCAATCGGTGGAGAAACACAATGGTTCTTGATCCCGGGAGCCCCAAGAAACAATTACCTGGCCAGAATGGAATTTATCCCGAACTCAAATGAGTTGTTGATACAGCAGCTGAACCGGCTCCAGAATACCAACAAAGTGTGGATTGCAAATACAGAATCGCTTCAGCTAACCAATATTCTGACCGACCGGGATGACGCATTTTTAGATATCCATGATAATATAAAATGGCTGGAAGGAGAAAAATTCTTTACGTGGACCAGTGAAAAAGACGGCTGGCTTCATTTGTATAAAGTCTCAGGAGATGGTCAGAGGATGGAATTGATCACTGAAGGGGATTTTGATGTCATAGAAATAAATTGCATCGATGATAACGGAGGATATATTTATTACATCGCCTCGCCTTTTAACTTCACACAACGATATCTGTACAGGAGTCCGATTGATGGAAATGGAACCGCTGAGCGAATCAGTCCACAGGAAATGCAGGGGCAATTTTCATATGAGGTGTCACCGGATGCAAAGTGGGCAATCGCAACTTTTGAAAATGCAACGACTCCTGACCAAATTTCCCTTGTAAGTCTTCCCGATCACAAGCAAGTCAGGCTATTGGAAGATAATTCCAGGCTAAAAGCAAAATATGATTCGTTGGGTTTAATGCAAAAAGAATTTTTTAAAATCGATATTGGGGAGGTTGTGCTTGATTCCTGGATGATCAAACCAATTAGGTTTAATCCGGTAAAAAAATACCCGTTGATTTTTTTTATCTACGGAGAACCTGCCTCATCAACCGTGCAGGATAGGTGGAGTAGCGGCCAACTGTGGGAGCAGTATATGTCCCAGCACGGGTATGTCATTATCAGTGTTGATAATCGAGGAACGAATACGCCAAGAGGGCGAGACTGGCGTAAATCCATTTACGGGCAAATTGGCATTCTGGCCAGTCATGATCAGGCAAAGGCAGCGAGGAAAATATTTCAAATGTTCAGTTTTATCGATCGGGAACGGGTTGGTATGTGGGGGTGGAGTGGCGGAGGCCAGATGACCCTGAATTGTATGTTCAGATATCCTGAAATCTACAAAACCGGCATCGCTGTGGCCTTTGTTTCAGATCAGAAATTATATGATACGATTTACCAGGAACGGTATATGGGACTGCCTTCGGATAATCCCGATGGCTATCGTGATGGTTCTCCGATCACACATGCTTCGAAATTGGAGGGCAACCTGCTGATTATCCATGGAACGGCTGATGACAATGTGCATTACCAAAGTTTCGAACTGCTGGTCGATGAGTTGATCAAACATAATAAACTCTTCAGTATGATGGCCTATCCGATGCGTGCTCACAGCATCCGTGAGCGTGAAAACACCCCTTTACATTTGAGGAGAACGATGGAAAAATTTTGGTTGGAAAATTTGGAACCCGGCGGGAAGTAATATGAAACAAAAGATGCCGAGTATTTTTAATGATGTGATAGGACCCGTCATGCGCGGACCCTCAAGTTCTCATACTGCTGCTTCCTGGCGGATTGCCAGAGTATGCCTCGATATCCTGGGCGAACCTTTAAAAAAAGCACTCATCGAATTTGATCAAAATGGCGCCTGGGCTTCGAATTACCGGGAACAGGGTACCGTTATGGGTATCAATGGTGGTTTGCTGGGATTGGATATCGCTGATGACAGAATGAAAGACAGCGAAAAACTCTCCAAAGAAATGGGAATCGAAATCTCTTATGGGATAAGCTCCTTTCCAACAAAGCATACGAATACAGTTAGATTGAGATTAGAAAGTAAGAGTAGGCGAAAGATTCAGATTGTGGCGGTGTCGACGGGTGGCGGGGCATTTGAAATACAGCAAATTGATAAATTTGAGTTAAGCATTCATGGAGATTACTTTGAATCATTATGTTGGTATTCAGAACAGGATCAACTGGCTAATCAGATTGTTCAGTTTTTTCCTGAAAATGTATCGGTCTCTCAGTCAATAAATGCAGATCAATCACTCATCAAGATAACAAGTTCACAGAAAATTCCTCAAGAGATTCTGGACCGTGTGGTGAAAGAGTTTAATCTCGAACAGTTTGTCACGATTGATCCGATTCTACCCATCGTAACCGGCAATGGAAGCGATTTGCCATTTGATACAATTGCTTCGTTGATCGATTATGCGAATAAGAACGGGATGGATTTAGGAGAAATAGGACTCTTGTATGAAAAATGTCAGAGTGGATTGTCGGAACAGGTACTTTGTGATAAAATGGAGACCGTTATTAAAATAATCCACGGAAGTATAGAAAAAGGATTAGAAGGTACAGCATATAAAGACCGCATTTTGCCTCAGCAATCACATCTGATCGAAAAAGCGGTGAATGATGGCAACATTCTCAAGATTTCAGTGGTGAATCATATCATTGCTTATGTTTCAGCGATTATGGAGGCAAAGAGCGCAATGGAAGTGGTTGTCGCTAATCCGACAGCCGGTTCATGTGGCGCTGTCGGAGGTGTAATAAGAGCCATTGCCGAAGAAAGGGGGGCAACCGCAGAGAACGTGATCAAGGCCTATTTTGCCTCAGGGATTATTGGTGCCTATTTTGCTCAGGGACCGGGATTTTCTGCGGAAGCACATGGCTGTCAGGTTGAGTGTGGGGCTTCATCCGGTATGGCGGCAGCGGGTATTGTTCAACTCATGGGAGGAACTGCAGAGCAGGCAATCAACGCAGCCTCGATGGCTATTCAAAATATGATCGGCCTGGTTTGTGACCCGGTTGCCGACAGGGTGGAGGTTCCCTGTCTGGGGAAAAACGTCTCGGCGGCAATGAACGCCCTCTCTTCAGCGATCATGGCCTGTTCCGGTTTTGATCCGGTGATTCCTCTGGATGAGGTGATTGAGACAGTTTCCCGAGTAGGAGACATGATGCCGGTTTGTGTGAAATGCACCGGGCAGGGGGGGCTGGCGATTACGTCGACATCTGTTCAAATAAAGGAAAGAATGGGAAATTAACAGACTATTTTAATAGCGCAAATAGGATACCTGTCATTAGTTTAACATAAAAAATCTTTAAAAGTAGGGAGACGGCTCACCGAGCCGTCTCTACCTGATGTATTATACGAAGGAAATTCAACTAATCGTCAGATCTCTATGGTATATGCAATAAATCCATAGATTCCGAGAGAGATCGATAAATCGTTTGTTCTCGAGAGGAGACGCGATAAATCATCAGTTCACGAGGAGAGACACGATAAATCGTCAGTTATTGAAAGGAGACGCGATAAATCGCGTCTTTACAAATTATATTATACTTTTTGAGATGAGCAGTTTATGAATACACGAAATTTCATCAAAACATTTATACTTAATGGAGGAATATTTTTCAGCGTTTTACTTTCTTCATATCTCTATGCGCAGGATGTTAGAGCACCAAAGTGGTCAATTTCGACTGGCGAACCGGATGTGGGGGATACGGGATGGTGTTCGCTGGCGATCGGTCTGGAAACCGGCTGTTTTCCGGCTATAGCTGATAATGGTACAATATATGTCACAAATGGTTTTAACGGTGTATTATTTGCTATCGCGGGCGATGCATCTTTAGCGAATACGAATTGGCTAAAGGGAATGCAAAATAACTCGAATAACAGCAGGTCCGGGAGGGAGTAAAACCATGCCCGAACCGAAGATAATTATTGCCACCTGTCAATTTCCTGTTAGTGGAAGTATAAAGAATAATCTGTCATACATTATGGAGCAAATGAAAATTGCCAAAAAGAATCAGGCAGAGATTGTGCATTTTTCGGAAAGTTCGCTCAGCGGGTATGCGGGTATCGATTTTCAGGATTACAGGCAGGTAGATGAAAAACTTTTATCACAATCATTAGGAAAAATCAGAGAACTGGCTGCCCAATTGAGGATATGGATCATTGTTGGTGGACATTTTTTTGAAGGTAGAAACAGACTCCCGTATAATTGTCTATGGATTATCAATAACGGTGGTAAGATTGTTCATCGCTATGATAAGCGTTTTTGCACCGGTAAGCAAGGGGAAGAGGAGCATTCTTATTTTAAGGCAGGGAAAAAAGCGGTTCAATTTATGTTTAAAGGTATTAAATGTGGTGTGTTGATCTGTCATGAGTGGCGGTATCCGGAATTATATCGTGAACAGTATCGGCTTGGCACGGAGGTTCTATTCCAATCCTGGTACGATGGGAATCAATCTTATAATGAGTATCTAAAAAATGGAAAAGACCTTGGAAGTCTGATTACGGGAACTGTAAGAGGCCATGCAGCCAACAACAGATTATGGATAAGTGCCAGCAATACCAGTAGACGGGAATCCAGTTTCGCCAGTTTTGTTGTTCAACCGGATGGCAAGATTTTCAACATATCGAGAAGAAATACGACAATGGTCCTGATCAGTAAAATTGATCTTAGCCATACATTTGATGATCCTTCGGCACAATGGCGAGGCAGGGCGATGAAAGGTGTTCTGCATAGTGACATTTGAACATATATTGGGAGGAAAAATGAGCTCAGATACTTCGTTGATTAGAAACTGGATTAAAGTTGGAATCATTAGTGGATTATTAGTCAGCGTCGTTTATCCATCACTTATTTTCATTCCGATGCCTCAGTTTCTTCAGGTAATATTGATCATGGCCTGGGGCCCGTTTTTGGGGCTTGCCGCTGTTGGTTTATATTACTTTCTTCAGCTGCATCATAAAACAGTTTCATTGCAGATTGCCGTTATCTCACAGATCATTGCCGGTGTTCTGGTCACAACGATGCTTCTGGTTCAGGTTTCTCTTAATCTATCACGCCCTGAAGTGATTGAGCCGGCAAGTAAATGGATCTGGATTTCCATGCATCACATACAGTTGGGGATTGATGTTGCCTGGGATGTGTTTATTTTTTTGGGAAGCATCCTTTTTGCGTTAAATATGTACAATCATCCGAAGTTCGGAAAACTATTTTCTTTATCAGGAATACTAATTTCACTGCTGCTAATTGGTTTTAACATTGCCACTTTTCCTACACCTCCTGCGGAGGCCGGATTGATTGATTTTGGCCCGCTATTAGGTCTGTGGGGTTTGGCTGTGACAATCAATATTGTGGCAAGATATAAATGGATTGATACTCAAATAAGTTAACTGAGTAAATATGAAAATTAAGGGGGAATTGATGAAGACGTTAAATTACTTTATTACTATCCATGCGAATAGAGAAATGGTATGGAATACCATGCTCCGTTCTGAGACATACAAAGAATGGGCAAAGGCATTTTCTGATGAATCTCAATATGAGGGTGAGTGGAAAGAAGGTAATTTTGTCAATTTTTTTGATCCTAATATGGGGGGAACAAAAGCATTACTGGAAGTTGTTGTACCTCATTATCATATATGTGCCCGACATGTTGCGATTTTGAGCAAAGATGGAACAGAAGATACAGAAGGTGAAATTGCCAAGAAGTGGATTGGTGTTACCGAAGCATATCAATTAAATGAAAACCAGGGTGTCACAGAACTAACAATTGAAATCAAAACGCATGAAGATTTTGAACAGATGTTTAATGACAGCTGGCCGGGAGCTCTGAATTTGTTAAAGGAAATATGTGAAAGATCCTGATTGCCTGAAAACGGAAAAAACATACCTATCTATGGATGAAACAAATCCCGATCAACTTGCTCATATGTGTGGAGATAGTTTCGAAAATGAAGGCACTGAACGAGATATTTTGGTGCTGATTCGTGGCGGGCGTTATTATTTGCGCAACGCAGTGGTATTTAGTTTAGAAGACTCTGCTCCGGAAGGTTACACCATCAGTTACAGGGCCTATTCACCATATGCCCCGGAAAGGGATCTGTCTAACCGGCGTAAGGCCTCAGTTTTTCAGTTCCGATGAATTCCTAAAGCGCGCACATCCCGTTTAGAGAGAACGCCCCTCCATCCGCTAGCATGAAATAAAAGATGCGCAGGCCGTAAAAAGACGTGCCCGCAGTTTGCCCTGGGAAAGGATTGATATTACTGAGTGGCCGGAGATCACCGGCACTCCAATTAGGGATAAAATCTATTGATGTAAATGAAATGGGACTTACAGACCAGTTTCCAAAACGATTTAAAAACGTACACAGTCACTGAATGTTCAGAATATAATGTAGTGTCCTGTTTCATTTTTTTGTGAGGATTCAACATGATAGATACGAATGCAGAATCCGTAAATGATACAAAACATGTGACAGCTCTCATACCGTCACACATATTGTTGCCGTTTATTTTGATCACCAGTTTGTTTGCCTGGTGGGGTTTGGCAAATAATATGACGGATACACTATTGGCTGCTTTTAAACGCATCATGAGCATGTCTGATTCACAGACAGCATTGATTCAGGTGGTTTTTTACGGGGCTGGATATGGATTATTAGCTATACCGGCGGCGATATTTATTAAAAAATATACATACAAAGCCGGTGTTCTTCTTGGGCTGGGACTCTATATTCTCGGTGCGCTGCTCTTTTATCCGGCAAAATTTACGGCCAATTTCTATCATTTTCTGGCAGCACTATGGATTCTATCCGGAGGATTATCCATTCTGGAGACAGCGGCAAATCCCTATATTATAGCAATGGGGCCGGAAGAAACGGGCACCCGTCGCCTCAATTTTGCCCAATCATTTAATCCCCTCGGTTCGATTATGGGCGTTATTCTCAGTAAACTGTTTATCCTGTCACATCTTAATTCTGCGACAGCTGAAGAAAGAGCGGCAATGAGTGCAGGAGAATTGCAAACGATTCAGGCCGGTGAACTGGACGCGGTGACGACCACCTACGTGGTTGTTGGCCTTATATTATTAGTCACCTGGATTCTGATCGCTGTTAACAAGTCAATGCCAAAAGTCTCGGATACATCCGGCTCGTTAAATATAGGGCCGACATTCAAACGGCTGATAAGAAACCGACACTATATGTGGGGTGTAGTTGCCCAGTTTTTTTATGTGGGGGCACAAATCGGAGTCTGGTCCTTTACGATCCGTTATGTGATGCAGGAACTGAATTTGAATGAGGCAGATGCTTCCAGTTATTATATTGCTGCTCTCATATTGTTTACCGCTTCACGCTTTGTCTGCACCTGGCTGATGAAATATATATCACCCGGGAATTTACTGGCAATTTTATC
>Ga0209536_100005170_pt1 | contig 20402 bp, 23 predicted proteins | sample DeeMarSeWOR28_12_FD_187461 | JGI IMG/M metagenome (GOLD analysis project Ga0209536, IMG submission 187461) | Marine sediment microbial communities from White Oak River estuary, North Carolina - WOR-2-8_12 (SPAdes) (version 2) | ecosystem: Environmental > Aquatic > Marine > Intertidal zone >...
CCAGCGCATGGCGTTGTCGTAGGGGCTGGCATGGGCCCGGTGGCATGACAGACAAAAAACCTGGGCTCCATAAATATCATTGGGATTCCCCGAGGGATATTGCGCCTGGGTTGCTTTATTCGTCAGCCGGGACCAGTTATCGAGATCGGCATGCGCGGCACTGCCAAGGGCAATTCCCACCGGGTGGCGCGTCCATCCCCCTGCCCCGCTGCTGCTGCGCACGCTGGTGAAATCCTCGTGGCAGGCACCGCAGAAATCGTTGATGCCGGAAATATAGACATTTTGCCGATAATCCGGATCGCCGTCGGCTTCGACCACCGTAACATAACCATTGATCTCTTTTTTCAGGTTACGAAAATTACCGTTGTCGTGGGCATCGTGGCAGGTCAAACAGTCGAAGGCGTCCAGGGCCATGCCGCCGGGCGGGGTTAACCCCAGCTTGCCGTCACGGTGCTGCATGTTGTGTCCCGCCCCATCGGAGACGAGGGTGGGTGTAAAGGAGCCCCCGGCCAGATCAGGGGCGCCGTTGAAAACATGCGGGGGATTGAGGCCCGAAACGTCCAGGTCGGCATCATGGCAGGTGCGACAGAGCATTTCTCGGGGCTGCACCAGGTCTTCGGCGGTAAAGGGTGCCGACGCATCGGTGGATTTGATGTGACAGGCCGTACAGAGGACCTCGTTGTGCTTGCCCCAGGCGTTCGGGAGTGGCATGAAGGTTGAAGCCATGAGCCACAGTATTAACATAATTGAACTGCCAAATTGGTTTTTTCTTGCCATCATTTCTGATATACCCCCCTGAAGACCCCCTTTCGCGGTTCTAGGTTCGTCCTTTGATTGACGGGGCCTGGAAAGCCGGGAAATTATTCCCCAATTTTCGTATCCTTCAGTGTCTATTATCGGCATGCCCGGTCGACACTTGAGATAAACTTAAGATGCGAGATTCAAATTTGGTTTAAACATAATGGGTTGGGAGTCGACAGAAACCAGGGGGCTGGAAAAAATAATAGAGCTATTTTATGATGCGGTCGGTAACGGGTTCGGGTGATGGCGTATGGTCGGCGGGATGGGGATGGTCGGGACGGTTTTTGCGGCTGACCCCCACCACTTATATAATTTATGATAGGTAAGCTTCTCTCAGGATTTCGACCGGATGCAGCACTTTATATGGCAGCATCTGCCTGAACTGCAGACGGCAGCTCAGGCAATCGGTTACCAATTGATCCGGCTTCAGTTGATTTATCTTGTCCATCAGGCGACGGCCCAGATGAATGGAAGCGTCGTGAAAATCCCGCCTGAAGCCCATAATGCCCGCCATACCGCAGCAATACAAACTGCCGTCCACCGGTTCCAGCTGGACACCGGGGAGTAAACTCAGCAACTGCTGATAGGGCAGGCCGATGTTCTGCTCCCGGAGGTGGCAGGGGGGAAAGTAAGCCATGCGGCCGGATATCTGATCGAAGGTTGTTTTAAGTTCCCCCGCCCGATGGAGATCCAGCAGGTAATCCCCCAGATCGTGGGTGTTTTCCGCCACCATGATGCGTTTCATGGGGTCGATGTCTGAAAAGTAACCTTCATCCTTGAGAATATCCTGGAACATGGACTTTTTGAGCACGTTAAACTTTTTGCCGCCGGGATTGGCGGATGCCCCCGCGGCCGGTATTTTCAGATAGGCCCCGTCGGCGCCTACAGAAGACTGATATTCGGAAGAATAATAGGCATTTTCCTTCAGGACATTTCGCAGCATGAAGCCGCAGGTCGGACAGGAGCAGACGATAGCATAGCCGGCTTCCACGGCATCGGCCAGGATGTCCATGTTGTGCCGCACAAATTTGAGGGTCAGCCTACGGTCGCCTTCCAGCATCGAGGGCATGCCGCAGCATTTTTGCTCCGGGCAAAAGACATCAAATCCATTGTGTTGCAGCACCTCGACGACGGCCCGGGGCACTTCGGGGAAGAGGTAGTTGGCGGTGCAGCCGGCAAAGTAGGCGATTTTGCGGTGCCGACTCTTTCGGGGCCGCTTCGTCAGGCCGTTTTTTTGGGCCCACGCGGGGAAGCTCTCTGCCGGAAACGGGGGTATTTGGCGTTCATTGTGAATGCCGACGGCCTTTTTGATCATAGATCCGGTGGCTTTGCCGCGCAAAAGCTTATTGGTCAGCTTGGGAAAAGTGCCGCAAAGCCTGGACACCCGTTGGACGTCTTCCAGGGTTCGAACCCCGTACTTCAGGCCGTCGCGATCGATAAAGCTGGTTTTGGCCTCGATGAGGTTGGCGCGCACCGGCGGACAGGGGCACAGGGCACAGAAATTGCACAAATCCACCATGTGCCGGAGCTCCTCGGAGGTAATCTTTGCTCCGGTTTCCATCTCCTTGTCGTAGAGCCGGTACAACTCCGGAAACATCCGGCAGTCGGAATCCATCAAGAAGCGACAGACGTCACAATCGGCGCACTCGTCGATAACCTTGCGGGCTTTTTTTTCCGGGCTGTTTTTCTCCAATTTCGATTCCCTTTTGGGCGGAAGCGGACTCCGTGAACTCTGTGTCGAGCGACTTGTCGGGTCGAAGCTCGTAGAGCGAAGACCGAAGCGGGTGGTGAAAAACTCAAACACACGTTTTCCGGTACGTCGTCTGTGCCTAATGAATTACGGACTAATTTGCAAGATGCTTTATCCTGTTGTAGGTTGCTGGGCGGCGCCCATCTCCGCAGCCGCCTTGAACCAATGGGTCGTATTCAGGCAGATTTTCACCAGCATCAGCATCACCGGCACCTCGATCAGCACTCCCACCACGGTGGCCAGGGCCGCCCCCGACGATAGCCCGAAGAGCATCGTGGAAGTGGCAATGGCCACTTCAAAGTGATTGGAGGCCCCGATCATGGCGGCCGGGGCCGCATCGACATAGCGCAATTTTAGCAGCCTTGCCAGACCGTATCCCAGCCAGAAAATCAGGACCGTCTGAATGAACAGCGGGATGGCGATCCACAGGATGGTCAGCGGGTTTCCGAGAATCACCTCGCCTTTGAAGGAAAACAGGAGCACCAGGGTGATCAGCAGGGCGATGATCGTAATCGGTGTCAGCACATGCAAAAATTTTTCTTTAAACCAGGCCTCGCCTCTGGCGGCAATCAGCCACCGGCGGGAAAGATAGCCGGCCACCAGCGGCAGGGCCACGTAAATGCCGATGGACAGCAGCAACGCCTGCCAGGGCACCGGCAATCTGCCCACTCCCAGCAAAAAGCCGCCCAGAACCCCGTAGAGCAGCAGCATGGTCAGCGAATTGATGGCCACCATCACCAGGGTCAGACCGTCGTTGCCCCGCGACAGGTAGCCCCACACCAGCACCATGGCCGTGCAGGGAGCAATGCCCAGCAGGATGCAGCCGGCCAGGTAGCTGCGCCACAGGGGAACCTCCAGCATTTTGACCCCGTCAACCAGCACGACCGTGCCGGCGCCGTGGCTGGCGCCCTTCGGCAGGTCAAGGCCGAAGGGCATTTTGACCAGGTCGGTGGCGTCGGGCCCGATGAAATTGTAGAACAGGGTGCCCAGGAAAAAGATGGCAATCCCGTACATGGTAAACGGTTTGACGGCCCAGTTGACGAACAGGGTCAGAAACACCGGCTTGCCGCTCTTGCCGGCCTTGATGACCTCGCCGAAATCGATCTTGACCATAATGGGGTACATCATGAAAAACAGGCAGACGGCGATCGGAATCGAGACCACCGGCGCCCCCTTGACATAAATGGCCATTCCGTCCAGGTACCGGGCCACGCCCGGGGCGATTTTACCCAGCACGATGCCTGCGATAATGCACAGGAGCACCCACAAAGAAAGAAACCGCTCGAACACACTGGTCATTTTGCGTTCATTGTTCGGAATTGCTTCATGACTCATTTCCTATCTCTCCTTGTTAATCTGTTTTAGACGGTTCACAGTCGCTGGAACGAGACTGCTGGTTGCACAGGATTTCCCGGTCAATTTTCAGTATCTCTTCCAGTTTTCCTGCATCCTTGCGAATGCACTCGTTAGCCGCCAGCGATTTTTTCACCCACGCGATGGCATCGCGCACCTCGGACGGGGCGCCCGCGTCCGCCAGGCGATAGTACGTCCAGCGGCCGTCCTTGCGGCTGTCCACCAGGCGCGCCTGCCGGAGGACGGACATGTGCTTGGACACGGTGGAGGGCGCCAGCTCGAGCAGTTCGATAATCTGGCAGACGCACAGCTCTTCAACCTCGAGCGCCAGCAGGATGCGCAGCCGGTTTTCTTCGGCCAGGGCCTTGGTGATGTTTAAAAATTCGAACACAGCCGCCTCTCAATTCGTCATGTGGCGAACTATAGTTTTATAAAATCCGGTAGTCAAGCACGAATGTGCTGCAAAAATTATGATAATAAAAATGGATTGAGGATAAAATACACACCCAGCAGAACAATAAAAATGCCGGTGGTGCGTCGAAACCAGCTGCCAGCTCCCTGCCAGGTGCTGTTTTCCAGAAGTTTGCGCACGGCGGCAATTGAGCTTCCGGCAGCCACTATCGGCAGGCAGTGGCCCACGGCAAACAGCAGGATGTAGATGATGCCCGCTGCAATTTGCTGCTGGACGGTGATGATGGCCAAAATCGGGGCGATGAAACCGAAGGTGCAGGAACCCGCAAGAATTCCGTATGCCAGGCCCAGTACGAAGGCCCCCGGCAGACCTGTCAAATTCAACCGGTACAGCCAGCTGCCCGACATGGAACATTTTTCAACCCCCAGCATCCCCAGCGCCACCCAGATCAAAACGACTCCCACAAGGATTTGCCAATAATTGCTTACATCCCCCAGCATGCGGCCGAGAAGGGCACAGATGATCCCGATAACGGCAATACTGATAAACAGCCCCAGCGTGAAGGCAGTGGAATATCCGGCTGCCTTTCGCGGGATAAAGGCCTTTTCTTGGCCCCCGACATAGGCTACGACCAGAGGGATAGAAGCCAAATGACAGGGACTGAACAGCACGCTGATCATCCCCCAGGCGAAGCACCCCACGGCGGCGATGGCGGTCCCGCTGATCATCCATTCGTTGACGGTCAAGAATACGGATTCAAGCAAATTATTCGATCCCCATTTTTTTCAGCTGGTTGACAATCGCCTTTTCATCCATGAATCCGACATGACGATAAACTTCACGACCTGTTTTATCAAAAAAAATCTGGGTCGGAATCGCTTGGATGCCGAATCGTCTGGCCTGCTCCCTGTGTTCCCATACATCGATGAACACAATGGCCGCCTTGCCCTCATATTGCTTTTCCATTTTTACCAGGATCGGCGCCATCATCTTGCACGGAATGCATTTCTTGGCCCCGAGATCGACCATGGTGACCATGCCCCTGACCGGCATGTCTCTGAATCTTTCCACATCGGCATTAATCAGTGACGGATAAAGCAGGACGGCAAGGACAAACAACAGATAAAAAATTGAAATTTTTCGAAATATAGTCACAAGCAATATTCCTTCCGCTTTGATTTTTACTTTAAAACTCGATCCATAATACCTTTCAAATCAGCAACCGAATATCTGGTATTCTGAATATTTTTCAACTCCATCACGTCAGAACGGGCAATAAACGCCAGTTTGTAATCGTCCGGGTGCTGACTCCCATGAATTTTGTCATGTCCGCCGTGGTCGCCGGTAATGATGATGACGTAATTCTTCTGCGCTTTCACCAGTCGTATCAGTGGCGTCAGGTACTCGTCTATGTAGGACAGTTCCTCCATATACTCCGGCGACAGCCATCCATACTCCGGTCCGACGAAATCCAGCCCGCTGACGTGCAGAAACACAAAATGGCGGCCAGGCTTTCTGATAAATGCTTCGGCGAGATCTATGGCATCCTCCCGTGACCATCGGTGAACATCCACGGCGCTGTTCACCAGGAAGCCCAGCTTTTCTTTCGAATAGAAAAACCCGGTCTGAAACCCGTGGTGCTTGGCAATGTCAAAAATTGTCTGCCGATCGATTCTCTGCTTTCCGGGCTGCCACTTATTGTCGGATTTTCCGTTTTTACCCGGCTCGAGCCCCGTGAACATGGCGGTGTGGGCAATCAGGGTTTTGGGCGGGTTTGTGCTGTGTCCGTCCAGGGTGTAGGTCCCGGCCGTCATCTCCTTGAAGATAGTCGGCGTCGTTCCGGCACCCAGCGCCGTTGGATGCAGGGCATCGATAGAAATTATGACAATGGTTTTCAGGGCGGTGGCCCCCGAAGCGGCCGCCCAGACAATCAGGATGATGATTTGAAAGCATATCTGCTTGTGCATAAGTTTAACCTACGCCCAATGGCCAATTAAAAAACCGGTTGACAGTGGCTGCGATCAACCGCGCGCGGCGCTATCCGGCCAGCCAGGATTTGATTTCGTCTTTATCTGGAATTTTGCCGACGCTTTTGACTTCGCCGTCCAGCACGACAGCCGGTGTTCCGAATACGCCGTAGCCCGCAATTTCCATTGTGTCGGTTACTTTTTCAATTTGGGCGTCCACACCCGCTTCTGCGACGGCCTGTTTAACGATTTTTTCGGTTTGCTGACATTTGGGACAACCGGGTCCCAGTACTTTGATTTCCATGATGCGTTCCTTTCTGATTGCTATTTTTTAGGGGTTGCCGGAAAAAGATGCGGTTTCCCAATTGTGGGAGCGGCTGCCAGCCGCGATAGGTTAATTTCGCGGCTGGCAGCCGCTCCCACCAGGTTCATTTGGCAACATAGACTTTCCGGACAAGCACCTGTGTGTCTGGGGTTTAAATTTAGGTAAACAGCTATTTGCCTGTTCTGGCAAATGCCTCCTGCAGCCATTGCTTCAGTCTGGGTTTGGGCGGGACCGAACCCACCGCCTTGACCTCGCCGCTGATCACCAGCGCCGGGGTGCCCATCACGCCGTAGCTGCCGATCTCGGCAATGTCGGTGACGTGTTCGAGATCGGCCGCCTGGCCCATCTCGGCCATCACCGCGACCAGATCCTGCTCCAGCTTGTTGCAGCTCGCACAGCCTGGGCCCAGGACCTTGATCTCCACACCCTCCGGGCCGCCGTCTTCCACCGGACGGCCGGTAAATTTTTTAAACTCCCTTAAAAACGCCCGGCCATATTCATCCCTGGCGGAATCGGCGATATAGTTGCGCTGGTTGAGCCGCTTCAGCAGTTCGGCCCGGATCTCTTCATCGGATTGGGCCTTACAGGCTTCGGCCACCTCCGACATAACGGATTTCAGCCCGATGATACCGACGCGGCTACCGCCGACGTTGATCTGGGTAACTTCATCTGCACACATAAGCTTATTCCTTAGCTTATTCCTTTTGTTTTTCTATATAATCCAACCGCCATCCCCACCGAAATCATTTTCCACCGGCCACAGCTGAAACGGTCAGGCGGAAATACGGCCAAAAATCATACCACTGATGGTGGCCATCATGACAACCAGGCTCACAAAAGCGATGGTTTTCTTCGTGCCCATGACGCTTCGGATCACCAGCATGTTGGGCAGACTCAGCGCCGGTCCGGCCAGCAGCAGCGCCAGGGCGGGCCCCTTGCCCATGCCGGCATCTAAAAGACCTTGCAAAATCGGCACCTCGGTCAGGGTGGCGAAATACATGAACGCTCCTACCACCGCGGCAAATAAGTTGGCCCACATAGAGTTGCCGCCGACCAGGCCGCTGATCCATTGGGAAGGAATCAAACCCTCCGAACCGGGTCTTCCCAGCAGCAGACCGGCCACTAAAACGCCGGCAAACAAAAGCGGCATGATCTGTTTGGCAAAATCCCAGGTGGCCAGAAACCAGCTCTCGGTCTCCCCCCGCGTGGTGGTGGTCAATACCGCCAGGGCGATGATGCCGGCCGAGAAGCCTATCAAGGGCTCGTGCCGGAAAACCAGCGCCAGCAACAGCACGGCCGCGGCTGCCAGAGCGACCTTGTAGGCCCTCACACGAAACCATTTGACCAGCAGCACCCCCAGTACAATTGCGAAAAAACCGGTCAGTAGCCATTTAACGCTGTAAATTGCGTGCCACAGCCCTGCAGGTTCGGCCGGCGGCCCCCAGGTCGCCGATATCAGGATGCCGACCATGACGGCAAAATAGATGACATTTTGCCACAGCGGCCGCTCAACTTCCGGCTCGGGCATGTGCAGGACGGCCTCAGCCTTGACCTGCTCTTCCCTGCGGAACAGCAGGTGCATGAGCAGCCCGATGACGATGCTGAATACCACCGCCCCCACCGCCCGGGCCAGGCCGATCTCCGGACCCAGGATCCGGGCGGTCAGCACGATCGCCAGCACGTTGATGGCCGGTCCGGAATACAGAAAGGCAATGGCCGGGCCCAGGCCCGCACCGCGCTTCCAGATGCCGGCAAACAGCGGCAGCACCGTACAGGAGCACACCGCCAGAATGGTGCCCGAAACCGAGGCCACCCCGTAAGACATCACCTTCCGGGCACCGGCACCCAGGTATTTCATCACGGCGGCCTGGGAGACGAACACCGAGATGCCGCCGGCGATAAAAAAGGCCGGCACCAGGCACAACAGCACATGCTCGCGGGCATACCAGCGGGCCAGGGCCAGGGACTCGATCACCGCGCCGGTCAAACGGCTGCTGTCGATGGGCAGCCAGAAGAATACGAGAAATATGCCGGCAATAACGGACAGCGGTTTCCAGATGCTTTTCCAGTCTATCAGGCTGGCCGGCGCGCTCGGTGCTTTTTGGCTCGCAGAATCTTTCACTTCGGCTGCATGGTCCGCAACCGCGGTCAGTTCGCTCATTTTTGAATCACCTCTTTTCCGGATTAGACCGTGCCTTGACATTTAAAGATCGTCAGGCGGATGGGTTAAAACCCATCATTATAAAACGCTATATACCGATTTAACGATATATTGTCACAAAAAAAATTACCCCCGGCAGATATCTTCCCGGTTGATGAAGGGTGCCCTTTTCATTAATTCGGCAATTTCCAGATCCTCGTTCAACCAGTGCTGGAGGTTACCGAGCAGGTTGGCGGCGTAAGGGCTGCTTTTCCCGTCTGCCAGAAAATAGTTCACCCACAGACCGTCTTTTCTGAAGTCCACCAATCCGGCCTCTTCAAGTATTTTCAGATGTTTGGAAACGGTCGGCTGCGCCAGGTACAAGGCCCCCTGCAGCTCACAGACGCACATGGATTTTACCTGGAGCAGCTTGATAATTTTGACCCGATTCGGGTCGGATAACGCTTTCATGACTTTGACAAATGATTTCATCACAACCTCATATATTGTTAAAATAGAATATAGCAGATTTTGCAACGCTGTCAACGCCTTTTAGGCAAAAATAAATTTAGCCGTAACACCAGCTAGCCGATTACTTTTTCCTTCAACCAACGATACGGTAACAGCATGGACACTTTCTTCTGATAGTTGCGGTACTTTTCTCCAAATTCCCTTACAAGTTTCTTTTCTTCGAGGTACGTTCCGACAATTAAATAGGCTGTAAGAATCACATTTACAATCATCGCGGCCACGTCCATTTGGCGCCCCCAAATCAGCAGCATCGTGGCGAGGTACCATGGATGGCGGGTCATTTCCAGGACACCTGACGTGTCTAAATCACCTGCAGCGGTTATCGCGATATCTGCGCTTCCTTCTTTGATCTGTTTGATTCCGATCACCTGATGGATATCGTAGTGGCGCCCGCCGCGGAGGAAAAACCACACGGCCAGCCCCAATATGAGCACCTGGCCAATGCGCTTGTATCCGTTCCACTCGAATATTGCCTGAGTCTGCACCGAATATGCAAATATGGCGACAGGCAATAGCGTCAGAATGGCTATCAGGTTAAAAAATACTCGATAAAACCGATAATCAGATCCCAGGAGCTTCTTGAAATATTCGGTCACGGAAATCGATATCATCGCACTGTGCAGGACGCACCATAAGATAAGGAGGATCGAAAGGATCAGGTAGTCGGTAATATCTATTGATTCCATGAATCGTTTAATGAAACCAACCGAACGTATATACAACCCACGAATTTTGTAATATTTTTGAGGGACACAACACTAGCAAATCTCCATGGCCACCAGCGTAACGTCATCTTGAATTAGCTCTGTTTGAGTAAATTCATGCAGTGTTTTGAGGACAGCCGATTTAAGTTCAGCTAAAGGGGCTCCGGTGGTGGCATCAAGGGCATCTTTGAGGCGCGCCAAACCAAAACTTTCACCCCCGGGGTTGGGGGCGTCGATGATGCCGTCGGTATAGGCGAAGAGCCGATCGCCAGGCGTCAAGGAAATTGTGATCTGGCTGTAAAGCGTATCCAAATCGACCGCCAGCGGTATGTTTAGTGGGAAACCATCGCTGTGACCTTTGCGAGCATGCGGTCTGGCGTAGGCCCAGGTCCTGTCATTGGCTCGCCGGTATAAAACCGGCGGGTGGCCGGCATAAGAAATTCTGGCTTCGCCCTGTTGGCGGTAGTACGCGACAACTGCCGCGGTCGTCATGGCATCCAGGCTGCGGCTGCTAATTCGTTGGTTAACTTCGCCCAGAATGACCCGACTGTCCGGCTCTCAAATGTGGGCTTTTAAAGTGTCATAGACATACTGGCTGATTTCCGAGACGGCCTCGCCGTGACCGGTAACATCTGCTATCGCCAGTCGCGTTATAATGCCATCTTTGCAGACGCCAAAATAGTAGATGTCTCCACCCTGGCCGCCCTCGCAGCAAGCGGTAGAATAGATGGAACCGATGACGTTTCCGGCAGAAACCTCAGAATCTCGACTGCGGATGCCACCCCAGAGTTCCTTGCACTCGAGCCTGCCATGTGCGTCAGCAATTGGGAACGGTGAAGCTTTCGCCTTCATTGGTATATTCCTTTCCCAGGATAAGTTCACAAAAGCGGTTTAAGACCTTTCCGACTGCCTGGATAATTTTCAGAACCGAAGTAAATTGAAACTTTGCGTTTTCTAATATCGCACATTTTTTTAGAAAACGATCTTAAAAACAACTTATTTTTTGTTTGAAACCGGGTCGCAAACCAGAACATTTCGTTCGTCAACTTCAAAGGTGCATTCTTCTTCCAGGATCGTTTTTAACTTCTGGCGGGCTCGATGCAGTCTGACTTTGACATTTTCAATGGATATATCCAAAATCTCGGCGATTTCCTGATGGCTGCATCCCATCAGATCAAAAAGAACCAAAACGGTTTGGTAGGATTCCGGCAATAATCTGATTTTGTCCTGAACGCAGGCACTCATCTGATGCTGCTCGAATTTTTTTTGAAAAAGAGGTTCTGAAAGAATTCCTTTTTTTTCGCTGAGAACCTGTTCTCTTTGCGAGGATGGGCTCGTTTTGCGAAAGTGATCCTGACAAAGGTTATAGGCAATTTTAAAAATCCAGGAAGACAGCTTGGATTCTTCTCTCAACTGATGCACGTTTTTTTGGACTTTGATGAAAGTCTCCTGGATTATGTCATCGGCCACCCATTCATCCTTAACAAGCGCAAAAATGAATTTTTTTACGCGCCCATAATAATCATCGTATATATCCCAGAAATCCATCTTTGGTTTCCTTTGGTTTGATTCATCTGAGCTTTGCCCATCACCCCGGGGATGCCGGTAAAACTAAGCATACGGGTGCATCAGTTTCTTCCGGTCCCCGGCGGACAATGATTTCAGATATGCCTTCCAGCCGGGACACCAGCCAATATGCCATTTCCAGATTCTGCCCAGGAGGGAACGGGTGTTGTGGTCGTATTTTGCACGTAATTTACATTTTTCGCAAATGTTCATTTTCAAACTCCTCAATTTTTCTTATTTTTAGATAATATCCATCGTTATCCGCAACAAGATTTATTCGCCGTTTGGTCGCACGGCAAGTCGCGTGTTTCTTTTACGCCGATGATATGACTGATGCTGTTTTTCAGGGCAATATGAGCACCTTTTTTTACCTGCCCGGCAATTTCTGAAGCGCGTTTAATCTCCGCCAATGTGATGCCGGAATCAATCGCTTTTTTATAAAGGTGTTCAAAGCAGGGGATACAGTTTGCGGCTGTGGCTGCGCCGATTGCGATTAAACTCTCAATTTTTTCCCCTAAAACTTTTTCTTCCGTTTTAGCCGTTGCGGTTTCCATAAAAAGATCCTCCTTTTTGTAATTTGATTAGCAGCCAAAAAAAAATTTCACGTAAAATCCTCGGGTGGATCAGAGGCGCACCCATGCGTTCGGATTGTTTTCCGGATGGAGAATCGGCGTGACGCTGTTGAGCTCGAGCCATATGTTGCCGGGGAATTGAAATCGCGGTTTAATACTCATGATACCCTCGGTTCGCATACCCTGAAACACGTGACAAGAGGTTGATTTGACGGCGTCAAAGATCGTCTCGGCCGCAGCTTCGCAGCCCATGACGACCAGCGCATGATATTGCATGGCTCGTTTCATCAGCTTTTTTCGGCGCCTTGAGGTCCACATGCAGACAACAAATTGGTGGGGCCAATGACTCTCGAAGACATCGGCCCTGACACCTTTGTTTTCCAGATCAGACCTCGTTGTTTTGATATATTCTTCATAAGAAGCGGTTTTTAAAAACTTTTTCAAAAATTCAAAATAGGGTTCATTTTTTCTTACAGCCATACTGGCGGCCGGGCAAAATCGGCAGGGGACGATTAAAACCGACGCGAATTTTTCTAGTTTTTGAAATTCATTGATGTCTTTTAGATAAACTGGCATTTTAAATCTCCTGTTCTATGAATCAAATGACATGGTAAATGTCTTCTTTTTTTTTCGTATTCATTTTATCCCTGAAGACGGAATGGCCGCAGGAAAGGTTACACCTGCAATATAATTTTGGGGGAGAGATAATGAGGAAGTCTTGTGATATCGGCGTTAAGCGTGAGAGCGACATTTTGAAATAACTTTTATTGAAATCTCGAAAGAAACCGTGCTACGTTCGCTACAATGGAACCAAATTAAGACTTATGATAACGAAAGGGGGCTCTATGTATCTGCCGAAAATCTACGAAAAATTCTCCGGAAAATTCCCTGAGGTGTTTAAAGATTTCAAACACCTGGGCCAGACCTGCCGGGGGGCGGGGCCGCTGGACCAAAAGTCCCAGGACCTGATTAAACTGGGGATTGCCATCGGGGCCAATTCCAGGGGCGGGGTGATGTCCAGCACGCGCAAGGCCCTGGACGCCGGCGCTGCGCCCGAAGAAATTTACCAGGCGGTCGTGCTGGCGTTGACGACCACCGGCTTTCCGAACATGATCGCGGCGCTGGGCTGGGTGGATGAAGTGCTTGAAGAAGCCTAGACCGGCAGCTGAGAATGAAAAACTCCGCTCCAAGGTTCCTTGAAGCGGAGTTTTTGTTTAGGTCAGCTTTTGTCGCAAAAGCCCGCCGTTATTCCGGAAAAACCTCCACCGGCCGCTTGGTGTTGCCGGTGGCGTTGGGATAGGGCTCCCACCGGTAGGCCTTTTCGCCGGTTTTGAGCAGGTGGTTGGCTTCTTCCATGAAGGCGTTGAAGCGATTCTTGACCTCGTAAAACCCATGCCACCAGGCATAGTCCGGCGCCATCATCATCGCGCCCATGCGGGCCCGCCGGCCTTCATGATGCCAGATCTCATAGAATTGCAGCTCCAGATGCTCGTCGAAAAACGTCGTTTTGTCCAGCAGTCCTTTTTCATAGAGCTCGTCCAGCTTGGCCTTGACCGGTTTGAAATAGACGTCATTGTATTCCATAACCGCTTTATCGAATCCGTCATAGAAGTCGTTGATCCAGGAGTCGCCGTGGCACTGCTGGCAGACGGCTTTCATTTTATTGCGCTCGGTCTGCCAATCGGATTTGGCCGGAAAGGGCTTGAAGTCTTCCGGACGTACTGTCAGCGGTGCCTGGGTTTCCCAGGAAAGCCGTTCGGTGACGTCATGACTGGTGAGCACCTTGCCGGAGCCGGACATGTGGCAGGCTGCACAGGTGGGCGCCCGGTAGTCGACACCGGCTGTCCAGGTGCCGCCGGCAGCATTGAAATTGTATTCGCTCTTATAGGCGTGATACATCGTCCCGTGCTTGGACTCCTCGTAAATTTCGATCTGCGGGTGGTCGGGCCCCAGATGACACTGGTCACAGGCTTCCGGCATGCGGGCTTCGGCCACCGAGAAGCGGTGCCGGGTGTGGCAGGACGTGCAGGCGCCCTTGCTGCCGTCGGCGTTGATGCGACCGACACCGGCATTGGGCCAGGTGTTGGGATCGATGGTACCGTTCTCGTCGATTTTGATCACCGTACCGTGGCAGCTGAAACATCCGGTCTTGCGCTCGTTGTCGGAGTTCATGCCCTTGTTCAGCCAGGGATCCAGCTTCCACATAATCTCAATGGTGTTGGCATGCTTGGAGCGGCTGTACTGGGTGACTTCATCGGGATGGCAGCGGGAGCAGTCCTTGGGTGTCACGATGGAAGCAATGGGTACCTTGTATTTGCCTTCACCATAGGGCATGTCCGAGCGGCCGTAGTACTGATCATGGCCCTTGGCAATATCCGTATCGCCGGGCTGTATCAGGTGGCAGTCCAGGCAGGAGACATTGGCGTTGGCATGCCGGCTTTTGGCCCAATCCGCGAACAAACCCGGTGTGGTCGCCCGGTGGCACTCGATACAGGCAACCGCCTCCGGTGCAATGCTGCGCTCGATGCGGTATTCCTTTACTTTGGGGTAGTTGGTCTGCTGGGCTGACGCCGCCAGGGGCACAGCGCAAACCAGAGCAAAAATGACCAACACCTCGACGATACATATGCGTGGCATCTTTCTCATTTACCAGCCTCCTTTCGTGTTCATGGTGGTAACCATCCACCGAAAAATTATATGCCAGGCTTTTCAACCCGCAGGCCTTTGGCCTGGTAGGGCAGCTTGCGGTACTGACGATACATGACGGCAATTTTGTCATTGTGAACCAAATCATAGTGGCAATCCACGCATTTTTTCTCGTAGCCCTGCCGGGCGTAAATGGTGGCTCGGTGGGCCAGCATCGCCCCGCGGCTGTTGGGCATATTCAGCAAATTGCGATGACACTTTTGACACTGGTCATTGTCAAAAGACGCATAGGCGGATCGGCGGGCTTTCTCACGATCGTATTCACCAACGAAAAAGTGAATCGCCACGTCTTTGATGCCGTGGTAGGTTTTGGCAAAGAAAAAATCAAAGGTGTCCTGGGGTGCCGGGAGATGGCAGTCCATGCAGTCCACCATAACGCCCACGGCGTTGTTGACGTGGGTGGATTCACGCCAGGCCCGAACAGCCGGTTTGATTTCGTGGCAGGAAGCGCAAAAATCAGGCGTTGACGTACGAACCATGGTGTAATAACCGATGCTGAACAACGGAAACGCGATCAGAATACCGATCAGAATCAGAACGATGGGTTTGATGGCTCTTACCAGGGCGGGCTTTTTCCCCTTGGATTCGGTGCCGCCTTCTTTCATAAGCCCCTCCTAAATTGTGTGCCCCTGCAACCGGTGAGACAGTCGGTATGCGTGCATTCACCGATGGAGATTAAACGCAATGGTGCTGATGGCAGTTAAATTCCGACATCCCGTTATTACCTGAAATTAATAAATAAAAAGGATGCTAAGCGTCAAGCGACAATAATGTAAATTTTGTAACATCCGCAGTGAGCGCTTACTTTCTGATCGTCATGCCGGACTTGATCCCCGCTAAAGACGGTATCTTAGACCGGCATCGAGTTGTGTAATAGGTTGAAAAAGAACTGGATTCCGGGTCAAGCCCGGAATGACGATACGGAAGTATTTGTGGCATTTCAGAATTGCAACCCCGTCTCCTTCTCGGGAAGAACGAAGCGGTATTGTTTTGTGAATAACTCTGGACCGCAACCTAGCCGGCTTGAAATCGATAACCCACACCGGCAACCGTTATGATATATTCTGGTTTATCGACTTCGGCTTCGATTTTTTTTCTGAGCCGCTGCACGTGGACGTCCACCGCCCGGCTGGTTTGATACAGCTGGGAATCACGCCAGATCTGCTGCTGGATAAATTCACGTGAGAGCACCTCGCCGGGGTAGGAAACAAACAGCGACAGCAGCTCGAATTCGGTTTTGGTCAGCTTCACATTTTCACCGCGCACGGTGACATTTTTGGACTTAAAATCAATGCACAGGTCCTGGAACTCACACAGATCGTTGACCAGGCTTCTTTCGACCCGTTTGAGGATGGATTTGATTCGGGCGGAAAGCTCCAAAAAGTTGAAGGGCTTGACGATGTAATCATCGGCCCCGCATTCCAGCCCCAGCACCTTGTCGGCGACTGCATCCCGGGCGGTCAGCATGATGATGGGAAAATCATATTCGCGCCGCATGATCTGGCAGGCCTTGATCCCGTCGATATCCGGCAGGTTCAAATCGAGGATAATTAAATCCGGCCGATGCTCCCGGGCCAGTTGCAGGCTGGAATGCCCGTCGAAAGCGGTCAGGACTTCATAGCCGTCCAGCTCCAGGTTGCCCTTGATGGTCTGGACAATATCTTTGTCATCATCAACGACGAGGATACGGTGTTTGGGTTTTGAACCGGGCATGGATATAAGCTTGAATTTTTATTCGATTTGACAAAATTAGACTAGTTTGAACAAAGCGAACGATTCACTACTTTGGCATTACTCGGTTGGCGGTGCAAGTAATTTTTGCCCATGTTGATGAAATCGTTACACTTTTAACAGTATTCTTACAGCCTGTTTTAAATCCGCGGGTTTTCAACATTAACCAAAATATCCAATGCTGGGGACGGGAACCAGCGACAGTAAAATCCCCCTGTCCCCCTTTACAAAGGGGGAACCCAACATCGCAAGAAATGGCAAAATCGTATGCTTCGAGGCAAAAATCCTGCCAGTAAGAAAAGTTCCCCCCTTTGAAAAAGGGGGGTCAGGGGGGATTTTAGGATTCAATAAACCCGAGCCTATCTATCACAGCCGCGATAATCATCAATCCTAAAGGATTGACGACCCGCATAAAATCCGATAATTAAAGCCACAATCAATATATCCCGTTTTCGAGTGGTTCTCTTAAATACCAACCATAAAAAAATCTTCAATTATATCGGGGGCCTGTATAAGTATCGGCTGTGTTACCCCATCGTTTCGATCGTTTCCCCATTCCAGGAGGCGCGTTGTGAAAAAATTCCGAATTTCCCTCCAGTGGAAATTTTTTTTAAGTATCGTCGCTATCATCATCCCTGTTTTGGGCATTATTTTCACCTGGGCCGGCCTTCAAAGCGGCAAACAGGCCAACGACCAGGTCGTGAATCAGGCCAGAATTTTATCCCGTCAGATTATTCTGACCCGCCAATGGGTCACCGACTGCGGCGGGGTATTTGTCAATCGTCAGAGTCCGGGCGCCCGAGATGTCATGTATTTGTTTGACGACACGCTCCAGACGAGCCGGGGTGCCTATCAGCGATTCACACCATCTATGGTGACGCGCAAGCTGTCCCAGTATTCGACCCGCCAGGACTTATACCGCTTTCGTCTGGCCGGGTTGAATCCCCTGAATCCGGAAAACGAACCGGACAGTTTTGAGCGGGAAGCCTTAAACCTGTTCCGGACCAAGGGAATAAAAGAGACCTTCAGGCTCGAGCGCAGCAAGGGCAAACAGTATTTCCAATATATGGTACCGCTATATATGGAGCAAAAATGCCTCAAATGCCATAACCGCCTGGAAGACTCCCTGAATTCAATCGGCGGCGGCCTGAGCGTATTTTTGCCGGTTGATGAGATGTTGTCCACGACCCGCCGCAATCATTTAAAACTGGCGGTTGCCGGCACGACCCTCATCTTTATAACGATTTTCAGCCTGTTTTTCCTCACACGGCGCTTTGTCATCAAGCCGTTGAAAAAACTCGAGGACATGACCGACGAAATCAGCCGGGGCAACCTGGATGCCCGGGTGCAAATCAAGACCGGTGACGAGCTGGAAAAGCTGGGACAGCATTTTAACGGCATGGCCCAGAGTTTATCCAGAGGACGCAGCCACATGGAGGAGAAGATCGTCCAGGCCACCAAGGAACTGTCGGATGCCAACCGGGAGCTGCAAACCCTGGATAAGTTGAAGTCGGATTTTCTGGCCAACATGTCCCACGAGCTGCGCACCCCGCTGACGGTCGTCCGCGGCGGCATCGATTACCTCAATCGTACCATCAAAAAAGAAGACAACCGCAATTATCTGGAGATCATTGATAAGAACCTGGCCCGGCTGATTCACCTGGTATCAGATCTGTTCGATTTCACCAAAATCGAGGCCCGCACCATCGAGTGGTCCTTTGATCAGGTTAATTTGAGTGTTCTGATCGGGGAGGTCGTAGAGATCATCAGTCCGCTGTCCATCGATAAAAATGTGGCCATCACCTATGAAAATCCCCGGGATATACTGGTGGAGCTGGACCTGGAACGCATCGAGCAGGTTCTGGTTAATTTAATTGAGAATGCCATCAAATTTTCCGATTCCGGCACGGAAATCAAAATAAAAGTTGAAGAAGACCCTGCCTATGTAACCGTAGCGGTCAGGGACCAGGGGATGGGCATTTCGGCGGAAAATCTCAATACTATTTTTGACAAGTTCTCCACCGTGCCGTCGGCCGGGGTCAACAAGCCGGAGGGCACCGGTCTGGGCCTGGCCATCTGCAGAGCCATTGTCGAAGGCCATGACGGCAGAATCTGGGCTGAAAGTGTCGAGGGTGAATCCAGCACGTTTTACTTTACGCTGCTGAAAAAGAGACCCTGATCGCGGTACGCGTTTCGAGTTGCGGGTATAGATAGTTGATTAAGTTGACTGAGTTGATTGAGTTGATTAAGTTGATTGCAAGGGCGTCGGTTAGTCAAATAGACTGAAATCCGCTAACCCAATCAACTATTCAACTAATCAACCATTTAACCAATCTTTGTTACAATTATTACGTTACAGCAACACGAATTTGTGCTATTGAACGGTTCATCAGCTGAGAATCAGCTTTTTTTTTGGCTTGGAGTTATGTTAATAATAACATATACCACAATGTAGACGATAGGTTGGCGCTGAATATGGAGAACTTTGAAGTACTATTAAAAAGTTCAGCCGCCGCCCACGGCCACCTGTGCCCTGGACAGGCCGTGGGGGTTCGCATGGCCATGCTGGGCTGCCGGCTCATCGGTCTGGACGAGCCCACCTGCCGCGATCAGATCAAAAAACTTTTGGTCTACGTGGAGATGGACCGCTGCACGGCCGACGCGGTCGCCCATGTGACCGGGGTTAAATTGGGGCGCCGTTCGCTGAAATTTGTGGACTACGGTATTATGGCCGCCACCTTTGTCAATCTGGAAACCGGCAGGGCCTTTCGCATTATTTCCACCGAAGAATCCCGTGACCTTGCCGAAGCCTATGCACCGGAAATCGCGGACAAGACTGCCCGTCAGCTGGAAGCCTACAGGCGCATGCCGGACAGCGTGCTGTTCCGGGTGCAGCAGGTAGAGGTCCATGTGCCGGAAGCGGACCTGCCGGGTCCCACCCGCTTTAAGGCCACCTGCTCGCGCTGCGGACAGGTGGTGCGGGACCGTCGTGAAGTATCCGATGATGGGCGATTGCTTTGCAGGCCCTGCACCTCTAAGGTTTATTTTAAAGCGGCCCGTGAGATTACCTGGCCGGATATGAATTGGGTGCCGGGGAATGAAAATAAGGAGCCAAAATCAAAAAGTGAGTCTGTGAGAAGTATTTCCGACGGGAACAAACAGGTTATCCCATAACTTCTGCAGCTCCGTTACAGCCCTCCCCCTTGACGGGGGAGGGTCTGGGTGGGGGTGATCACCCTCCCCTTAATCCCCTCCCATCGAGGGAGGGGAAACAACTTAATGTATTGACCAATTGATTCTAGTGCAATCTTATCTAACAGAAAATCTACCAGGGAGTTCGGACATGCTGAAAAAGATCAAACTAAAGGACGCGGTTGGTACCCAACTGGCCCATGACATCACCGAGATTCGCCCCGGTGAATTTAAAGGGCCGGCCTTCCGCAAGGGCCACACGGTCTGCAACGAGGACCTGTGCCACCTGCAGAAACTGGGCAAAAACAACCTGTATGTCATCGAGCTGGCGGAAGACGAAATCCACGAAAACCAGGCCGCCGCCATTCTGGCCGGGGCGCTTTGCGGCGACGGCATTGCCTGGAAGGACGATCCCCACGAGGGCAAGATCAACCTGGTGGCCGCCACCGACGGGCTGTTCAAGGTGGACACCACCGCCCTGGCGGCCTTTAACATGGTCGATGAGGTCATGTGCGCCACCCTGCACAGCCACACCCTGGTCAAAAAAGGCGAGAAGGTGGCGGCCACCCGGGCCATTCCCCTGGTGATGAAACGGGTGGCCATCGAGCGGGCGGCGGCCATCGCGCGGCAGAACGGTGCGGTGCTGGCGGTC
>Ga0209536_100005172_pt1 | contig 20386 bp, 19 predicted proteins | sample DeeMarSeWOR28_12_FD_187461 | JGI IMG/M metagenome (GOLD analysis project Ga0209536, IMG submission 187461) | Marine sediment microbial communities from White Oak River estuary, North Carolina - WOR-2-8_12 (SPAdes) (version 2) | ecosystem: Environmental > Aquatic > Marine > Intertidal zone >...
AATCTGAACGCCAGTACCTGATGAGCTTGCCGACTTCTTTTTACCTCGAGTCGAAAGATGTCGATCGCTTGAAGGCCGCTGCGCGAGACCTCCTGTCGGCCTCCGCCGAATTTCAAAGGCTCGTTTCTGATTTGCAGTAAATGATAGGTATTTCCAGGATATCAATGATAAACATATTCTAGACAAATTTGGACATTTTCGATGGCGCTTAAAATTATAATTTCTAACTGCGATGCATACAGCGGGTACAATGGTTTCAAATTGATCTAAGCTTTGTACACATTAACTGGAGGAGGAATTTGAATATGAGCACTTATGAAACCTACAAATCATTTTATCAATTGAGTGACCCAAAGATTGTATCGAAAGTAAGCGCAGAACGCCTTAAGATTTATAAAAGTAAAAAATTAAAGCTTCTTGAAAGCCTTGCACTACTTAAATCACCCATGTCTTTTCTGATTCGAACGCTTCATGACTACGCCTTTTCCGAAACTGAACCTTCCAGATACCAGACGGTATTACTTAATGCTTGGGAAGGCGCAGGATTAAATCGTAACGCTGCCAATAGAGTATTAACGCGGCTATATTCTCTGGGACCAGAATTGTTCTCCAATTTGAATTCTAAATATTTTAGTCTTCCGGCCAATTCTATTGATAAGCGTCTTTTTGCCGATGTATCAAAAATTGACTGGCAAAAGTTTTTTAAATCACCGGAGGTGATCTCACCTGAACGTATCTCGACGGCATTGAAAACAAAAAATGATGAAAAACTTACCAAAAAGGAAAAAAACTTCATTCGGGGCTATATGCATGCTTATCGGAAAAAATCTTGGAAAACATTTGTGGATGATAAAGAGGCTTTTGAAGCTCTCCAAAGGTTGGTTGAAGTTCCAAGGAAACGCTACTACGTGGTCGATAACCGTTTAGGCAAATCCATTGCATTAAAGAACGAAGAGGGGGAGTTTCGAATTGATGATGTCTCCTCACCCTATCACAACAGGGCTTTGTCATCAGAGACGCTTCAATCCATCCTGATACCAGAGGAACCATCCAAACAGGTTGTCTGCTATGATTGGTGGTTTTGGCGTCTTGGTCACACCATCGCAAGCTACTCTGAAGCAACCGGAGATGACCCTGTCTTTATCTACTCTGCATACGTATGCAGCGAAACTGCATCACCCGTAAAGATAGCAGGTCCTGAGGTCTACAAGCCAAAACCAGATGAGAAGCATTCACATTTTCGAGAGAGTTTTTCAAGAATTCATCCGCCTCTCCCCGGGGCTGTGCAATCATTAAGAAGCAATGAATTTTTAGCGAATGAGCATATTGTCTTTAGATTGGACGCCATCGAAGATGATCAGTATTTTGATGACGACACAGCCGGTTATATTGATTTTGGGTTTCAGGTGGCTAACGCTATCACTCGTCTGGACCCAACAGGAATTACCAGTATCGTCGTAGCAATAGGTGAAGTTGCATGGGCGATTGTAAAATTAATTGATTGGCTCGACGATGATGACTATGTAGGAAATTATGTCCTCGCATTATATCCAAGTCATCTGCCTGTTCAGGAGGAAATGTATCCATGGGGATTTGTAAGAGACCTGACAATTTATAACCGACCATACGTATGGAGTTTTAGAATACAGAACGTCGTACAAAATGTGATCTTAGATTAATATTTTTTAAGGATCTTCAGAGTTGAATAAATTCATCTATGTATCTGGGTATACCGATGAAATTATAACATTTTTTGCGCTAATCCAGACCAGAGGGTAGCCATGACAGCAGAGGATCAGGATTCAAAGTTCAATGGTTAAACAAAAGATTGAACTAAAGGAACCGCGCTTTTTGAAATAAAAGATGGGATTTTGTTTATTAAAAGGAGGATGCATAGATGGGGCCTATTGAAATCTTATCGATTCTATCAAGCCTATCGACGATTATTAAAAATTTAAAAGAAACTTTTAAAAAAAAGAAAGGCAAGAAACCAAAAATTGATGTAGAAACAGTGCTGGCAGAAAGTGAAAGACTGGAGGGTTATGCCAAGCGGTCACCAAAATCACAGGAAGCAATAGCTCAGATTAGTGAAGAATACCTAATGCCTTTGGAAAAGAGAATAAATCGGTCGAGGAACAAAATCAAAAAGCAACTTGATAATCCAGATTCAACCCGTGATTTAATTATGCGCGTTATAGAAGAATCAGAAAAAGAAATCTGCTGGTCTTTACAAATGATAAAGAAATTTAATGGCGGTCTGCTGCCAACAAAGAAGTTTCAAAACCTATGGCGCGAGCATGGGTGTAAGTAAAAAAAGGTTCAAGGTCCAGGGTTTAGGTTAAACAAAAAATTGAAATAAAGCTTAGCGGCAGGTGTTTGCGCCTGCAGAAGGGGGTGGAAATGGAAACGAAAAAATTACTGGCAGGGTGGAATAAGATTTGCCCCGGATGCAACATCGGGCGGAAATATCCAGATTCCTTTATCGGCAAGAAAGTGAGGGCTCACTGGGAAAAAGGATGTATTGCCCATGACGCCTATGTTGAGGTGTACGGCAGCGATGAGCCTTCACCGAAGAAAACCACAGATTAAAATAGCCTGCGGAAAAAAGTTTCTTTTGAACAATAAAAAGGATTGAAAAGATGCCAGAAATGACCGTTAAACAGATTGAAGAGGCTTTGCAAAAAGAGGTCCAGAAGATAGATAAAAGTGTCCAAGTCGTGGCGCTTGAACAGGGCAAAAAAAAGAACTTCTATCGGGTAACCCTCCTCAAAGATAGAAAATCGGCCAGCGCAGATCTGAAAAAGGATGTCATCGAGCGATACCTTTCCAAAGAAGGCAAGGGCAAGGAACTAAGAAAGGCGCTGGGCAAGGCGGTGAGTCATTTGAGTATAAAGTACAGGCAATAGCTCATTTCCGCAAATAATTTTAGTGCACCTATGCTTCTTTCTATCCCAAACAAGCAGTCGTTTTCCCTTGACTTTTTTACTTTCCTTTTTTATTGAAATACTTGTCAGGCCGAACTGGATTCCCATCATAGATAATTTCAGTGCCGCACCGAATATTGATCCGCTAAAAACGCCTATCATTTGCTGAGCCATTTCTTTCTAAAAACAGGCCTGTCTGAAAAATTAATTAACACATATTTTTTAGAAAGGAGGGTGTTATGGCTGTTAAAATTTTAATTAAACGCAAATTTAGAGATGGAAATATGCAAGCGGCATCAAAATTTCTGATTGCCAACCGCAATGGGGCGATGCAGCAATCAGGTTACATTTCTTCAGAAACCCTGAGAAACCTCGATGACCAGAATCAAGTCGTCGTGGTGTCGATGTGGCAAACTATCGAAGCCTGGAATGCCTGGAAAAACAGCGAGACGCGAATGGCCAATGAGGCTGAATTTAAAGATTACCTGATCGGAGAAACAGCGTACGAGCACTATTCATTGGGCCTGTCGATGGAATAGCCGCGGTTGGTTTTCTCATCCAGAGTTATTTGTAGAAGAATATGGGGACAGGGTTGTTTTATTGCACCATTCGATTATTCAGATACTCGGATAAAGAGCACGATTAAAGATCACATGGTAGTATTCCCATAATCTGATTGATCGTTTCCATTTTATCCGGTCTTTTTTCGGCCATCAAGAAAAGACCTCATATACAAACTCTAAGAGTCACGCGGATACTGCGTGTGCATGTTGGTGAAATACACCGGGTGTACCTCAACAACCACTTTGAGGGAGAAACGGATAAAAGCGTAGCGACTTTTTAGGCAGGTTCAGTCTCATAAGAGGGTAATGTATAGCAATACGTTTGATTCCACAGTAAAACTGCTTCTAAAAGACTTTCACAGATAGGCGTTCTGTTGTCACAAACCGAGCAACCTACCACAAAGCTATTGTGCTCATTAATTTTGAATGTGACCTGTGCGATACAGCCACAGCCACAGTCCCGTAGTTTCATAGTGCACCAATCTCATCTTAAATAACTTTGATGACTCAATTATAAAATAAGACATTTACTGCAAATTGCAATGGGTAAGGCTTTATGAAGGACCTAAGGTGGACAACCGCGCAATTATTTTTCTAAAAGCAAAAGCGTTCTATTTAGCAGTAAACGCGAGCATCTATGAAATAGTTAGTCAACTCAGTCAACAATATTTTCCTACGAGATAAGAAATCATGCAAGTATCTTCAGATCGGATCTGTATGAGACGTGGTCACCTTTTTGGATATACATTCTTATAAAGATCAACAAGGCAATTTATTTGGGCAATGCTTTGATAGGATTAACGATCTTTAACTCCAATTTGGCTTTGCTATCATCGTTGCCAAGAGGACCGCGTTTGGATTTGCCTTGCTTCGTTCTTATTTGCGCACCTGGTACGCCTTGCGCTCTTCTTTGCGCTTCCACAATCGCTTTGTGCAGTTTGCGGCTGTATGGCAGTTGATATGCCCGCGGCCGGGTTTCACTGTTGTAGCTGAATATACTTTTCGGGTTGAGCTGAGCTTTGAGGGTTTGTTCGAAACTTTTTGAATCGGGCTTGATATTGAGCCAGAAATAAATGGCCCCCGGATCATTTTCCTTCGGATCGGGTTCCTGGATGCGGATGGCCAAAACCTGACTGTTATCGGGAATGGATTCTGATATCGGCCAGCCCATCAAATTCGGTACAGCGTAATATAATACCAGACCATACCATACTGCGACGGGAATCAGCAGTGCCTTGATTATGATCTGACCGGGCGTGCGTATTGCAAACCACAAAACAATTGCAGCGATAATTACAAAAGCAATTGTCAAACCAATATAGCCGGACCATATACCCATTTAAAACCCCTCAGCGCGGGTCATTCCAGCAACCCGGCTCATCCCACACGAACCGCACGTCTTGACAGTGAAGCCCGCATCAACAGCTTCTTGGGAAGATCATCCCAGTTGATGATATCGCCTTGATTGGTCATGACAAACCGGGTTACGGTGACTTCTTCCCATCTGCTATTCATCACGATTTTTTTATAAAAAATTGTCTGAACTTTTGGATTGAGTTTGTCTATGCGCACTTCAACCACAGTCGGATTCGCATCCCGTTTTTTATACATGTGCACATTGAGCACCCATTCTCCGGGGAGAAACCCTCTGATGGTAGTAAGCTCCTGGTTATGGGGGTATTCAACCCGGCTGCCGTCATCCAGCGTAATGGTGTCGTTCAGTTTTCCGAGATCGTCTCTGTCCAAATGCGCCAGACCAACGTCTTTTTGTCTGAAGTGCAATATGTTGCCGGCCGGGTCCTGCAACCAGGTGTCGACATCGTCCTGACTGTTGTCGCTCCATGTGACGGTGATGACGAACTCGGCCTTGGTCTTGATATCCGCTTTTTTGATACTCGGGTTGATCAACAAAAATGCGATAATAAACAACAAAACAAAACCAACCAGCGTATTGAATAACAGATCCAAAAAGCTCGTATTATTATAATATATTCTGCGCGGCCTCATTCGGCTCCACCGTTGTTGAAAGATAATCTAAGTGATGCGTAAAGTTGAACACCTGCAGTTTCAGCAGCAGACTGCAAATAAGACCGGCAGCAGTCGTGTACAAAGCTGTACTCATACCGGCGCCCATTTTAGCCAACACGCTCTGCATCGTGATGGCATCCTGAGGGTCCATCTCTGAAAAACTCGAGCTCAACATGTAGATAAAACCGGCCACCGTACCAATCATGCCGAGGGTCAGCAGCATGTCGCTCACGAACCAACCAATGTCACTTTTTTTGTAATATACAGCGATATGGCGCTTGGTGACTTCATCTTCCCTGCACAGACGGTATGTGTCTATGCCGGTGCGCATCGTAAAAATTGCAAAAACTGCATAAATGAGAAAACTGATTTTGGTAAAATCGGCCTGGTTGACTTTTTGTATGACGCCCGACATGTAAAGCGCCACAGTACCTAAACTTGCAACTGCAAAGAATAGCCACCACCGCAGCAGAATGCTGTATTTTTCTAACAATGCCATGGTCCGCACATCCTTAAAAAGTTATTTAAAATGATCATCAAAACCATATCACCTCTAGTAAGATCCTAAACGCAGCGTCTTTTTACCTATATGCTATATCGGCTAAAATCGCTCAAGACTTAAGCATTTCAGAAGATTTAAAGAAATAACATAAAAGGGGGTGGGATGGTTTTTTAAGGGAATGGTGTCACCCATTATATAAAAGGATCCATAATTCGCTTGCTTTCGGCCCAAACAAGCGTTATTTTCTGTCACTCAACAAAGTCCCGACTTATAAATTGGGATGGTTTCTTTCTGAAGGAAAACTCCATTTGTCAAAATGGCATCCTCCAGTTAGCAACGTTGAAAATTTTAAAGAAAGGAGAATGTTATTATGGCGGATGGAACAGTTAAGTGGTTTAATGACCGTAAAGGGTTCGGTTTCATTGAACAGGAAGACGGACCGGATGTGTTTGTTCATCATTCAGCAATAAACGCTGCCGGTTTTAAATCTCTCAATGAAGGCGACCGCGTCACTTTTGACATCGAGCAAGGAGAAAAAGGTCCTGCGGCAGCAAATGTCACTGTAATTTAGCTTTCGTTTCCGAGTAAAAAGGACACCCTTCGATTAGAGAAAGGTGTCCTTTTGTTTAGTTCGAGTAAATCACGGCCCACTTTCTTTCAGATCACCAACAGTCAGAAGAAGGAAAAGATAATGTTTCATATTTTCCCCGGAGTCGCTCGGGGCAGTATGTCCCTGGTCCTGTTCATTTTAAACACGGTGTTCTGGTGCATACCTCTGTTTGTGATGGTGGCCGTTAAGGCGGCTGCCCTTCCGGAATCCTGGAAACGAAGATGCAGTCAGATGCTAAACGCCATTGCCGAGAACTGGATTTGGGTCAACAATCAAAACCAGAAACTGCTTGGCAACACGCGCTGGGATGTTCAGGGTATGGAGACGCTGAATCGATCGGAATGGTATCTGGTGCTGGCCAATCATCAATCCTGGGTGGATATTGCGGTGCTTCAGCGGATATTTCATCGGAAAATCCCATTTTTGAAATTTTTTATTAAAAAAGAGCTGGTATGGCTTCCGATTCTGGGTCAGGCATGGTGGGCGATGGATTTTCCCTTTGTTAAAAGATATACGAAAAGTTATCTCCAGAAAAATCCTCACTTGGAAGGCAAAGATCTAGAAATAACGCGCAAAGCCTGTAACAATTTTAAAAAAATGCCGATCTCTATAATGAATTTTGTAGAAGGTACCCGATTCACAAATGAAAAGCATCGCAGGCAGCAATCACCATATGCGCATCTGCTTAAACCAAAGGCCGGCGGCATTGCGCTCGTGCTTGGCTCCATGGGAGAGCAAATTCACCGCGTACTGGATGTTACCATCGTATATCCCGACGGCATCACAAACTTTTGGGCACTTCTTTGTGGCAAAATCCGGAAGATTAAAGTTCGCGTGCGCTCACTGCCGGTGAGCGCCGAATTGCTCGGTGATTATACCGGTGACGGGCATTTTCGCGCTGGGCTGCAACGTTGGTTGAACAATATATGGGCAGAAAAAAACCGGTACATCGAAGAGATGATGGATTCATGACTGCGGGTGGGAATACGGGAAAAGATATGAAACAACCCGGCTGATGGCCTGCCCCGTCCGTAGGAGAAGCCCCGGCAAAATGGACATCAGAAAAAACATTTTTCTGGCCCTGACCAGTGGTTTGCTACTGGGGCTGCCCTGGTCTGTTTCATCTATATTCTTTGTGGTTTTTATTGCCTGGGTCCCCCTCCTGCTGCTGGAAGCGGAAGTCCGACATCACATAAACCCATACGTCGTATTCAATTATGCCTTTGTAAGTTTTCTGCTGTGGAATATCATTGGAACATGGTGGATCATGCAGGCACAATGGGCGGGGGCCATCCTCATCATTGTCGCAAATTCACTTTTGCAGGCCCTCGTATTCTGGCTGGCAAGCCGTATCCGGACAATCTTGAACATCCCCCTGCTGTTCCCTTTTCTGATCATTTGGATGGGGTACGAGCATTTTCATCTATCCTGGGACCTGGCCTGGCCGTGGCTCAACCTGGGCAACGCACTGGCCACCGCGCCAAAGCTCATCCAATGGTACGAATTTACGGGTGTTCGGGGCGGGACGCTCTGGATCATGCTGACCAACTTTGCAGCTTTAAAAGCTTACACTATTTATCGGAAAAATGGTCCGGGTTCCATCATTCCGATAGGCGTCGTAACACTGATGCTCTTTCTTATCCCCGTCGTCGTATCCCATCAAATATTCCAAAACTTTGAAGCGGAAGGCGAAACGGTCAACATTGCTCTGATTCAGCCCAACCTGGATCCATATACGGAAAAATTTGACCCGGATAATTATGCCCGACACGTGGAGGCGTTTTTCAGAACAGCTGCTGCGATTGTCGATAACAAAACTCAATACCTGTTTGGTCCTGAAACCCTGATCGTCGAACAGATTGACGAAAGAGATCCTACCGCATCGCGCTACTACCGTGATTTATTGGAATTTCGGAAAAAATATCCAAAATTGAATATTCTCCTGGGGGTACACAGCTATCAGAAACTCGGCAATGAAAACATCCCCCCGGGAAGTCGTTTCAACAGCTCGGAAAACTTTTACTATGAGGCCTTTAATACAGCGCTTTTTCTGCCGGCGGGTTCCGGATCTGCACCCCAGTTCTACCACAAAACCAAATTAGTCCCCCTTTTCGAGCGCATGCCCTTTGTGCAATATCTGAGCTTTTTGGGGAAATATTCCCTGGAGCTCGGCGGATACACCGGCACCTACAGTCTGCGTCAGGAGCGTACACGCTTTGTATTGCCTGACGCTTCGATTGGCATTTTGCCGATTGTCTGCTTTGAATCCATATTCGGCCCCTACTGCTCCCGAAACCTGCCCGAAGAAAAGGGCTTTATCTGCATGATCACCAACGACGGATGGTGGAAAAATACCCCGGGCTATCGACATCACTTCAATTTCAGCCCGGTTCGTGCCATCGAAAACCGACGAGATTTTGTTCGCGTTGCCAATACCGGAATTTCTGCTCTGATCGATGCCAGCGGCATGATTATCGCCAAGACGCCCTGGTGGGAAAAAACGACCCTTAAAGGAACGGTTCATCTTCGCCGGGGGCGAACCTTTTTCACCCGGCACGGGGATTATCTGGGCCGGATATCTTCGGTTTTCGGGGCATGTCTGGTTCTGTACGCAGGGATTCGAAAGCTGCAAAAGCTCCGGAAGGATAAGGGGGGACGGTTGTTTAAAAATTGATATTTGAATCACCAATTATTGACTTCGAAAGAGCCTTTATGCTAAAGATTTCAGACAGATTTTAAATGCGCTAACCCAAACCAAGAGGTAGCCTCGGAATGAATCCTAAAACCCCATTTCTCAGAATGAGAGGTGGGGTTTATGTTTTGATAAAACCAAGATCACCTGCGGAACGAAAGATCGCCGTTTAATTAAATATAAAAAATTAGGTCTTTGGCCGGCGTCCGCTATTTCGCGTTTGCAATCAGAAAGATGCCCGATGCCTATTTTGGATCTAGCCCTGCCATCGCTACTGAAAAAATTTTAATTTCTCATATATTTGTGGCCTTAGGTTTTATGGATAAAACCTGCAACAAAAAAGGAGGACAAAAATGGTTTCAAAATTAATCAAACGTACGCTTGTGGTTATGGCCGTGACCTGCATGGTTTCCACCTTTGCCTTTGGGGGTGAGGTAGAAGTCTTACATTGGTGGACTTCAGGTGGAGAAGCCAAATCGGTTGCGGTGCTCAAGAAACAGTTGGAAAGCGAAGGACACACCTGGAAAGATTTCGCCGTTGCAGGCGGTGGCGGCGACGCTGCAATGACGGTTCTAAAGTCCCGTGCGGTTGCCGGGAATCCTCCCACAGCAGCACAGGTGAAAGGTCCACAAATCCAACTGTGGGGAGATGAAGGGGTTTTGGCAAATCTGGATGACGTTGCCCGAGCCGAAAAATGGGATGAACTGCTCCCGAAAGTGGTCGCCGATGTAATGAAATATGAAGGCGCCTACGTGGCCGTCCCTGTAAATGTGCATCGGATCAATTGGATGTGGGCCAACCCGGAGGTCTTCCGCAAAGCGGGTGCCCGGATTCCGACGACCTGGGAACAATTCGAAGAAGCCGCAAAGAAAATCAAAAAAGCCGGTTTCATTCCGGTGGCGTGGGGCGGGCAGCCCTGGCAGGAAGCCACGGTCTTTGAAATCATCGTTGCGGCAGTCGGCGGATCTGATTTTTACCGCAGCGCATTGGTGGATGCGGATTCCGGTGCATTGAATAGCCCCACCATGATCAAGGTGCTTGAAAACCTAAAAATGATCAAATCATATACCGATAAGGGCGCCCCGGGACGCGATTGGAACCTGGCAACGGCCATGGTGATTCAGGGTAAAGCTGCAATGCAATTTATGGGCGACTGGGCCAAGGGAGAGTTTACCGCCGCCGGCAAAGCGCCGGGAGTCGATTACATTGCGATGCCGGCTCCGGGGACGAGCGGTCAATTCCTTTTTAATGTCGACAGCTTCATCATGTTTAAGCAAAAAGACCCCGAAGCTGTAAAAGCCCAAAAAGCAATGGCGCGATTGATCCTGCAGACCGAATTCCAGGAGGTCTTTAACGTGAATAAGGGTTCCATCCCGGTTCGATTAGGGATGCCGCGTGCACCTTTTGACGATCCCGCCTTAAGATCGATGAATGCCTTTGTCGCCAGTGCCGGCAGCGGCGGTTTGGTGCCCAGCATGGCACATGAAATGGCGGTATTTCCGGCCACAAGAGGGGCCATCATGGATGTTGTCACCGATTTTTACAATTCCGACATGTCGGCTAAAGACGCCGCGGCCAAGTTAGCGCGTGAAGTGGAAGCCGTGAAGTAAATCGCTAATTAAATGGGCCCTGCCGTAAATGGAGGGCCCATCTTTTTTATGGATCGAGCGAAATGGCTGATCTGAACCAGTCTCCTTCCAAAGGATTTTTCGACTACCTGGAAGATGCGATTCCGAAACTTGTTCTGGCGCCGACATTCCTGGCGGCGCTCATTTTTATTTACGGTTTCATCTTATGGACCGCCTGGATTTCCATGACGCAATCGGCGCTGCTGCCCAATTATAAAATTTCCGCCGGGTACAAGATTACCAATAAAGCCTTAAATAAAATGAGGAATGCGGGTGTTTCGGAGAATGTCATTGAGAAATTGCGCATCCTGGAAAAACGCGAGCTAGAGTACAAAAAAAGTAAATTCTTAAGAGACGTCAAGAAGCAAATCGGCGCGGAACAGATGCGTATTTATAAAGACGTGATCCTGAAGCATTCCTATACCCAAGACCCCTTAGTTCAGTATAAAAAACTGTTTAAAAGTGACCGGTGGATGATCGCTCTCAAGAATCTGATCATTTTTGCCGGTCTATTTATCGCCACGTGTATCGCGCTGGGATTGACGCTGGCCATCCTCCTCGATCAACGCATTCGGGCTGAAGGCGCCCTGCGTACCATTTATTTGTATCCCATGGCCCTCTCTTTTATTGTGACCGGGGCTGCCTGGAAATGGATTCTCAATCCCGATTTAGGCCTGGAACGGCTGGTTAGAAATCTGGGGTTTGCCGAATTCACCTTTGACTGGTTGGTTAATTCCAAAATGGCGATTTACACCGTGGTGATCGCCGCCGTCTGGCAATCTACCGGCTTTGTTATGGCCCTTTTTTTGGCCGGACTGCGCGGCATCGATGATGCCATCATAAAAGCCGCTCAGGTTGATGGGGCGAGCCTGCCTCGAATTTATTTTCGCATCATTATTCCAAGTTTGCGCCCGGCATTTCTGAGCACGACGATCATTCTATCGCATATCGCGATTAAGAGTTTCGATCTTGTGATGGTGCTCACTCGCGGCGGGCCGGGATATTCTTCGGATTTGCCCGCGACCTTTATGTACGCGTTTGCCTTTAACCGCGGCCGTCTGGGGTTTGGGGCGTCCAGTGCCATGATGATGTTCTTTGCCGTAATGGCGATTATCATTCCATACCTGTATTCAGAGTTAAGGAAAACACGCTATGCCTGATCAAAGTCCGACAACAGCCACGTATCATGCGCCCGGTGCGCTCTTTGCCCGGCTGGTGATCTATACCATTCTGATAATTGCTGCGATTTATTTCCTCATACCGCTGTTGGTGATGATCATCACGTCCCTGAAAACCATGGCTGACATCCGGACCGGCTATTTGATCTCCTGGCCCAGGGAAGTGACGCTGGATGCCTGGAAGGAGGCCTGGGGATCTGCCTGTATCGGCGTCAAATGTGAGGGGATCAAAGGCTATTTTTGGAATTCTGTGAGGATGGTGATTCCGGCTGTGGTGATTTCAACGCTCATGGGAGCGGCCAATGGATATGTATTTTCAAAGTGGCGTTTCAGGGGCAGCGAGACGCTTTTTTCCGGCTTGTTGCTCGGATGTTTTATACCGTTTCAGGTAATCCTGCTGCCGATGGCAAGCACGTTGGGCCGCCTGGGCATCGCGCAAAGTTTAACCGGTCTAATTATGGTGCACATTGTCTACGGGCTGGCATTTACGACCCTGTTTTTCCGCAACTTCTATGTGACAATCCCCGATGACCTGGTCAAGGCGGCCAAAATAGATGGGGCCGGTTTTTTCAGGATTTTCTGGAAGATCCTCCTGCCGGTTTCGGCTCCGATCTTTGTCGTGTCGATTATCTGGCAGATGACACAGATTTGGAACGATTTTTTATTCGGCGTGGCCTTTTCAGGGGGAGACAGCCAGCCGGTAACCGTGGCATTAAACAATTTAGTCAATACAAGCACCGGTGTAAAGAAATATAATGTCGATATGGCAGCGGCCATCATCGCCGGTATACCGACGCTTTTAGTCTATATCGCTGCAGGAAAGTATTTTTTGCGCGGGCTTACGGCCGGAGCCGTTAAAGGATAGCCTGGAAAGGACGCAGGGCCTCAAAAAACATAACAAAAGAGAATCATTATGGCATCGCTTACAATAGAAAATATTACCAAGAAATTCGGCGCGGTAGAGGTCTTAAAAGGAATTTCTCTCAGTATTGAACCCGGTGAATTCCTGGTCCTGGTGGGTCCATCCGGATGCGGAAAATCCACTTTGTTAAACTTAATTGCCGGTTTAGAAAGTATTACGAGCGGAAAGATCATATTCGGTGACCGCGTCGTAAATAATATCAGACCCAAAGATCGCGACATTGCAATGGTGTTTCAATCCTATGCGCTCTATCCGAACATGAGCGTCAAACAGAATCTTTCATTTGGTCTTGCAACCCGAAAAACGCCGAAAGCCCAGATCGAAAAAACCATTCAAAATGTTGCGGATATGCTGCAAATTACCGAATTGCTGAATCGAAAGCCCTCGCAGCTGTCGGGTGGCCAGCGACAACGTGTGGCCATGGGACGGGCGCTTGCGAGGGATCCGGCGATCTTCTTGTTTGACGAACCGCTCAGTAACCTCGACGCGAAGCTAAGGGTTGAAATGCGCACGGAAATCAAATTGCTCCATCAACGCATCAAAACGACGATTGTTTATGTCACCCATGATCAGATCGAGGCCATGACGCTGGCGGATCGCATTGCGATCATGAAAGACGGCGTTATCCAGCAATTTGATACCCCCCAGCAAATTTACGAGAACCCATCCAATCTTTTTGTGGCCGGATTCATCGGCTCCCCCTCAATGAACTTCATCCCGTGCCGTATAACCCTGCAAAATCAAAGACAGGGTGTTATTTTTGAAACCGCAAATGGCGCGCCCTTTTTTCTACCTGTCGACGCGTTGAACCTGCAACTGGATCCATGGATTGATTGTGATGTTATTTTAGGTATCCGTCCGGAAATGATATCCCATGGATTTACCGATCAGGGCGGAAATCGTCAAATCCATGAGATCGACAGTGTCGTCGAAGTTCTCGAACCCACAGGGCCCGATACGCTGGTGTTCATCAATATCAATGGAAAGGAAGTGAGATGCCGTGTACCCCCGAACGCCGTTAAGTCACCGGGAGAACATATGAAGCTGATGGTCGACATGTCAAAGGTGCTCTTTTTCAATCCTCAAACCGAAGAGCGGATTGGCGTATAAAGGAATGGGGAAATTGCCGATAACGGTAATCGACACACATGTCCACTGCGGGGAGATCGACCGCAGTATGCCGCAGTCTTTCAAAGACTATGCGCAGGAGATTACCGGAACGGACATTGGCGGGGCCGCCATGTTCTCTCCTGTTTTAGAGATCTACGACCGTTTCGATTTCTACTTTACCGATACGGCCGCCTGGCGGCGCCGCCGCCAGGAGAGCAACGCCTATCTACTCTCGCTGAAACCCGCTGATCTGGCCGTTTTCCCTTACTTTTTCATCTGGAATGACTTTGCCGTGGAGCAGCTTACCGCAGCGCACTGCGGCATCAAGTGGCACCGCCACCCCGGCGAACCGGTCTACAACTACGACGACCCGAAGTGCCGGGCCGCCCTGGACGAGATTCGGCGGCGAAAACTGCCGGTGGTAGTGGAAGAGGAGCTCGACAACACGCTGCGTTTTGTCCGCGAACTGGCCGATGGCGTAACGGTGATCATCCCCCACCTGGGCCTGCTCAACGGGGGTTTTGCAGCCATCGCCGAAGCGGGCCTGTGGGAGCGGAAGAACGTGTGGGCCGATACCGCTCTGGCCTCCCGCGGCGAGATTCTCGAATACGTCCGGCGCTACGGTCACCACCGGCTGATGTTCGGATCGGACTTTCCCTTCGGCAGCCCGTCTGTCGAACTGCGCAAAGTACGCAGCCTGGGACTTGCGCCCGAGGTGGAAGCAGCGGTGCTTAAAGGCAATTTTATGCGCCTACAAGAAACAAAAAGTTCTGGTCTTCATTCTTGAAAGCTCAGCCAGAAGGCAGTCAATCTCTAGTTTTATTGCCAATAAGTAATCGTTTGATAATGAGAAAGGGGGACGAAAAATGGCAGAAGAAGTAAATAAACGAATAAGTTACTGCGGTTATAACTGTCATTTATGTGCCGCTCGTTCAGAAGACATTGCCGTTCGACAAAAATTGGTGGATGCCTGGCGCAAGTATTTGGGACATGAGAACTATACCGCAGAAAACGCTTATTGTGTGGGATGCAAGAACGACGGGCCCCATGCGGATAAAGAATGTAAAGCCAGAGCATGTACTATTCAAAAAGAAGTTGAAAGCTGTGCGCTTTGTGATAAATTCCCATGTGATAAAATGAGGCATCTAATGGCAATTGAAAAGGGAATGTTTACCTTTGGATTCAAAAAATTCGGACACATATCACAGGAAGATTACAACTTCTGTATGCGACAATGGGACAGCGTGCCCAATCTGTATGAAATATTGCTTGAAGCAGGACGGCTCCCCGAATGGCTAAGAAAGAGAGAAGCGAGCAAGGACAAATGAATAAGCTACGGAATAAATAGGGGATAACGATGAATAATTTAATGAATATTTACAGCAAATGCGTAAAGCTGCCCGCCGGAAAGCGTATTTTTTCAAAACTTGTTTGCCTGAAAGCACCCTACTTCGGGACCATCAAACCTCTTTTTAAAGAGCTAAAACCCGGATACTGTGAAATTACCATGAAAAAACGAAGGGCTGTTTATAATCATATCAAATCGGTTCATGCGATCGCCATGTGTAATCTAAGCGAACTTACCGCCGGAACGATGCTCGAAGCGACATTGCCGCCAGGCATGCGCTGGATCCCAAAAGGCATGACGGTGGAATATCTGAAGATCGCCCGGACCGATCTTAAAGCTGTTTGTGAAATCTCAACCGAGGGGCTCGATCATCCGCAGGAGCTTCCAATGACCGTCCACGTTACGGATACGAGTGGAACAGAGGTTTTTCGCGCTGTAATTACGATGTATATATCAGAGAAAAAATGATAAGCGGCAGCACAGGTTTTTTGGAGAAGAAAAAGAGCCTTTGACAGATTAAGCCGCAAAACGACCGTTCAAGACTTCAGAAGGACCATTCAGGCCGGAAAACGACAAGTCATGCTGTGGCCGGTTAAGCGGATTTTTTGGATCGTTTTTAACACCGATGTGAGTTTGATCAGAGGTGACAAGATTACAAGCGCTTCTTTGCAAATGCACGGCCGGAAGGTGATCTTAAATAGCGTTCGAAGTCAAGGGCCTTATTTCGGTTGGTAAAAGCGATAGCCGTCTTAATTCGCCATGGCCGATATTTTACCGTATGTGGATTTTTTCCAGAGTTGTGATCCTTTAACCTATCCTCAAGATTTTCCGTAAATCCAGTATAAAAACGTTCAGTGTCAACTGAAGATTGAAGGATGTAAACATAATAGAATGCATCTTTTTCCATGATAGGCTATTATTTGATTTGATGAATAATATCAAATAGGCTGGCGTGCCGAGCCGTAGCTTTGAACAAATGGTGGATTAAAATGAGATGCCCCACCGCGCTCTGGCGAGCTACTTCGCGGCAGCCTCCGCTTTACACTTTGCTCCAAGCGAAGGCTGGTGGAAACGGCGGGCGTCGAACCCGCTGCCACCCACCTCCACTTAGGTGGATTTTCCCCGCTGTATTTTGGCTAATCCATTGTTAAGGTTTGAATTTCTATGCATTGAAATTAATCCGTAATTCTCGATCAACTAAAAGCCGCCTGGTTGTTGACAAAAATGGACAGATTTGTTGTATATTTATTCGCCATAAACCGGCACATTCTTAACCCATAAGCATCTTCGCAATATACTGCGGGTATGCTTCAACAACAGAGGTGATATTGATGGGAGATAATACAATTCGCACACTTTGCCAGTTCTGCCACACGAACTGCGGGATTATTGTAAAGAAAAGCTCGACCGGAACCCTTACAGTTGAAGGCGACCCCGACCATCCGGCGAACAGAGGCCGTTGCTGCTCCAAGGTAGCCGCCCTTCCAGAGGTTATCAGCTCAAAGGATCGCCTCAAACACCCCTTAAAGAAAACACGGGCGGGATTTGAAAAGATTTCATGGGATGAAGCCCTCACGCTTGCATCAGATCGATTGAGCGAGATCAGAGAACGGTACGGCCCCCTGAGCCTTGTGCGGTGCGCGGGTGCGCCGGTCTCATATCAGTGCCGGGATGGCTTTCTTCAATTTATGGGGGCTTTTGGCTCTCCCAACATGACGGGGTCCGGGAACCTGTGCATGGTTCCCAGGATGATCGCATTTAACGCAGTGCTTGGAGAGAGAAGGGCGGAACCCGATTACGACAGTTCCAGCCTGGTGCTGTTTTGGGGTTCCAATCCGCTGGCCACCGAGCGCTTTGCAGCCTTTTCCGCATATAATGGGATGCGACAAATTATACCGCGAATGAAAAAGCGGGGGGCAAAAATTATCACCATTGATCCGGTTCGGACCAAAACGGTCCAACAGTCGGACCAATGGATACGGATCAATCCCGGAACCGATATTGCCCTGGGTCTTGCGATGATCCATGTGATTATTAAGGAAGGGCTTTATGATAAAGAGTTTGTAGAACAATACACCGATGGCTTTGATGCTCTGGGAAAACATGTTCAGGTGTACCATCCACAATGGGCCGAGTCCATTACTGGCGTTCCGGAAAGCGAGATTGTGAATCTGGCCAGGACCTTTGCAGAGACCAGGCCGGCGGCCATCTGCGAAGGCAACGGTTTTGATATGTACGTCAACGGTGTTGACGGGGTCCGGGTGGTGGCCATACTGATCGCCCTTACAGGAAATCTGGATATTCCCGGCGGCAACGTTATTATGCCGTTCGTCCGCCAGTCTGTTTTGCCCACCAAGGCCGTGCCCAGCGAGAAAAAGCTTGCTCGCGATCAATTCCCACTATTTTGGGGGAACCCTTTTCCTGCGGTTAAAGAGGCTATTTTAGGCAATAAGGAGCACCGGCCCAGGGCCATGATTGTCCACCATGCCAACCCTGTTCTTATCCAGTCCAATGAGAAACGGACCAGACAGGCCATCGAAAAAATGGATTTTGTCATTGCCGGCGATATCTTTCCCACTGCCACAACGGAGATGGCTGACTTGATTTTACCGGTCACGTCGACATTTGAAAGCTATGGCTATAGGGCCTACTCCAGTGTTGAAGGCGGCTTTATGGCATTGGCCCGGCCGGTGGCAGAGCCTGTTGGAGAAACGCGGTCGGTTTTTGAGGTTGAACATGCGCTAGCGGAAAAAATGGGCTTTCACCAGGACTACCCGTTTAACGATGCACTGAGCTGGATAAAGTTCATGATTAAGCCCAGCGGGGTACCGTTTGAACGTCTTGACGATGAACCGATTGTTTATGCCACCCCGCCGGTGCAATATCGTAAATACGCAGAGAGCGGATTCAATACCCCATCGGGGAAAGTGGCGTTTTACTCCCAATTATTTGAAAAAAACGGATACAGCCCGATACCTTCTTATACAGAACCCGCAGGTGAGCCGCTGGACAGGAAAAGCCAAACCGAAAAAGGTTTTTCTTTGCTCGGCACGACCCGCAGACCAGGTTCGTTTGTCCACACCAAATTTAAAAATCTGGCAGCGCTTTCCAAATCGTATCCCGAACCCCTGGCCATAATCCATGTCAAAGATGCTGTTGACCGGGGTGTCGCAGAAGGTGATATTGTAGAAGTGACGTCACCCCAGGGAAGTATAAGACTAAAGGCCAAGCTTGCCGAAGATATGAATCCCGGGCTTGTCCTGGTGGATTTCGGGTGGGGCAATCCCACTGATCGAAAGGCGAGCATCAACATACTCACCAACGACACCTATTTTGATCCCATATCAGGTGGAACGCCAAACAGGATATTTCCGTGCGAGGTTAAGCTTCCCGGCTCGCGGTAACTAATTGATATTTAATCAAAAGAACTAAAAATGGAGCCGATTTTTAAGCTTAAATGAGACCCTCTTGATGAAAGGAATATCATGCGACTTGCCATATTAGATGATTTTGAGAATGTGGCCTTAACGTTGGCCCCCTGGGAACGGTTGGGCCCCGAAATAAAGATTGATGTTTTTAAGGATCATCTCGTCAAAGAAGATGCGCTGGCCAATCGTCTTCTGCCATATGACATTCTGGTCATCATGAGGGAACGCACGCCTTTTCCCCGAAGCCTGATAAAGCGGCTTTCTAATTTGAAACTGCTTGTCACCTCCGGCCAGTTCAATCGGGCCATCGATCTTTCTGCGTGTCAAGAAAGCGGAATCGTCGTTTGCGGTACCAAGCCTTCAAAAAACGCACCGGCCGAGCTGGCCTGGGGGCTTATTTTGTCACTCATGCGACGAATCCCGCAGGTGGACCGGTCGATACGGCAGGACAAATGGGGTGACGGTATCGGAACCGGCCTTCACGGTAAGGTCCTCGGGATACTGGGCTTAGGCAAATTGGGAACGCAGGTGGCGCGTGTGGGCCTGGCTTTTGGCATGCAGGTCATCGCCTGGAGCCAAAATCTGACGCCGGAAAAGGCAGCGGCAATCGGCGCTGTTCGGGTGGAAAAAGACATTCTGTTTTCAAGATCCGATGTTATCTCGATTCATCTGGTCTTGAGCGAGCGGACGCGGGGACTGATTGGCGCGCATGAAATAGGATTGATGAAGCCTTCGGCCTATATTGTCAATACTTCCCGTGGACCGATTATTCAAGAGGCGGCCCTCATCAAAGCACTTGAAATAGGATCCATTGCCGGAGCCGGGCTGGATGTATTCGATCAAGAACCGCTTCCATCCGATCACCCGTATGTCGCATTGCCCAACACGGTGCTTACCCCACACGTCGGATATGTGACCACCGACAGCTTCAGAACCTATTTCAGCCAGGCAGTGGAGGATGTGACCGCCTGGCTGGAAGGCCGTCCGCTGCGGGTTCTGACATCTTAGATCGCAACTTTTATTCTTGAAGTAACTGAAAAGAAGAATAAACGATTTGATCATCGTCGAGTCAAGTCTGTTTCTTTTTCGCTCTTTTTTGTATTTATGGGAACCCGTATTCCAAAAGTAAATTAAGCCGAAATGTAAGATCCTCCATCGGTCGTATAAACGGATTTTAGCCACGATGTTTTATCCGAAATCCACTTCCACGATGGTAAAGTCATTCTCAAAGTTATGAGAATGGGGTCAGGGCCTGATTAGTGATTATAGATTGACAAAATAAAAGCAATTTAATCACTAATCAGGCCCTGACCCCATATGCGCATCATCATTTTGTTACGTATAGCGGCTATGATGGTGTAATCTCCGCAATTTGCATATAACGTCATGTAATTCTAGCCAGTGCTACAATAACCCAGTCAGGCCTGTCGGGGGTTCCGGGGGCTGGTGATAA
>Ga0209536_100005173_pt1 | contig 20384 bp, 19 predicted proteins | sample DeeMarSeWOR28_12_FD_187461 | JGI IMG/M metagenome (GOLD analysis project Ga0209536, IMG submission 187461) | Marine sediment microbial communities from White Oak River estuary, North Carolina - WOR-2-8_12 (SPAdes) (version 2) | ecosystem: Environmental > Aquatic > Marine > Intertidal zone >...
TACACGGTGCTCAACGATGTCGTCATCAACAAGGGGGCGCTCGCGAGGATCATCGACATCGAGACCACGATCGGGGACCTCTACCTCTCGTCGTTCAAGGCGGACGGGCTGATCATCTCCACGCCCACCGGCTCGACGGGATACTCCCTCGCGGCGCAGGGGCCGATCCTCTACCCGACCCTGCGTACCATCGTGATCACTCCGATCTGCCCGCACATGCTCACGAACCGGCCGATCGTCATCCCCGACGACATGGTGGTCCGGGCGAGGCTGCTCACCCGGGAAACCGACGTCTTTCTCACCCTGGACGGGCAGGTGGGGCTCGGGATCCGGGAGGGGGACGTGATCGAGGTGAAGCGGGCGGAGGCCCCAATCCGCTTCTTCCGCTCCCCGTTCAAGGATTACTTCGACGTTCTCCGGACGAAGCTCAAGTGGGGAGAGCGTTGATTTTCCTGCTGAAATGCTGATCGAGCTCTCTGTTCACAATCTCGCCATCTTCAGCGACGTCCGCGTGCCGTTCGCCCCGGGGCTGAACATCGTGTCGGGGGAGACGGGGGCGGGGAAATCGGTTCTCGTGGAGGCGATCCGCCTCGCGCTGGGGGAGAGGGCGGACCCGATGGCCGTGAAGACGGGGGCGGCGGAAGCGGAGGTCTCTGCGCGCTTCGATCTCTCGGGGCGCGCGGACCTCAAAGAGGCGTGGGCGGAGGCGGGCTTCCCGTGGGAGGAGGAGCTGGTTCTCCGGCGGGTGATTCCCGCCTCGGGGCGCAGCCGGGCCTACTTCAACGGCCGGATGGTCTCGCAGTCCGCCCTCGCGGAGCTGTCGCCGCTGCTCGTGGAGCTGGTGGGGCAGCACAGCGTTCCCCAACTGCTGTCGCGGACGGCCGCGCTGTCGGCGGTGGACGATTTCTCGGGAACGGCTCCGGAGGCGGCGGAGATGCGTCGGCTGTACCGGCAGATCTCCGCACTCCGGCGGAAGGTGGAGGAGGCGGCCGTGCGCGGTGCGAACGCCCGCGAACGGGCGGAACACCTCGATTATCAGATCCAGGAACTGTCGCGGGCCGCACCCGACCCCGCGGAGGAGGAGAGCCTCGCCGCGGACCTCCTCGTCTTCCGCAACGCCTCGAAGGTGCAGGATGCGCTCCGGGGCGCCGAGGACGCCCTGTCCTCCTCGGAGCATTCCTCGTCGTCCTCCCTCTCCTTCGCCGTTTCCCGGCTCAAGGAGGCGGCGGCGGTCGACCCGAGGATCGCCGCCCTCGTCGAGCGCGTGCGGTCGATCCAGATCGAGGCCCAGGAAGTCGCCCGGGAGGTTTCCGGGATGTCGGCCGCGGTCGACCTGTCGGCCGAGGCGGTGGAGCGGGCGGAGGAGAGGCTGAGCGAGATCCGGCGCCTGAAAAGGAAATACGGGACCGACGTCCCGGGACTTCTGGCCGTGCTTGCGGAGATCCGGGCGGAGCGGGAAAGCCTCGAGGGAGTGCGCGAAGAGGAGAAACGGTTGCGGGAGGAGTTGCGGAAGCAGGAGGAGGAAGGCGTGCGAGCGGCCTCGGACCTGGGCGGGAGGCGGCGAGAGGGGGCGAAGCGGATGGGGCCCGCGGTGGAAAAGGAGCTTTCCCGGGTGGCGCTGGCCGGGGCGATGTTCCGGGCCGAACTCGTTTCCCGGGCGCCCGGGGCGGAATCCCTCTCGGCTCACGGGTTCGACGAGGCGGAACTTATGTTCTGCGCCAACCCGGGGCAGGAGATGCGACCCCTTTCCGTGACGGCCTCCGGGGGGGAGCTTTCGCGCGTCATGCTCGCCCTTCGCAACGCCTCCGCGAAGGGAAGGGGAAACCGGACGATGGTGTTCGACGAGATCGACACGGGGATCGGCGGGAAGGTGGCGGAGCGGGTCGGAGCGCGGCTGAAGGGACTCGGGGGGTCGGCCCAGGTGGTGTGCGTGACCCATCTCCCGCAGGTCGCCGCCTTCGCGGACAGTCACCTTCTTGTCGTCAAGCGGGCCGGGAGAAGCTCGGTCGCCACCGGGGTGCAACCGCTGACGAAACAGGATAGGATTAAGGAACTCGCGCGCATGATATCGGGAAGCGACGTGACCGAGGAAGCACAGGCGCAGGCGCGGGAACTGATCAAGGGAGCGGCCCGGGGATGATCCGGAAGGCCCGGATGGTAGACGTCAAGGCGATCCAGAGACTGATCGCCGACTATGCGCGCAAGGGAGACATGCTCCCCCGGTCGCTGAGCGAGATCTACGAAAATCTGCGCGACTACTTCGTATGCATCGAGAACGGGGGGAAGGTGATCGGGGCCGCCGCGATCCACATCATGTGGGAGGACCTGGCCGAAGTCCGCTCGCTTGCCGTGAGCGAGGGGGAAATGGGGCGGGGAGTGGGGACGAAACTCGTCGAGGCGTGCATCTCCGAGGCGATCGTCCTCGGCATCACGCGGGTGTTCGCCCTGACCTACAAGCCCGAGTTCTTTGAAAAGCTGGGTTTCGTCCGGGTGGACAAGTCCGAACTGCCCCAGAAGATCTGGACCGACTGCCTGAAGTGCTCCAAGTTTCCCGATTGCGACGAGGTCGCGCTGGTGTCCGATCTGTCCGGGATGCAGCGTGCCTGACCGCCTGTTCTCCCTCGTGGAGAGGGACGTGTCCCGCCGCGGAGGAGGCGAGGCGGAGCTGTGGGTCCGCCGCGCCCGCGTCCGCAGGTACGAGGCGCGCGACGAGGGGATCGACGCCATCTCTTTTTCGGACACGTTGTCCCTCGGGGTCCGCGTGTTCCGGGACGGGAGGATGGGCTTCTCCTTCGGGTTCGGGGAGGGGGAAGACGACATCCGGCGGACGGTGGAGGCGGCGATCTTCTGCGCGGACGCCTCCGACCGGGACGACGCCTACGGTTTGCCGGAAGATGGCCAGGCCGGGTCCCCGGGCTCCGGAGAAACCGGGGAGCCGCTCCTCTTCGACCCCTCCTGCGAACGGGTGGGGGAGACGGAAAAGGCGGACTTCGCGCGGGAGCTGGAGATCCGGACGCTTTCCCTGGATCCCCGGATGAAGAGGGTGCGGGCAGCATCCCTGGCGGAGACGGTAACGGAGGACCGGTTCCGCAACTCCCGGGGGCAGGAGGGCACCCAGCGGGAGTCCCTCTATTTCGCCTCCGTGGAGTCGGTGGCCGAGGAGGGGGTCGAGGGACAGACGGGGTACGGGTTCGGTTTCGCCCGACGGCTCTCCGACCTCCGGCCGGAAACGATCGCGCAGGAAAGCGGGCGCAGGGCCCTGCGGATGCTGAACGGCCGCCCGCTGTCCACCGGCCGCGTCGCCGCGATCCTCGAGAACGAGGCGGCGGCGGACCTTCTCGAGGTGCTCGCCCCCTCTTTCCTCGCCCCGCAGGTCGCCAAAGGGAAATCGATGCTCGCGGGAAAGATCGGCCAGCCCATCGCATCTTCGCTTGTGGAGGTGATCGACGACCCCCTCGATCCGGAAGGGACGGGAGCCGCGGTCTTCGACGGGGAAGGGGTTCCCTCGCGGCGGAACGTCCTGGTGAAAAGCGGGACGCTAGCGTCTTACCTGTCCGACACATTCTGGGGAAGAAAGATGGGGACGGGTACGACGGCGAGCCTCCGGCGTCCGTCGCCCAAGATTCCCCCGGCGGTTGGCACGGCGGGGCTCCGCGTGACGGCGGGAGGCCGGACCGTGGAACAGATGCGGGCGGATCTGGGAAGCGGCGTCATCCTGGTGGAGTTCCTGGGGATCCACACGGCGGACCCGGTGTCGGGGGATTTCTCGGTGGGGGCGTCGGGCATCCGCTTCGAGGGGGGTGAGGAGAGGGGACCGGTCAGGGGGTTCGCCGTGTCGGGCAACGTCCTGTCGCTCCTCCGGGACGTCGTGGCCGTCGGGGACGACTTCCGGTGGTTCGGAAGGACGGGGTGCCCCTCCCTGGCGGTTTCCGGCGTCGAGATCGGGGGGGGGTAGGGATGGCGTCGCGGCCGCTGTTCGTCTTCGACCTGGACAATACCCTCTACCCGCCCCACGTCCGCCTGTGGAGGGTCGTGGACGAGCGGATCGAGCGGTATGTGCAGGAGCGGCTTGGCGTGGACCCGCTGACCGCCGGCCGCGTCCGTAAGGATTTCCTCCGGGAGTTCGGGACCACCCTCCGGGGGCTCATGCACCACCACGGGGTGTCCCCCGACGAATATCTCGCGTTCGTGCACGATGTCCCCATCCCCGAGATCGTTCCGCACCGGCCCGAGCTCGAGACGATGCTCTCCTCCCTGCCGGGAAAACGCGTGGTGTTCACCAACGGGTCCGAGTCGTATGCCCGCCGGGTGCTTGCGGCGCTGGGCGTCTCGGACCTGATGGACGGGATTTTCGGGATCGAGTTCATGGAATATATCGCCAAGCCGTCCCCCTACCCGTACGGGAAGCTGCTGCGGGCGAACGGGGCCAGCCCTCGGGATTCCCTGTTCTGCGAGGACCTCCGGGAGAACCTTCTCCCGGCCCGCGAACTGGGGATGTTCACCGTCTGGGTGGGAGGCGGGGAGGAGGGATTTCCCGCGCACGCCGTCATCGAGGACGTGTGCGACCTTCCCCGCGTCCTCCCCCGGTTCCTGGGCAACGGGACAGGCGTCCCTCGGAAGGGGTCGCGCGACCTCTCGTGGTGAGCGGACGGCGGGCGGGAGGGCCCCTCGGCGAAGGGGCCTCTACAACAGGAGGGATCCGATGACGGAAGAGAAGAAGAAACGCCGGTTCTGGAAACGGGGTCCGCGCCGGAAGCAGGCGGGCGAGGAGCACGGGACGCCCGCCGTCGCCGACGGGTCCGGGACCTCCCCCGCACAGGAGACGGATCCCCAGCCCGTCGGCGATGAATCGCCGGGGGAGACCGGCGCTGCGGAGACGGAAGGGGAACGGGGAGCCGGGACGGTGCCGGATTTCCAGGAGGTCGTCGAGGAGGTCGCCTCGCGGGCCGGGGGGAAAAAGGGTCGCCACCGGAGCCGCCGACGCGGACGCGGGAAGAAGACATCCACGGCGGAACAAGAGGAAACGTCCGCCTTGGCCCAGGAAGGCGAGGCCGCCCGGGCCGAACCGCAGGGACCGGGAGACGCCGGGGAAGAGGGGGACGGGGAACCCGCGGAATCCGGAGGAGCCGTCGACCCCCCGGGGGGCGAGGATTCCGCCGGAGAGGAGCGAAAGGGTCGTCGGCGAAGCCGGCGCCGGGGACGCAGGCGACGGAAGAAGGTCCCGGCCGCCGAAGAGGCGAAAGTGAGCACTGATGCCGTTGCGGGGGAAGGCCCCCTTGCCGTTGCGGAAACTCCCGAAGGGGCCGAAGTAACCTTGTCCGAGGAGGCAACCCCGTGGACGGGGGAGGAAGAGCCCGAAGAGGGGGAGGAGGAAGCCGGGGAGGAGGAAGGCGTTCCCGAGGGAAAAGGAGCGAAGAAGGTGATGCTCATCGACGGGGCCCACCCCGAGGAGATCCGCGTCGCCATCCTCCGCGAGGGCGTTCTCGACTACTTCGAGGTGGAGAACCAGCGCAGGAAACTGTTCAAGGGGAATATCTACAAGGCGAAGGTGGTCAACGTCGCCCAGGCGATCGAGGCGGCGTTCGTCGATTTCGGGGGGGGGAGACACGGGTTTCTCCCCTTGAACGAGTATTGCGGCGGGGCTCTCATCGAGAACCTCGAAACGTGGAACGAGGGGGACAAGCGCCCCCATCTGCGGCCGGGGACGGAGATCCTCGTGCAGGTCACCAAGGAGGAGTCGCCCATCAAGGGGGCGGCGGTCACGTCGTACATCTCCATCGCGGGGCGATACCTGGTGATGATGCTGGGGATGAAGCGGTACGGGATCTCGAAGAAGATCACCGGCGAGAAGGAGCGGGAGAGGATCCGGAAGAACATGGAGAAACTCTCGTACCCCGACCACCTGGGTTTCATCGTGCGCACCGTGGGGGCGGGCCAGCCGCTGAAGGACCTGCGGGCAGACCTCACGAACCTGGTCAAGCTCTGGAACCGGACGGTGGAAGGCGCTCGGGCCGAGAAGGCGCCGGCGCTGCTCTACGAGGAGCAGGACATCGTCGTCCGGGCCCTTCGGGACAGCTACTCCTCGGACATCGCCGAAGTGTTCATGGACTCGCCGGACTCGCACCGGAAGGCGTCGGATTTCTTCGACGTCTATTACCCGAAGCAGAAGGGCAAGCTCAAGCTCTACCGGCAGAAACGTCCTCTCTTCTTCCGGTACAACCTCGAGGAGCAGATCGAGCGGATCTGCCTCCGCAAGGTGCCGCTGCCATCGGGGGGCCACATCCTGATCGACCGGAGCGAGGCGCTGTGGTCCATCGATGTCAACTCGGGGCGGTCCGCCCGCGACCGGGACATCGAGGACACCGCTTTCCGGACGAACAAGGAGGCGGCCGCCGAGGTGGCCCGCCAGCTCCGGATCCGGGACATGGGGGGGCTCATCGTCGTGGACTTCATCGACATGGAGCACCGCAACCACAACAAGGAGGTGGAGAGGATCCTCAAGGAAGGGCTGAAGAAGGACAAGGCGAAGACCGACGTGACCAGCCTGGGGAAGTTCGGCCTGGTGGCCATCAGCCGGCAGAGGATGGGGATATCCTTTTACGATGTCCTCCTGAAGGGGTGCGACCTCTGCGCCGGCACGGGATCTCTCCCCACGCTCGACGCGACGGTGGTGAAGCTGATGCGGAGGATCCACAGCGATCTCGCCCGGGAGGCGGGAAAGGAGATCGTCGTGCGGGCCTCCCCCCTCCTCCTGGAGGCGGTCGTGAACCAGAAGCGGGAGGAGATCACCCGTCTGGAGAAGCTGTGCGGATCCCGGGTGACCTTCGTGGCCGACCCGTCGCTCCCCTCTCTCTCCTATTCGGTGACGGTGTGAAGAATGGCGGCGGACCTCTCCTTCCTCGAGCGGAAGACCCAGGACCGGCTGAACCGGCTCTGCAGGCGGTACATCCGGGTCGCCTTCGCATACCTCGCCCTGGGCCTGTTCCTCGGGGTGGGGATGCTCGCGTTCGGGAACGACAATTTCCAGTTCGTCCACGTCCACATGCTGCTCATCGGGTTCGTCCTGTTCCTCATCTACGGGATCGGGTACAAGCTGATTCCCACGATGTTCTTCGGGCTCCCGAAAGTGGGCAGCATCGGCTGGGCGGAGGCACAGTTCTGGCTCGCGAACGTCGGCCTTGCCGGCATGCTCGCCGGGGCGGTGATGCCCGTGGGGCTTGGCCTGGACCAGGTCGCACTCCTGTTCGGGGCGATCGAGGCGGCCGCAGGGGTTCTCTTCGTCGTGCTGATGGGGAGGACGATCCGGGTGGGGGCGCCGGGGGGAGGCGCGTCACAGTAGGGGCGCGTCGGGACGGAAGTTCCGGAACCCGCACTCCCCCTCCGCGGTGAGGTAGAGGTACCGCCTTCCCTCCTTCCAGGAGGGAAGCACCGCGAGGATCCCGTTCCCGTGGTCCTGGCCGAACCGGAAGATCCTCTCCGTGTGGAAATGCCCGAGGATGACGGTGTCGATTCCGGAGGCGAACATTCGGAAGGCGAACGCGCGCGACTCCTCCTCCGGAAACGATTCACGGAAGCGCCGGTTGGTCCTCTTGAGCTTCCGCTCCATGCGGTCGGCGAGGGGGAGGACCAGGGCAGGCGGCAGGAGGGAAACGGTGCCGTAGGCGAGGCGGTTTTTCGACACGGTCTTCCAGAACCGGTAGCCGAGGTCGGCCCGGTTCACGGTATCGCCGTGGGAGAGGAAGACCCGGCGGGGTCCAACCGCGGCGACCAGCTCCCCCTCCGAGACGGTGAGGAAGGTGCTCCCCTCGTGGTTTTTTTTCAGATAGAAATCCCGGTTCCCCTCCACGTAATATAGGCGAAGGCCCGCTCTCCGCAGTTCCCGCATGCGCTCGATCACAGGCTTCTGGAAGCGGAAGGTGAGCCCCGGCGCCCCGAACCACAGGTCGAAGATGTCCCCCAGCAGGAACAGGGGGATGTTTTCCGCGGCGGCCTTCTCCACCAGGATCAGGAAGTTGCGGGTATGCAGGTCGTCCTGGTTGAGGTGGGCATCGGAGAGGAAGATCGCCCTGTCCAGGGAGATGGAGGTCCCCTTTTCCATACGCGAACTACGATAGCACAAGATATCCGGAGGAATCTCCGATGTCGCCTGTCGGGGAGCGACCCCGGAAAACGGGTAGAATAGGGGAACGTTCCGTTCCGACAGGAAAACCGAGGGGGTGCTCCATGACGATCGCGAACCCGGGGCGGTTGCTGGTCGACGGGAAGTGGATCGAGGACAGGGATTCGATGCCGGTCATCGACAAGTACACGGGCGAGACGATCAGCAACGTCCCCGTGGCGTCGAGGGAGACGGTCGAGAAGGCGATCGCCGCGGCCCACGCGGCGTTTCCCTCCTATTCGCGGCTGCCCGCCCACAGGCGTTTCCGGATTCTCGAGAAAACGAGCCAGCTTCTCGCGAACCACCAGGACGAGATCGCCACCATCATCTGCCGGGAGGCGGGAAAAGCCTGGAAGTACTCGGTAGGCGAAGTGCAGCGGGCGGTCGAGACGTTCCAGTTTTCCGCCGAGGAGGCCAAGCGTGTCCACGGGGAGACGATCCCGATGGACGCGAGCGTCGCGGGGGAGGGGCGGATGGGGTTCTACCTTCGCTGTCCGGTCGGCGTGGTTTCCGCCATCACCCCGTTCAACTTCCCGCTGAACCTGGTCGCCCACAAGGTGGGGCCGGCGCTGGCGGCGGGGTGCACCCTGGTTCTCAAGCCGGCGTCCACCACGCCGCTCACCGCCATCCGCCTCGGGGAGATCCTGGAGGAGGCGGGCCTTCCGCCGGGCGTCTTCAACGTCGTCGTGGGCCCGGGCGGAACGGTGGGGGAGTGGATGACCACCGACCCTCGGGTCGCGAAGATCTCCTTCACGGGAAGCCCCCCGGTGGGGGAGGCGATCATCCGGAAGGCGGGCTTGAAGAAGGTGACCATGGAGCTCGGCAACAACTCGGGGACGATCATCGAGCCCGACGCGAACCTCGACGCGGCGATCCCCCGGTGCGCGGTCAGCGCCTTCGCCAACTCCGGGCAGGTCTGCATCTCGCTCCAGCGGCTGTACGTGCACCGGTCGATCGCCAAGGAGTTCACGAAACGGTTCGTGGAGATCACGGCGAAGCTCAAGGTCGGAAACCCGCTGGACAAAGATTGCGACGTCGGTCCGATGATCGACGAAGCGGAGGCGAAGCGCGCCGAATCGTGGATCAAGGAAGCGGTGGCCGAGGGGGCCAAGGTGCTGGTCGGCGGGAAGCGGGAAGGAAGGGTGCTCTCTCCCACGGTCCTGGTCAACGCACGGCCCGAGATGAAGGTCATGTGCCAGGAGGCGTTCGCCCCACTCGTCTCGATCTACGAGTACAACAGCTTCGAGGATGCGGTGGCGATGGTCGACGACTCCCCGTACGGTCTGCAGGCCGGGGTCTACACGAACGACCTCCGAAAAGCGATGTACGCGGTCGACCGGATCAACGTGGGCGGCGTGATGATCAACGACACGTCCATCTTCCGGGTGGACCACATGCCGTACGGCGGCAACAAACAGAGCGGCCTCGGCAGGGAGGGGGTCCGGTTCGCGGTCGAAGAGATGACCAGCATCAAGATGGTGGTGCTCAAACCGTAAGCAGAGGGGATCCCATGAGAACGTTCGACCTGGTGGTGATCGGCGCGGGACCGGGCGGGTACGTCGCCGCAATCCGTGCGGCGCAGCTCGGCCTGCGGGTGGCGGTGGTCGAGAGGGACCGGCCCGGGGGCGTCTGCGTAAACTGGGGATGCATCCCTTCCAAGGCGATCCTGAAGAGCGCCGGGCTGTACCAGGAGATGAAAGAGGCCGCGGCCTACGGCATCGTCGTGAAAGGGCTCTCGGTCGACTACCGGGAGGTCATCCGGCGGAGCCGAAAGGTGGCCGACCGGATGTCCAAGGGAGTCGGCTTCCTCTTCCGGAAGAACAAGATCGAGCTGATCGCGGCAAACGCCGTGGTCACATCTCCCACGACGATCAGGGCGGGCGAGGAGGAGATCGGAGCGGGAAAGATCCTGGTCGCCGTGGGGACGGCGGTGCGCGGGCTCCCCGGCATCGAGCCGGACGGGAAGACGGTCCTCACGAGCGATGACGCGCTGGCGCAGGAGGAGATGCCGGGCTCGGTCGTCGTTCTCGGCGGAGGCGCGGTGGGGGTCGAGTTCGCCTACATCTACAGGACCTTCGGCGCCGACGTGACGGTCGTCGAGATGGAGGATCAGCTCCTCCCCCGCACGGACCGGGAGGTGGCGAAGGAGCTGGAGAAGTCGTTCCGGAAACAGGGAATCCGGGTGCTCACCTCCGCCCCGGCGAAGGGGCTGGACAAGGCGGCGGGAACGCTGACCGTGACGACGGGAGGCAAGGAGGAACGGCTCGCCGCGGAGAAGTTCCTGGTCGCCGTGGGGAGAAAGCCGCTGACGGAGGGGCTCGGCCTCGAAGCGTGCGGCGTGAAGCTGGGGAAAGGGTATATCGAGGTGGACGACTCCTTCCGGACGGCGTGCCCGTCCATCTATGCAATCGGGGACATCATCGGGGGGATGCTCCTGGCCCACGAGGCCTCCGCGGAGGGAGTCGCTGCGGCGGAAATCATCGCGGGGCACGAGACCCGTCTCCCGGATCGCGACAAGATCCCGGCCTGCATCTTCTGCCAGCCCGAGGTGGCGACGCTGGGACTGTCGGAGGAGGAGGCGAAAAAGAGGGGGATTCCGGTCCAGGTGGCGAAGTTCCCCTTCACGGCGCTGGGACGGGCGGTGGCGTCGGGGCACACGGAGGGGTTTGTGAAGATGGTGGCCGAGGAAAGGTACGGGGAAGTCATCGGGTGCCATATAATAGGACACGGCGCGTCGGACCTCATCGCCGAGATCGGTCTGGCCCGCACGCTCGAGGCGACGTTTCACGAAATCGGCAGGACCGTTCACGCCCACCCGACCCTTCCGGAGGCGATCCGGGAGGCGGCGCTGATGCTGGGCGGCGAGGCGATCGACATCTGACGGGTCACGCGGAGGGGCCATGACCGAGCAGAAGGAGCGGGAACTCTATTTCTGGCTTCGCCTCATCCGGGAGTTCGAGGACCGGATTTCCACCCTGGACAAGCAGGGGAAGATCCAGGGCGGGGTCTACTCCGGAAAGGGGCAGGAGGCCGTCGTCGTGGGGGTCTGCCACGAACTGCGGCCCGACGACTGGATCTTCCCCCTTCATCGCGATCTCGGTGCCTTCCTCGTCAAGGGGGCGGACCCGAAGCGGCTGATGGCCCAGGTCTTCGGCAGGCGGGACGGATTCTCCAAGGGGAAGGACTCCTTCCTCCACGGGGGGGACTTCTCCCGATGCATTTTCGGCGCCACCTCGATGCTGGGCTCCACCCTCCCCGTCGCCGTGGGTACGGCGTACAAGTTCAAGATCCGGAGGGAGGACCGGGTGGCGATCGCCTTCTTCGGCGAGGGGGCGAGCAGCCGGGGGGACGTGCACGAGGCGATGAACTTCGCCGGGATCTACAAGCTCCCCGTCGTGTTCCTCTGCGAGAACAACTTCTACGCCTACTCCACCCCCAACGAGCTTCAGTTCGCCGTGGAGGACGTGGCGGACCGGGCCGTAGGGTACGGTTTCAAGGGGGATGTCTGCTCGGGGAACGATCTCCACTCCGTGATGAAGGCGGCCCGGAAGGCGATCGACAGGGCCCGGGCGGGGGAGGGGCCGACCTATCTCGAGTGCAAGACGTACCGCTACCACGGCCACTCCGAGCACGACCGGGCGACGTACCGGAGCGAGGAGGAGCTCATCACCTGGGAGAGCCGCGATCCGATCGAGCGGTGGGAGGTCTATCTCGAGAAGAGGAAATACGACATCGCCGCGATCCGGGACGAGGTTGGGGCGACGGTGAAGAAGATCGTCGACGACGCGGTGGCGTTCGCCGAGGCGAGCCCGGTCCCGGAAGGGCCCGAGGCGATGGAAGACCTGTACGCCACACCGATCACGGAGGGATAGACGATGCCGGTGACCTACATCCAGGCGATCAACCGGGCGATGCACGAGGAGATGGAACGGGACGAGAACGTGATGCTCCTCGGGGAGGACGTGGGGATTCTCGGCGGCGCGTTCAAGGCGAGCGAAGGTCTGCTGGACCGGTTCGGCTCCGAGCGGGTGGTCGACACCCCCATCTCGGAAAGCCTCATCATCGGTGCCGGCGTGGGGCTCGCGATCCAGGGGATGCGCCCGGTCCTGGAGATGCAGTTCGTCGACTTCATCACCTGCGGGTTCGACCAGATCGTCAGCATGGCCGCGACGCTCCGGTACCGGCACGGCGGGCAGACCTCCTGCCCCATTGTCGTCCGGGGACCTTGCGGTGCCGGGGTTCACGGGGGGCTCTACCATTCCCAGAACCCGGAGGCGTGGTTCTTCCACGTGCCGGGACTGAAGGTCGTGGCACCCGCGACCGCCTACGACGCCAAGGGGCTTCTCAAGGCCGCCATCCGGGACGACGACCCCGTGATCTACCTCGAGCACAAGTTTCTCTACCGCAGGATCAAGGAGGAGATTCCCGAGGGGGACTACGTCGTGCCGATCGGGAAGGCGGCCCTCCGGAAGGAGGGGAGGGACGTGACGGTCATCACCTACGGATCGCCGGTGCACGCGGTGATGAAGGCAGCGAGGGACATGGCGTCCGAAATCGACATCGAGGTCATCGACCTGCGCACGCTCCTTCCCTTCGACTGGGAGACGATCCGGAAGTCGGTCAGGAAGACGGGGAAAGCCCTCATCATCCACGAGGCGAGGCTTACGGGCGGGATCGGAGGGGAGATCGCGGCGCGCATCGCCGAGGAGCTTTTCGAGCACCTCGACGGACCGGTGATGCGGCTGGCTTCGAGGGACACGCACAACGCCTTCGCGGGCCCCATGGAGGAGTACATCATTCCGAACCAGGAGAAGGTGACGGAAGCGATCCGGAAGATCGCCGCCTACTGAAAGGGGAGAGACCGATGCGCGTAGACGTTGTCATGCCCCAGCTCGGGGAGAGCGTGATCGAGGGGGTCGTGGTGAAGTGGCTGGTGAAGGTCGGGGACACCGTGACCAAGGACCAGCCGCTCCTCGAGATCTCCACCGACAAGGTGGATGCGGAGATCCCTTCCCCCGAGGCAGGGAAGATCGTGGAGATCCTCGCCAAGGAAGGAGATACGGTTCCCATCCAGGAGATCCTCTGCCGGATCGAGACGGAAGAAGGGGCCGCCGCCCCTCCCCCATCGCCCGAGAAATGGGACGAGGAAGAGGAAGGGTTCCCGGGGGCGATGGCCCGGAAGACCGGGCCGCCCATCCCGGCCGCGGCGACCGTCGAGCCGCCGCGGGAGGCGCCTCCCCCTCCCCCGCCGGAGAGGGAGGGTGTCAAGGTCCGGATTTCCCCCGTGGTGGCGAAAATGGCTGCGGAGTACGGCCTCGACATCTCGCAGATCCCGGGCACGGGAATCGACGGCCGGGTGACCAAGAGGGATGTCGAGGAGCACCTCGCCCGGGGGGGGAAAGAGGCCGTTCCGGCTCCGCCACCGAAGGCGAGACCCGCCCCGCCTCCGCCAGCACCCGGTAAGAAGCCACCACCGACTCCCGGGGAGAAGGTCACGCCGGAGGGGGACCGGGTGATCCCCTTCACCCCGATCCGGAAGATGATCGCCGAGCACATGGTGATGAGCAAGCGGACCTCCCCCCACGTCCACACCTTCGCCGAGGTGGACATGCACAGGGTCGTGGCGTTCCGGGCCGCGAAGAAGAAGGAAGGGGTCTCCCTCACATATCTCCCCTTCGTCATCTGGGCGGCGATCGAGGCGATCCGGGAGTTCCCCGTCCTGAACGCCCAGGTGGTCGGGGAGAGCACGGTCCTCAAGAAGGCGATCCACATCGGCGTCGCCGTGGACACGGAGCGGGGACTGATCGTTCCCGTCATCCGCAACGCGGACGAGAAGTCGCTTCTCGGCCTGGCCAAGGCCGTCGAGGACCTCGCGGCGAGGGCCGAGGCGAAGAAGATCCTCCCGGACGAGCTCGCCGGCGGAACCTTCACCGTCAGCAATCCCGGGCTCAAGGGGAATCTATTCGGGACGCCGATCATCAACCAGCCCCAGGTCGGCATTCTGCGGATGGGGCAGATCGTCAAGCGGCCGGTGGTGGTCGAGGCGCACGGCGAGGACGCGATCGTCATCCGCCCCATGATGTTCCTGTGCCTGGGGTACGACCACCGGGTCGTCGACGGCGTAGCCGGCAACAGCTTCCTCTTCCGCGTCCGGGAGATCCTCGAGACGGGGGAGTTCCACCTGTAGGGGGATGACGCCGTGGAGACCGTCTGGCTCGGCTGCATGGAGTACAGGCGGGCGCTCGATCTGCAGCTGTCCTTCGTCGACCGCCGGGCGGTGGGGGATACGCAGGACACCCTTCTTTTGCTCACCCACCCCCACGTCTACACGTTCGGCCGGGCGGGCAACCCGGCCAACCTGCTCGCCTCCCCGCACTCGCTCCGCCGGGAGGGGATCCCCGTGGAGCGCGTCGGCCGCGGGGGAGATGTGACCTACCACGGACCCGGGCAGCTCGTCGGGTACCCGATCGTTCTTCTGGCGCGGCCCGACGTGCACCGGTTCGTCCGGAGCCTCGAGTCCGCCCTGATCGATGCCCTGGACGCGTTCGGCATCCCTTCCCGCCGGATCGAGGGTCTCACCGGGGTATGGGCGCAGGGGAAGAAGATCGCCTCCATCGGCGTGGGGGTCAAAAAATGGGTCACCTACCACGGCTTCGCGCTGAACGTGACCACGGACCTGTCGTACTTCCGCCGGATCCACCTGTGCGGGTTGAAGGGATTCGAGGCGACCTCGATGGCCGAGATGACGGGGAGGGAGTTCCCGATGGAAGAGATCCGCGAACGGGTGGCCGAGTCATGCGGCCGGCACATCCGGGGATTTTCGTGAACGGGGCGGGGCCTTCGGAACGCCCTTCATGGCTCACGGTCCGTGCCCCGTCCGGGGGAGGCGTCTCCCTTGTGGAGGAAACCCTCCGCAGGCACGGCCTGGTGACCGTGTGCCGAGAGGCGCGGTGCCCGAACGTCGGGGAGTGCTGGGGGGAGGGAACTGCGACAATCCTCATCCTGGGGGATCTTTGCTCCCGGGGATGCGCATTCTGCAGCGTCGCCCCCGGCACCCCGCCTCCGCCCGATCCCACCGAGCCGGCCCGGGTCGCCGCCGCGGCGTCCGAACTTAGCTGGCGGCACGTGGTCGTGACATCCGTAACGAGGGACGATCTCCCCGACGGCGGCGCAGGGCAGTTCGCGCGGGTCGTCGGGGCCCTTCGGGCGTTGTCGCCACCTCCTGCCGTGGAACTCCTCGTGCCGGATTTTGCGGGCGATGGGGATGCCCTCGTGAAAGTGGTGGAGACGCGTCCGGACATCCTCGCCCACAACGTGGAGACCGTCCCGCGGCTCTACCCGGAGGTTCGCCCCGGGGCATCCTACGAAAGATCTCTCGGCCTTCTGGCCCGGGCCAGCGACATGGACCCCGGCCTCGCCCTCAAGTCCGGACTGATGGTCGGGTTCGGGGAGACGAGGGAGGAGGTGGTCGCCGTGATGGAGGACCTCTTCGCCGCGGGCTGCCGGTCGGTCACCGTGGGGCAGTACCTCGCCCCGTCCCGATACCACCCTCGAGTTCGCGAGTACCTGCCCCCCGAAGCGTTCGGGGAGCTGGCGGCGGCCGCGCGGAGGATCGGGTTCCCGCGGGTGGCTTCCGGTCCTCTTGTCCGCAGCTCCTACCGGGCGGGGGGATAGATGCAGCCCTGGAACGTCGTCGTCACCTGCCGCCGCAACGGCGAGAGGGGCGCGATCAAGGAGCTGAAATTCTTCGGGAGGTTCCACTCGATGGGGTTCCGCGACGTACTGGTCGGCCATCTGGAGGAGCGCCCCCGGTTCTTCGAGGAGATCCGGAAGGCGCGGGAGGTCCGGGACCCGCTCTGGCGGTACGTACGCCGTGTCATCCCGATCGACGAGGTCTTCTCATTCACCCTCGAGACGTTCCGCGAAAGTCTGGGCGTGGTGATCGACGGGATCGCCGACCGCGTTCCACCCTGCCCCTTCTACGTGCGCCTCGAGCGCCGGGGGCACAAAGGGGAGATCCCGACGCCGGAGGTGGAGAAGGAGATGGGCGGCCGGATCATCGCCCTGCACGAGGCGAAGGGGCAAACCTCCCGGATCGACTTCAAGGAGTTTCGCTGCGTCGTCGCTGTGGAGACATTCGGGGATGTGGGCGGGGTCGGGATCATCCTGCGGGAGGAGATCGAGAGATTCCCCTTCCTGAAAGTTCCGTAACCGTGCGATCGACGATACAATCTGCCCTATGAAGAACGGACCGGCCCGGAAGGAGATCATCCACCTCGACATGGATGCGTTCTACGCCTCCGTGGAGGTCCTGGACGACCCGAGCCTGAAAGGAAAGCCCGTGATCGTCGGGGGCGGGATGAAGCGGGGGGTGGTTTCCGCCGCTTCCTACGAGGCGAGGAAGTTCGGGGTGCACTCCGCCCTGCCGATGGCCCGGGCGAAGCGCCTGTGTCCTCACGGAGTCTTCCTGCCCGTGCGGATGGAACGGTACAAGGAGGTCTCCGACCGGATCTTCGAGATCTTCCGCCGCTTCACCCCTCTCGTGGAGCCCCTCTCCCTCGACGAGGCGTTCCTGGACGTGACCGAGAGCGCCCGCCTGTTCGGAAGCGGGGTGGAGATCGCCAGGAGGATCAAGGCGCTCGTCCGGTCCGAATCGGGCCTTACCGTCTCCGCGGGGGTGGCTTCCTCCAAGTTCCTCGCGAAGATCGCATCCGATCTGGACAAGCCCGACGGGCTGACGGTCGTTCCGCAGGGAAAGGAGATGGAGTTCCTCGATCCTCTGCCGGTCGGGAGACTGTGGGGCGTGGGGGAGGTGACCCGCAGAACCCTCGGGGAGATGGGGGTGCGGACCATCGGGGATCTGGGCAAGATTCCCCAGGTGACGCTCGCGAGGAAATTCGGCAGGCATGGCCTGCACCTGTACCAGCTCTCCCGGGGAGTGGACGACCGGGAAGTGGAGACGGAGAGGGAGATCAAGTCGATGGGCCGGGAAGACACGTACGACGAGGATCTCCTGGATGCGGACGACCTGAGGAGGGAGCTCCTGGCGATCGCCACGCGGGTGGCGGCGAGGCTTCGCCGTCACGGGATGAAGGGGAGGACAATCTCCCTGAAAGTGAGGTATGCCGACTTCCGGCTGGTGACGCGGGAAACGACCCTGAACTGCGGGACCGACGACGGGGGGGAGATCTTCCGCCATGCCCTTTCCCTTCTCGGAAGGACAGACGCCGGAAAGCGTCCGGTCCGCCTTCTCGGGATCTACCTTTCCAACTTCGGAGAGGAGAGGGCGCGGGAGGAGGAATGGAGGCAGATCCTCCTCTTCGGCCACCGTCCGGAGTCGCAAACCGCATCCTCGCGGCAGGCCCCGGAAAGGGATCCTGCTCGTGCGGCGAAACTCAACGAGACAGTGGACCGGATCCGGGAGAAATACGGAGAGAAGGGGATCCGGCCGGGAACGCTGGTCGAGGACGACTGACCGGCTGCTCTCCTCTTGCCTTTCCGCTTCTCCATGGATAAGATGGATTTTCCTCACGTGCCGAAGTGGTGGAACTTGGTAGACACGCCATCTTGAGGGGGTGGTGGGGAGACCCGTGGGGGTTCGAGTCCCCCCTTCGGCACCATGCTGATAACAAAGGGGATTCCGGTCGTTTCCGGGCTCCCCTTTTTCATCGGAAACATCCCGTGGGGAAGTTTTGGGGAAATCAGAAATGAGCGTGGCTCGTTCCGGAAGGATATCATGCGACTTGAACTTTCCCGCAAGGAGTCCCTATGGTCCTTGTCCGCGAGGAAATGGCTTCCGATGTTCCATCCATCCGCCACCTGAACGAGGAAGCGTTCGGGCAACGTGCCGAGGCGGACATCGTAGACAAGCTTCGTGTCTCATGTGATCGTCTTCTCTCCCTGGTGGCTGTACGGAATGGTCGCATCGTTGGACATATCCTCTTCAGCCCGGTGGTACTTGAGTCGGAGTCAGGGGATCGCAACGGGATGGGGCTTGGGCCGATGGCGGTATTGCCATCACTTCAACGGCAGGGGATAGGCTCCCGCCTCGTGGAGGAAGGGTTGGCCAGGATGCGATGGGCTGGATGCCCTTTCGTGGTCGTACTGGGGCACCACGATTATTACCCCCGATTCGGGTTCGAACGGGCCTCGAGATATGGCGTGCGGTGCCAGTGGGAAGGCGTGCCCGACGAGGCGTTCATGATCATGGTCAACGAGGAGGGGGCGATCCCCGCGGAGGGAGGACTCATCCGGTACCGTCAAGAGTTTGACGAGGCGGTTTGACGGCGTGCTGGGAAACCCGTGGGTGTTCGAGTCCCCCCTTCGGCACCAGTCGAAATTCGCAGGCGCTCAGAGAACATGGGCGCCTTTTCTATTTCGACTGTTCTCTGCGTGGTCTTGCCTTTCGTCCGGATCCTTTGTATATTTCGAGACGATCGTCAGGAGGGCAATTCATGCTGCCAGTGATCGCCGAAAACACGGCCAGGAGAACCGGAGGATGAGCAAGATAACATGGGACGAAAGCCTCTCGATTGGCGTAGGGTTGATTGACGAACAGCACAAGAAGTGGATTGAACATATACACGACGTGCAGGCCGCGATAGACGCGCGCCGAGGCATGACGCAAGTAGCGAACACGCTGGATTTCCTCGTAGACTACACCCGGTTCCATTTCTCGACGGAAGAGAAATACATGTCCCAAACGGGTTACACCGAACTGGAAAACCACAGGGCCAGGCACGAGGAATTGAAAAGCACGCTGGACGACCTGGTCGAGGATTTTCGGCAGGAAGGCGTTACCGAAAAAATAAGCGAGGCCATCGGCACCTTCCTGGGCAACTGGCTGAGGAACCACATACGAGTTGTGGATCAGGCATACGCCGCTTTCTTGAAAGAGAAGAGAATCCAATTGACCTGAATCGCAGTGAAAGGTTGTTGATCGGCACCGGGGTTGACCTGCTTTTGGGTGGTATCGGGCTACAGGCAAAACCCGCCCAGACATAAGACTACGATAAGGTGTTAAAGCGATATTCCTTCCCCGGGCGATTTTCGTGGCGGGTTATTTGTCGCCCTTTTCCGTGCCGACCGGTTCCTCGATCCCTTCCTTTGTGTAAACCTTCCGGGAGAATTCCTCCAAGAGTTTTGTGCTCTCTGCTATCCGGGCCTCCGCCTCCCTGCGGCCGGGGGCACCAAAGAAGTCCCGGGCTTTAACCTTTGCCATCTCCCGGTTGATCTTTTCCCGATCCGCCTCCATGTCTTCCAGTTCCGCGAAAGTGAACTTCTCCTTCCGGGTCTCGCGGCGGATTTCGTCCTGGAACCGCTCCTCGTTCTCGGCGACCTCCGCATATTCTTCGTTAAGGATTGCGTTGAAGCCGTTGATGATCCTGTCCTCCCATTCCTTGCTGGGCGGGGAGAAAGTCAGCAGGTTCGCTTCCCCGCCGAACTCTTCGATCTTGTAAGCGAGCCTTTGGAATTCCCCTTCGAGCTCCGGGGTCTTGGGGAGGAGGCATACCATCTGCTGCAGGCTTAGGGCGCCAAGCATTCTCATTTGACGCCAGAGGTAGGTTCGAAACCGGGTAGGGTCCTGGGGAACCTTGTAGATCAACAACAACCACTGGCGCTCGGCATCATTGCTCACCGGATACACCTCGCCATATTATATTTGTTAAATTGTATTATCTGTTACATGTAACATTAATTGGGCTTGATTGTCAAGTAACCGTTTGTCGGGTGAGGTGGGAACCCGGAATGGTCATGTTTCTTGGTATTCCGTAAGATCTTTGAGATTCGAGCCTCATGGCACATAACATATTAATAAGATGCAGGAATTCAATTTCTATTGTCTTATTGTTCTCCTGTGATCGAAAAACCTTGACATCTTAGAGTAACATTTGCTACATGTACTAATAGGCACATGTAGCAAATATGATATTGGGAGGTGGCATCATGCAGGTCCTGGCTATTTGGGGATTTTTCATTGGCCTTGTCGTCGGGACGCTCATGGTGGACATCCTGCGGTACATGAATAAACCGCATGCGTTGTCCTTGCGCGAGGCCGCCGTCTGGACGGGTACCTGGGTCGGCCTGGCCGCGATGTTCGGCGGGGCGGTCTTCGCCATGGAAGGAACGACCAAGGGGCTGGAGTTTATCACCGGCTATATCGTCGAGTGGTCCTTGAGCGTCGACAACCTCTTCGTGTTCCTGATGATTTTCCAGTACTTCGCCG
>Ga0209536_100005174_pt1 | contig 20383 bp, 13 predicted proteins | sample DeeMarSeWOR28_12_FD_187461 | JGI IMG/M metagenome (GOLD analysis project Ga0209536, IMG submission 187461) | Marine sediment microbial communities from White Oak River estuary, North Carolina - WOR-2-8_12 (SPAdes) (version 2) | ecosystem: Environmental > Aquatic > Marine > Intertidal zone >...
GGCCGCGACATCGCGGCCGCCTGCGGCCAGTTGCGGCTGGAGCGGGAGCTCAGCGGGCGGGCGGACTGAGCAGATCCCGCCAGTCGCCGCCGAGAATGACGGTCGCATCCAGATAGAGCTCGCCGTCCAGCCGCTCCACGACGCCGATCCCGCCCAGGGCGGCCGACACCGCTCCGGCCGCTCCCGGGCGTCCGGATCGGTCCAGGACGTGACTGGTGGCGTAGTCGAAGCGATCGGCGTTGCCGTACGTCTTCACGTCGAACCCGGCCGCACGCAGCGCCTCGGTGACCTGCGCCGCCGCGCCGGCGTCGCCCGCGCCGTTCAGCACTTCGACCCGCACCCGCCTCCGCTGTTCGTCGTACGTGATGTCGGCGGACGCCCGGGGCTCCACGGCCGGCCGGGGCGTCTCGGTGGCCGGAGGGCCACCCTCGATGAGGAACGAAGCGGCGAGCGCCCCGAAGACCAGGACAATTCCTGCCGCGAGCCCGAATCCCGCTCGGCCGGTCACTGGGCCGTCACCCGGTTCCAGAAACGGATCGAATCCAGCCGCAGAGGAATCTCCCGGCTCATGAGCTTCGCGACTCGCTCGCGCATCACCGCGATCAGGACCTCCCGCCGCTCGGCCGGGAGCCGCGCCCGCAGTTCGGCCCGCTCGGCCGCGAGGAAACTGCGTCCCGGCTCCAGGTAGTCGGCCAGGTAGAGAAACTCTCCCAGGGCGCCGAACTCCGGGTGGCCGGTAGAGTGACAGGCGACGGCGAGCAGCAATTCCTCATCCCGCACGCCATCCTCCCGCAGCCGCTCGGCGCAGGCGGGACCATGCAGCAGTGTGTCCGCCCAGCCGGGTCCCACGAGGGACCGCAGCTCGCCGGTCGGAGCGTCCTTCAGGGCATCGTGCAGATGACCGGCGGCCTTCCAGCGGACTCGCTCGCCTTCATCCAGGCCGAGGTCTGATGCCCATTCCCCCATCAGCTGCGCCACCCTCGCGGCATGGGCCCGGCGGTCCGGTCGGCACGCCGTCCAGTCGGGCAGTGCTCCGCTGCGTCCCGCGGCCTCGACGAGTGGGTGCATTTCATGCGGCACGATCCTGACTTTCCCTTCGATTCGGCGGATGACCGGTGTTCGCACGTTGTTCTCCACGACGATCGGCCAGAATATAGTCCAGGGGCGGCGCGGCGAAACTCGGCGAGTCGAGCGGCGCGCACTGCGAGGACCGGGGATACGGGAACGAGATGGCGATTCGATACGATGCCCTTGTCACGCGCACGCTGGCCGCGGAGCTGAACCTGCTCCTGGGCCAGCGGACGGTCGAGGAACTGCACTTCGATCCGGCCCGGCGGCTCGTGCGGCTGGTGTGCGACGGGGACGACGAATTCGTGTGGCTGCTGCACCCGTCCGCCGGCCACCTGCTGCGGTCCCGCTCCCGCCTGTCGATCGGCCGACGGCGGAACCGGGGAAGAGGACTGCTTCCGTCGGCCGGCAGGGTCACGGCCGTCCGTGCGCACCCCGACGAGCGAAGGCTCACGTTCGAGATGGAACCGCTGTCGATGGTAGTCGAACTGCACACCAACCAGTGGAACGCGCTTCTGCTGGAGGAAGGGACCATCCGGGCGGCTCTCTGGGCACGGCACGCCGGTGGTCGGGCTCTGTTCGTGAACGCGCCCTACGTGGACCCGGGCGGGAACCGCCGGTGGTGCGCGGAGCCCCCGTCCAGGGCCGAGTGGACCGACTGGTGGCAGCAGACCCCGGACGTCGACCGGTTCACCCGTCTCGTCCGTGACGTGGCGTGGACCAGCCGGCTCAACGCCGGCTTCCTGTTCGCCGGGGGTCCGGACCCGGCGGTCGTCCACACGCGGCTCGTCGGGATCCACCCGGGAGCCGGCGAAGAGCCCGATGGCGCTCGTCCGTCGGCCTGGCTGCTTCGGCGCGGCTCGGAATTGCAGCCCTACCCGCATTCACTGGGTGAACCCGAGGCCCGTCAGCTCGCCACGCTGCTCGAAGCGATGGAGGAGTCCGCCGCCGATGCGGGCATAGCCGCTCCGGGAGCGGAGGACCTCGATGGCCCGGTCACGGCTGGCGCGTTCGGCGATGACCGGCGCGGTCGCGCCCGGGACGACGAGATCGAATCGCTGCAGTCGGCCCTTCGGAACCGGGTGGCCCGGGTGCGAAAGCGCGTGGCCGCCCTGGAGCGGCAGCTGTCGGACGGGCGGCCGTCCGGCGAGCTGCGTGAGGCGGGACAGCTGCTGCTGGCCCACAAGTCGGCGATCGCGAGGGGCGCCCGCCGTGTCGATCTTCCGGGTTTCGACGGAGCCGAGCGCTCGATTGAGCTGGACCCGTCCCTGGACGTGGTGGCCAACGCGGAACGCTGCTTCCAGCAGGCCCGGCGGCGGGAGCGGGCCGAACGGGAAGTTCCCGGCCGCCTGGACAGGTCCCGCGGCCGAGTGCAGGTCCTGGAGGAAGCTTTGCGTCGGCTGGCGACGGAGGGGCCCACGGAGGAACTGTGGGGACTGGCCGGCGGACGGGAGGCGGCGGGGCTGTCCGCGAACCGTGCCGAGGATCGGGCCGTCAGCCTTCCCTATCGTCGTCTGCTGTCGCGCGGAGGGCACGAGATTCGTGTGGGACGCTCGGCGCGGGGAAACGATGACCTCACCTTCAGACACTCCTCCCCCGACGACATCTGGCTGCACGCGCGCCAGGCGCCGGGCGCACATGTGATCCTGCGCTGGGGCCGGAAGGAGCAGAATCCGCCCGAGGCGGAGCTGAGGGACGCCGCCCTCGCGGCGGCCGAGTACAGCGATGCCCGCTCCAGCGGGATGGTTCCCGTCGACTGGACCCGCCGCAAATATGTGAGGAAACCCCGCAAGTCGCCTCCCGGCGCGGTGATCCCGGACCGGGTCCAGACGATCTTCGTGGAGCCCGATCCGGGCCGTGTACGGGAGATGAAAGAGGCGGGCCCGGACGCTCCGTGAACGCCGGGCCCGTGTCGAAGGCGTGGCCGGGGTGCTCTACTCCGCGGCCGACGGCGGCTGCTTGCGGGGCATCATCGCGTCCCGGTTCGCCAGCTGCCAGACCGTCGCCGCGACGACCACGGCCGCCTGACGAAGGTCGTCCAGCATCAGCCGCTCATATGTGTCGGCTGCCGTGTGATGAGTCCGCGTGCCGTACTCGATCGGGTCCTGGATGAAGTTGAATCCCGGGATCCCGACCGCATCGAAGGCGAGGTGGTCGGTTCCACCCGTATCGCCGTGCTTGACGGCGACCACCCCGAGGTCGCGGAACGGCCAGAGAATCTGCTCGAAGATCGGGATCGCCTGCTCGTTGGACTGGCTCCAGATCCCACGGATCTTCCCCGTGCCGTTATCCACGTTGAGGTAGGCAGAGATCCTGGGGTGCAGATCCTGGTGGGCTTCCACCCAGCCCCGTGACCCGAGCAGGCCCTGCTCCTCGCCACTCCACAGCCCGATCCGGATCGTGCGCCTGGGAGTCTCGTCCAGCGAGGCGAGGATCCGCATGGCCTCCATCATCACCAGCGACCCCGCCGCGTTGTCCGTGCCTCCGGTCCCGTAGTGCCAGGAGTCGAGGTGCCCGCCGATCATCACATACTCATTCGCGAGGTCGCCACCGGGAAGGTCGGCGAGGGTGTTGTAGCCCTGCAGATCCTCGTCGAAAAACTCGTTCTGGACGTCGATCTCCAGTTGCACCGGCGTACCGCCCGACACCAGCCGGTGGATCTGTGCGTAATGCTCCTGCGATACGACCAGGGTCGGGCCCGGAATCGGGTTCGCTGCGTCCCGGCCGGCCATGTCACCGCCGCCCCGCACCAGCTGGTAGGGCCGCGACGACGGCAGAAGTCTGACCGCCACGCCCGCCTCTTCCAGCAGCCGGGACACCTGTCGCATCTGCTCCCGGCGGGCCCGCCATTCCGCCATGCGCTTCTGGCGCTCCTCGGGCGTCATCTGCGGGCGTTCCGGTTCCTCCTCCGGCGCCCCCAGCAGGTCCTCCAGCGGGGTGCGGAGCGGATCCGGCTCAAAGTCGGGGCCCGTGACCGACGGCTCGGCCGCGAGGACGATCGCGCCCTTCAGTTCGGCCTTCGCCTCTGAAATTCGCGACAGGAGTTCCTCGGGATCTGCTCCGGACATCACGACGGCCGGGCCCCGGACCGTGCCTGGAGTGCTTCCGGTCCACGCCATCGCTCGCGCGTTCAGCGGCTGCGGATAGGGGGCTACCATGCGTCCGGAATAGGAGACTTCCCGCCAGCCGCGACCGAATTCGCCCCACGGCTCCACGTTGACGTTCGACAGCCCCCACTCGCGAAGCATCGATGCGGTCCACTCGCTGGCCGCACGCATCCCGGGCGAGCCTGTAAGACGAGGACCGATGACGTCCGTCAGGTGATGGGCCAGGTCCTGCATATGGGAGTTCTCCAGCCCCTCGGCCCGGATCCGGGCGACGTCGTCCAGGTCGACGACTTCGCCCACCGTCTGCGCCGCCGCGCCGCTCGCCGACAGGGCGACCAGCGAACCTGCGATCAGGATCCGTTTGCTCAGCGGGAATCTCATGTCTGCCTGCCTCCGTCGGTAAGATCCATATGCCCGCGCAGGCCGGGCGCGGACGGTCCGATCAGCGCACCAGGATCAGTCGTCCTGTGCGACGCTGGCCTTCGAGCGTCACCACGTACATGTACACGCCCGCCGCCGCCGGCCGGCCCCCTTCCAGCCTTCCGTCCCAGACGAGCGAGGGCACCCCGCCACCCGAGACTTCGCTGCGCTGCCGGTACAGTCTGCGACCCGCGATATCGAACACCTCGAGCGTGAGAGACGCTGAGCGTCCCTCGACGCCGGCCGGCAGCCGGACCGGAAACCGCATGGTCCCTTCTCCGACCTTCAGAGGGTTGGGATACGGGGGATCGACTTCGAAACGCTCCCCGCCGCCGTCGGGTGGCTCGATCGGCACGGCCCGCAATTCGGCGAGCCGCGTCGCCGCCGCCGCTTCGTCGTTCGCGGCAAGTAGCCAGAACCGCACCGGGACCTCGCCATCCGGGGGAATCGTCAGGGGCTCCGTTGCGAGCAGTGCCGCACGGTCGGTAGCCGTCGCCGCACCCGGGAGGCCTGCGGTCGAGCCGCCCTGCATCAGCAGCAGCTTGGTCTCGTCCGAGAACTCATTCCACAGAATTCCGCTGTCCTCCGCGTAGAAACCGCCCGCCGATGGGACGCCGAGCGGCACGTCGGCGCGGGCCACCGCTTCGCCCTCGCCGGCGAGAATGGCGAGCGGCCCGCCACCTCCGCGGGACTCCGCCACGAGAGCCTGCAGGCCCGTGGACCAGCGGATGCTCTCACCGCCGTTCAGATCCCAGTCCGCGAACAGAGCCGGAAACGCCCCGCTGATGGTCGATCCCGAGCGATTCGCGATCCACGCAGTCACGGACAGCGCGGCGACTCCGCCGCTCTCGGTGGCTTCCAGATCGGACCGGACTTCCAGCTGCAGCGGCACGAGCGCCGCGAAATCGTCGTATCGCACTTCCGCAGACGAGGCCTCGACCGAGGTCAGCGTCCGCTGGGGGGCCCAGTCGGTGTCGATCGCGGGAGGGCGGTCCTTCTGGTCCGAACGGGACAGGGTCGTCACGTAGAAGCCGTCCGAAACCCGCCCGGCGGCGGCGATCCCCAGGCCGGCCGCCGGCAGCAGCTCGGTCCCGCCCCACTCGAACCCCGGCAGCGCCGCTACGCGACCGAACCGTCCGAAGTCGTTGGCGCCGGCCCGAAGGCCGCCGGCCTCGAGCACGAAGCCGCCGAACACGTTGGGTGGCGCGAACAGTAGCAGGCGGCTGATCACCGGGATCCGATCCGCGGAGAGAACCGTGACTCGTGCGGAAGCCCCGCCGGAGAGGGCCGCGGATGGCAGGTCCACGGTCAGCGAGGCACCGGCGGGGATCGCGGGCAGGCTTCCCTCCGCGGCAGGAGTTCCGGCTGCGGTGCCGGATTGCCGTCCATCCACGGGAGCCACGCGGATTCTCCCTCCGGGCCAGGCGTCGGCGCCCCGGTTGCGGATCTGAACGGAGATTCCCCCGTCGGGCGCCAACGCGCCATCCAGCTGCAGCAGCGGACCGGCGAACCGGGCCCCGAACCGTGACAGGGCGGCCGGCACGTCCAGCAGTCCGTGGCCCGTATCGTTGTCCGGACCGATCGCCCCGAGGTCCGTGGCGGTGTCCATCAGTGCCCGCTTCAGGGTGAACGGGGCCTCGGAGGGCCGAAGCTGGCGCAGCAGGGCGATGGTGCCCGATGCCTGTGCCACCGCGAAGGAGGTGCCCTGCACCGCGAATCCCGTCAGGCGCGCACTGCTCGCGCCGCCTGCTCTGATCTCGGGAACCGTGCCGGGCGCCGTGATCTCCGGTTTGATCCCGCCGCCGCAGGGTGACGGTCCGCGGCCGCTGTAGTCCGCCGCCGCGACATCCGGGGCGACGCCGGATGTCGCGCCCACTGCGAAGCTGCGCAGCCCGGGATCGTCGCGGGCGGACGGTGGAGCGACCGAGCCCGGGGTCGGCCCGCTGTTCCCCGTCGCGAACAGAACGGCGATACCGGCGGCCTCGACGGCATCCACCGCATCGTAGATCACGTCTTCGCACGCATCGATCTCGCCGGTCTGTGGAGCGATCCCCCAGCTGTTGTTGATCACGTCCGGAGCGTCGTCCGTGCCCGGGTTTCCGTCCGGATCCAGCGCCCATTGGAACGCCTGGAGCAGCACGGATCTCCGGGTGTACACGCCCCCCGCCAGCGCGTCGAAGACGCGGGCCGCGATCCACTCCGCGCCGGGCGCCGGCCCGGAGACCACGTCCGTTCCGCTGGCCGCCACGACGAAGCTCCCGTCCCCCAGGAACAACGTGTCCCCTGCGGCGAGCGCACCCACGGCCGCAACCGCTACCTGGGTACCATGCCCGTTCAGGTCCTGCGGCGCCGAAGCGCCCCGGAACGGGTCGAACCAGGCCGCGCGGGCGTCCGTCCGCCGGCCCCGCCAGCGGGAAGACAGCATCGCATTCGCCCCGTCCACTCCGGAGTCGAAGATCGCGACCGTGGAGCCCACGCCGGTGGCTCCGCCATCCCACACGGCGTCGGCGCCGATCGTGCGCATCGCCTGCGAGGTCCAGGCCGGCACCGAGAACACGGACGCCTCGGGCGGGAGCACCACGGGAAGCGGCCCGTCCGGCCAGATCTTCTCGATCCCGGGCGCGGCGGCGAGCCTGAGAATGCCATCCGGCGTCGCCTCGGCCGCCACGGCAGGGACGATCCACAGTCGATCCCGTACTTCCACGTCCCGATCTCCGACGACGACGAGAGCCGACAGTGCCGTCAGCGCGGACTCCGAGCGCTCCCGCAGCAGCGGCACCGCGTCCTCGAAGCGCAGCACCTCAGGCAGTGGCGTCTCGGCCGAGAACTGCACGAGGATGGGAAACCGCTCGTCCGCTCCGGCATCGGTCAGCGTCGCTGCCAGGGAGGGCGACAGCCGTGCGGCCAGGGCCGGCGGGATCGGCTCCCGCTCCTGTCCGCGCAGATCGCCTGTCGTGATCAGCGCTGCGAGTCCCAGTCCTGCCAGCGTGCGCAGCGCCCCGCCCGCCGACCCGGGAATGTGAAATGGGTTCATAGAGCAGGAACTTCGCCCGCCCGTTCGCGCGGAGCAACGCGTGCTTGCATTTCGGTTCCTGTTCGGGTAGCTTGCTTTCGGTATCCGTTCGGTAGACTCCGATCCTCCGTTCATGGGGAATGTCGATGGCGCTGACGCGGCGGCAGAAAGAGATCCTGGACTTCATCGAGAGCTTTCTCGATGCCCACGGGTTTTCGCCCAGCTTCGAGGAGATCGCGGAGTTCTTCCAGTACCGATCCTTGGCCACGGTGCACGAACACCTCTCCAATCTCGAGGCCAAGGGCTACATCAGGAAGAACTACAACGAGAGCCGTTCCATCGAGCTGACGCGCACCGAGCTCCGGCTCGCCGCGATCGACCTGCCACTGCTCGGGACCGTCGCCGCCGGAGAACCGATCGAGGCGATCGAGCAGCAGGAGCAGATCGCGGTTCCGGAGGACATGGTCTCGGGCTCGGCCGGACAGCATTACGTCCTGCGCGTCCGCGGCGACTCGATGATCGACGAGCAGATCCGGGATGGTGACTACGTGATCGTCCAGTCGCGCGAGACGGCCAACAATGGCGACATGGTGATCGCGCTGGTGGACGAAGACGCGGCCACCGTGAAGAAGTTCTACCGGGAATCGGGAGGCCGGGTGCGGCTGCAGCCGGCCAACCCGACCCTCAAGCCGCTGATTCTCAGTGCCTCCCGCGTACGGGTGCAGGGAATCGTGGTGGGCGTCATACGGAAATACTGAACGTTCGGCCCGGTCGACCGGACGTTCCGCCGGATGCGGGCGCCTCGAGGTCTCCACCTTCCTGCCTACCCCACAGGAGCCTCGAGGCGTCGGCGTTCACAGTCTCGCGTTGACTTCCCCCCGGCCATCCCTAGCTTGCCCGGCGTGAACGAGGCAGAAGGCCGGACCCACCGCATCCGATGTACCGTGGCCTACGACGGCTCCGGTTTCGCGGGCTCGCAGTACCAGCCCGACCGGCCCACCGTTCAGGGAGAGATCGAGGCCGTCCTGTCACGCCTGTTCGACACTCCCACCCGAATCGCGGCCTCGGGCCGCACGGACGCGGGCGTGCACGCCACGGCGCAGGAAATCGGGTTCGAGGCACCGGTCCACTGGAGTGCCGGGCAAATTCTCTCCGCGATGAACGCCCTGCTGATCGACTCCATCCGCGTTTCCTCCGCGCGACTCGCGGCCGGGGACTTCCACCCGCGATTCTCGGCGACCGGCAGGCGATACGAGTACTTCGTCGGGGATCGGAGCGAGGCCCTCTCTCCGTTGCGCAGCGGCAGGATCTGGCAGCTGGGCCAGCCCCTGGCGATCGACGCACTGCGACGCGCCGCCCTGCCGCTCACCGGCTACGGCGACTTCACCGGCCTGTCACGGGCCGGGCAGCCGGAGCGCGGCACCCATTGCACGATCGAGCGATCGACCTGGCTGCGGACTGCGGCCGGCGACCTCCGGCTGGAGATCGTCGCGGATCGTTTTCTTCACCACATGGTACGCTACCTCGTCACCGTGCTGGTCGAGATCGCAGCCGGGGTGAGGGCGGAAGATGAGCTTCGGGCTCTTCTGCACGGCCGGGGCGTGGCCGCGCCGCCGAAGCCGGCGCCCGCCGCGGGTCTCTACCTCACGGGCGTTCGATATTCCGACGGCTGGAATCGTCGGTCCGGCGTGCCCGGGCTGTGGCCGATTCCGAGGTGATGGAATCGGAACGAACGACGAGCCGACTGAACCGACAGGAGCGATTGGGCCCTTGCGAGTGAGAATTCCGCTTCTTCCGCTGCTCGTGCTGGCGGCACTACCCGTCGGTCTGCTCCTCGGGGTCCGGTTGCTGAGGAGTGCGGACGAGGCGGTCGGCGCCGAGTCCGTGGCCGCGGTCGCGTGGCGGCCCGGATCTCCGCAGGAAGCCATCCCGTCCGGCCCTCGCTACACCCCCGTGGTGGCTGCGGCAGCCCGTCTGGCCCCTTCGGTAGTCAGCATCACGGTCCTGTCCACGCGCACGGTGTCCCGCCGCAACATGTTCGAGCAGTTCTTCGGCATGGTCCCGCGTCAGCTGGAGAGAACCGTCCAGGGAATCGGCTCCGGATTCGCGATCGATGCGGACGGGACGATTCTCACCAACGATCACGTGGTCAGCGGGGCGGACTCGCTGGTGGTCACCGACGTGAACGGAAACCTGTATCGGGCCGAAGTAGTGGGCAGCGATCCGATCACGGACATCGCGGTGCTGAAGGTGGAGGCCGGGAGGATTCCACCTGCTCCGATCGGAACCTCGTCCGACCTGATGGTGGGAGAGCCGGCCATCGCGCTGGGCAATCCGTTCGGATTCGTGCTCGCCAATGCGGAAGCGACGGTCACCGCGGGTGTCGTCTCCGGGGTCGGACGCGACATTCTGGATTCCCGGGAGGGTAAGCTGAGCGCCGACATGATCCAGACGGACGCGGCGATCAACCCCGGCAACTCGGGTGGCCCGCTCGTGAACGCCGAGGGAAGAGTGATCGGCGTGAACTCGGCGATTCTATCCCAGTCCGGCGGCTCTGAGGGGATCGGCTTCGCCATCCCGATCGACAGGGCACGGCGGATCGCGGAGGAACTGCTTCGGTACGGTCGGATCCGGAGGCCCTGGGTCGGCGTCGAGCCGCGCACCGTCGAGTCCGCGACGACTCGCTTTTCGCTTACCGAGGTGCGGCGGGTGGCCCCGGGCTCCCCCGCGGACGGCGCCGGATTGAAGGTCGGGGACCTGCTGCTGGCGGTGAACGGCCGACCGATCACCTCGCCGCTCGACTGGGACGTCGGGCTGCTGGACGCCGGCGTCGGTTCGGTGGTGGACGTCAGATACCGGCGCGGCGAGCGCACCCTCGAAGCTCGTCTGAACGTGGAGGAGCTCCCCAGCGAGCAGGCCGAGAGGCTGGAGGTCGTGCGCGGGCTGGAACTGATCACCGTGACTCCCCAGATCGCCGTGGAACGTCGCCTGGAAGTCGACGGCGGCGCGCTGATCTCACGGCTGTCCGGCCCGGCCAGCCGCGTGACCGGGCTGCGGGAGGGTGATGTGATCGTCGGAATCAACCGCCAGCCCGTGGCTTCGGTGGAGGACGCGCAGACCCTCTTCCGTGCCCTTGCCGGCGGCAGTAGGATCTTCGTCACGTATTACCGCGACGGACGGTATTACAACAGCTGGCCATTCGACATCGGCTGAAGCGTGACTGCCCAACAGACCCGATATCCGCATCCGCTCATCGACCGTTATGCGTCGGCGGAGATGAGCGATGTCTTCTCTCCGCTCCGGCAGGCGCTGACCTGGCGTGACCTGTGGATCGCCCTGGCCGAGATCGAGCGGGAGCTGGGCGTGGACGTTCCCGAGTCGGCGATCGAAGAGCTGCGAGCCGGACGTGACTCGGTGGACCTGGCGCGCATCGCCGAGATCGAGGCGGAACTCAGGCATGACGTCATGGCGCACGTTCACCAGTACGGAGAGGTCGCGCCGGGCGCTCGCCCGTTCATTCACCTCGGGGCGACCAGCGCGTTCGTGGCCGACAACGCGGGCCTGGTCCAGTTGCGCGACGCCCTGGCGCTCACGTCCGACCGCCTGCTCGCGGCGATCTCGGCCCTCTCGGAGTTCGCCGGCCGCTGGGCGCATCTCCCGACGCTCGGCTACACCCACTGGCAGCCGGCGCAGCCGGTGACGGTCGGCAAGCGCGCCACCCTGTGGTTGCAGGACCTTGTGGCCGATCTGGAGCAGATCCGGCTCCTGCAGGTGGAAATGCGTTTCCGCGGAGCGCGCGGCACGACGGGCACCGAGGCCACCTTTCTCGAGTTGTTCGAGGGGGATGGAGACAAGGTGGACGAGCTCAACCGGCGTCTCTCCGAGCGCTTCGGATTCACCGGGACGTGGGACGTCGTCGGCCAGACCTATCCGAGGAAGTTCGATCACCGGGTGCTCTCGGTGCTCGCCGGGATCGGGGCGAGCGTGGCGCGGTTCGCCCAGGACGTGCGCCTTCTGCAGAGCTTCGGTGAAATCGAGGAGCCTTTCGGACGAAGCCAGATCGGTTCCTCGGCGATGCCCTACAAGCGGAACCCGATGCGTTGCGAGCGTGCAGGGGCGCTGGCCCGTCATCTCTGCATCCTGGAGCTCGACGCGGCCTGGACCGCCTCCGTCCAGGGATTCGAGCGGACCCTGGACGATTCCGCCAACCGTCGAATCGCGATCCCGGAGGCGTTCCTGTGCGCCGACGCGATCCTGCAGATCGTGGCGAACGTGAGCTCGGGACTCGTGGTCCACGAGGCGGTGATTCGTGCCCGGCTGGACCGCTCCCTGCCCTTCCTGGTGACCGAACAGGTGCTGATCGCCGGCGTTCGGAAGGGTGGCGACCGGCAGGAACTGCACGAGCGGGTGCGTGTGCACGCGATGGCCGCGCGTGAGAGGCTCGACACGGGTTCCGAGGACAACGACTTCTTCCGGCGCGTGGCCGGTGATCTCTCCTTCGGCCTCTCCATGGAAGAACTGACCGGTCTGTCCCGGCCCGAGGACCTGGTGGGACGCTGCCCGGTCCAGGTAGAGCGGTTTCTACGCGAACGCGTCGCTCCCCTGCTCGAAGGCTATTCGGGCTCGGAAGCGCCTGAACTGCGGGTCTGAAACCCGGAGGATGCTCAGATCATGACTGCCAGTCAGAATTCCGACCTTCCCTTTCCGCTTCTCCGGCGGGGCAAGGTCCGTGAGATGTACGATCTCGGAGATGCGCTTCTCATGGTCGCCAGTGACCGGATCAGCGCGTTCGACGTGGTCCTTCCGCAGCCGATCCCCGACAAGGGAGCGGTGCTCACTCAGATCTCGCGATTCTGGTTCGACAAGTCGGGCCACATCGTCCGCAATCACTGCATCTCGGCGGACCCGGACGAGATCGTGAAGCTGCGCCCGGAGCTGGCGGCGACGCGTCCGTTGTGGGCCGGCCGTGGCATGCTGGTGGAAAAGGCCAAGACCTTTCCGGTGGAATGCGTGGTCCGCGGCTACATCACGGGATCGGCGTGGAAGGAATACAGCCGGGAGGGAACGCTGGCCGGCGAGCCGCTGCCCGAGGGACTTATCGAAGCGCAGGAACTGGAGCCGCCGATCTTCTCGCCGGCCACCAAGGCGGAGACCGGTCACGACGAGAACATCACGTTCGATCAGATGAAGGGAGTCCTCGGCACGAAGGTCGCCGAGTACCTGCGCGACACCAGCCTCGACCTGTACGGTTTCGCCCGCGACTACGCACGGGAGCGCGGTATCATCATCGCGGACACCAAGTTCGAGTTCGGCACCTCCGGTACCGGCGAGGTCCTGCTGATCGACGAGGCGCTGACCCCCGATTCCTCACGGTTCTGGCCAGCCGACCAGTACCAGGCAGGAGCGACGCCCCCTTCGCTCGACAAGCAGCCCGTCCGCGACTACCTGCAGGAGCTGGTCAACGAGGGCAGGTGGGACAAGAGCCCGCCCGGCCCGGATCTGCCGGATGAAATCGTCGAGTCGACATCCGCCAGGTATCGGGAAGCGTATCGCCGGCTGACGGGCGAAGAGCTCCCGGATTTCAAATGACGCGGATCAGCCTCCCGCAGCACCTGGACGACGACAAGCCTCGCGACGAATGCGGGATCTTCGCGGTCAGCGGCTCGCGGGCGGCGGCGGAGCTCACGTTCCTCGGACTCTACGCGCTGCAGCACCGCGGACAGGAGTCGGCGGGAATCGTGGCGATCGACGACGAAGGCGTGGCCCACAGCCACAAGGGCATGGGCCAGGTCAATGAAGCGTTCGACGATGCGACCATGCGTCGGCTGCCCGGCACCGTGGCGATCGGGCACGTGCGCTACTCCACGCAGGGAAGTTCGTCTCTGCGCAACGCACAGCCGGTGCTGGTGAACTACCGGCACGGACCGATGGCACTCGCTCACAACGGAACGCTCACCAACGCGAACGAGATCGGCGAGCGGCTGTCGGATGAGGGAGCGATCTTCCAGACGGATAGCGACTCGGAGGTCGTGATCCACCTGATCGCGAGATCCCGGCGGGAGTCGCCGGACCAGCAGGTGGACGATGCGCTCTCCCAGCTCGTCGGCGCCTTCTCGCTGGTGCTCTGCGTCGGGCGCACGATCTACGTGGCTCGCGACCCGAGGGGCTTCCGGCCGCTGGTGATCGGGCGGCTGGGCGACGCAGCGATCGTCGCCTCCGAGACCTGCGCCCTGGACATCATCGGCGCAGAGTACGAGCGCGACGTCGGGCCGGGCGAAGTTCTGCGGATCGATGACGGAGTGGTGACGAACCTCAGGCCGCTCGAACCGGCGACGCCCTCGCCCTGCCTGTTCGAGCTCGTGTACTTCGCGCGTCCGGACTCCCGCATCTGGGGCTGCAGCGTGGACCGCGCCCGCCGGGCCTTCGGACGGCAGCTGGCGCTGGAGCACCCGGTCGACGCGGACTGCGTGTTCTCGGTCCCGGACTCGTCGAACTCGGCCGCCCTCGGCTACGCGGAGGCCTCGGGCCTGCCGTTCGAGCTTGCCCTGATCCGCAACCACTACGTCGGGCGGACGTTCATCCACCCCACGCAGACGGGGCGGGACTTCAGGGTCAGAGTCAAATACAACCCGGTCGCCGAGCTGATCGACGGCAAGCGGGTGATCGTGGTGGACGATTCCCTGGTCCGCGGGACCACGAGCCGCGGCCTGGTCGCCCTGCTGCGAGAGTCGGGCGCGAAGGAGATACACTTCCGGGTCGCCTCGCCTCCGATCATCTCGCCCTGCTACTACGGCATCGACATGCCTACGAAGCAGGAGCTGATCGGAGCCAACAACACGGTCGAAGAGATCGGCCGCCACCTCGGCGTGGAGTCCCTCGGCTATCTGTCCCTTGCAGGCATGCACTCTGCGGTAGAGGACTTCGGCCCGTTCTGTGACGCGTGCTGGACCGGCAATTACCCGGCACCACTCGTTGACTTCGAGCACGGGTTCGTTTCGACGGCGGGCTGAGGCCGAATTCACCCGCCGGGCGCCCCGTGTGAACAGGAGACCCCCCATGCAGTACGTCTACTTCTTCGGACGCGGACGCGCGGACGGCAGTCGTGAAATGAAGGAACTGCTCGGCGGAAAGGGGGCGAACCTCGCCGAGATGACCAATCTCGGCGTTCCGGTTCCGCCGGGATTCACCCTCACCACGGAAGCCTGCCGACATCACCTGATCAGCGACGAGCTCCCCGACGGCACTGCGGACGAGGTGGCGGACGCGCTGGCCCGGCTGGAGAAGGCCACCGGAAAGGAATTCGGTGGCTCCTCCGATCCGCTGCTCGTGTCCGTACGCTCCGGTGCGTCCATATCGATGCCGGGGATGATGGACACGATCCTCAATCTCGGGCTCAATGATCGGAGCGTCGAAGGTCTCGCCCGGGCTTCGGGTGACGAACGATTCGCCTGGGACAGCTATCGGCGGTTCCTCCAGATGTACGGCGACGTGGTCCTCGGGGTGGACCACCACAAGTTCGAGAGTATCCTGACGGAAGTCCGCGAGTCGGCCGGAGCCGCTACGGATGACGCCATTCCGGCCGATAAGCTCAAGGAGCTGGTCGGACGCTACAAGGAGCTGATTGCCGGGGCGTCGTCGGAACCGTTTCCGGAGACCGCCGAGGATCAGCTGTGGGGCGCCATCGGAGCCGTGTTCCGAAGCTGGCGGAACGACCGTGCCGTCGCCTACCGCAAGACGTACGGAATTCCGCACGACCTGGGCACGGCCGTCAACGTCCAGACGATGGTGTACGGAAACCGGGGACCTGGCAGTGGCACGGGCGTGGCGTTCACGCGCAACGCCGCCACGGGCGAGAGAAAGCTGTTCGGCGAGTTCCTGATCAACGCCCAGGGAGAGGACGTGGTCGCCGGCATCCGGGACCCCCTGTCGATCGAGGAAATGGCGCATCACCTGCCTGAAGCTTTCGAACAGCTGATCGAGACCGCGAACCGGCTGGAGGCCCATTACCGTGAGATGCAGGACCTCGAGTTCACGGTGGAAGATGGCGAACTGTTCCTGCTTCAGACCCGCACCGGAAAGCGCACGGCACGCGCGGCCGTCCGGATCGCCGTGGAGATGGCGGAAGAAGGCTTGATCACGCGGGAGGAAGCCGTCCGCAGGGTCGAGCCCGAACGCCTGGAGCAGGTGTTGCACCCGATGGTCGACCCGGACGCCGACTACACTCCCCTGGCCGTCGGCAACCCGGCTTCCCCGGGCGCGGCATCGGGCGTAGTCGTGTTCACGGCACGCGAGGCGGTGGAGCGGGCCGAGCAGGGTGACAGCGTGGTGCTCGTGCGCAACGAGACTTCACCGGACGACTTCGCCGGCATGGTGGCGGCGGTGGCCATCGTAACCGCGCGGGGTGGAAGGTCGAGTCACGCCGCGGTCGTGGCGAGAGGGATGGGAAAGTGCTGCGTCGTGGGCACCAAGGTCCTCGACATCGATGAGGAACGGCGCGAAATCCGCGCCAACGGCCGGTCCGTCGCGGGCGGCGACTGGATCACGGTGGACGGCGCGTCCGGAGAGATCATTCCGGGCAGGATCCCCACGGTGAAGCCGGAGCCGGGCGAGCACTTCGGACGCCTGATGGAGTGGGCGGATGAGCTCCGCAGGCTCAGGATCCGCACCAATGCCGACAACCCGGAGGACGCCGCTTCCGCCCGTGGATTCGGCGCGGAGGGAATCGGTCTGTGCCGGACGGAGCACATGTTCTTCGGCGAAGAGCGCGTGGATGCCGTTCGCGAGATGATCCTGTCCGGCGACGCCGAGGGACGCGGACGCGCTCTGGAGAAGCTGCTGCCGATGCAGCGGGCGGACTTCGAAGGGATCTTCCGCGCCATGGACGGGCTGCCGGTCACGATCAGACTGCTGGATCCGCCACTGCACGAGTTCCTCCCCTCGGAGCCGGAAGAGGTCGAACGACTGGCCGAGTCGCTCGGTCGATCGGTCGAGGAGATCGAGACTGCGGTGGAGCGCCTCACCGAGGCGAATCCGATGCTCGGCCACCGGGGCTGCCGGCTCGGTTTCTCGCACCCGGAGATCACCAGCATGCAGGCCCGTGCGATCTTCGAGGCGGCGCTGAATGCGAAGGCGGCGGGCGTCGATGTCCGGCCGGAGGTGATGGTGCCGCTGGTCGGGCACGTCGAAGAACTCCGACACCAGCGCACCCTGATCGACAGGGCGGCGCGTGAGGTGTTCACCGAACGGAACGATCGGGTGGACTATCTGGTCGGAACGATGATCGAACTTCCCCGCGCCTGCCTGACCTCTGGTGCGATCGCGACGGCTGCAGAGTTCTTCTCCTTCGGCACCAACGATCTGACCCAGACCACTCTGGGGCTCTCCCGGGACGATGCCGGGTCGTTCCTGCCTCTCTACGTCGAGTCCGGCGTCTACGCGAAGGACCCCTTCCAATCCCTCGACACGGTTGGGGTCGGACGGCTGATGCGTGCCTCCGTCAAGGAAGGCCGGGACGAACGCCCGGATCTGAAAGTGGGAATCTGCGGTGAGCACGGAGGCGACCCGGACTCGATCCGGTTCTGCCACGGACTCGGGATGGACTACGTTTCCTGCTCGCCGTTCCGGATTCCCGTCGCCCGGCTGGCGGCTGCGCACGCGGCTCTCGAGGAGGCGGCGGCCGGCTGACTCGCGGAGCGGGCGTCACCGGGCTTTCCTTCTGCGCAGACGGGGGCCGAAATCGGCCCCCGTCTGCTCTCCTGCTCCCCTCACTCCCTGCGGTGGAATTCAGCCGACGGCCACTCCCTCGCCCGCCAGAGTGCGCTCGGCCAGGTCAACCCACTCCCGGTTGCCCATGTACAGCGGCGTACGCTGGTGAAGCGACTCGGGCTCGATGGACAGGATGTCACGGGATCCGTCGCTCGCCCGCCCGCCCGCCTGCTCACACAGCAAGGCCAGCGGGGCCGCCTCGTACAGCAGTCGGAGCTTTCCATTGGCGTTCCTGTTGTCGGCCGGATACATGAAGAAGCCGCCGTACAACAGGGTCCTGTGGAAGTCCGCCACCAGCGAGCCGACGTAGCGGAGCGAGAAGCCGCCGCCGCCGTTCCCGCCGGTGCCCCGGAACCACTCCACCAGCTGCTGCTGCTGTGAGGACCAGTTCGAGAAGTTGCCGCCGTTGACGCTGTAGATCCGCTTCCCCGGCTCCGGAATCCTGATCTCGCGATGCGACAGCAGGAACTCGCCGATCGACGGATCGAGGGTGAATCCGTGCACGCCGCTGCCCGTCGTATACACCAGTACGGTCGAGGAACCGTACATCACGTAACCGGCGGCAACCTGCTTGTGGCCGGCCTGCAGACAGTCGTCGAGGGTTCCGTCCCGGCCCTCCGTGCACCGTTTGTGGAGCGAGAAGATCGTTCCGATCGAGATATTGGCGTCGATGTTCGAGCTGCCGTCCAGCGGGTCGAACAGCAGGACGTAGTCCCCCGTGGGAAACTGCTCCGGGATCTGGATGAGTCCCTCTTCCTCCTCGGAAGCCATCACGCAGAGGTTGCCGCCGTGGTCCATCGCATTGAACACGACCTCGTGGGCGTATTCGTCCAGCTTCTGGACCTCTTCGCCGTGCACGTTCCCCTTCCCCGTCTTTCCGAGAATGTCCACGAGGCCCGCCTTGCTCACCTCGCGGTGGATAAGCTTCGCGGCCTGGGTGAGATCGTAAAGGATGTTGGTCAGCGCACCGGTCGCTCCGGGGTGCCTGCGCTCCTGCTCGAGAATGAAACGTCCGAGCGTAACGACGTATCGATCCATTACAGCCTCCGGTTCACCCAGAACTGGACGGGCGGGAGCTCCCCTCCGGATCCGGCAGCCACGCCGTGTCCGGCGCCTCTCGCTTACTCTCGGGAAGACGATCGGTCCCGTCAATACGGGTCAATCTTCGTGCCGTGAAACCGGATTCGCGGCGGGGGAGCCGATCCACGCGGATTCACCGGCGATCCGCCAGCTTCCGTCACTCCGGTACTCGATGCACAGCGTGCCGCTGCGGTCCGTGCGCCACACCAGAGGAACCCGCGCCTGCTCGATTCTCCGGAGTACGTCGGGGTGCGGATGACCGAACCGGTTTCCCGGACCGGCCGAGATCACCGCCACTCGCGGTCGGACGGCCGCGATCCATTCTCCGGCCGTAGACGTGCGGCTGCCGTGGTGTCCGATCTTCAGCAGGTCCGCGCGCAGAGAGTCCGCGGGCCAAGCTGCGAGTACGCGACGCTCCTGTTCGACGGTCGCATCGCCGGAATTCAGGTACCGAAAGCCGTCGGCCGCGACCCTGAACACCAGGCTTGTCTCGTTGGCTGACGGCCCGATTCCGTGGGGATTCTCCCGATCCACCGGGTCAGGTCCGAGGACCAGAATCTCGGCCTCATCCACGCGGATTCTGACGCCCGCCCGGGCTCGCAGCCAGGCGACACCCGTCGCCTCGGCGACCTCCAGCAGACGCACGTAGGCGCCCCGCGGCAGCGGATCCCCGGTATCGAGCACCGCGCCGACGGGCAGCTCGGCCAACAGTCCTTCCAGACCCCCGATGTGATCGAGATCGGGGTGCGACACCGTGACCAGCGCGACGCTCCGGGCACCCCGGCGTCGGAGCGCCGCACGGATCTCCTCGCGGCCCGGACCCGGGCTGGTGGCCGGACCGCCGTCGAACACGATCCAGTGCCCGCCGCGGGTACGCAGGATCGCCGCGTCACCCTGCCCGACCGAGAGCGAGCAGAGCAGTCCGTGGGCCGACGACGATCGAATCCGGGTGACGGGCTGTACCTGGATCAGAAAGACGGCGATCGCGCACGGCAGAACCGCGCGCGCGGCACTCGCACCCCTCGCCATCCAGGCCAGCGCCGCGAAGCCGATGCCCCAGGCGAGCCAGACGTCAGCGGCGGGCGGCGAGACATCGTAGTGGGAACCCGCTCGGCTGCCGAACCATTCGGCCAGTGCCTGGAGAGATTGAAGCAGCATGGCGGCGGCCGCGGCGAACGAGCTTCCGATCGGATCCGGCAGCAGGGCCCCGACCAGGCTCCAGATCGACAGGGCCACGACCGGTGTTCCGACGAAGCTCGAGAAGATCGAGACCGGTGCGACCCTGCCGAAGTGCCAGGCAGCGACCGGCGCCGTAGCGAGGAACGCGCCGCCGCCCGCCGCAACGGCCACCACGAAGCCACGAAGCGCCTTCGCGCAGGCCGCGGGGATCCCCGTTCCACGGGTCGCGCGGTGGACGAGCCACTCGCGACACGCGCTCAAGCCGAGCGAGACGCCGGCGAAACCGGCGAATGACAGCTGAAATCCGGGCGATGCCAGCGAGACGGGATCTCGAATCAGAAACAGGAGTGCCACGACACCGAGCAGGTCGGCCCCTCGAACGGGCACTCCCCGGGCACGGGCGATCGCCCAGCCCAGGAACAACAGCGAGGACCGCAGTGCGGGAATCGGGGCACCGATCACCGCCACGTACGCGGCCACGACCGCGGCGGCGAGCGGATATCGACCGCGCCCGGCACCCAGTGGGGTCAGCAGAGCCAGGACCAGGCCCGCAATGATCCCGACATGCAGCCCCGAGATCGCGAGCAGATGAGCGAGGCCCGCATCGACGAACCGTCGCCGGAGCTCCGGGGACAGCTCGTCCCTCTCGGCCAGCAGCAGCGCTCGAGCGGTCGGATCCACGTCGTCGGGAAGGCGGCCACGCAATCTTGCCGCGATGGCACCGCGTATTCGCTGACGGACCAACCCGGAC
>Ga0209536_100005176_pt1 | contig 20383 bp, 16 predicted proteins | sample DeeMarSeWOR28_12_FD_187461 | JGI IMG/M metagenome (GOLD analysis project Ga0209536, IMG submission 187461) | Marine sediment microbial communities from White Oak River estuary, North Carolina - WOR-2-8_12 (SPAdes) (version 2) | ecosystem: Environmental > Aquatic > Marine > Intertidal zone >...
CCGACCCTTACGCAGTCGCCGCCTTCCTGGGCTACCTGGCGGTTATAGTGGGAATCGGGTTGTACGCTCGGAAGTTCTCGTCCGCTGGCGTGAGCGAGTTTTTCGTAGGTGGCCGGCAGATGAACCGTTTTGTCGTAGCCCTGTCGGCCGTTGTGTCGGGTCGGAGTGCCTGGCTGCTGCTTGGCGTAACCGGCATGGCATACAAAATGGGTGCCTCAGCCGTCTGGGCCGTAGTTGGATATATCATTTCAGAGATGCTGCTGTTCCTTTTTTATGCCCCCCGTTTGCGCCGTTTTGCGGGAGAATATGATATCATTACCATTCCGGATTTTTTTGCTCTTCGCTTTGAAGACAGGAATGGCCGGTTACGTATTGCGATTGCCCTGATTATCTGGATATTTATGATCAGCTATGTATCAGCGCAATTTGTTGGCGGTGGGAAGGCATTTACGGCAAGTTTTCAGCTAAACCAGACTACCGGCATTTTACTTACAGCCGGAATTGTTCTGTTTTACACCATGTTCGGCGGCTTTCTCGCGGTAAGTCTTACCGACTTCTTCCAGGCCATTTTCATGATCATCGCGCTGGTTCTGCTGCCGGTAATAGCCGTTGCAGACAGAGGCGGTCTGAGCATTGTTCTGAACCAACTTAAGATCATTGACGTGAAGCTAATTGATCCGTTCGGCTTGTCTGCCGGTATGGCCATTGGCTTTCTGGGCATTGGTCTGGGCTCTCCGGGTAATCCGCACATCATCGCCCGGTACATGTCCATAAAGGATCCGGATCAGTTGCGGATAGCAGCCGTTATCGGAACTATCTGGAATGTTGTCATGGCGTGGGGTGCCTTATTTATCGGTCTGGCCGGAAGGGTTTATTTTCCGGAAATCGGGCTTTTATCCGGTAACGACACTGAAAATCTATATCCCGCACTTGCCATGCAACATTTACACCCCATCCTTTTTGGGATGGTCATCGCCTCTGTTTTTGCGGCAATTATGTCCACGGCAGATTCACAACTCCTGGTTGCGGCCTCAAGTCTGATCCGCGATCTGTACCAAAAGGTGTGGCGGCGTGATATTGAGGTTCCTGAGGAAAGGCTGGTGCGCTACAGCCGCCTGGCGGTTTTTTTGCTGGTTCTGGTGGCGTTAGTGATGGGGTTTTTGATGGAGGATATTATTTTCTGGTTGGTTCTTTTTGCATGGGCCGGGCTTGGTGCGGCCCTCGGCCCGACTTCCATTCTCGCACTTTACTGGAAAGGAACCAGCCGTGCCGGCATTTTTTCGGGTCTGGTCACCGGCACACTTGTAACAATCATCTGGTACTTTACCAGTGTTTTGAAAGCAACAATATATGAACTTGTGCCGGCCTTCCTGTTGTCATTTTTGGTGACCGTTCTGGTCAGCAGATTTACAAAAAAGCCGGATCAGACAGACAGGATGTTCCGTGTTATGAAAAATTCAGGAGATCTCGTAAACACACAGAAAAACACATAAAATAGGTAAAACAAATATTTGGGCCGCGATCTGACTGCCTGATCGTGAATTCTGAAATTCCGTGATTTTGCATGGTAATTATTTAGGTCGGATTGGGGCAAAAAAAAAGAGATGACCGGGTCATCTCTTTTATCTGAGTGGGGATTCTATATCAAATATTAATCGATTATAGACTTTGTGATAAGAATTACCGCCGGCTTTACGCGAACTGAGAATATTTCAACCATACGTTTGAATACATCAACGAAATCGGCGATAAACATGTAGGCAAAAGGAACCACATATGCCAGGATCACCAACGCTATCAATGTCTCTTTCATCTCTTTTACCTCCTTCAACTTTGAGTTATACTACGCAAAACGCGTTCCATTTGTTTCATATTTTTTTGTCTGCCGAAAATAAATTTAAATGTGTATATTTGAGTATTAATCATTACATAAAGGAAATATCAAATGGGTAGTGTCAAAGACCTGAAAATAATTGAACAACCGACCCTGAACCAACCTGGAATCGGTCAATTTTATTTTTCGGATCGTTATTCCGTATTTGATTGGGGTGAAATGCCTGATCATATCGAAGCGAAAGGAAAAGCACTTTGTACGATGGGTGCCTATTTTTTTGAAAAACTTGAAGAGATGGAGATCAAAACCCATTATCAGGGGCTGGTTGAAGACGGAATAGTAAAAAGATTGGATGCTCTGAACGGGCCGGCTGATACCATGCAGGTCTCGCTGGTCAATGTACTCAGGCCCGAAGAGAACGGTGATCTGTATGATTATAGTATATTTCACACACCCCATAAAAATATCCTTATTCCCCTGGAAGTTATCTACCGCAACAGTCTTCCGGAAGGATCCAGTGTTTTCAGGCGCCTGACCAAAGGAACGCTCAGTCTGGAGGCGATCGGCCTGAGTCAGATGCCGGAACCAAATCAAATTCTGGATAATCCGATTCTGGATGTTTCGACAAAACTTGAGATTACCGACCGCTACCTTTCATGGGATGAAGCACAGACTATTGCCGGGTTATCTGATACCGAACTAAAAAAGCTTAAAGATACGACAAACTTGATCAATGACCTGATCACCCGGCACGTCAGCGAGGCCGGTATGGTGAATGAGGACGGAAAAGTGGAATATGGATTTGACATCAACCGTGAGGTCATGCTGGTCGATATTCTGGGTACACCTGATGAATGCCGCTTCACATATGCAGATATCCCCGTCAGCAAAGAAGTGGCCCGGAAATATTACAGGAATACCGAGTGGTATATGAGCGTCGAGCGTGCCAAGGAGGAGGATCGTGCCAACTGGAAAAAACTGGTGAGGACACTCCCGCCCAGATTACCCGACAGGTTAAACACATTGATTGCGCAATTATACCAGGGTGTCTGCAATGCGATAACACAGCGGGAATGGTTTCAGGTGCCGCCATTGAGAAACGTCCTGCAGGAGATCAAGGAACAAATCATCACCTGATTTTGTTAAAACAGGAAAAAAAGAGAAACAGTATCCAAGTAACAGCGTTTTGTCTTGATTGCTTTGTTACTCTGTCGTTTCGCATTCATAAAATAACAACTATATACAGAATAATCATATGCAAAAGCGAACCGTTACCGTACCGAATATCAGCTGCGGGCACTGTGTCCATACCATAGAATCTGAACTGCGTGAACTTTCCGGAATCCTGTTGGTGAAAGCAGATCAGCAGACAAAGGCGGTTGAGATTGAATGGGACAGCCGGGTGTCATGGGAAGAGATCAGAGATCTGCTTCATGAAATAAACTACCCCCCTGAAGATTGAACCTTTATGGCCGAATTTGAATTGCACATACCGGTGCAGGGGATGACCTGTGCCAATTGTGCACTTACCATCGAACGTGTCCTGACTAAAAAAACACCGGGCGTGTTACAGGCAGAGGTGAATTTTGCCTCTGAGAAGGCGCACGTACGTTACGATACTGATCAAACCGATGTCGGACAAATTGTCGATCAAATCGGTAAGGCTGGTTATGGTGTTTTTACGGAAACAGTCGAATTTCCCGTTACCGGCATGACCTGTGCCAGTTGTGCTCTGGCTATCGAGCGAACCCTTAACAGAAAGGTCCCCGGCGTCATCAATGCAACCGTCAATTTTGGAACCGAAAAGGTATGCATCGAATATTTGCCGGGTATTCTGACCAAAGCTGATCTGATCGCTGCAATCGAAAAGACCGGTTATGGCGTAGCCGATCTCGTTACAGGTAATTCTGACGGAGAGCCTGATTATCGTCAAAGGGAGATCCGGAACCAAACACACAAACTGATAATTGGTATCATCTTTGCCCTGCCCCTTTTTTTATTCAGCATGGCACGCGATTTTCAGCTGACCGGTGCCTGGGCCTATGAAATCTGGTCAATCTGGCTGATGTTTCTGCTTGCTTCGCCTGTACAGATCTATGTCGGTGCAGATTTTTTCACCGGTGGCTATAAAGCCCTGCGAAACGGGACCGCCAATATGGACGTTCTCGTCGCACTGGGATCCGGTGTGGCCTTCACTTTTAGTGTCCTGGTCATGGCCTTTATCACAAGCGGTGTAAACACGCTTGGTCATCATGTATACTTTGAAACGGCGGCCGTGATCATAACTTTGATCAAGTTGGGCAAAGTGCTTGAAGCCCGTGCAAAGGGCAAGGCTGGAAATGCTGTCAAGAAACTGATCGGTCTGCAACCGAAAACCGCAACGCTGGTTACTTCAGAAGGATCAAGAGACATACCGGTTCAGTCCGTGCGGATCGGGAACATTTTGATGGTTCGGCCCGGTGAAAAAATTCCGGTGGATGGAGAAATTACTGAAGGATATTCCACAGTAGATGAGAGCATGCTGACCGGCGAGAGTATCCCGGTGGATAAAAAGCAAAATGATCCCGTATTCGGCGGTACCATGAACGGCCGCGGGTTACTGCATATCAGGGCACAAAAAATCGGCAAGGACACCATCCTATCCCAGATCATTCAACAGGTGGAACAGACGCAGGGCAGTAAGGCCCCGATACAGCGACTGGCCGATATGGTTGCCGGATATTTTGTTCCGGCGGTAATCCTTACGGCCATCATCGTGTTTGCCCTCTGGGCTTTTCTGATCGGTGATCCGACCGAAGCTTTTATGCGGCTGATTGCCGTACTGGTTATTGCCTGCCCGTGTGCTCTGGGATTGGCTACTCCTACTGCGATCATGGTAGGATCGGGTGTTGGGGCAGAACACGGTATTCTGTTCAGGAACAGCACAGCCCTTGAACGGGCCGGTCAGATCAGATCCATCGTTCTGGATAAAACCGGTACCATCACACAGGGGATACCGAAAGTGGCTGATATTATTCCCTTGAATGGTTCCAGCGGGGAGATCGATCAGATTCTGGAACTGGCGGCGTCTGCCGAGCAGGGTTCAGAGCATCCCATTGCACGGGCCATCGTTAAATACGCCCGGGACAGGAATCTGAAATTAATAAAACCAACGGAATTTCAGGCGCATTCGGGTATGGGTATTACCGCAAAAGTCCGGGGGGAAAATCTGATCATCGGCAAACCTGCATTTATTTCTGAAATCAAAACGGATCTGAGCAGCTTTAGCGATACGATTGACAAACTGGAAGCACAGGGTAATACCGTTGTGGTGGTTGTTGCCGACAACCGGATTCGTGCCTTTATCGCAGTTGCGGACGCCCTCAAACCGGAAGCAGGTTCCGTTGTCAGCCAGATGAAACAATCAGGCCTGATGGTCTATATGATCACCGGTGATAATTTGCGGGTAGCCCGTGCAGTGGCCGCAAAAATAGCCATTGATCATGTTTTTGCTGATGTTTTGCCGGGTGACAAAGCCCGCCGTATCGCCGAACTGCAGAACAAAATGCAACAAAAAGTAGCTATGGTCGGAGATGGCATAAACGACGCCCCTGCACTGGCACAGGCGGATGTCGGGATCGCGCTCAGCAGCGGTACTGATATTGCCATGGAAACAGCAGACATAACCCTCGTTCGCTCCCATCTTGAAGGGATCTTACAAACTTTACGTCTTAGCAAAGCTACACTGAGGTTGATCCGGCAAAATTTATTCTGGGCTTTTATCTATAACATTCTGCTGATACCGGTTGCCGCCGGCATACTTTACCCCGTTGAATCTGTACCGGAATTCCTGCGAAGTCTTCATCCGGTAATGGCGGCACTCGCGATGGCATTCAGCAGTGTATCTGTCGTAACCAACAGCCTGCGGCTGAAATGGGTCCGACTCGATTGAAAGCGGCAGGTAAAAGGTGAAAGGTAAAAGGAAATACCGAAATGTTTAATGATTAGCCAGCTTAAATATCGTCAGTATTTGATTGCGACGGTTTTCAAGTTCGCGGTTGTACTCTGCATTTTGAGATAAATCGGGTTTTAAACGCCAGGAATCGGATTCCTGCTCCAGCGCATTCAGTAATTCCCAGCGATGATTGAAAGTTTTTGATTTGTGTTTTCTGAGCGCTTCAAGCTGCTCGGTACTGAGCATATCCGAATGGATCCTTGTATTCAATAAGTCAGCATCGATAAGGAATTTTTCAATTCTGGCCAGATTTGCTACCCTCTCTATCTGTTCACCATTCAGCGACGTGCGCCTTTCAATCTCGTCCTTAAAACGCGTTATATTATAAAAGGATCTGTCCTCCAATTCTTCCAGACCCGGATCATAACAGTTAACCTGCCGGCTATAGGATATAAAATTTTCATCGATCATATATATCATTTTCTTGCTCACCTGCTGATTAAAAACATTCTGCAGGAAGAAAAGTGAGAAAAAGGTAATGATGCAGGCAATTATCGGGGTTGTGACCCAACCGGAAGCGATCTGGCCAAAAACCCTGAACTTTATGGCACGCGCACCTTTCATCAGTCCGATCCCTATAACACCGCCGATGATCGCCTGTGAACTGGAAACCGGTACCAGGGGAAATGCCGGCAACCCATGTGATAGCAACCATTGTTCGAGCTCTTTCGAGGCAAATACGAACAGAACGATAGCCTGGGCAAGAACAACGATCAGCGCGGCATCCGGCGACAGTTTTAATAAGCTGCCGCCTACCGTCTCCATAACTTTACGCGAATAAGTATAAACACCAATAGCGATCGCCACACCGCCGATAAAAAAGAGCTGCTCAACCCCCGATAAAGTTACCAGACCAAAGAGATCAAATTCCGTGAAAGGTGTGACCGGGACAAAAACACCCATGACATTGGCAATATTATTGGCCCCCAGACTGTAGGAGCCGAATGCCCCGGCAAGGATCAACCCGATCCGCAGAAAACGATCGACGCTCAACAGGTGGATCTTTATACGTCTGATGGTTATGCGATAAAAGCTGTAAAGCGCCATCGCCACTATAGCGGCCAGTAAAGGGCTTGCGATCCAGGTCAGGACAATTTTTTTGAGCGATCCCCAGTCCGTGGGGGAGCCTGTGTAAAGATTCCACCCAATGATCGCTCCGACAATGGCCTGGGAAGTTGAGACCGGGATCCCCAGGCGGGTCATCCAGAAAACCGTAACAGCTGCTGCCATAGCCACCATAAATGCCCCCGCCAGTGCATTCACAGAGCCCAGTACACCCAGCGTTTCCGAAGTACCTGCACCACTGACAACGGCACCTATGATCACAAAAAATCCGCAGATCAGCGCAGCGGTTTTAAAACGCAGCATCCGTGTCGCTACGGCAGAACCAAATACATTGGCGGCATCATTAGCGCCCAGTGACCAGCCCAGAAAAATTCCGCTTGATAGAAAGATCAACAGCATAATCGATTATCAGATTGTTCTTTTTATGGTGTAGATGGATAGCCGGTCACTGACATCTTCTGCACGATCAGATACATTTTGAATATGCAGGGCAAAATATCGCAGATGAAATTTGTGTGCCAGTTCAATATCCATTTTAAAGGCTTCCCGTTTCAGATTATCCCCGATACGGTCCGCTTCCTTTTCATAAAACATCACCTTGTGCAGATGATTTTTTACCGCACTGACCTCCTTAAAAAAGGCCCGGATCGCATAAATCAGCACATCTACGGCCGACACTGACATGGCCGTCAATTCCTTGTAATAACTGGTCAGATCATCCGGTATATCCGGAACCTCCACATCAAACTGAAACAGCGTCTCCTTCATGGTATCCATGACCTCATCTGTGCTTTCCAGAATGCCCAGAACATCTCCCCGATGTTCGGGAATCAGCGTATGCGTATATAGTTGGTTTTCGATCGTCCGTCTCAGATCATCGGCCTTACTTTCCAGTTTTGCAATCATTTCAATACGCTGTTTGAAGTTTTTCTGGTCGCCATTGAGATAATCATCGACACCATGTCTAAATACCAGGGCCCCTTCCCCTACAGCATCAAGGAACTCATCGATCTGCGACTCAAGTTGTTTGGTGGTCTTAAAAAGAATTGCCATCTTATATATTCCCCTCTCACATTTACCATTCTTTGTAAGGATGACCAATAAGATTCGCGTTATAAAAACGTGGATCACCGGTAACTTCCTCACCGATCCAATCCGGTAACGGCACTTCAGCCGAGACCTCCCCAAGTTCAATTTCCGCGATGATCAAACCCTGATTGTCGCCATGGAACTCATCGATCTCCCAGACCCGGCCCTCATAATCAATTATATATCGGGTTTTTTCAATCACGGGCTGTCGGCATAAATGATCCAGCAGGTAAGCCGCATCTTCACCCGGTATAGTATACTCGAATTCCGGCCGTGATAATCCTTCAGGCATACCTTTGATCGTGATCAGACCACGTTCGTTTTCCAGACGCACGCGGACGGTACGGTTTTTATCCGTACTCAGATATCCCTGTCGGATCGTTTTGCGCCTGCCGATCCGGGGCCAGTTTTTTTTTACCAAAAATTTGCGTTCAATCTCTAATTGCATCTATTTTGTCTTGGGCACTTTAATTATCGTATATTGCAGACCACAGAGGAACAGAAAAATCACGGAAAGTGTGAAGACGACAGCCTTCAGGGCACTGTGATATAATCCTGCTCCCAATCTCTGATTCCTTTTCTCCTCTGCGGTGATTAATTTTCAGCTGACGGTTCTTCGGAATAAAAATATAGGGGAAATGCATTTTAAACATTACCCCATTTCGATTATTTTTTAAATAATATAAGATAAATATAGATAATCCTGAGAAAAAGCAATAGTAAAATCTATCAAAGGGAGTGTATTTTATGGCTGAGACAAAACCGCAGAACAATGAAATGTATTATCCTCCAAAATCACTACTAAAAAAAGCGAATGTGAAGGAGTATGATGAGCTTTACCGCTATTCCGTTGAAAACCGGGAGGCATTTTGGTCGGACCAGGCAAAAGCCCTCAGCTGGTTCAGAAAATGGGATAAAGTGCTGGAGGCTGAGAATGCCCCTTTCTACAAATGGTTTGTCGGTGGAAAACTGAACATTGTGCACAATGCCATTGACCGTCATCTGAAAACATGGCGGCGTAATAAACTGGCCGTTATCTGGGAAGGCGAACCCGGTGACTTCCGCACCTATTCTTATCATGCGCTTAATCGGGAAGTAGCAAAATTTGCAAATGTCCTGAAAAGTATGGGTGTCAAAAAAGGTGATATAGTAACAATTTATATGCCCCAGATACCTGAACTTCCGATAGCAATGCTGGCGTGCGCCAAGATCGGAGCAGCCCATAGTGTTGTATACGGAGGTTTCAGCGTCGAGGCGCTTGCCGAACGTATCGAGGATGCTGAAAGCCGTGTACTCGTAACCGCAGATGGTGGTTATCGCCGGGGAACGGTGACCGATCTCAAAGGTATCGCAAACGAAGCGATGAAACGTTCTCCGACCATTGAGGTGTGCATCACGGTTAAACGTACCAACCATGAAGTATATATGGAGAATGATCGTGATTTCTGGTATCACGATCTGATGTCCATGCCGGTCGCCAATCCGGTTTGTGATACGGAGAAGACCGATGCTGAAGATATGTTGTTTATTCTGTATACTTCCGGAACTACCGGCCGTCCCAAAGGACTGGTCCATACCCACGGTGGCTATGCCGTTTACACTTCTGCTACGCATCGCATGGTTTTTGATATCAAAGAAGAGGATCGGTGGTGGTGCGCCGCTGATCCGGGATGGATCACCGGACATAGCTATATCGTCTACGGGCCACTGATCAACGGCAGTACAATTATGATGTATGAAGGTGCACCCAATCACCCTTATCCAAATCGCTGGTGGCAGATCATCGAAAAATACGGTGTCAATATACTTTATACCTCTCCAACCGCCATCAGAGGTTTAATGCGGTTTGGTGAGGCCTGGCCGAACCGGCATGATCTCAGCTCACTGAGACTTCTCGGATCGGTCGGGGAACCGATCAACCCTGAAGCCTGGAAATGGTATCACCGGGTGATCGGAAAGGAAAAATGTCCCATCATGGATACCTGGTGGCAGACTGAAACAGGGGGATTCATGATCACTCCATTGCCGATCACTCCGCTCAAACCCGGATCTGCCACTAAACCATTCTTTGGTATCGAGGTTGCGATCGTTGATGATAATGGAAAAGATGTCAAAGCGGGTGAGGAAGGAAAACTGGTCCTCAAATCCCCCTGGCCGGGTATGGCCCGCACGATTCACCGTGATCCGGATAGATTCCGGGAAATATACTGGAAAGAATTTGAAAAACAGGGATGGTATAAAGCCGGTGATTCGGCACGGGTTGACAAGGACGGCTATTACTGGATTATCGGACGGATCGATGATGTGATCAAAGTCAGTGGCTACCGCCTTGGAACGGCAGAGATAGAAAGTGCCCTGGTCAGTCATCATGACGTGTCCGAAGCCGCCGCCATTGCCCTGCCTCATGAATTGAAGGGAAACGCTATTCATACTTTCGTAATTCTGCGTGCAGGGGTTGATGGCTCAAAAGAGCTCGAGGCCGAACTGAAGGAGCACGTCAGCAAAGAAATGGGACCGATCGCAAAACCGGAGACCGTCCATTTTGTGGAAGGTCTACCCAAGACCCGCAGTGGAAAAATCATGCGCCGCGTGCTTAAGGCAAGGGCGCTCGGCCAGGACGAAGGTGATCTCACTACACTGGAGGAATAATTCAGTTACCCATGCGCATATTACGTGAAGATTCGATTGGATTGGTGATCGATATCCAGGAAAGGCTTTTTCCACATATCGATCAGAACGAAATGCTGGAAAGAAACACAGCGATCTTAATTCAGGGACTAAAGCAGCTGGGTATCCCGATGATAATCACCGAGCAGTATTCCAAGGGCCTGGGACCAACCATCGAGACACTCAGACCGTTGCTGTCCGATACACATCCCATTGAGAAAATGTCGTTCAGCTGTTGTGGTGTGGGGGATGTTATATCAGAACTCAAAAGGGCAGGACGCAGGCAGGTGATCATTCTTGGAATAGAAACCCATGTCTGTGTTCTCCAGACCACTCTGGATCTGCTCGAACTCGGTTACCAACCGGTTGTAATTGAAGATTGTGTCTCCTCACGGAAACCAGGAGATAAAAAAACCGCTCTTCAACGCATGGTGCAATCGGGAGCGATCATCTCATCCTGTGAATCCGTATTATTTGAATTGTGCCGGACGGCAGGTACCGTGGAATTCAAAACCATTTCAAAACTCGTAAAATAAAAAAGGGCAGATCTTCCGGTCTGCCCTTTTTGTCAAACATTGGCCTGATTATTTTACTTTTACTTCGATCTGTTTGGGTTTCGCTGATTCCGCTTTCGGTAATTCGATCTGCAGGATCCCGTTCCGGAAACCGGCTTCAATTTTTCCGGCATCAACATCAGAATGGATACGGAAGGTACGTTCGAATTTTCCGTACCGCCTTTCATTCAAATGATAGTTGACATTTTCCGTGTTACGCGAATCTTTCTTTTCACCGGATATATTTAAAACACCATCCTGATAAGAAATCCGGAGATCATCCTTACTCATTCCGGGAAGTTCCATATTTAAGACATAACCGTCTTCGCGCTCCTCAATGTCAACATAGGGGTGAAGCCCTTCATTAAAATAGCCGCGCGTATTTAACAGTTCATTGAACAGATTCTCATTCCAATTGTAAAGTACACGGTTTGGATTCCATTTTACCAGTGTCATGATTGTTACCTCCATTATTTGTTTTGTTTGTTTGTCATTTTCTTCTTTTTATTACAAGTACCATGCCAAAATATTCATTTCTTATATTATATTGTTTTTATTATAGTTATATGGCTTTACCCCTTTTTATAGTATCCTGCCGTTTTGTCAGTACTTGATGTCATTTTGTCATATTTTATACATTATCTGGCAAGATTTCCCGTTGTGACTGAATTTTTGTCATTGATTCTATTCTCTAGATACGATAAACTTAAGCGCATGCAACCGTTGACTTTTCCGCAAATATTCAGATTCTGGATCCCGCTCGCTGCCACGTGGCTGATGATGTCCATTGAGGGTCCCTTCCTGGCAGCGATCATTGCCCGTCTGGCCGATCCCAAATTCAACCTTGCCGCCTATGGTGTCGCCTTTTCCTTTGCCCTGATTATTGAAGCCCCTATCATCATGATCATGAGTGCCTCAACCGCACTGGTGGAGAACAGGTACTCGTTCGTTAAACTGCGTAATTATACGTATTGGCTGAATGGCGGCATCACATTGATCATGCTGGTTTTTCTGGTGCCGGACATCTTTTACTTCTTTACCGGCGACCTCATCGGTCTGCCTGAGAATGTCGGTAAACTAACATTCTATGCAACAGCTATACTGATTCCATGGCCGGGCGCCATCGGGTACCGGAGATTTTATCAGGGAATACTTATCCGCAATAATCTGACCAGGCGGGTTGCCTATGGAACGATCATCAGGCTTGTAACGATGGCCGGAACTGCATTGGGATTATATCTGTATGGAAATATACCCGGAGTTGCCGTCGGTGCCGCAGCACTTTCCGCCGGGGTAGTCAGTGAGGCAGTGGCCAGCAGATTCATGAGCTGGCGCATTGTAAAGGAACTGAAGAAAATAGAGGCTGGTCAGCAGGATATAAGTTACCTGACCATTACCAGGTTTTACTACCCGCTGGCTCTGACGTCGATATTGGCCCTGGGGGTTCATCCTCTGGTAACCTTTTTTGTCGGCCAGAGCCGATTCGCGATCGAATCTCTGGCTGTGCTTCCGGTGATCAACTCACTGGTGTTTATTTTTCGCAGCCTTGGTCTTTCCTATCAGGAAGCCGCGATCTCCCTGATCGGCAAGGACTGGCGGGAATACGAGATTGTCCGGAATTTCGCCTATACACTGGCCGCAGTAGTCATTATTAGTCTTGGTATTATTGCCTTCACGCCGCTTGCGGAATTCTGGTTTTTCGATATTTCCGGTCTTACCGCAGAACTGGCTGATTTCTCGAGGATTCCCCTGATGATCATGGTCATCATGCCGGGTCTCTCCGTGATTCTCTCATTCCAAAGGGCTATTCTGGTAAACGCGCGAAAAACCGGCCCGATCACCTGGTCCACAGCCCTGGAAGTATGCGGGATTATTATTGTATTGATATTGGCAGTGGGATATCTGGATCTCACTGGTGCGGTATCTGCGACCCTGGCCATCGTGATCGGCCGGCTGTGGGCAAACGCATACCTCATCAGGCCGTGTGTACGGGCAGTAGGCAAAAGGCCGAAGGCAGAAAGCGGTAGGCAGTAGGCAGGAAGCAGTGAGCAGTAAGTGGTAGGCAATAGGTAGTAGGTAGTAGGGAATATTTCATCAGACGAACACTACAATCAAGCATGAAAACAAGTAAATCATAGACTTATATATTTCTTTATACCTTTGTACCGGTGTACTTCTCTCATCGAAGTAAAACGAGCTTGCGTGTACGGATTTCATTTCCCGCCTGCAACCTGTACAGATATACCCCGCTGGCATAAGCCCCCGCATCCCAGCTGATCACATGCCGTCCGGCATTCCTCTCACCGGCAAAAATAGTGGCCACTTCCTGCCCCAGTAGTGAATATACTTTCAGCTCCACATACTCTGTTTGCGGTAGCGTAAAAGCAATACTCGTTAGCGGATTAAAGGGATTGGGATAGTTCTGCCCGAGCATAAAATCAAGCGGGTTTATTGGTTTCTCCTCAATACCGAGGGGCAGGATGTTTTCCCATTTTATCGCCGCTGAATCAATGTGCGTCCGCAGTTCTTCCAGATCATCCCCTGCAGCCATCACAAAGGTAATCGTCTCCGAGCCACTGGCCGGGAGATCAAAAGGTCCGGCCGATATGACAAAGGAAATATCGGCAGGTCCGGCAGTTGTTACTGCAGTGCCGCCGCTGATCGATTGCCATTTTTCCTGATCCGTGAATCCATCGTAAAGGCCCCATTCCGGACCGTCAGAATGTGATTCATCATTATAAATAGCGCGGTATGAGACCCCCCCGGATGTCAATACCGATACCCCCGCATAGATATCCGGTCCAGATCCCGTATCATAAACATACCCCATTCTGCGACCCGCATCCCACGCCGCAATGTTCGTGTCGTAACTGGTCCCATCCATGTCCCAATCGAAGAACAGACCAAAGTGAAAATTATTGAGTGCTTCATCTCCCAGGTTGTAGATCGTATATTTCAGGAGGATAAAATCATCGTAAACCGCATCCGTCCAGGCAAAGGATTCCTGTTTTATTTTGATATTCATAGGATTATCAGACCGCGTATCCTCAAAATAACTGCCGGTTTCCTGATCGGAAAAGGAACCCGGTGTATCGATGCGGATATCGCCGTCAGCTGATATTGAAAAATCCTGATCGGAATCGGCAGATAATCCCCTTGCAGCATTTGATATCCGGTCCGCAGATGTTCCGGCAATGACTGCACCTTCAAACAACACATTGGGACCATATTTGTAATGGAATCCCAACCCCTCACTGACATCATTGAACGACGGGAAACCAATCCGGCCGACATTTGTCACCGTCGTCTGGATCTGATTGATCTCCGTATTTGCATAGGTGGGCATGACGACAAGATTGAAATAATCACGATCCTGATAATTTCCGGCATTTATCTCGACAGCAAATAACACCCGGTGGCCGCTGGGCGTGCCGGCCGAAACGGTAAATTCCAGAAAAGAAGGGATGGAGAGCTTTTCCATCGTATTTATCTGCGGTATCTGAACCTGAGAGGAAGTGATCGACACAAATTCATCCGGTGAGGTCAGGGTCAGTGTGACATTACTGACTGATTCCAGATAATTAATCACATCAAGATAAACCCGCACGGTTTCACCGCGTTCGATAATGTTATCATTATCGGTATCTTCGTAATTCACATCCGCCAGCCTGATAGACGGGGATGTCTCGGTAACAGCCCTGAAGGCATTGATACGACCATAACCCAGCAAACCCGCATACCCTGGATTTAAAGCATCAATATTATCAGAAGTGACCCTTACCTGCTCCGCCGCCTGGATCCCTGTGAATTCAGGATACTTCGTCTTTACCAGTCCGACCACACCGGCTGCGATCGGGCACGCCATGGAGGTCCCGGAAGCATATCCATAATTTCCCAGATTGAAAGTACTAAGAATACTCTGTCCAGGAGCAGTAAGATCGATGCGCGTGCCATAATTGGAAAAAGAGGCCCTTTGATCGGCATTATTTGTCGCTCCGACAGACAGTACCTGCCTGTAGGATGCCGGATAAAAAGGCAGATCACTATTGCTGTTTCCCGCAGCTGCAACCACCACCGCACCGAGTGCCGAGACCTGGTCGATCACTTCCTGTTCAAAGCGGGAAGCACCACCGCCACGCCCCCAGCTGCAGCTGATCACACCGGCACCGTTTTCCGCAGCATATAAAATGCCTTCATAGCCATACCGGATACTATTGTCATTATTCGGATCCCCTGCATTCACCGGCAAAAGTGTCGCATTCCAGGAGGTTCCGGCAACGCCAATACTATTATCGCTCTGGGCACTGATCAACCCGCCTGTATGGGTACCATGATTGGCATTTAAAACCGTAGTGGGCAGGCCGGTCGGATCACCGGTATTGTTGGCAAAATTCCACCCGTTGACATCGTCAATATATCCGTTCTGATCATCGTCAACACCATTGCCAGGGATCTCATTGGTATTATTCCAGATATTGAGTTTGAGGTCTTCATGGGTGATCTGTGTACCGCCATCAACGACAGCGATGATCTCATTCCCCATTCCGCCCCTGATATTGATCCAGGCATCCGGTGCTTTGATCGCCGAAAAGAATGTCTGCAGACTGTAAAGGGAATCATTTGGCTGCTCTTCCGCTGTATCAAATATAAAATGCCGGTACTTTGGTTCAGCATACGCAATGGCCTCATTTTCTGATAAGGCCTTTGCCACAAGGACCGGCGAATGATTTCCTTCAATGGTGCCATAATAGATGCGCTCACGCCAGTCCGACCAGGAAGATTTAAAGAGCCCCCTGGCGGTCTCATTCTGAAACACACGGGTCAGAACAGTGATGCCGTTGCGTTTAAGCACCTGATCAATGCCCACAATTCCTGTGCTCGTCATATTTTTCTTCAGAAAACCGGCCGGCTTGAATTTGATAATTACGACACCCGGTTCCACTTCCGCTGATTGAATATCTCCGGTTATTCCTTTACCGGCCGTTATACCGTCGGGTATGATGATCAGTAACAGCAGGGCAATTGCAGCAAGAACACTTTTTTTCATACGATATTTCCGTAAAATTTAGTATATGACATAATAAGTTTCAGATCGCAAAAAATATTTCATAAAAGTCAGATATTTGGTAGTTTCTCTTTAATTTACACATATCATACCGCATGGGAAAATAAATGATTGAAATTCTGCTATCTATTGTCATATTCCTGCTTCTGCTGCTGGTTGTATTACAGATTTTCAACAGCAGAAAACAAAATATAAATCATATTCAAAACAGTCTTAGTGTGCTCGATCACAGTCTGAGCAAAATCGATCAATCCATCCGGGATGATTTCCAGCGCAACCGGGAGGAATCAAACCGGATTGCAAAGGAAAACCGTGAAGAACTGGCAAACACACTGAAATCTTTTTCGGTCACATTTTCGGCTGACATCAAAGATTTTAATGCCGCACAACGTGAAAAGTTTGATGCATTATTAAAAAAACAGGAAGATCTTACCGCCAAGACCGAAATACGTCTTGAGAAAATGCGCGAGACCGTCGAACAAAAGTTACAGGCGATGCAGGAGGACAATAACCAGAAGCTGGAAAAGATGCGTGAAACGGTTGATGAGAAACTGCACAAGACCCTGGAACATCGTCTCGGCGAATCCTTCAAACTGGTCAGCGAACGGCTGGAAAAAGTTCAGCAAGGCCTGGGTGAAATGCAGTCCCTGGCTACTGGCGTGGGTGATCTGAAAAAAGTACTCGCCAACGTAAAAACCCGCGGTGTGCTGGGCGAGTTCCAGCTGGAAAATATCCTGGCCCAGCTATTGACCCCGGATCAGTATTCAAAAAATGTCAAGACGAAAAAAGACAGCGACGCCTTCGTGGAATTTGCCATTAAGCTGCCTTCCAAGAAGGATGATGACCAGCCGGTCTGGCTGCCGGTGGATTCCAAGTTTCCAACCGAAACATACCAGGTCCTGGTCAGCGCTTATGAAGCAGGTGACGTGGACCTGATCGAAAACGCCCGGAAGGAAATCGAGAAGACCTTAAAAGGATTTGCCAAAGATATCCGCTATAAATATATCGATCCGCCGCACACCACTGATTTTGCCCTGATGTTTTTGCCGATCGAGGGGCTTTATGCCGAAGTGCTGCGCGATTCTGCTCTGTTCGAGATCCTGCAGCGGGAATACCGGGTGATCATCACCGGGCCGACTACCCTGGCCGCGCTCCTGAACAGTCTGCAGATGGGTTTCCGCACCCTGGCCATTGAAAAGCGCTCCAGCGAGGTATGGGAGCTGCTGGGTGCCGTCAAGACGGAATTCGGGAAATTCGGGGAGATGCTGGACCGCACCCGCAAGAAACTGACCGAGGCTACGAATGTGGTCGAGAGTGCGGGCCGGCGTTCGCGTGCGATCGAACGCAAACTGCGTGACGTGCAGGAACTGCCCGCCGGCAAAGCCGGAAAATATCTCGACACCGGTGAAGCAGGAACCGAAGAATCTGAGGATTTTGGCGGGGGAAGGGATTAATTCTTACCTGGCGATTTTTTGACGGAGATGGCGAGGCACCATTATTTTTTCGATCAGTTCAAAGATCAGTTCGATCATAAACGCCAGCAAGACCGCCGGAATAGCTCCTTTGAGGATCATGCCGGTATTGTTCAGTGAAAGACCGGTTACAATAAATTCACCCAATCCCCCCGCACCGATAAACGCCGCCAGTGTGGCAGTACCCACATTGATCACTGCGGCGGTCCGTATCCCGGCCACTATGGTCGGTATGGCCAGCGGGATCTCCACGTAACGCAGCCGCTGCCAGCGGGTCAATCCGATACCGGTGGCTACTTTCTTCAATACCGGATCAATCCCGAACAGCGCCACGATCGTATTCCTGAGCAAAGGCAGTAAAGCATATAAAAATAATGCGATCACCGCCGGCAATACGCCGATACCAAACAAGGGGATCATAAGCGCCAGCAACGCGATCGATGGAATGGTCTGCAACAACCCGCTGATATATAATAATGGTTTGGCGATCACCGGAGTATTATAGACCGATATTCCGGCAGGGATGGCCACCAGCATGGCCCCCAATAACGCGATAAAGGTAAGTTCTAAATGTTCAAGTGTTTTTTCAGAAATATCCGACAGCAAATGAACTCTGCTGGGTTCACCGGTATCGGTGATCAGATGCATCCCGGACAAAAAATTCCTGGCCACTTCGCTGTATGGTTTCCCTGCAAATACAACCTGTGCATTCAATTCCTGTATCTGTGCCTCATCAAACCGGTTGGATAAGAGATTTACGATACGTATTACCGATGACGGCAGGCCGGTACGATAGAATGTAACGGCCTGATATTCTGGGAAAAAATGACGGTCATCTTCCAGAATGAAAAGATCATACCGGGATATTTCACCATCAGTGGAATATATGTCTATCAGGTCAATCTGATCTTCGACCAGCGCCTGGTAGGCCAGCCCATGCTCGATACCAACCGGTTTCTGGGGAAGTTGATAAACTCCGCTCAGATTTTTCCAGCCGTCCTGGCGCTCAAGAAATTCATAACTAAAGGCCATCCTTAAATCGGGCAGATCTGCAAGGTCGGATATATTCTGCAGATCATACCTTATAGCCAGGTCCCGTTTAACCGCCATGGCATAGGTATTATTGAAGCCATAAGAGGGGCTGATATTCAGACCGAAATTTTCCCCGACCGCGGTCCTGATTTCAGCCAGTGAAAGATCCTGCTGACCTCTCAGGATCTGTTCTGCTATCGTACCGCTGTATTCCGGGTACATGTCGATTTCACCATTTTTCAGGGCTTCAAAACAAACCAGTGTACCTCCCAGATTAAACTGGCGGACTACGGAAAAACCATGATGCTCAAGCAGTTGCGCCAGAATTTCACCCAGCAGATAGCCCTCATTAAAATTTTTTGCACCGATCCGAATGGGCCCGCCTGATATTTGACCCAGGACATTTGTAAAAAGCAGAAACAAAAGAGCCGGACGAATGATTTTATATAGCTTTTTCAATGATCTGTTCTCTGATAAAATTGGCAACAAATGCATTTGCCGGTTTATTTAAGATATTCCCGGTTTGATCAAGCTGCTGAATGACACCTTTTTCCAGGATCAGGATGCGATCGGCCAGTTTTACGGCTTCCTGCAGATCATGCGTAACCATGACAATTGTGCGCGGCTCTGCCTTCTGCAAAGCCAATAATTCCCGGTGTATCTCAAATTTGGTCGTCGGATCCAATGCGGCAAACGGCTCATCCAGTAGAAAGATCTTTGGGTCTAACATCATCGCCCGGCAGATGCCAACCCTCTGCTGTTCACCTCCGGACAACTGGTGCGGATATTTTGAAAGATATGCCGGATCAAGGTCGACCAGTCGCAGCAGTGTATCAATTCTCAGTTCAGTTTTTTCCGGACTGATCCCATTGATACGTGCCAGAATGGAAATGTTTTGACGGACATTCATATGCGGGAAAAGTGCGGCACCCTGAACCAGATAGCCGATACCAAGACGAAGTTTTGTGATGTTCGGATAATCGATCTTCTCCTCGAAGATTTCAATATGACCTTCTGTCGGCAGTATGAGCCCGTTGATCATCTGTAACAGAGTTGATTTTCCGCTGCCGCTGCGGCCAATAATGACCAGAATTTCATTTTTAAGTATGTCAAAACTTATCTTTGACAAAACCTGTGTAGTTTCAAAATTATGGGAAATCTTATGGTAGGAGACTGCGTTCATCTTTTATGGCTGCTGGATAAAATTGGTAAAAGATAAGGAAATATTGCTATGAATGAAACCAAATATACTTTGGATGATCTTCTCGAAGCTTTTAAAACCGTCCGGAAACAGACCAGGGAGATACTCTTCCCACTGGAAATAGAAGATTATGTCATCCAGAGCGATTTTTTTATGAGTCCGCCCAGGTGGCATCTGGGCCATGTCTCCTGGTTTTATGATCAGTTGTTGCGTGAGCATTTCACCCGGTATACCCCTTTTAACCAGGATTTTGGCAATTACCTGAATTCCTATTACCGTACCTTTGGCGAGCCGTTCGACAAAGGCAGGAGAGGGACCGTCTCACGGCCGACAGTTGCCGAAACGATGGCATACGCCGACTGGATCGACGAACAGGTTAGGGCTTTCCTGGTAAAAGAAAAAGAAAAATT
>Ga0209536_100005177_pt1 | contig 20379 bp, 18 predicted proteins | sample DeeMarSeWOR28_12_FD_187461 | JGI IMG/M metagenome (GOLD analysis project Ga0209536, IMG submission 187461) | Marine sediment microbial communities from White Oak River estuary, North Carolina - WOR-2-8_12 (SPAdes) (version 2) | ecosystem: Environmental > Aquatic > Marine > Intertidal zone >...
CAATGGACCTGCATTCGGTCGAGTCCAACCATGACCGAATGCAGGTCCATTGGATAGCCAGATTTTTGGATGCGTTTTTCAGGAATCATCCGAACGTCCACGTTCGCACACGACGGGGCGAGCGCCAGTATTATCAGTGGGGCCGTGTCGGTTTGGGATTGACGCATGAAGCCGGCAAAGCCGTCGATATGGCCAACGTCATGGCCGTCGAAGCGCGAGAGATGTGGGGCCAGATCGAATGGTCGGAATGGTTGACCGGGCACATCCATAAAGAACGTGGCGCATTGTATGCCGTGGACAGTTCACGGGGAACCGTCGTTCGCACTATCCCAGCTATGTGCGATCTTGACAACTATCACTTGCTTCACTTATACGTTGGAAACCACCGGGCGGCCGAGTGCATTTTCTACCACACGAAAGATGGGCCGGCCGATTCTTTCCCGGTCTTTGTTTCTGAGCTTAATTAAGGGGGCACAAAATTTTACACTCCCCTACCCTACCCGGCCCGAGGACAAACTTTCCAGTTTGGCGTGGCTCGCAAAGTGTAAAGGAGTTTACGAAATTAATCACACGAAATACTTTTCATAAGATTATAACACATTATAATAAGTCATACTTAATCGAGTTTAATAACATGGGGCTGACAGGTTTCGACGAGGCCAAGCGGTAGCCGGTACCGATTGAGTTACCATCGACAAGCGAAGGAAAGCTACCAGCTCTTCAATGAGCAGCGACAGTTTCGGACGTGGTTTCGATACCACCAGCTCCACAGAACGGTGGTTCCCTCCGAATGAGCTAAGACTATCCCCAGGGAAGAAGGGATTAAAAAGAAGCGCCACCTGGCCCAGTGGTGATTGGACGACGAACTAGCCAGGAGTTGATAAAGATGCCGTACCTAGCCCGGGCGGTTTGGGGTGATCATTGCGAGCTTCATGGGTGGCCATCATGTTTTTGTAAACAAGAGGTATCCCTATAGAGGTTATCGCCGTTTCAAGGGCTAGCAGTACGCAGATACTCGTTTATAGGTTGCAGCTTTCAAAACTTTGGCGCGCTCCTATTAATGCCATCTCATTGACACGTAAACGATGGCAATTTAACCTCCTTTATTGGTAAGCTTCGATAAGTAGCACCTGATTAATTCTTGATGTGTATATTAATTCATAAGCTCGCGCTTCTTGAGCAATCTACTTGTCTACCAGTTTTTATACGATTCGCTGTGTTTCCTGTATTCAATTAGTGGCTCACCGAGCAGCTTGTGCTCCAAAATGATGTCGCTGACCTCCTCAAGGGTCGATACCCAATGGTAGGCCTCCTCCAGGGTTTGACCTATGGAAAAACAGCCGTGCCCGCGCTGCATAATGATTTTATAACCCCGCAATGCTTCAGATACGATATTGGCCATTTCCATTGATCCGGAGGCCATTTCCACGGTTACCACCGGTATCTTGCGCAATAGGTAAGAGCCTTCGTTATCAATGGGGATGATCTCGTCACGGCTCAGGCTCAGTGTGATGGCCGTTCGAGGGTGGCAATGGATTATCGCTAGGGCAGAGGTCTTTTCGTAGATGGCACGGTGGACGATCAGCTCGGTGCTGGCCCGTATGATGCCACTATCCTTGCCCTGAAAGCTAGTGACAACAAAATCGGTGGGTTTGAGCTGGCCGAATTGTGCGCCGCGACGCTTGATAATTATCTTATTGCCGACACGCACGCTCATGTTGCCGCCATGTGAACTGGTGAGGCCGGTGACGAATATATCTCGCCCTATGTATCGGAATTCTTCATACAGTCGTTGGTCTATCATCTTTTCCTCGTTCTGCCTATCATGATGTACATATTTTTTTGCTGCCAATATGTACTCTAGATTGACCTTACGTTGTTACATCCAACAGGTCGGCCAAGCCCAGGTCCTTTAGTTTTTCCGGCCGAGGCACGCCATTTTCATCCCAACCGCGGAATTGATAATATTCTTCCAGCATGGGTGCCAGCTTGGAGGTGAAGCCTTTGCTGGGACCTTCAGCTACTGGTTCATTGAGCAAGCGGTCGGGCAAGTTGTCGTCCACGCTTGTAAAGCCCTCGCGCAGATTGTAAAGGCGTTCTAGATTCCAGATCCGCTCACCCGCCTTCATCAGATCGTCGGCGGTGAAGTAGATACCGCTAACGGCCGTTAATGTGCGCGCGAAAAAATCCACACCAATAGCCGGATCGACAAACTTGCAGTATACCAGGCTGTCAATAACCGCCGCCGAATCTTGATGCACCGACACGATGCCGGCCTTACCTTGAGTGGCGAAGCGGTCAATCAGGCGAGGTAACGCCAACACTTCAGGACCAAGCATATTGCCGGTCTCATGGCAAGCACCCCGGTTCGAAGTGGCATAGACAAGTCCCTGGCCCTGCATTCCGCGTGGATCGTAGGCGGGCATTTCCAAATTTTTTACGCTCATGGAAAGTTCAGGCGCACCATATTTCGCTGCCATACGGTAACTACCTTCAGCCATGTCGTCACCCAATCCGCGCCGAAAAACGGTATCGCGAATGAGATCGTGTAATTTCTCGCCCTGACCGAAGCGCAAGTCGGCATCAATGAACCCTTTTTCAGCCAGCTCCATGGCACAGCCGATTGTGCTGCCCATGGAAATCGTATCAAGGCCAAAGTCGTTACAAAGGTAGTTTGTCTCGGCAATGAGTTCCAGGTCATCTACGCCACACTGGGCACCGAATGCCCAGGTGGTCTCGTATTCTGGCCCTTCTCCTTCTTTGCCGCTGGATGTTTTAGTAATACGGGTACAGGTAATAGGACAAGCCCAACAAGCCTGATTTTTCACCAGTATCTTATCGGCAATGGCCTCGCCACTGATCTTTTCGGCGTGTTCAAATTGAGTCTGCTGGAAATTGCGAGTCGGTAAGGCACCGATTTCGTTGACGACGTTGAGGACAACAGCCGTGCCGAACTCTGGAAACGCTTGTGAGGTGATGGGGTTGGCCTTGAGGAGCTTACGCGTTTCATACTGCATAAATTTAAATTGCTCTTTATCAGCCGGCCGGTTTCTCTCTTGTCCTTCAACGACGATCGCCTTCAGGTTCTTACTGCCCATCACCGCGCCCGGGCCACCGCGGGCCAGAGCGCGCTCTTTGTCGTTCATGATGGCGGCAATGCGAACCAGGTTTTCACCGGCCGGGCCAATGCACAGCACGTTTCGTTTGTTTCGGTTTTGGCCTAAGGTTTCGGTTGTCTCGAAGACGGTCTTACCCCATAAATGACCTGCGTCTTCGATTTTTACGTCCTCGGGGGTGATGGTTATCAAAACCGGCTTATCCGCCTTGCCGCGAACAATGAGGACGTCATATCCGGTTCGCTTGAATTGCATCCCCCACCAACCACCACTATTAGCATGGAGAAGGGTACCAGTCAGTGGGCTCTTGGTGCTAACATTGAATCGGTTACTGGTCTGGATGCTGCTGGCAGTGACGGGACCGGTACTGAAAATGAGGACATTATCGGGGTCTAGAGGTTTGACATTTGGGCCTACCAGGTCCCACAATAGGCGCCCACCCAGACCGCGGCCGCCTAAAAAAAGACGAGCCATTTTCATATCGAGAGGCACGGTGTTTATGCTGCTACTAGTGAGGTCTATGTCGAGGATCTTACCTGCCCAACCTTCCATAAGTCATGGTCTCCTTTTTTTTAAAGACAATTGATTCTACGGCTCCCGCCAATGAATGCGCCTGAGCGCCTCTACGAAAAATTCAGATCTCCAAGGGCTTGCCAAAGGCGATTTTCCTTGGACCGAATCTCTTCTTCCACATTCATCTTCTTCATAGCTTCTAATTTACTAGCGAACCGTCAGGTAGCCATGATATTCTTCATCCCAACGATCACTTTCCTGGGGCAAGAAGGTTTCGACCGGAAAGGAACGAGCCACCAGGCTACGCGCCTCATCAAGTGTTGCCAGGTCGCCACTGGCAACTAATTGCATCATTATATTCCCAATTGCCGTTGCCTCATGAGGTCCAGCGATAACCGGTCGGCTGGTGGCGTTGGCCGCGAACTGGTTAAGGAGTCGGTTTCGTGAGCCACCACTGACGATATGCAGAGGAGATAGCCTATGCCCCACAACGACCTCAACTTCTTCCAGAACCTCTCGGTATCGGAAAGCCAGGCTCTCAAGGATAATCCTTACCACTGCACCATCTGTTTCTGGCACCGCCTGATCCGTAGCCTGACAGTAGTGTCGGATCCGCGACGGCATGTCACCTGGGGCAAAAAAGGCTGGATCGTCAGGATTAATAAAGGCTCGGAAGGGCGCTTCCTGCGTAGCCAAGGTTAGGAGCTCGGACCATGAATAACTGCTCCCTAGAGCAGCCCAATGATTTCGGCATTCCTGCAAAAACCACATGTTGGCGATATTGCGAAGTAAGCGAATTGTGTGAAAGACGCCGCCTTCATTAGCCAGATTATGGGCAAACGCGCGATCGTCCAGCAAGGGCTGGTCCAACTCGGTGCCAAGAAGGGCCCATGTGCCTGAACTGATATAGGCAAAGTTAGAACCCTCGGCCGGTACGGCGGCGACCGCCGAGGCCGTATCATGGCTGGCTGTAGCTGTGACGGAAACATTGTCTACACCCAGTTCCCGCACTAGTGCCGGCTGAATCGAACCCAAGACCGTTCCCGGCGTCACAAGAGGGGGAAAGATGGCTGCTGGCAAACCCATGTCCCGGATAAGCGCGGTTGACCACCTTCTTTCACGAGCATCTAAAAGCTGTGACGTGGAGGCCATAGTGTATTCGCTAACGGCCGTGCCGGTAAGCCAATAAGTGAATAAATCGGCGATATGCAAAAATGTGGCTGCGCAGGCCAGTGGAGGTGATCCTGACTCTTGAATAGCTGCCAGCTGAGCCAATGAATTGGTGTTCATGAACTGTAAACCGGCGATGGCGAAGATCTTTTCCTTAGCTACCCTTTGGAAGATCTGATCGTAGATGTTTTGTGTCTGTGGATCGCGATAGCAATAAGGATTGCTCAGCAGGTTACCAGACTTATCCAGAAGAGCGAAATCCACGCCCCAGGAATCTACTGCCAGGCTAATAATAGGCCCATCGGCTACAGCGGTCGCCTTTACAAGCGCCTTTTTGATATGTTCCCAAAGCCATAAAGCATCCCAATAGAGATGCTTTCCTACCTGGCTTGGTCGATTATCAAAACGGTAAATTTCATTCAGAGTTAGACGTTCCCCATCGAAGTTGGCCATTAAGCCGCGACCATTTGAGGCTCCTAAATCAATAGCAAGAAAACGTTTTGAATGGACGGCCATTTTAACCCTCTCTCAATAGACGCGTATTCACAAACTTGAGCTGCTCGCGAAAGTCGCTCAAAAAAGTCGTTCTCGGAAAAATCGTGACATGGCAATCGGATCCCCCGCCTCGATAAAGGAATTAAACTGTTCCTGACCAACCTCCTCTACAAATCGGTTAAAGGCCTTAACCCACTCAATGCTTTCGGCCATTGAATCAAAGGGATTGGCCCGGTAGGAGAACAAGTCCATCGAATACCAGCCGCTGTAGTCGGTGCGCTTGAGCCAGTACATTAGCTCAACATAGGCGATGAAATGAACCGAACCTACATTAAGATCCCAATCCCAGTCACCATAGTTGTCGTTGAAGTGGAGATGAAACAGACGATCATTCCGTTGAGACAAAGCCACAACTTGGCCCAGATTTTCATGTCCATAAAAAGCATGACCCACGTCGAGACATATCCCGGTATTCTGACGATTGACGTTCTCTAAGAGTAATAAAGTCTTTGCGGCCGTATCGAGGAAAGAATGGGTGCGCGGCTCATAGGGTTTAAACTCCAACCCCAGGCGGATGTCTTGGTTGTGGTCGGCGCAGGCTTGTACGCCCCGGACCCACCATTCATAAACCTGGCGATAGTCCACTTCAAAGGAGTAATCAAAACCATCCTGACCCGGCCACAATCCAACGTAATCGCAGCCAACGGCAGCCGCCATATCCATCACCCGTCTAATGCGATCCTGGGCCTTTTGGCGAACAGCCGGATCAAACGCGCCAAGCGTGCCCTTACCCCATTGGCGTTCACCCCACAGATTAGGGCTAATTCCAGTAAAGGCCAATCCAAAATCAGCCATTACCTGTTGAATTTCCTGCAGATTGCCATCATTCAACCCGCCGACGCCATCAGAAAACTCTAACCCATCGACCAAGCCTTGCTGGGCAGCCAGTCGAACCAGAGTAATCAAATCTTTGTCTTCTCCGTAACCGATCGTCATGAAACGATCACTCATCTGGTTATAAAGACCAACTATGGCGGCAAGCTTAATTTCTGCCATCTGAAAACCTCCTTGTCACGAGTAAAAAAACCTTATGTTGGCGATTTGTGCTCTTCGAATTTTACCAGAGCTAACGAGCATTGACAATTGTCATTGACGGGTGACAATTATTTGTTACAATGAGTTGGCGCTATAAAACCGTTTCTTTTGAGGTGAATTATGAGTAGAACTTGTGCCGAGGAAATCGTTTATGTCGGAAAAATGATGTTTGACCGATTTTTAACCGACTTTTCCGGGGGTAATATAAGCGTTCGGGATGACGATACGATGTGGATAACGCCCCGATATGCAGGCAGCCGCCAACAGTGGCAACTAGATCCCTCAGACATACTCCACGGGCCGATTGACTCAAACGAATTATTAGAAAATCCACGTTTTTCGCGAGAAGGCAATTCCCATTTAGCCATCTACCGCAACTTTCCTGTGGTTCAGGCTGTCATCCATGCCCATCCCTTCTATGTCTTACCCTTCTGTGCAGCCAAAGTCCCAATTGTGCCTGTCCTCGAATCCGGCCATAAGTTTGAACGCATCGATGTGATTCCCTATGCCCCAGCCCACAGTACAGAGCTGGCAGCAAACATCGTCGAAGGTCTTCGGGGGCAGGAACACATTATGGAAAAGCAGGCAGCAGGTGTTTTGTTGCCTGAACATGGCATTATCATGGCCGGCAAGGATCTATTGTACACTCTGGATGCGGTGGAGCGAATCAATTGGAATGCCTGGTGCATCATGGCTCAAAATGCCTTAGTTCCTGCGCCATCCCCATAGTTAAAAATTCATGTTCCTGACGATCACGCCTAACTCGGCACTGGATCGGGTGCTGTTTATCGACGAATTCCGGGCCCAGACAGTCATGCGCACACCGCAAGCTATCGACAGCGTTGGCGGAAAGGGATTTGATACTTCCGTTGTGCTGCGAGCCCTGGGAAAGAAAACCACAGCCTTGGGCTTTGTGGCTGGTCGCGTCGGCCAAGAACTTGTTACCTTGTTAGACGGTTACGGTATCGATCACGATCTCATTTGGGTTGCTGGAGACACCCGGATCGCCCATGTTATCGTGGAAAAAAGGCACAACCGGCATAGTCACATCATCTCCGGCCAACTTGAACTGAAGGCAAACGATGCTGACGCGCTTTTAGAACAAGTGAAGATACATTTACCCCAGTCACAATGGGTCATTTGCGCTGGATCAGTCCCAGCCGAACTGGATGCGGACCTCTACGCCCAAATTGTCATATTGGCCCGAAAAGCTGGTAAACCTTCCCTGGTCGATTCTCATGGTCCAGGCTTGGAGCAAGCAGCCAAAGCCCGGCCAACGATACTGAAGATGAATCGAGAAGAAATGGGGGAGACATTTGGAGTGATCGATGAGACTCTGGTCCAAATGGCACAGGCAGCTTGTACGCTACAGGCAGACCTTGATTTAAATCATGTAGTTATCACCTGTGGTCGAGATGGGATCGTTGCCTTAAACCACGAAGACGCCTGGCACGCAGTCGCGCCTCTGCAACAAGCTGTGAATGCTGCCGGTGCTGGGGATGCTGTTTCGGCCGCACTTGTCGTACGCCTGTCGGCCGGTGACAGTTGGGAGAATGCTTTACGGTGGGCAGCCGCGACCAGCGCGGCCGTGGTGCTAACTCCAGGTACAGCCGATTGTCACATGAAGGACATCCTGCGAATTTTTCAGGAGACTGTAGTCCGGCGTTTGTGAGGAGTTATTTGCGAGGTGGACTAACTCAATCAAGGACATAGATTCAATAGAGGTCTTAGGCTTTGCATTTTGTGATCTAGCGTCAACACTTTTTGGGAGAATCATAACCATGTCTACGGTATCAATCGATCTGAACAATCCAATCGAGCTTTCTCATATAGCTTATCCAGAACGGGAAGAGTATCGGATGGAGATTGACACTCGTTTTACGGAAGAGTGGCCCCAATTCGCCCGTTACAAGCGAGAACCCGATGCCTGGTACCTTATTTCAGAGGTAACGCTAAACACCCATTGTTCTACCCATATCGAGTTTCCATTTCACCATGTACAGGAGGGTGCAGACGCAGCTACCTTCCCCGTCACCCAGCTAGTCGGCCAGGGGATAATCGTCGATATTTCACCCTGGCGGGAAAATAATTCTAAGATCACCTTAGATGATTTGAAGGGGGCCGCAGGCGATCGAATTCGGACCGGGGACCACGTCTATTTCTACACCGGTAATGATGTCTACTACTACAGCGACCGCCAACATGAGCGTCCCTGGTTCACCACTGATTGCATCCGCTGGCTGGTAGATAAAAAGATAGCCATCATGGGAGTAGACACCTCGGGGCACGAGGTGCGGGATGAAGCCGGACGGCCTGGTGCAGGTCAACCGAACCATGAGCTCTTATTAGGAGCGGGAATTCCCTTAATTGAATATTTGACTAATCTAGATCAGCTGCTGAATAAGCGTTTCGCGAGCTTTGTTTTGCCAGTAAAAATCGCTGGCGCCGAGGCCTTTCCCGTGCGGGTCGTTGCTTTCGAACTGGAGGAAAAGGTATGAGTGTGCCAGTCCCTACTGAGCCCATTAACATCACGGGCGTCAAACCCGAATTGCTGCTGCGTATGTTCCAGAAGATGTTAGAAGCCCGCGAATTTGAAGAACAGCTTTATTATCTTTTTCTGACGACCGAAATGCCGGGAACAATGCACCAGGCCACAGGTCAAGAAGCGGTGCCGGTCGGAATCGTGAGCGCGCTGGCCGATGATGATTACGTCACAAGCACCCATCGAGGTCACGCCCACTGTATCGCCAAAGATGTCCCTTTGGAAGGCATGATGGCCGAAATGTTCGCCAAGCGTGAGGGGATTTGTCATGGGATGGGTGGTTCGATGCACCTGGCTGACTTTAGCCGGGGTATGCTGGGCGCATTTGCCATTGTCGGAGCCGGTATTCCCATTGCGACCGGTGCGGCGCTTTCGGCTAAGGTGCGCAATTCGGGTCAAGTTGCAGTCAGTTTCTTTGGCGATGGTGGCGTAAATGAAGGCACGTTTCACGAGGCCTTGAACATGGCAGCGCTTTGGAAGCTGCCGGTTATTTTTGTCATTGAAAACAACCAGTATGCCCTCTCAATGACCGTAGCGGAATCTTCAGCACTGGCCAATCTATCGGCGCGGGCCTGCGCTTACAATATGCCGGGCGTAAGAGTAGACGGAAACGATGTCGTTGCCGTTTATCGTACTGCCCAGGAGGCCGTATCCCTTGCTAGGAACGGCGGCGGTCCTACACTAATTGAGGCCATAACCTATCGCATTCGTGGGCATGCCCGCTTTGAGGCATCCGCATACCGGGATAAGGCGGAAGTGACGAAATGGGAGGCCGCAGATCCCATTGAAAGACTTGGCCAAGCATTGCTGGCGGAAGCTGTCGCGACAAAAGCAGAATTGGACGCTATACGCCAGGAAGCAGAAACGGCCGTCTCAGAAGCCATCAATTATGCCCAAGGCTGCACCGATGTGGGGCCGGAGGATTTTCTCGCTTATATCCTTGACGAAACGGGAGGTAGCCATGCGTAAACTGAATATGGCCGAGGCGATTCGTGAGGCTATCTGGCAGGCAATGGAAGCCGATCCATCCGTTATCTTACTGGGCGAAGATGTAGGGAAATTTGGCGGCGCCTTTCACATTACCCATGGCCTGTTGGAGAATTTTGGCCCGGATCGGGTATGGGATACACCGATCTCAGAAGCAGGCTATACCGGTGTCGGCATTGGGGCAGCTTTGACGGGCTTGCGCCCCATCGTCGAGTATCAATACCTTGACTTTATCTTTTGCGCTATGGACCAGGTTGTCAACCAGGCGGCTAAGATTCGGCTCATGTCAGGCGGCCAGGCCAGCGTCCCGGTCGTCTTTCGGGGGCCGCAGGGCGCGACCGGCCGGGCGGCGCAGCACTCACAGAGTATCGAGGCCTGGTTTATGCATACCCCGGGCATGAAGGTGATTGCTCCTTCTACCGCTTACGATGCCAAAGGACTTCTTATCACTGCGATCCGGGATAACAATCCTGTTTTATTCATCGAACATAAATTGCTTTATGGCGCTGCTTCGCCGGGCGGAGGTAAAGCGCTGGCTGATACATCCATAGTGGACATCGGATCGGATGTACCGGAAGAACCTTACGCCATTCCTTTTCAGTCGGCCGACGTCAAACGAGAAGGGAAAGATGTAACGCTCATCGCCACCATGCTGATGTTGCACCGGGCCCTTGCTGCTGCCGAGCAACTGGATGCTGAAGGCATTGACGTTGAAGTCATTGATCCACGTTCATTGGTACCGCTCGATATGGATACTATTGTCGCCAGCCTGAGCAAAACTCACCATGCGGTCGTTATATCAGAAGATGTAACCCGAGCCGGTGTTGGCGCTGAGATCATGGCCCGGATTAGTGAGGAGGCATTTTACGAGCTAGACGCACCGGTCCGGCGTCTAGGGGCGGCCAATTCCCCCATTCCATTTGGACCAGCCTCTGAACAAAATGTCATTCCCCAGCTGGGCGACATCGTCGACGCGGTGCGACGCGTACTCAACGAGGACTAAACTGCCATGGCTACCAATATCATTGTCCCGCATCTGGGCGAGTCGATTGAATCGGCAACGCTTACCCACTGGTACCGTCAAGTTGGCGATACCGTTACTCGTGGCGAGGAGATAGCTGACCTGGAGACAGATAAAGCTACCCTCTCAATCGAATGTCCGAAAAAAGGGTCACTGCTGGCTGTCCTGGTCGAACCGGGTTCAGAGGTTCACATTGGACAATTGCTGGCGGTTATTGGTGAGCCGGGTGAAAAGTGGCACGAGGAATCAATCACACCAAAGCACGAGGATCGTGCAACTTCCCAGATCATACCTGCTCCTGATTCTAAAGTGGCAGAAAGCCCCGCTACACGTCGTCGCCGACAGGTATCGCCGCTGGCCCGTAGACGAGCGCAAGCACTAGGCATCAATGTTGACCTGGTTACACCAGCAAAGGGAAACAGGGTGAAGGCGGCCGACGTCGAAAAATTCGCTGTCCTTAATGCCCAATCAGTGATAGTTGATGGCACTGAAATACCTGGCCATCGCGTACCAATTTCTGGCCTGAAGAAGCTAGTCGGACAGCGCATGTTGAAGAGTGTGCAGACAGCCCCCCATTTTTCGGTGACGGTGAAGGTAGATGCGCGCCGACTTATGGCCGTGCGTGATGAATGGGAGAAAAAAGGTCAGCCGGTGAGTATGACGGCTATGCTGGTTTATTTTGTTGCCAGGTCGTTGCCCTCTCATCCCTTAATCAACAGCCGGTTTGATGACGACCATATACTTGTATTTGATACTTTCAACATCGGTGTTGCTGTAGCGACAACTGATGGATTGCGCGTGCCGGTGCTCCAAAGGGCAGAAACATTGCGATTAGCTGCCATCGATACACAACTGAAGGCGGTCGTGGAAAAAGCCCGCCTCGGCAAGTTGTCGGCCGATGATATTGCTGATGGCACCTTCACCATCAGTAACCTGGGAATGATGGGCGTTTCCCAATTTTCGCCTATATTGAATCCTCCAGAAGCAGCAATCCTTGGCGTTGGCGCACCTTTTGCCTGTTATATTCCAACCAAGGGTGGGGATATGCGGCTGGCGCACATCATGGAATTGACCCTAACAAGCGACCATCGTGTGCTGGATGGGGCTGATGCGGCCAGGTTTTTGGCTACACTCAAGGAAAACCTCGAAGCCTGTGTAATAGATTAACCTGCAAGGACGAAATTAAAAATGTTGCAAGAAATTGATTATCCTATCAGCGTTCAATTTGATTTTGAATCTGGCACCTTCGATCCGGTAAAGGTACGCACAGATCGCTGTGTTAGCGATTTGGCCCTCATGTTTGCCGACAAGAAAGTCGTTCAAGAGATCATCAACAATGGTGATCGGCTCGTTTACGAGATCTGGTATCATCCTTTTGAAACAAGCAAATCGGATATGGCTCTGGGTGTGACCCGCATTTTACCGGGTAAGGTTGGCGCTGAATATCACATGACCAAAGGCCACATTCATGAAAGGGATGACCAGCCAGAGATATATTTCTGTATTCAAGGAGAAGGATACTTATTATTGCAGACATTAGATGGCGATTTTCGGGCAGAGCGGTGGACGCCGGGCACAATTTCCCACATCCCCCCCATGTGGGCTCACCGGGTAGTTAATACAGGTAACAAGATGCTCATTTTTGTTGCCTCTTATCACTTGAGCGCTGGACACGATTACCAACCTATTGAAGAAAAGGGGTTTAAAAAGCTTGTAGTTGAAACCGATGGCAAGGTCGCTTTTATTGATAACCCCCACTGGTAAGTGACGCTTGCGAGGAAATATCAATGCCCAATAAGGCCTATAACTGTGTTCTCGCTGTAGATATTGGTGGTACCAACGCACGTTTTGGCATTATCGACGCCAATGGTGAGTTGATTGGCGAGATGAACACCTTACCAGTTACATTGCGAGCCGATGGAGTAGCTGATGAGGTTGAACTTGTCGAGCTTATTCGGCATCAACTAAAGCAGGCAACACAAAGAGTCGATCTTTTGCCGGCTGTCGGCATCAGTCTCTGTGGGAATGTGGATCGCGCAACCGGCGAAGCTGTCCTGGTACCCAATCTCCACTGGCGAAATGTTCCTTTCGGGAGGATGATTCAGGAACGATGTGGTGTCGAGGTTCAAATCGCAACCGATGTCAGACAAGCAGCGCTGGCTGAAGCCTTATGGGGCGCGGCTAGTGGAGTGCGCAATTTTCTTTGGGTCACTGTTGGCACTGGTTATGGCGGCTACCTATTCCTCAATGGCCGTCTTTATGGAGGTTCCCATGGATTCGCCGGTAACTTTGGCCATACGCCGCTCGATGAAGTTGACGGCTATATGTGCGGTTGTGGGCAGCGTGGCTGTGTTGAGACCTTTGTTGCCGGTCCGGCGATCGCCCGCGCCGGTCAATTGGCTTTAGCCAAAGAGCAAAGCCAGCTTTTGGCCGATTTGGCCGCGTCGAATCAGGACGAAGTGACAGCCCCCATGGTCTTTGAGGCCTTTGAGGCGGGGGACAAGGCCGCTCAGCGAATCCTCGAACGGGTCATTTTTCTCATTTGCCAGAACCTGGGAGCGGCTGTCAATTTACTTGATCTAGATATGATCGTCTTAGGTGGTGGGGTTTGTAACGGCTCAGAGTGGTTTGTCAAACGCATTGACCAACGCATTCGGGATTTTTTGGAAACTGTCGAAGCACGCCGGGATCTCCAGGTCGCTAGGGAAAGTTTTGTAGACTCGGCGCTTTGGGGAGCCGCTGCCGATGTTTTTGCGCACCGTGGAATTGTCGGCACATCACTCCTAGAAACATAATCAATCAGGCCATTTGGGGAAGTATCATGCAATATGACAGTGATGAACAATTGGCCACCCTTGTTGAGGTAGCTCGCCTCTACTATGAGGAAGGCCTGTCCCAGCAGGCGATCGCCGACCGGTTGAGCGTCTCGCGTTCGCTTATCGCACTGTATCTGCAAAAAGCACGTGATCGCGGCATCGTGCGCATTGAAGTTGTAAATCCACAGGATTCCGTTGCTGGCTTAGCCCTAGAAATACAAGAGCGATCTCAGGTCGAGGAGATAATCGTCGTCCCGCACGGGCATATCTCGCCGGAATTAACCCGACGAGCTATTGCCGGGGCGGCTGCAAAGCTTATCGAGGATAATTTGAGTGATGGCGCTGTTTTGGGATTAGTGTGGGGGCGAACCGTTACAAATATTGTCGAGCTATTAGCACCATCCTCTCCATGCGACATTGATGTGTTACCTTTGCTCGGCGAAAGTAGTTACGGCGATACCTATACGCAGATGAACGAGTTAGTTCTTAGCGTGGCCAAGCAATTCAACGGTAAGCCCCACTTTTTACTGGCGCCCATGGTACTAGGTTCAAAATCGTTACGAGACGCCCTCATGTCTGATCCTGGTGTTCAACGAGTAACTGGCTTCTGGGAAAAAATTACAATCGCCTGTTTCGGAGTCGGCGTCCTACCACCAGCGCCAGGTCAAATACCTTATATTTCCCAGGAACACCTCGATAGGTTGACGAGTATAGGGGCCGTCGGCGATCTGTGCGGATTCCACCATTTTGACCTACAGGGCAATCTCCTTGAAAGCGAGTTGTCAGATCGGGTCATTGGTATTCGGGTTGACCAATTAATGCGAGCGTCGAAGCGCGTGGCCGTCGCTTCTGGCGTCGAAAAAGCGCCTGGTGTTGTGGGTGCACTGCGTACTGGGCTAATCACAACGCTGATAATCGATGCCAAATTAGCCGAGACGATAATAATGCAGCTCTAAATCAGGGGGATGAGAGAGGTGAACTTAACATGATTTTTAAAAATAAGGTGGCAATCATTACCGGAGCTACCAGCGGTATGGGCTATGCCACGGCCCTGAGGCTGGCCCAGAAAGGCGCACACGTGGGATTGGTTGCGCGCTCGGCTGACAATTTGCAGCGCGTCGCACAAGAAATTGCAGAATTTGGCGGACAGGCCTTACCCATGTCCACCGACGTCACCAATCGAGTTCAAGTAGAGACGGCGGTGGAAAGGGTCTTGGATGAATATGGACAAATTGACATTTTGGTAAATAGCGCTTTTTGGGGTCCGCCAGGAAACTTGGAAGAAACCACTGAGCCCTTTTGGGACCGTACCCTGGATACCTGCCTTAAAGGGCCCTATCTTTTTACCCGAGCTGTTTTCCCTGCCATGCGCAAACAGGGCCAGGGACGCATTGTCATGATCGGATCCCTGGCAGGTAAGGTCGGCGAAGATAACCGCACAGCCTACTGCGCGGCCAAATGGGGGTTAGAGGGTTTGACTGCGGCTCTCCAAGAAGAGTTACCAAAATACAATATCCATGTCCATCTCATTTCCCCGGGGGCAACGAATACTCCCTTCTGGTCACCGTACAACCCATCATCAGAGGCGTTGGAGCGGATGATTCCGCCTGAAACCGTCGCCGATGCTGTTTGCTGGGTCCTGCAAACACCGGATAGCGTGCTAATCCGCGATGTTCCTATCCACAATTACCGCAATCCGTTTGAAGGTAAGTCATCACCCTTTGCTGATGACTAAGGAAATATCCGACAAGATCAGGCCCGCTTGACATTCCCGGTCAGCGCTTTCTTTAGTGAGATTTAGATAGCGGAAGAGGCTTTACCTGAACCTGGGGGAGAAGTTTTTCATAATCTGCAAGTCGTAGCCGGCCACCCCCAATCTGAAGCGTATTTGCTGCCCCTGCCGCGGCCGCACGTCTTAATATTTCGGCAACAGGTTCTTCACGGGCCAATCCAACGGCCAGTCCGCCAAGAAAGGCATCACCACTGCCCACAGTACTGATGGCGGATACGTTGGGTGGTTGGACTAACCAGGCTTGTTGGCCGTCTACAAAAACGGCACCCGCTTTCCCTAGGGTGATGATCACTGTGCCCGCGCCCTTCGCTCGGATGGCCTGGGCAGCCTCAACGATCTCAGGAATATTTTCAGGCGTTTGACCCAATAAATTGTCAGTCTCGTTGCGGTTGATTTTAATCCCGGCCGGGCGAGCTACCAAAGCGGCCGAGAGGGCAGGGACTTCCACATCAACCCAGACCTTGTGACCCCGGTTCTGTAGAGTCGCGACGAGTTCACTGTAGGCCTTGAGTGGGGTGCCCGGCGGAACACTACCAGCCAGGCACACAATGCCCCCATTAAAATCCGCTACCGCCAATACATCATCTTTAAGGCGCTGCCAGTCAGCAGCCGTCGTGGACATCCCCGGTTCGCTGATCAGGAAAGCATCTTGTCCCGGTGTTTGGTCATCAACAATAATCACCGCTGCCCGCGTCTCACCGTCGATAGCTGTCCAGCGAGAAGGGAGCCCCTCCTCACTGGCCAATTGAGCTAAGAGACGGCCACTATGACCGGCGATGAAACCGGTACAAATGACCGGATGACCAAGAATGTGGGCGGCACGGGCCGCATTGGTTCCCTTGCCACTGGCCAGTAGGACGACGTTATGTGCGCGAAACACCCCTGAGGTGGTTAACCCGGAAGTGCTCATCGTTCGCTCAACGGAGCCGTTGGCTGTTACGGTGATGATCACAAATTGACTTGCTAAACGTCTAGAGAATCTAACGTTTCTATGGGAGCTTGTTCGCGGAATTCTTCTCCTATCGTTTCGTACTGAAAGCGTCCTTTATATCGCGCTTTTTGGGCATCAATGATCAGTGCCGCGAGGATGATGAAACCGCGTACGGCATCGACCCAAAATGGATCAATGTTCATCAAGTTCAAGGCGTTATTGACCACAGCCAGCAGCAGTACACCTGCGAAAGCGCCAATGATTGAGCCTTCACCTCCTGCCAGGGCGACACCGCCGATCACCGACGCTGCCACCACCTCCAGGGTCAAACCCACCCCCAAATTTGGAACCGAGGTCTCCAGCCTACCCAACAACATCCATCCGGCCAATGCTGCCAGCAGACCGCTTATCGTATAGACGATGATGACCGTTCGGACCGGACTAAATCCCGCTGCCCGGGCAGCTTCTTCATTCCCGCCGATGGCATAAACTTGCCGTCCAAAACGGGTGTTTTTCATGACATAGTCGAAAAAGAGATACAAAAATAAAACCACGATGACGGAGATAGGAATAACCCCCAGGCGCTCGCCGCCCAAAAAATTGAAAAGCGCTGGTGTACCGGGCATGATTGCCCCTTCGCTGATGACGAAGGCAAGACCTCGCAAAAGAAGCTGCATGGCCAGGGTGACGATGAAAAAGTTCATGCCAATTTTCATGATCATGAAACCATTGAGAAAGCCGGCCAGAGCGCCAACAGCCAAAATGATAGGGATGACGAGGAGCGGGTGTAGCTCCCAACCGATCCCGCCAGCTTGGGCCAGGTCCATTTCCCGGAAAGGTAACATCAGCCAGGCAGCAAGAACCGCCACTAGAGACACCACCCCCTCGGCCGATAGATCGAGCTTGTGCGACATAAGACAAAGCGACTGGCCGATGACCAGGACGCCTAAAACGCTGGCATGGATGAGAATGTTCATGGTGTTGGACAATGTCAAATAATTGTCGATGGTCAACCCGAATACGATGATCAAGACAATCAACACGATCCAGATAAATCGTTTGAGAGCGATTTCGATCCAATCTCGTTGGTTATTCATTGCCCCCACCTCCCTCTATAGCCATTAGGATTTCGTGTGGGTCCATCTTCTCTTTTCCAAATTCATGTGTGAGCCGCCCATCATACATGACCAGAATGCGATCACAGATGCCGATGAGCTCACGCACCTCTGTAGATATGATCAATATAGCCACCCCTTGCACGCTCAGGTCGTCGATAATGTTAAAAATATCTACCTTGGCCCGCACGTCAATGCCCTGGGAAGGCTCGTGTAAAATCAAGACTGTCGGCTGGGTCGCCGCCAACCGGGCGAAAACCACTTTCTGCTGGTTACCGCCGCTCAACAACTGGGTCTTCTGATTCTGGGAAGGTGTGACAATTCCCAGTTTATGGATGTACTCACCCGTGATTTTGCGCTCCTTAGACCGGGGGATGATACCCAACACGGCTGTAATTTTATCCAGGACCGAATAGGTTACATTTTCTCGAACCGGCCGCAAACCAATAAGACCAAAGCGGTGGCGATCTTGTGGTAATAGGGCCACGCCCTGGTTAAAAGCTTCGCGGGGAGAGCTGGCCGTAAGTGGTTTTCCGTCAACGGTTACTTCGCCTATACCGAGCCGAGACATGCCGAAGAGTGACTTGGCCAATTCACTCACACCACTCCCTTGTAAGCCTGATAGGCCGACAACTTCTCCTTTCTGCAAGCTCAGATTGATGTTTTCATAAGCCCCCCGGCGGGTTAGGTTATTAATGGCGAACACTACCTGCTCGGCGGCTTTACTTCCCCGTGAATATTCTTCGACATTTTCCCCAACCATTAGTTGAATGAGTTCTGGAGAAGTCAAGCCTGCCACATCGCGGGTGGCTACGATCTTTCCGTCTCGCATAATAGTTACCCGATCGCAGATCTCAAAGACCTCTTCCAGATGGTGGGAGATGTAGACGAAGGCCACATCCTGTTTCTTAAGAGAACGGATGAAGTTAAAGAGCATGTCGATGTCTTTCCGGGGCAAGGCAGCTGTGGGCTCGTCCAGGATGATCAACCGGGCATTGCTGAATAAAGCCTTGGCGATGGCTAACATCGTCTGTTCGGCGACACCCAGCGTTTCTGCTCCCTGGCGGACGTCGATGTTGAGCCCTAGCTTCTGAAGCCGCTCTTCCGAATCAGCATACACCTGTTTCCAATCGACAAAACCAAGCTGGGTCTTAGGCATATCGCCGGCCTGGATATTCTCGGCCACAGTGAGGGTGTCCAACAGTTGAACATGCTGGGGCACATAGGCTACCCCGGCATCGAGCATGACCTGGGTATTGAAATCGTCAAACCGTCGACCGTCTACTTCCATATAGCCGCTATCTGGCTGAACCAGCCCCATCATCACGCCCATTAACGTTGACTTGCCGGCCCCGTTCTTACCGACCAAACCATGGATTTCTGACCGGCGGACATCTAAATCGACCTGAGCCAGCGCCTGGACGCCGGGATAGGCCTTGTTGATGTCGTGCATCTGAAGCAGGGCTCCATTTGGTGATGCCGCGAGTGCCTCTCCTGTGCTTTGAACTGTTGTATTATCATCCATAGCTAAACTCTCTATCCTCTAGACCAATGGTTGTATCGGCTAGGGCCACCCGAGTGGCTGCCCGGCGTTGGTAACGAACACGCATGGCATCCAACAACACGGCGAAGAGCAATAACAAACCCCGGCTCACTTCTATCCAGAAGGGTGAGACTTGCATGATGTTCAAGCCCGTATCCAGGATCCCCCATAACAAGACGCCGCCAAAGGCCCCAATGATGGTTCCCCGCCCGCCGTAAATGCTCATTCCTCCAATAATGGCCGATGCATGTACCGAGAAGATCAGGCCAAGTCCCAAATTGGGCGTGGCTGCATCTAAGCGGCCTGCTGCAAGCAATCCGGCGCAGGCGGCGCAGACCTGGGCAATGATATAAACGATGAGCACGGTTCGACCAACAGAGATACCAGCACTCTTCGCCCCGCCTTGATTAGCACCTACAGCGTACATGTTTCGGCCAAATTGCCGGTACTTGGTATGAATATGGCCCACAAGGAAAGCCAGAATCACAAATAGCCCAGCAACTGGCAAAACCAGATTGCCGCTATCAAATTCAAAACGAGCTAACGATCCGCTACCCAACCACTTGAAGCCGTCGGGGAAGAAGCTAATGGAGGTGCCGGGAGAGATACCGAAAGTGAGCCCTCGAAGAATGAATAACATGGCGATGGTCACCAGTAAGTTGTTCACTCCAACCTTGGTAATCAGAAACCCATTGAAAAGCCCAATCAAGGCTCCGACGATGAGCATGATGATGATGACCAACCATGGGGCTAGCTCCACGCCCAAGCCGCCGGCCGTTTCCGGTACAAGCAGCAACGCCGCTAACATGGCTGTGAAACCCATGGTCGATTCGACCGACAGGTCAAAATTGCCCGTAATAAAGGTGTATGACTGGCTCAAAACCAACATACCCAAAGAAGCTGTACGCAACAGAATGTTGCCAAAGTTATAGGGCGAAAGAAAGCGGTCGGAGAGGGTTGAGAAGGTGATTAAAGCGATGAGGACAAAAACCCAGATCAGGTTGTTTATGAGCGCGGACCCGATTCGATTCAATTGTGTTCTTTCCATCGGCGAACTCCTGGCGGATGTGGTTTAGCAACATGGCCGTAGACAGGCCAGTAAAATCACCGGCCTGTCTACGATTCTAACGAATAAAGTTTACTATTCAGCCTGGTTACCCCAAAGAGCGCCATCGTCGACGTTCTCTGCGGTGACGTTGGTCGTAGCCAGGTTGAGCATGTAGCCGGTGTCGGACAATTCAAT
>Ga0209536_100005178_pt1 | contig 20377 bp, 17 predicted proteins | sample DeeMarSeWOR28_12_FD_187461 | JGI IMG/M metagenome (GOLD analysis project Ga0209536, IMG submission 187461) | Marine sediment microbial communities from White Oak River estuary, North Carolina - WOR-2-8_12 (SPAdes) (version 2) | ecosystem: Environmental > Aquatic > Marine > Intertidal zone >...
GTTTTATCCAAAATATATGACAACAGATCAAACACAGAGGTTTGCAACCGCTGAACTTATAAGGGAAAAATTGATATTTTTAAGGTCAGGAAAACGATCGATCGGGAAAAAATCCGATATGGGTGCCGATCCATCAAATCCTTTGGCCAGGGCCCAGGGAAGTCCTTTTTCCTTTGCTTTGGACTGAAGGTCACGGGCCGTAAAATCGATTCCCAGACCGATCGAATCATAATACCTCCCCGCAAATTTTTCATGAATATTCTTGCCCGTTTTTGAGATTTTCAGCACAAGTTCTACCTCATAGTGAATATCTCCTGAAAAATCCGGGATATAAAAGGGCTGGTTGGGCTTGGCAAGAGCCGTATCCGGTTTGGTGAAAATAATAGGTTCTTCGGGACGTTCATTATGGAGTTCGTCAATATGCGCTGCATAGTTCCTTCCAATTGCAATAATCTTCATAACGCGGTTTTTTGCAAAAATAATTTTAATCCCTGATCCAGACTAAGTGTCTCTTCTTTTTTTGTTGATACAACTCGAAAGAAATAAGTAAACACCTGCGACAATTGGGCGTCATCGAACAACTATGACCGGATATGAACATATCGCGAAACGGGAACAGGTAAAATCTTGAAAATTAGGTTGTTTTTCTAATTGGCATACTAATTGGAGTTTAATAATTCAACTAAACCGGATCAAAATGGAAAATCAACAAATTAAGAAACAATACGAGAAACTCGAATCGGAATTTTATCTATCCAAAGGTTTGCTTGGGGTGTTGTTTATTCTGTCCTTTACCGGAATCGCAGTAGGTCTTTTGGGCTGGATTATATCTCCGGGAATACTTTGGAAGTTGCCTGTCAGTAATTACATTCTGATAACCTCGGCGGCTGTGATTTTATTGGGTCTGACCTTTATCGGAAGGATAGCAAGCCGGAATCTGACAATGACTTTTTCCAGGCTGAAGACAATTAGTTGATATCAAACGGTAACCATCGCCTTTTCAAACTCAACCACAAAGGTTGAGCCAACTCCTAATTTACTATCACACCAGACTTTTCCTCCCATTACATCCACAAATTTTTTCACGATTGAGAGGCCTAATCCATTGCTCGATTCTCCTCCTGTAGGTTGTGCGGTCAGTGATTTATTTTCCTTGAATAATTCTGTTAAATCCAGTTGGCTGATTCCCGGACCTTCATCCTGGATGATAATTCTACACTTATCCTCAATATCCAGTGCCCTAATATGAATGGTTTTGCCTTTCTCTGAAAACTTCAGGGCGTTGGACAACAGGTTTTCGATAATCTGAATGAAATAATTTCGATCAACCATCGCATAAATCTCCTCGATGTCCGAGATGACCTGGATGTGTTTCTTTTCCGTTTTATTTTTAAACATTTCGATCAGGTAATACAATACCTGCTGGACATTAACAGCCTCAAGTTCAATATTCGGTTTTTCAGCGTCAATGGCTCTGAGGTCCAGTATTTTGTTGATCATTTCGTGCATCCTCCTTAAAGACCTTCTGATCAGGGAGAGGGTATGCTTTTCTTCAAGGGTCAGCAGGGTCCTCTTTGAGTTTAACATTTCAGCCAGTGATAGGGCGCTGGTAAGTGGATTTTTCAAGTCATGTGCCACAATCCGGATCAACCGGTTTTTTTCCAAATTTAATTCTTTCAGTTTCCGGTTGTTCACTTCGATCTGATGGTTCTTGAATGCGATTTTTTCTTTGGATCTTTTAATATTATAATATCCGTAAACGACAAATACCAGGATGATCATCGAAATGGCTATGCTGAGGATGAGAATGATCCGCTGGGCTTCCGATTTTTGAAGTTCGGCCGTATTGAGTTTTTTCTCCTGCTCAAGGGCCTCGATTTGCTGTTCTCTAAGTTCCTGTTCCTGCTGTTCGTTTTTAAGTTCCAGTTCCCTTTTTTTCATCTCAGACTGCAACATACTGATCTCATTGGCATTCATCTCGGTGGTTAATTTCTGTTTGTACAATTCAAATGCCTGACTATCCTGCTGTTGTTTTAACTTCTGGTTATCAATGATGGCCGTTTTCAGATCGGCTTCAGTGATAAGTAATTCATTCGATCGCCTGTAATTTTCAATATCCAACCGGAGTAATGCTTCATTTAGCGTATCCAATTCCTCCTGTAAAAATTGTTCCAGATTCTGAAATGCCTGCTTTTCAGTATTTTGGGTATAATTATTCAATTTAGAGGAGATATCCGTATATCGTTGATTCTGGAGGGTATCTTTATAGGCCATATATTGTTCCCTGGCCTGATAAGCCCATTTATATCTATCCAATTCTTCATAAGACCTGGCCAGGAGGTCATACGTAACCATCAGGGAAGGATATTCCTTGTGAGTGGATAAAAGTTCAATTGCCGACTCACAATAATCGATGCATTCCCTAAAATTTTCCAGGTTAAAATAAACCTTAGCAAGATCGATCATTACGTAAGCTTCCTGAAGTGGATTATCGATTTTTTTCAGAATCTGTAAAGCAGAATCATAATACTGGAGGGCCTGATAATAATCATCAGGTGGATTCAGATCACCCCAGTATTTATAAAAATTACCGAAATAGAGTAATTCAAGGGCCTTAATCTCCTTAATTTCGGGTGTCAGGGTTTTTTTGTTTTGCCGGTTGTACAACACATTGAACTGCTGAATTCCACGATTATAGAACTGATCAAAATCCGGGATATTATAAAAGATTATCAACTGTTCCAGTAGGGCTTGAAATTGACCTTTCAGGTTACCTCTTTTTCGTTCATATTCCAGGATTTGCACCTGCAGGTTGACGGCAGCCTGAAATGAATCAAGATGAAGATAATCATCAGATAAATTCTTCATCAAGTGGGCGGCTTTTTGAGCATCGTGATTATTGTATAATTTCAGTAAACTTTTCTGATAGGGTATGGATTTGGCGATTTGCCCCATTTCCTTAAAAAGGTGCGAAATTATATTTAAGAGTTCAATCTGCTTATATACATCATTCCGTTCATTTTCTATGCGATAGGCATCTTCAAATTTATCTACGGCTTTATTGACGAGCCCCAATTGATAGTACATATGTCCCAGTTCCTGGTTTACTTCCGACCGGCATCCGTAGTCACTTACATATCTGAGTTTTTGGACCGTGGTCCAGTAGTTCTTTAATGCCTCGTTATGGTTACCAAGGATCCGGTTAGATTTCCCGATGATATAATAGGCCTGGGCGATTAATTCGGCATCCACCAGATTTACATCATACCGGGTAATTCTGCTTGCATAATAAATGGCAGAATCCAGACCAAGGTAATTTAAGAATTCGGTGGCTTTGCGCAGATCTTTTTTTACCTGGGAAAGACGTTTGAGGGAATCTTCATAAACTACAGAATCGATCTTTAACTTCAGTGCATCCTCATCCGCTGGGTATTCCAATGTATTACCATATGAATCCGGGATAACATACAGAAATAGGAATAAAAAATAAACGTAAAAAAACTTTGTCTTCATATGCGCTTAAGACACAGCCGAAAATTAATGATTTAAGAAAACTAAATCTATATTTAATAACGGAGTTCTGGATGATTTCAAAGCAAAATACCGCAATCTGGGGGATATCCTGCCCGATGATTTATCCAATTTACTATTTATAAGACTGTTCAGGGAATAAAATAGTTGCGCCTAATCCCCATTATTTTATCGATAACGGGAAGAAAATCCTCGAGAGGAATATACGGGCAGATTTACATAAATTCCCCCGGATAGTGTGTTAAGATTACGAATTAGCTGATACTAGATAAATGCATCCACCTTTTTATAGGCATCGATCAAAGCCTGCTCACCTTCAGCCCCTGATTTTGAAAGGCCATGTTCCATTCCTAAAATTCCCCTGAATCCTTTATCATAGATATATTTAAATACATTTCCATAATTAATTTCACCCGTCGTGGGCTCTTTTCTTCCCGGATTATCGCCAATCTGGATATATGCGATTTCGTTCCAGGATGATTCCATGTTTTTAATCAGGTCTCCTTCATTGCGTTGCATATGATAGATGTCAAAAAGGATCTTGCAGGAAGGACTGTTCACCGCTTTGCAAATCATGAAAGACTGGGCTGAATACCGGAGAAAAAGGTCGGGATTATCACTTAGCGGCTCAAGCACCATCACCAGGTTGTGCGGTTCAAATATATCTGCACCGGCACGGAGAGCTGTAATCACATTGGAGGTCTGGTAACTCAGGTCCTTCGTACGGTCGAAATAGCCAGGTACTACCGTCATCCAGGTAGCATTGCATCTTCCGGCAACCTGCACCGCCTTAAGACAGGTATTAATAAAAGTTTCTTTGAATTCCTGTTTTCCTGTTGTCAGGGAAACCTTCCAGTTATCACCCCCATCCACAACAAATACACCCATCTTCATATTCAGACGGCTCATTTCATTTGCAATTTTTTCCTGGACATCGACGGGACGTCTCATCATACCGTTATCTTCCATGGCAGTAAATCCCACATCCGCCATAAATTTTATCTGGTCGATCAGATCTTTCCCTGCCAGATTCTCAAACATGCCAAAGTGAGGGGCATAGTGTAAATTGAAATTATTTTTTTCGATCAATTTATATTTTTTCCCGGGTAATGCCGAAATTACGGCGGGTGCCCCGAACGAGCTGGCGGTTACTGCAGATCCGGCTGCGACCATTGATTTTTTTATAAAATTCCTTCTTTCCATTTAGTTACTTTTTTAAATGTCACATAATAGGATTGCTTTCTGAAGCGATTCCAACGGATTATTTTTTGGGATGAATTCCTGGGCGACAAATCCATTGAAACCGGTGTCGACAATTGCCTTCATAATTGCCGGATAATATAATTCCTGGGTTTCATCGATCTCATTCCGGCCTGGAACACCTCCTGTATGGTAATGGGATATGTAATGGTAATTATATTTAATAGTCGTTATGATATCCCCTTCCATGATCTGCATGTGGTAGATATCGTATAGAATCTTGAAGTTGGGATGGTTGATTTTTTTACAGAGCGAAACAGCCCAATCCGTGTGATCACACTGGTAATCCGGGTGATCCACCTTACTGTTGAGTAATTCGATGACCAGATTCACACTGTGTTTTTCGGCTGTTTTCATGATGGGCCTGATCCCCGCCGCACAAATATCAACTCCCTCCCGATCCGGTTGGCCCCCGCTGTTGCCCGAAAAACAAATTACCTGACGGAATCCGGCATTGGCGACTATCGGAATAAGTTCCTCATAAATATCGATCAGGTCCTTGTGATGTGATTCCCGGTTAAAACATTTTTCAATCCCGTAAGGATTGGATAGTCCATACACCATACCACAATCCATATGGTGTTTATGGAGTACCTCAAAATCTTTTGGTTCAACCAGGTCGATGGATTTTATTCCCATTTTTTTTGCAGCTGTGCACAATTGATCCAATGGGATCTGATCATAACACCATCTGCATACGGAATGATTGATACGGCCTTTCAAGCTTAAAAAATCATCCTTTGATGACATGGTACAGAAATTGTTTATGTAATTTGAAATGCGTAATGTAAAGATGTTAAAAATATGCTTTTTTTTTATAAAATAAATAAGGATTTTCTGTGGACCGTCTGGATATTCTTCTTTTTCTCGAATGCCACTGCGTGGGGATTACCGCCACCGGAAGATCGTTTTGAATTCTCACATTCCAGCATGGGATCTTTATTTGTAGTTACCGTTTACGGTAAGGATGCGGGATTGGCAAAAAGAACTGCGGAATCCGCTTTCTCTATGGTCGACCGTCTTAACCTGATCATGAGCGATTATAATCCGGAAAGTGAGTTGATGAAACTATCGCGGCAATCCGGTCAGGGGATTTACGTCCCCGTTTCGAAAGAATTATTTGAGGTTCTAAAGGAAAGTTTATATTGGTCGGAATGGTCCGGAGGCTTATTTGATATTACGGTAGGAGCGTATACCCAATTATGGCGAAGAGCAGGCCGAAAAGGCCGGTTGCCGGATGCATCCGATTTGCAAAAGGCAGATTCGGTAGTTGGATTTCATCATATAAAGCTGGATACGGTTAACAGGGCTGTTTTGTTAGAACAACCCGGGATGCAACTGGACCTGGGGGGAATTGCCAAGGGATATACGGTAGATCTGATCTTTGACCTGTTTGCATCCAAAGGATTTGACCAGGTATTGGTGGACGGTGGGGGAGATATACGTGCAGGGGAAAATCCCCCCGGGACCGAAGGATGGAAAATTGTCATGGAAACTTATGCGGGAGCGGATAGCATTTCTTATATTTCAAATTGTTCGATTGCCACATCCGGTGATTTGTACAGATACACCGAGGTGGGCGGTGTCCGGTATTCCCATATCATTGATCCGTCCACAGGTTATGGGATAACCACCCCAAGGACCGTTACGGTAACCGCCCCTACGTGTATGCAGGCGGATGTACTGGCATCAATTCTGAGCATTGCCGGGGCAGGAAAGGGATTTGAATTGCTCAACGGATTGAAGGATGTTTCCGCCATGATGGTTGAGATTGAGGATGGAATAGAAAAAGATTTTTACTATTAAAACCGATTTCAGGCCAGTTTAATAAAGCTCATAAAAATAAGTTCACGCCAGTGGAACCAAGAACGATTTGCGGCAACCGTCAAGTATATATACTATTACGGTTGCCCCAGGTTAAATCTTCGCTCTCCAGACGTGAACTAATTCAAATTAAAATAATTTTTACAACAGGTTAAAATTACAGCACTTTGGTGATACCCGGCATCGGGATCGGATAAAATCCATTTTCGTCCGGCAATACCGGCGGTAATACATCCCATCCAAATGAATCCGGGACCAGTCTGTGATCGGAATTTATGGCTTCATCCCAGGTGATCATCTGACCGGAATAGGTGGCCATACGTCCCAGAATGGCAGTCATGGTACTTTTCGCTCCATTTTCAAGATCATTTATTACCTCTCCTGCTTCAATGGAAGCAAATAATTCATCATGTTCCTGTTGGTAAGGATTCGGGTCGTCGTTATCCCGGTGTTTCCAGATAATATTTCCATTAAGATCGTAAAGTGTTCCGGAACTATCTGCCCTGCCTTTGGTTCCAGTTACCGCTTCAGCTACTTTATTCCAGGTATTCTGGATATGCCGGCACTGGCTGTTCATAATACTCCCGTCGGCATATTCAAATTCCACATAATGATGATCAAATATTTCACCGTATTCCTTACCGGTTCTAACCTGGCGTCCTCCCATTCCCTGTGCTTTAACCGGATAATCCTGTTTTACCCAGTTGATCACGTCAAGATTATGGATGTGCTGTTCAACAATATGATCACCGCACAACCAGTTAAAGTAATACCAGTTACGCATCTGATATTCCATTTCGGTCTGTCCGGCTTCTCGCGGATGAACCCATACGCCGCCTCCATTCCAGTATGCCTGGGCCGCCGTGATTTCACCAATTTCACCACCATGAATTCTTTTAATGAGTTCACGATAAACGGTCTGGTAATGCCTTTGAAGTCCGACCACAACGTTCAATTTTTTCTGTTTTGCCAATTCAGCCATTTCCAGCACTTTCCGAACACCGGCAGCATCCGTTGCCATAGGCTTCTCGGTAAAGATATGTTTATCGTTTTTCACGGCATATTCAAGATGGATAGGGCGGAATCCGGGAGGTGTCGTTAAAATAATCACATCGGCAAGATCGATAGCAGCCTTGTACCCATCGAAACCAACGAATTTATTTTTATCGGGTACGTTGATCCGGTTCTTGTCCGTAATCTTTTCTACAATATTGTTGTAACTGGTGTCCAGTCGATCTTTGAAAGCATCGGCCATGGCCACCAGCTGTACATCCTGTTTCACGCTGAGCGCCTGAACAGCAGCTCCTGTTCCCCGTCCGCCGCAACCGATAAGCGCAATCTTAAGGGTATCGGTTCCTGCAGGATGGGCACTTGATTCAAGGGGAAGTCCACCAACCATGACTCCTCCGGCCACGGTCGCCGATCCCTTAACGAAATCTCTGCGGTTTATCGAAAGTTTTTTGTCCATAAGCGTATATTTAAGTTAATAAAACATTTAATCTTCATCCAGATTGATGGCCCAGAAGGTATCCTGTTCTTCCTGGGTAAGCTCTTTAAATGGCCTTACCACCCTGAATCCCACAAAAGGAGAATCCGTATTCCACCAGAAGCTTTTGGGTATCTGAGGATCTCTCTGTTTCCATTTTTCCGGATTGGAAGGGATCCTCGAAGCACAGCGCAACATATCGGGATCATCGTCATAGGATCCTCCGCGAACGGTTCTGGGATATAATGCCACTGGTTTTGACCAGGGATTTTTCAAATCTTCTTCCTGGAGTTTTTCATAATAATCAGGATAATAATGATCAAGTGTCCATTCGGCCACATTTCCCATCATATCAAAGATTCCAAACGCGTTGGGTTTTTTTTCGCCCACTTTATGATAGGTATACTGAGCATTTTCATAATGCCATCCATAGTCATCGAGTTCAGCCACATCGTCACCAAATGAATAGGCGGTATTGCTGCCCGCCCTGCAGGCATATTCCCATTCCGCTTCCGTAGGAAGCCGATAAAATTTCCCTGTCTTGGTGGACAGCCATTTGCAAAACATCAATGCGGCAAACTGGGTCATGCTTCCGGCGGGGTATCCGTATTTGCCCATCCCAAAAGAAGGATCTTCATAAGGAGGACTTGGCCGGGTTATGGCATCTGCCACAATATCCCGCTTCAGGGCCACTTCCGAAAGAATCGAATCCCTGAGGATATTTTCTTTCTGCATGAATAATTCGTATTGATCCCAGGTGATCTCAAATTTCCCTATCCAGAAACCGTCTAACTCAATTTCTTTCTGGGGCCCTTCATCCGTATCGCGCATGGCTTCCGCTTCCGGGCTCCCCAGAAGAAAAGTGCCTCCGGGTACCGGTACCATTTCAATAGAAACCTGGGAGCCGGGAATTTTTTCAGTGTAGGAATTTATTGTGTCGTTCTGTGAAAATCCACTGTGGTAAATGAATGCTGCCCCAAGGAGTAGGATGACATTTTTTAGCCACAACTTTTTGTCTGTATTCATTCTTTTCCAAAGTTAAGTATTTTACTTCACCAATGTCAATTCAAAATCGATTGTTACGTCTTTTCCTGTTTTGATTTGACCAAACATTGCTGAAGGGGGATCAATTTCATAACTTACCATGTCAATCGGGAAACTGCCTTTGAATGTTAAGGTATTAGGAGCCGGTTTCTGACCATCCAGGGTGAGGGCGATTGTTTTGGTATGACCGGCAATGGTTAAAGATCCCGATACATCCAATTGGAAAGTCTCCGGATTGGTCCCTGAAGCGTTTTTGATCTTATCCTCAGTGACCTTGAAAATAATGTTGGGATGCTCTTCCGATTTGAGCGCATTGTAGGTTTTATTGTCCATCGTTGTTCCACGGGGACTTTCAATACTCAACACGGGGATTTCCATGATTACCTGGTCCACTATACTGCCGGATTTGGGTATTTTATTATCCGTTACATTCTCTTTAAAAACATAGGTTCCTTTTATCTCCTTTACCGTACTTGTCCAGTCATGAATGGTTGAAGTCCCTGTGATACTCATTGTGCTTTCTTCTCCAACTTTAAATGCGATTTGACCGCTGGCACCTGCAATGAATAAGATTATAAATCCGGATAGTAAGAAGGCTTTTTTCATAGGGTATAAAATTTTAAAAAATATCAGCAAATATCAGGCCCAAAGATACAAGAAATGCCCATGGGTAAATCAGTTCTTTCTTAAAAGTGTACTAATTACAATTATACGAATAAAAAATGTTATTTCGGAGAAATGAAAGTGGAATCAGTGCAGGATCTTTTTCGCCAGCCATGCGGTTAATCGGATAAACTGGAATACCAGGTAAAGGGCTCCGCTTGCCATCAGGATGTCGTATACATCGTTATACCAGGTGTCGAAAAGGATTCCATATACTACAACACCCAGTAGAATCAGGGTAGGCGCGAGGAACAGGAAGAAAAGTTCATTTAGCAGGAAATTTTTGAATCTGGCTGCCATGTGATTAATATTTATAAAGTAGCCGAAAGGTTATGCAAAGTTAAAGAAGAATTATAGATGATTTTGGATAGTTGGCCACGATTTTGTGCTTTTTCCCATTGGATACTACGGTTAAACCTACATGATCATGAGGTTTCTATAGGGATGCGGGCGATTGATTTTAATTTTTTCTTATAGTCAAAAAATTTTTTAACGAACTAAAAATTAATGACCATGAAAAAAATTACCGTACCTTGTTAATGGCACTATTATTCTTGTTATTTTATTCTTGTGATCAGATAAACGATTTAAGGGAGTTCGAAATTAATACTGATACGGGATTGCCCATTAATATAAACATAAACGAGAATGATCCGGACCTGATCGGCGGATCCTTCACCATCTTACTGAATCAACATGATATTCAAGAAAATATTTATAAAATCGAAGAGTATCAGATAAACCAAGTTACCTATCAGATTACTGCATATGATGAAACGCCTGATATCCTGGTAAGCGGAAATATTATTGTGGGTTCTTCGATGGATATATAATTATTAGTAGATGTAAACATCCTAGACCTTTTTTTATCAGGCATTGAAATGGAAGCAGGGATATCTGATCAGGACTTGAGAAATCTCGCCGTAAATAAAAACTATTGGGTAGCCTTTCCGGAAACATCACCGCCACTGTATCCGGTAAACCGGTCTTTTTTACAGTTTTTATAAACCTGGATATTACTGCAAAGGCTAAAGCCTGATCCGAGACTTTTAATCATGGACTTCAGATCCGTCAAGTAAGAAATTTCTTTTGAATAAAGATCCCGTTGTGAATTCTTTAAGGAGATCTGGGATTATAATTGGTTTAATGAATGATTAAGAAAGGATGAATCTTTTAAGGTTCATCTTTTTCTTGATCCTATTTTTTTAATGACTACAGATCACTGATTTATAGTTGATTTTGAACGGATTCAATGGAATTAGGGTTCATCCTGTACTGTTTGCTATTTTTTTTTTTATATTGTAATGTGATCTAAGATTTATCGTCATGTTAAAAATCTCACTGTCCCTTTTACTTATATTGGCCTTCCCGTTTTTCTTTTCCTGTGATGAGCTGGAAGAATTGACCACATTTGACCTGAATACAAAATCTGGCATCGATCGGGAAGTAACCATTTCGGAAAACGATCCCTTGACATTCAGTACAACTTTTACGCTATCGATGGCCAGTAATCCTGATATTCAGGATTATATAACTAAAATCAAAGAATACAAGGTGAATAAGGTGACTTATCAGATCCGGTCCTTCAGCGGACCATCCGAGGAAAATGTTTTACTCAGTGGTGTTTTGAAGTTTGGCACTGTAGATGTGGACTTAGACAAGGTAAACCTGACCCAGATGTATTTGATGGGAACGACCGCCAACCTCGATTTAACGGATCCGGAACTGGTGAATCTGGCCAAAGCACTTGAATCAACTAAATCCATTACCGGATCCCTTGCGGGAGAGGTAACCGATAAACCCGTGTATTTTATAGTATATTTCGAATTTGATTTGACCTTGAGGGTTGAGGGATAATTCATCAGATGGATTTCGATGTGCCGTAGTCTCTGCCTCTTTTTATCGCCGATGGATTTCGTCTAAAAATATCATTTGGCTTGTATTTAATAATTATTGGTGATTAGATGTAACGGCTAACCGGGTTTCAAATTATACGGTTAAGGTTAGAATCCCGGTTAGCAAAGTCAGTTAAATGATTTCACGGTAATCCAATCGGGGATTAAACCCTGAATCCTTTATCCCTTCGATCCTTTCTCCTTTCGACAAACTCCGTCAGCTCTGGGAACATACGCTACCCGTTTTGATATTATCATCCTGGAGTTATAACATAAGAGATAATTCATTATTAAAAATTATTGCATTATTTTGATATTTGATATTAATTATATTATATTGATCCAGGTACTAAATTTTACTGTCATGATTAAAAAAGCACTATCCTTTACCATTATTTTTTTATTCACTTTAATATATTCCTGTGAACAAATTGAGGAATTGAGAACCTGGGATCTGAATACGGAAGCGGCTAAAGACTTCGAAGTTTTTATAACCGAAGAAGATCCTTTAGCTATTGACGAGACTTTCACTATTTCATTAGATGATCCCGATGTTCAGGAGAATATCAACAAAATTGATGAATGGAAGGTAAATAAAGTTACTTATCAGATCTGGACATATACAGGTCCGCCTGAAGGGGATGTTATGCTTAGCGGCACATTAGAACTCGGACCGGTTGATGTTTCACTTAGCAATGTGAATTTAAATCAACTCTTCATGCAGCAAACGGTAGAAGAACTTGATTTAACGGATCAGGAACTTGTGAATTTGGCAAATGCGCTCAGATCGACGAAAAGCATCACCGGTTCTTTGGTTGGAGAAGTTAGCGACAAACCGGTATATTTTATTATTTATGTAAAATTTGATCTGACGCTACGAGTTAAGGCATAAATTAGCACACGGCTGTTCCGGGATCTCATGGATGGAAAAACTGGTCAAAAAGCTTTAATTATTTTTCGATACGACCATTTATTTTTAAATTGTGAAGTTTAAAATTTCACTAAGAGAGAAAATGGAGCTTAGGTATTGAATATATCTTAAAATAAAAGATCTCATCTTTTTATTGCTAAGGCTATTCACCTAAACCTGATCGATCAGCTGGCAGTTGAAAAGAATACAAATTAAACTAAATTTTATAGATAAACTTAATTTAAATTCGATGCGATACGAAAAACAACCCGGAAACGCCAGCATAGGATACTACCGGCAACAGTCGTTTAATCAGAGGTCTGAAAATAAGCCGCTCAGGGTATTTACGGAGAAGGATTGGAAAAACTGGAATGAAAACGGATATATTGTGATCCCCAATGTGGTGCCGGCCGAGAATGTCCGGAATCTTGTTCAGACGATCTGGGAATTCGAAGAGAAAGATCCGCTGGATCCTACCACCTGGTACGTGCCTCCGCGTCGTGAGATAGAAATGAAAGAGCTCATCAATTCAGGAATGGTAGAGCTATACAACCACCAGCATCTCTGGGATAACCGGCAGCATCCGAAAGTGCACGATATTTTTGTGGATATTTGGGGGACGGAGAAATTATGGGTTTCCATTGACCGCTGTAATCTTAACTTTCCTTTAAGAAAGGACGAATTCAAGGGATTCATACACTGGGATATTGACACCTCCGATCCCGATCGTTTGAACAATGTCCAGGGTGTTCTATCGCTCTCCGATACGACGGCGGAAACAGGAGGATTCCAATGTGTACCGGAATTGTTCCGGAATTTTGATGAATGGATTAAAACGCAACCAAAAGACAGGGATCCTTTTAAACCCGACATAACGGGCTTTGAAGTGGAACAGGTTGAGACGAAGGCAGGAGACCTGGTGATATGGAATTCAATGCTGGCGCACGGCATACGGCCCAACCGGTCGGACCGGCCGCGGATTGCCCAGTATATTGCCATGACGCCAGCACAGGAGGACAACAAAGAACTTCGGGAATGGAGGGTACGATCCTGGAAGGAACGCATTCCCCCGGACGGATATGCTTTTCCGGGAGATCCAAGGAACTGGGAGCAGAAAAAATATGTTACCGCAAAACTGACTGAATTAGGAGAAAAATTACTGGGTTTAAAGGCCTGGTAGCGCTTTGTATTAAACTATTCTATGGCAGAAGGCAGATTCGATAATCCGGTTGTAGCGGCATTATCTGGTTTTTTTGATCGTTTTCGAAAACAGGAACTGGAAAGCAGGCTAAAAAAAACCGACCGCATCGATGGTAAAACCTGTCTGGTTACGGGTGCCAATTCCGGGCTTGGATTTGCCATTGCGGTGGATCTTGCAAAAAGAGGAGGAAAGGTAATCATGGCCTGCCGGAGGCAAATACCGGAAGCCGGAGAAAAGGTAAAAAAACGAAGTGGATCGGATCGCATCGAAATGAGACACCTGGACCTGAGTAGCCTGGAGGGTATTCATGCTTTCTGTGACGCATTAAAAAAAGACGGCATCCGGTTGGATATTACCATTCTGAATGCCGGTGTAGCGCTTCCAAAGGCCCGGAAGACATCCAGTGGACAGGAAGAAATGTTTATGGTCAATTACCTATCAAATGTGATCCTGATTGGCCTGTTGCTTGAAGATGGAATTATATCCAACCGGAAAGAATCCCGGAATAATTTGAATACCGAACCCAGAATTATTTTTATCTCCTCCGATTCACACCGGGATTCATCTTACGTCGATTATGATGAATTTGGCAAGTATATTCCATATGGAGTATCCAAAGGGATGGAATATTACAGTTATTACAAACTGGTGGCCAATACTTTTTTTACCGAATTATCCCGTCGATTGAATAATAAAGGAAAGGATATCGGAGTACATGTGATCTGTCCGGGGCCGGTGAACACCAACATCGTAAAGGAAGCACCCTGGCCACTAAGAATGATCTTACGCGGTATTTTTGCCATCATCTTTCGCTCTCCTGTCAAAGCCGCGAGGCCGGTGATATATATGGCCATATCGGATGATTTCCTGGGAAAGACCAATACCTATCTTCATATGTTCAAACAAAAGGAAATGGATCCGAAGGTATATGAAGAGGACGAAGGGGTGAAATTATGGGAAAGAACCATGGAATTGTGGAAAAAAATAGATGCTGATGCCGTATCTTTGAATATCTAGTACCAATGGGATGGATTTTTTCGAAGGATTTATAAAGTATTGGGTTGTATTATTTGCCTGCCTGGGATTTAGCTATTCGCAAGCACAACTCTCAGAGGTTGATCATTGGGAAATGGTGGTAACTGACGGACAGGAATGGAATTATTTTCCGGGCATATCCTCGCCACAGGCATCATGGAATGAGACGTGGTTCGATGATTCGGGATGGTTAAGAGGTGCGAGTGGAATCGGGTATGGGGATGGGGATGATCAGACGATCATTGATCCTTCGATTTCCCTTTACATGAGGATAAAATTCCAAGTAATTGATACCAGTAAAATCATTTTTCTTGTATTTTATATGGATTATGATGACGGATTCGTCGCGTATCTGAATGGAACGGAAATAGCGCGTGCCAATGTATCGGGGAATCCGCCTCAGTATAATACCCTTGCCGCATCCCTTCATGAAGCCTTATTATATAATGGACAAAACCCTGAAGAATTCCGGATAGATTCCGAATTACGCAAAAATATTCTGAGGGAGGGCGAAAATGTATTGGCCGTTCAGGTACATAACTTTACGGAAGGATCCAGCGACATGACAGCCATACCTTTTTTATCCGCTGGAATAATAGATACAAGTCGCATGTATTATGATACACCTTATTGGTTCACGCCGCCTGTCGATTATTCGGTTTCGGAATTACCCATTTTATCGATTAATACATTTAACGAGACCATTGTGGATGAGCCAAGGATCCGGGCATGGCTCAGTATCATTGATCAGGGAGTAGGGGAGGTCAATTACATTGACGATCCGATTACAGGGTACGATGGATGGATTAACATCGAATCAAGGGGCGAATCCGCTCAGATGTTTCCTAAAAAATCGTATTCCTTTGAAACCCAGGATTCGCTTGGCGAAAACAATAATGTTTCCTTGCTCGGTATGCCCGAAGAAAATGACTGGATCCTTTACGGTCCCTACAGCGATAAAACCCTGATCAAAAATGTATTATGTTATAAGCTGGCGAGGGATATGGGGAGGTATGCAACCCGTACGGCATTTTGTGAACTTTTTATAAACGGGGAATACCGGGGTCTGTATATATTGATGGAAAAGATTAAACAGGATAGGAACAGGGTCGATATTGCCAGCCTGCGGGCTGAGGATGTTGCTGGCGATCAACTCACAGGCGGATACATCCTCCGGGTTGATAAAGTAGATGCAAATGACTACCCCCCGTGGACATCTTATCCTGAAACCGGTATAAACGGGCTGCCCATCGATTTTCAGTATTTTGATCCGGATGGATGGGAATTACAGGCGCAACAGCGGGAATACATTATGAAATTTATCCTGGATTTTGAAAATGTTTTGAATGGTACTGAGTACCTCGATCCTGTGAGTGGTTTTAAATCGTATGTGGATTATTATTCTTTTATTGATTTTTTAATAATCAATGAGCTGTCAAAGAATATTGATGCCTATATCTATAGTACGTATCTTTATAAGGACCGGGACAGTAAGGGTGGAAAACTACACATGGGGCCTGTCTGGGACTTCAATATTTCCTTTGGAAATGTAGATTATAATAATTCGGCAGTCCAGACTTTTGGCTGGATGTATCAGGACGATTACCGGATGTACTGGTTCAGGCGAATCATGCAGGATCAGATTGTCCGGAATTATTTGAATTGCCGGTGGCATGAATTGCGGGCTGCCGTTTTCCGGGATGACCGGATTTTCGGATACATAGACAGTTTGGTGACCGAACTCCGGGTTCCTATTGATAAAAATTATCAGCGATGGCCGGTACTGGGAACCTATGTATGGCCGAATATTTTTATAGGGGATACTCATGAGGAAGAAATAACACATCTCAAAAATTGGTTACATGACCGTTTAGCCTGGATGGATCAGAATATTCCCGCGGAATGTGTAACGGCTATTGAGGAGGGAACAGTCGGAACGGGTTTGGTAGAGGTCTACCCGAATCCGTTTTATAATAAGATTCGATTTCTATCTCAGAAATCCAACCCCATCCGGCAGATTTTTATATATGATAAAACCGGAAGATTAATAGATACCCTATATGCAGATTTGGATTCACGGACCTTTGGTGAATGGATTGAATGGTCCGGAAAAAATTTCAGGAGACCGGATCTCGGCACCGGACTTTATGTCGCATGGATTGAGTTGTCGGATGGTACCTGGTTATCTTTGAAACTAATCAAATCGGGTTATTAGATAGCGGGCAAACTTAATCAGGCGATATTAAATCTCACGTTTTTTCCTTCCTAAATCTATCTTATTCATAACGCAGGGATTGAGCAGGATTGGTACGTGCGGCTTTGATTATTTTCTGGCCGGAAGTAAGGAAGGCCGTAAAGAATATAATTCCTATGGATAAGATATAAACACCAGGGCCAAGTCTTGTTCGATAATCAAAAACATCCGTGAGGAAAGCATCCATGAAATAGTATCCGAGAATCGATCCGATGATGGCTGCGATCGTTAATATAATCAGAAATTCCCGGTTCAAGAGATGTATAATCTGAAGGAGGGAAGCACCCATTACTTTCCGGATACCGATTTCCTTGATCCGTTTGTTAATATTTAAAGAGACCATGGAGTATAATCCGGTCGTCGACAATATGAGAGCAAAAATACCGAGTACACCAAAGTTCTTGAGTATCCCAGAATTGGTGTATTTCGCTTCCATGGCCGACTCCTCCTGGTAATATCCATCAAACGGTTTATTTGGGAAAAGCTTCTTCCATATTGCATTTAATTCCTGATAGGCATGTAATAATTGTGCTGGATCGGCTTTCACACATAAAAGCATGGCTTCGCTTTCCGGGATCAGGTTGAATGCCACCGGGCGGACGGGGCTCATTAATCCGTAGGGCATAAAATCCTTTATTACCCCAACGATATAATAGCTTTTATCATCCATTTTGATGGTTTGGGAAAGCGGCCGGGTGATTCGAAATGTTTCCAGAAACTTTTCATTGACAATGATCGATTCATGAATATCATTTTCAGATTTTTTCAGAAAATCCCTTCCTTCGATTAGTTGAAGACCTAAGGTATTCATGTAGTTATCTGCTACTTTGAGTAATTCCACGCTATGTTTTTCCCCATCAATATCGATTGTTTTTAAGGTATGCCTGAAACTGACATTATGAATTGCTCCGGCAACCTGTTCTATTTCTTCTATCTTCTCCACTTCATTTTTATAAACTTCAAAATCACCAGCCTCATGCATGGGTACGACCAGCACATTTTGTTTATCATAACCCCAGTCGAGGTCATTCTGGAATTTTGCGTTGACAATTAGAACAATGCTGCTGAATACAGCGGTCACACAAAAAGCGAATTGCAGGCTTAATAATGACCGTGTGAAAAGGGTTGTGCCACTGAATTTAAGGTTCCCTCTCAAAATATTTGAGGGTTGATACCGGGAAACATAAAACGAAGGGTAGGCACCTGCAGCAAAAGTGATCACCAGAAAGATAATCAGTACAAATCCCATGATCTCCGGATTTTGTATATAATTGGTCCGGATATCAATGGGCCAAATAGAACTGGTCCAGCTTGCCCATTTACTGGCAATGTCCATACCAAATAATAAAGCTAAAAAACTTTGTATGGAATTTTCAAGCATAAACTGGGTGATGATCTGCTTTTTAATTCCGCCGAAGGTTTTCCGCACCCCAATTTCCTTCAACCTCTTCCGTGCGTAGGCCATGGCTGTATTAATAAAATTAAAACAGGAGATTCCCAGGATCACGATATTCATAAACAAAGATCCATACAGGGCGGATAAGGGTACACCCGACCAGGTTATTCCCGAATAAAGTTCCCGGGATTCATCTTTCTGGTCTCTAAAGGGCATCAAATAAAAATCAGCCACCTGCCAGTCATCCAGTATTTCATTGTTCTTAACCACAAATTCTTCAAGCTCCTCCTCAATCAATTCTGGATCAACTTGTTCATTCACCACAAGGTAGGTGATGGATGGAACCCTGATGGACCAGGTTGTATAATCCAGCCCAAAAATATCATATACATGATCGTAAGGTATGATCACTTCAAAGTGAAAGCTCGAATTCTGAGGTATTTTTTCAAGGATTCCTCCTACCTGAATATTAAACAGAACAGAATCATTCAGAATTACCTCCAACTGCTTTCCCAGAGCCGGATTTTCACCAAAATATTTTCGGGCAAAATCCTGACTGATTAGGGCTGTGTTTTTCGACTTGAATAAGGATTCACCTCCTTCTTTTAAAGGAAAATTGAAGAGGTCGAAAAAATTCGGGTCGGCTAAAAATAAGCTTTCACTATAGATATTATCCTGGTATTTGATAAGAAGACTACTCACCCCATAACGGCAGTAACCATCGATTCCTGATATCTGACTGGCTACTTCCGGTCCCAGGGGAAGAGGGGTGATCCCCCATTTCTGGATGCTGGATTCAATGACCCGGGTTGCATTTACCCTGTAAATTTGATGAGTTTCTTTCTGGAATTTATCAAAGGTATGTTCATATTGAAAAAGTGCATATGTAAAAATGACTCCTCCAAATCCGATTCCTAAACCAATCACATTGATCAAGGTGTATACCCAGTTCCTTTTGAGACTCCGGAAGGTAATTTTCAGATAGTTACGGATCATGACGGCAATTTAGTGAAATGATGATTTTTCCTCGGGATTTTAATGCGAAATATATGCCATTTTGCATAAGTTGCTTATTAATAAGCATTTATGATTGATAATTCAATTCTGACAATTCATTTTGTTTCATAATGAAACACGTATGTATTGATTCCGGGCGATTTTTATGTAGTGATGTAGTGATCAGCCTTCGCTGAAGTTACGGCAGACGCGGTGTTGTATAAATAATCGATGAGGATGTATCAAAAGCCCTTTTAGTCGTCATTCCTGCAAAAGCAGGAATCTATAACTATCTGATATCTAATGCGATGAGATCGCCGGATCAAGTCCGACGATGACGTTTCGGGGCTTTTGAGACAGCCTCATCGATTTCTCGTACGCCCGTTTTTATAGGGATAAGTTGACCATTAAATTAAAGAAAGTTGGATTTAAATTAGTTCAATATGATGACTATTTTACAAGAGAATTTGGATATTTTGAACAAAATGGAAAAAGATCAGGTTTCCTAATTATATAAACAAAAATATGACGAGACTGAAAAAAAATTATACCAATGGGGAGATCACTGTGGTGTGGCAACCCGATCTGTGTATCCATTCCACCAACTGTTTTAAGGGGCTTCCGCAGGTATTCAATCCACAGCAGCGTCCGTGGGTAAATATGGATGTCGCCTCAACAGAGGCAATCAGAAATCAAGTGGAACAATGTCCTTCGGGTGCTTTATCTTATTTTATAAATGATCAAAAAACAGAAATGATGGATGAAAGAAAGATTCAGATTAACATTTCGGATGACGGGCCTATTTTGATCAAAGGACCCGCAATTATCACTTACAAGGGAAATGAAGAAGTGAGAGAATCAAAAACGATTGCCCTTTGCCGT
>Ga0209536_100005179_pt1 | contig 20372 bp, 16 predicted proteins | sample DeeMarSeWOR28_12_FD_187461 | JGI IMG/M metagenome (GOLD analysis project Ga0209536, IMG submission 187461) | Marine sediment microbial communities from White Oak River estuary, North Carolina - WOR-2-8_12 (SPAdes) (version 2) | ecosystem: Environmental > Aquatic > Marine > Intertidal zone >...
CTCCCGGGGTGTAGGCGACCACCGGCAGGATCAGCAGCGCCATGACCAGCGCGGCGGCGACCACGCCGACGGCCGCGCCGGCGAGGCGGTCGGCCCAGCCCAGCATCGCCGCCTTGATGAGCGCGCGCAGGAGCCAAGCCACGAGGCCGCCGGTCAGCAGGACGCCGAAGAAGATCGCGACGTAGGCCCCGATGCGAAGCCAGGCGTTGGGCTCGTCAACCCACAGGTCGGCCAGGGGCTGGTGGAACCGGCTGGCCAGAATGAATGCAACGACCATGGCCGCGATTCCGACCAGAATTCGGATCACCCCCTTCACGAGGCCGAGAATGACGAGCACGCCCGCCGCCACGAGCACCACGATGTCGAAGCCGTTCACGATGCCGCTCAACCTCGACCGTTGTTGACGGTGCGCTCCCTCTCGATTCGAAGGAGCATGTCGGAGGTGATGTCGCCCGTGGGGTAGTCTCCCGAGAAACAGGCCGTGCACATGGTCTCGATCTCGGGCTGGTCCTCGGTCACCGATCCGACCAGATCGTCGAGGCTCTGGTAGATCACCGAATCGGCGCCGATGTGGCGGGCGATCTCCTCATGGGTCCGATCGCGGGCAACGAACTCGCGCCGGGTGCTCATATCGATGCCGTAGACGCACGGGTGGATCAGAGGAGGCGACGTCGAGGCGACGAGCACCTTGCGCGCCCCGGCCGCCCGGACCAGCTGAACGATCTGGCGGCTGGTATTGCCCCGAACGATCGAATCGTCGACCAGGAGGACGTCCTTGTCCCGGAACTCGTCGTCGATGGTGTTGAGCTTGTGGCGCACCGATCGCTTGCGCTCGCCGTCTCCGGCCATGATGAACGTGCGGCCGACGTAGCGGTTCTTGACCAACCCTTCGCGGTACGGCAGGTTCAAGGACTGCGCCATGGCCAGCGCCGACGTCCGCGCCGAGTCCGGGACCGGAACCACGACCTGGGCGTCGAGACCCCGACTCCGGAACGTCGCGGCCAGCCTCTCTCCCATCCGGATGCGCGCCCGATAGACGGAGACACCCTCCAGGTAGGAGTCCGGGCGGGCGAAGTAGACATATTCGAAAACACACGGGTGAGGCCGGGGCTCGGCGACCCGGTGGCGGTGGAGCTCCCCTTCCATATCGATGAACACCGCCTCGCCTGGAGTTCCCAGGGGAACGATGTCGTAGCCGAGAGCCGTCAGGACGACGCTCTCGGACGCCACCGCCCACGCCGGCCGCCCCTCGACCGTCTTGCTGCCGATCGCGATCGGCTTGATGCCGAACGGGTCCCGGAAGGCAAACAGACCGTACCCCGCGATGAAGCCGACCACGCTATAGGCCCCGCGCACCGAACGGTAGACGGCGTCGACCGCGGCGTGATACGCGTCGAGCCGGAATCCGTCACTGCCGGAGTGTGACAGGGCGTTGGCGAAGACGTTGAGGATTGCCTCGACGTCGCAGCCGGAGTAGAGATGGCGCAGGCTGTTCCCCGCCAGCTCCGCCCTGAGCGCGTCGTAGTTGGCGACGTTGCCGTTGTGCGCCATCGCGATGCCGAAGGGAAAGTTCACCGTGAACGGCTGGGCGTCTTCCCCCCCGCCGGAGCCGACCGTCGGATAGCGCACGTGGCCGACGGCAAGGCTCCCCTTGAGGCGCTCGAAGTTCGCCGCCGAGAAGATGTCGCGGACCAGCCCCTCCCCCTTCTTGACGTGAAAGTGACCGTCGTACGTGATGATCCCGGCGGCGTCCTGGCCGCGATGCTGGATGGCGATCAGGCCGTCGTAGATCTCCGTCGCCGCGGAAGGCACCCCTGCGATCCCGATGAATCCACACATGTCCGGGACAGGATACCTCAGGCGGCTTCGGGGGTGGTGCGGCTGCGCTCGAGAAGGCGCGCAAGACGGGTGCGGGCGTCTATCGTGAGGCTGAACAGGGCCGGGACGAGGACGAGCGTGAAGATCGTCGAGAGTGCCAGGCCGCCGATGACGACGCTTCCGAGGCCACGGTAGAGCTCGGATCCCGCCCCGGGCAAGAGGACCAGCGGCAGCATCCCGAAGATGCTCGTGGCGGTGCTCATGAAGATCGGCCGCACCCGGGTGCGGACCGATTCGCGAATCGCGTCCTGTGGCGCCATCCCCTGATCCCGCATGAGATTGAGCGACTGGTGGACGATGAGGATCGCGTTGTTGACCACGATGCCGATCAGGATCACGAAACCCAGCATGGTCAGGATGTCCATGTTCTGACCGGTGATCAGGTGGGTGATGCGCAGCCCCAGAAAGCCCCCGAAGGTCGCCAGCGGAACGGAGAACAAGATCACCACGGGGTAGGCCCACGACTGGAACAGCGCGGCCATCAGCAGGTAGGTCACGATCAACGCCAGCAGGAAGTTCCCCATCAGGGCCCGGCGCGTACGCGTCAGATCGTCCGCGGTCCCGGTCAAACGGACCGAGATCGACGAGGGCAACGCACCGGATTCCCTCGCCTGGGGAATGATCCGACCCTCCAGGATGTCCATGGCCTCCTCGAGGGCCATCGCCTGAGATGGCGTCACGGAGATGCGAATGGCACGCTCGCGGTCGTGATGGTTGACCTGGGTCGGCCCCCCGATGTTCTCGATCCGCGCGACCGAGCCGAGGGTGACCAGCTTCCCGCTGGGCGTGTTGATGGGAACCGATTCGAGGTCGTGGCCGTGGGCGAAGGTGTCGTCGTCGCCCATGAGCACCAGGTCGATCTCGCGCCCGTCGATGCGGTAGTCGCTGACCTTGGCGCCGTCGACGAGGGCGCTGACCGTGAAGCCTAGCTCGCGATTGGTGAGGCCGACGTCGGCCATGCGCCGGCGGTCCGGGGTGAGGCGGATCTCGGGGTTCGCGAGATCCAGCGCCGGGCGGGGGATCGCCTGAACGCCGGGCATGGTGGCGTAGATCTGACCCAGCAATGCCCCTCCGGCCGCGACCAGGCCCTCCAGGTCGGGCCCGCGGAGGTCGACGTCGATCGATCGACCCGTGCTCGCATCGTCCGAGAAGATGCCCCATTGCAAGGCAATGCCGTAGGCGCCGGGCACCCGACCGAGCAACTGCTGTACGATCGGTACGAGCTCGCCGGTGCGGCGATCGTCGTGAGCCCTCAACCCCATGAAGACCTGGTCGGTGCCGATCCCCGCGTAGAAGAAGGTCTGGATTCCGCCGCCCGGTAGCGCCCCGGCCTCGGGGGACCCGGGCTCGGCCACCCAGTAGGGGCGAAGGTCTTCCTCGAACGTTTCGCCGATCCGGCGGATCTCGTCGGGGTTGTATCCCGGCGGCGGGAACAGGAGCCCGATCACGAAGTTGCTGTTGCCGGTCGGAAGGTACTCGGCCTTGGGCATCAGCAGCCTCGAGCCGACCACTGCGAGCAGCGTCAGGCTCACGACCACGGCCAACCGGCGAGTCGTACCGGCGTTGATCCACGAGACCAGCGAAGCGATCTCTCCCGGCACTCGCGCAAAGGCTCTCACGACGGGGTCGGTGAGAGTGTGGAGGCGGCCCGGCTCCTTCTCGGCCCCGGAGGACTCCCGGCCCAGGATCCGCGCCGCCAGCGTCGGGATCAACGTCATGGCGGTGACGAGGCTGAGCAGGACCGACGCCGAGATCGCGATGGCGATGTCCCGGAAGAGCTGGCCTGCCTCGTCCTCGACGAAGATCACCGGCAGGAAGACGGCCACGGTGGTGAGCGTCGAGGCCAGCACCGCCCCCCAGACCTCGACCGCGCCGTCCAGGGCCGCCTGCATCCGCGGCTTGCCCATCTGACGGTGCCGGAAGATGTTCTCGAGCACGACGATGCAGTTGTCCACCACCATGCCGACCGCGAAGGCCAGACCGGCGAGGGAGATGACGTTGATCGAGCGTCCCGCCACGGCCATCACCAGGAAGGTCGCCACCACCGAGATCGGGATCGAGATCGCCACGACGACGGTGCCGCTCCAGGACCTCAGGAACAGCAGCAGCACGACGATCGCCAGCGCCCCGCCGACCACGATGTTCGACTGCACGAGATCGATCGCCGAGTCGATGTAGTCGGTCTGCTGGTAGGCCAGCTCGAGCCGCAGGCCCTGGGGTTCCAGCAGATCGCGGTCGACCTCCTCGAGGGCTTCCCGGACACCGGCCATGACGTCGAGAACGTTGCTCCCGGAAGCGCGCTGGGCGTTGACGGCCAGCGCCCGTCCGTGCACGCCGCGCACGAAGGCGTCCGCCTTGCGGAATCCGAGCTCGGCCCGTCCGACGTCCCGAACGTAGACCGGAGCGTCGCCGGAGGTGGCGATGATGATGCTCTCGATCTCCTCGGTGCTGCGATAGTCGCCGGCGGTGCGCACGATGTAGCGGCGCTTGCCCTCGTCGAAGTCACCCGCCGAGTAGTCCTTGTTTTCCGCCGACAGCGCCGCGGCGACCGCGCTCATGGTCAGGCCGCGGGTCGCGAGCTTGTCGGGGTCGACGATGACCTGCATCTCCCGCTCGCGGCCGCCGAACAGGTTGACCTGGGCGACACCCGGCACGCGCTCGATCCGCGGCTTGACCTCGTCGTCCACGAAGTCGTACAGCGTCGCGGGGTCGATGTCGTAGCCTTCCTGGGCGTAGATCACCATCCACGCGATGGCGTTGGAACCGCGGTCGACGGTGAAGATCAGCGGCTTGTCGACGTCGTCGGGATAGGTCGGGACCTGTTCCAAACGGTTCGAGACCCGCACGAGGATCGAGTCCGGATCGGTCCCGACCGGGAATTCCATGACGATCTGGCCCCAGCTGTGGTGGGATTCACTCTCGAGCTTGCGGAGGCCGTCGAGTCCCTTGAGCGTCTCTTCCTGCTCGTCGATGATCTCGCGCTCGACCTCGAACGGGCTCGCCCCCGGCCACGTGGTGAAGACGGTGGCGCGCGGCCGGTCGATGTCGGGCGTCATCTGGATGGGAACGAACCTGAGGGAGACGAGGCCGAACAGCGTGACCAGAATCACGCCGACGGCGACGGTGATCGGATTCCGGATGGCGAAACGGATGATGCCCACGGCGGGCTTACTCCTCGGCGGATGACGCGTGAGTGCCGTCGGGGCTTCCCACCGCGACGCGCTGACCCGGCGACAGGCGCTCGTTGCCCCGCACGACCACCGAGTCGCCCTCGGCCAGATCTCCCTCGACCTCCACCCGGCTCCCCATGGCCCGACCGGTGCGCACCGTGACGGCGCGCGCCGTATCGCTCTCCACCACGAAGACGATCTCGTGCTGGGCCTGACGGACGACGGCGTCCTTGGGGATCAGCAGCGCCTTCTCGCCGCCGGTGAGGGTGAGGGTCACTCTCGCCAGCATTCCTGCGCCGACGCGCCCGTCGGGATTGGCGGCGCGAACCAGGACCGGGAAGGTGCGCGCATCCCGGTTGGCGTCGGGCACCACCGCGAAGATCGTGCCGTCGAGGGGCACACCGGGCAGCGCGTCGACCACCGCCGGGGCGGCGGAACCCGCCGTCAGCCGTACGTAGTAGTCTTCCGGGACCTCCAGGCGGATCTCCACCGTGCTGAGGTCGGCCAGCCGAATGACACGTCCCCCCGTTTCGATCCACTCGCCGACCTCGGCGTGGACCGCGGTGACGATGCCGGTGAACGGCGCGCGAATCCCGGTGCGCGCGATGTCGTCCTCGATGGAAGCGATGCGGGCCTCGGTGGCAGTGGCTCGACCCTCCAGGGACTGCCGCCGCGCGACCGCCTCGTCCATCTCGCCCTGGGAGAGGATCTCCTGCTCGTAGAGCTCGAGGGCCCGCCTCTCCTGGATCGAGGCGAGCTCGAGCTGGGCCTCGGCGTCGTCCAGCTCGGCCCGGACCCGATCGAGGTCTTTCAACAGGCGGGTCGCGTCCAGGCGGATCAGGACCTGGCCCCGGGAGACGCGATCGCCGTTCTCGACGGCCCGCGAGGCCACCCGGCCCGCGACCTCGGAGGCCACCACGCTGTCCCGGATCGGGCGGACCGTCCCGGGCAGCTCGACCGTCTCGTGGATCGACTCGGCCACGACCGGAGCGGTGACCACCAGCGCCGGCGGCGGACCTTCCTGGGAAACAGCCGGAGTGCACGCCAGGACCGTGACGATGAGCGCGACGCCCATGCGCTCGTTGCCGTTCTTGCTCGATGCCACCGTCGTCATTGGTCGAATCGCCTTCTTGACCGCCTCGGGACCCGCCGCCGGAGACCAGTATGCCAGGGTTCCGCGAGCCTGCCTCGGTGCGTCGCGCGCGGGACCTCCGGACCGCCGTGGTGACTGTATACGGATCCGTCCGCCGCGGGATGCGGCGGGAGGCGAAGAAGCCTATAATTCGGATCGTTTCGGTCGTCAAATCGCTGCTCGCCTGCAGGAGAGATCTACCGGATGTCGAGAGTCGTCGAGCGTCTCGTGGAGGCCGCGGGTTTGTCGAACCTCTACGACAAGGTCGAGTCCGGGCGGCGGCTGACCTTCGACGACGGGGTGCGCCTGTTCCGCTCGCGGGAGCTGATGGCGGTGGGCGCGATGGCCGATCGTGTCCGCGGGCGTCGCCACGGCGACGACACCTACTTCGTCCGCAACATGCACCTCAACCCGACGAACGTCTGCGCCGTGGACTGCAAGTTCTGCGGGTTCTACCGACCGTACCGCGAGAAAGACAAGGGCTGGACGTGGACCCTCGATCGCTGTCTCGATGAGGTCCGGACCCGCCTCGCGGAGCCCATCACCGAAGTCCACATCGTCGGTGGACACAACCCCGACCTGCCCTACGAGTTCTACACCGACCTGATCCGCTCGATCGCCGAGCAGCGCCCCGGCATGCACGTCAAGGCGTTCACCGCGGCCGAGTACGATTTCTTCGCGAAGCGCTTCAGGAAGCCGCTGGGAGAGGTTCTCGAGGATTTCAAGACCGCGGGGCTGGGCTCGCTTCCCGGGGGCGGCGCGGAGGTCCTGGTCGAGCGCGTGAGGCGCGAGCTCTACCCGAGGAAGCTGTCGGCGGAGCGGTGGCTCGAGGTCCAGCGCTGTGTCGCGGAGCACGACCTGCGATCGAACGCCACCTTGCTCTACGGTCATATCGAGACCCTGGAGGAGCGCGTCGAGCACCTGTGCCGCCTGCGCGCCCTGCAAGACGAGACGGGACATTTCATGTGCTTCATCCCGCTGGCGTTCCACCCCGAGAACACCGAGCTCGCGAACCTGCCCGGCCCCACGGGTTTCGACGACCTGATGACGGTGGCGGTGTCCAGGCTGATGCTCGACAACTTCGATCACATCAAGGCCTACTGGATCATGCTGACGCGGCGCATTGCCCAGACCGCCCTCAACATGGGTGCCGACTGCTTCGATGGCACCGTGGTGGACGAGAAGATCGTCCACATGGCCGGGGCCCGAACACCCGAAGGGTTGACCGTCGACGAGATCTGTCGACTGATCCGGGAGGCGGGCCGGGTCCCGGTTCAGCGGGACTCCCTGTACCACGTGTTGCAGCGCTTCGACGCGGTGGCGTGATGCGTCACGAGATCCGGGTCGGCGCGGTCGCCTATCTCAACACCCGCCCGCTGGTCCACGGATTCGAGCAGGGCCTCGGTCGCGACCGCATCGTGCTGTCCTACGACGTCCCCTCGACCCTCTCCGACCGCCTGGCGCGTGACGAGCTCGACGCGGCGTTGATCCCCGTCATCGAGTTGGCCCGCATCCCGGATCTCGAGATCGTTCCGGGGCTGGGCATCGTGAGCCGCGGGCCGGCGCGCTCGGTGTTCCTGATCTCGAACGGTCGGCCGGAGGAAGCTCGCAGCGTGGGGCTCGACCCGGAATCCCGAACGACCAACGCCATGACGGTGATCCTCTACGACCGGGTGTGGAATGCCAGACCCGAGTTCGCCCCCGGGCCGGTCGACCTCCGCGCCTCGCTGAAGGCGCACGACGCGGTGGTTCGCATCGGTGACAAGGCGCTGTTCGAGCCCCCGCCCGCCGGCACGACGGTGGTCGACCTCGGCGAGCTGTGGGACCGGACGACAGGTCTGCCCTTCGTCTACGCCGTGTGGGCCATCCGCCCCGGCATCCTCGACGAATCGCTCCACCTGATCTTCCACGAGTCGCTCCGACTGGGATCGGAGGCCATCGAGCAAATCGCCGCGGACTACACCTGGAATGGCCGCCGCTTCCCCGAGCTCGCGAGGGACTACCTGACCCACAACATTCGCTTCGGGCTCGGCCCGGACGAGCTCGAGGCGCTGCGGCTCTTCCTCGAGGCGGCGGCCCGTCTCGGGTTGATCCCTGCGGTACCGGAGCTCCGGATGGGTCTCGAGCGGCGCTCCTCCCGTGTCGAGACGGCGACGAACCGGAGTCCGATCGTGGAGCCCTTGCCGTGAGCGACCCGATGCGGATCCGCGCGAGACTCGACGCCATCGGGGACAAGGTCCTCGACGGCACGCGGGTCTCGGCGGAGGAGGCCGTGCTCCTGCTGGAGCACGAGGATCTGACGACGCTCGGCGCCATGGGCGACCTGGTGCGGCGGCGCAAGCACACCGACGGCGTCGTGACCTACATCGTCGACCGCAACATCAACTACACGAACGTCTGCAACGCGTTCTGCAACTTCTGCGCCTTCTACCGCCCTCCGAACCACGACGAGGGCTACGTCCTGCCCGTCGAGGAGATCGAGGCGAAGATCCGGGAGACCCACGATCTCGGCGGCAACCAGATCCTCCTTCAGGGCGGACACCACCCGAAGCTCAAGATCGAATACTACGAAGAGCTGTTCCGTCGCCTGAAGAGCAGCTTTCCCGACCTCTGGCTGCACGCCCTCTCTCCTCCCGAGATCGTCCACATCGTGAGGGTCTCGCGCCTGGAGCTTCCCGAGGCCCTTCGCAGGCTGCGGGAGGCGGGCCTGGACTCGGTCCCGGGCGGCGGCGCGGAGATCCTCGTCGACCGGGTTCGACGGAAGCTGGCCAAGAACAAGTGCTCGTCGCAGGAGTGGCTCGACGTCATGGAGGAGGCCCACCGTCAGGGGCTGCGCTCCACCGCCACCATGATGTTCGGCCACGTCGAGACCCTCGCCGAGCGCGTGGAGCATCTCGAGCGCGTCCGCGAGCTCCAGGACCGCACGGGCGGCTTCACCGCGTTCATCGGCTGGACCTACCAGTCCGAGAACACCGAGCTCGGTGGCCGCGAGGCCACGACCGCCGAGTACCTCCGGATGCTGGCCGTCTCACGCGTCTTCCTGGACAACATCGAGAACGTCCAGGCGTCGTGGGTCACCCAGGGACCCAAGATCGGGAGCGCGTCCCTCGCCTTCGGGGCCAACGACATGGGCAGCACCATGCTCGAGGAAAACGTCGTCTCCGCCGCGGGGACGGTCCATCAGATGCTCGAGCCCGAGATCGTCGCCGCCATCCGGGACGCCGGCTTCATCCCGATGCGCCGCAACATGTACTACGAGCGCCTGTAGTCCGTCCCGGGAGCACTCGCCATGCTGGAGCTCACCGAGATCGATGGTGGGACGCGGCTTCGATTGCGGGTGAAGCCGGGGGCGAGAAGCAACGCCGTGCTGGGCGTTCACGGCGGAGCCCTGAAGGTCGGCGTCACCGCGGCCCCCGAAAAGGGGAAAGCCAATCGCGCCGTGCTCGGCGTGCTGGCCGAGGCCCTCGACCTCGCGCCGTCCGCCCTGGAGATCCTCTCGGGCCACGCCTCGCCGGACAAGAGCGTTCGGGCTCCCCTGCCCCCGGAGGAGATCCGCTCGAGACTCTCGAGCCTGATCGGAAAGCCCTAGATCCTGTGTAGGTCTCGGCGCCGGCGGGAAACTTTCCGCGGCAACAAAACAGTTGCATATTTTTATTTTAGAATCTATATTGTTAAAATACGGATATCGTATATGTGATTCACGTGGTTCTGGGGGGAAGTAGAGGCCGGAACATGAGAATCTCCGCATTGATTACGGTTCTGTTGGTCGGAGCGCTCGGCGCTCACGATGTCGTGACCGCGGGTACGGTTTACGCCATCGATTGGGACTCCCAGAGCGTCGTCGGTTTCGAGACCGCAACCGGAGCTCAAAACGGTTCGGTTCCGACGCCGGATCTCGTATCCGGGGCCGACGGACTCGCCGCCTCGGGTACGACCCTGTATCTCGTCAATGCCAACGGCTCGAATCTGATCCACCAGTTCGACGCCGTCAGCGGCGCCAGCATCGACGCCTTCCCCGCTCCCCTGCTCGCCGGTGGGACCGACGGGCTGGCGTTCATGGACGGCTTCCTCTACACCCTGGACAGCTACGCGGATACCGTCTTCAAGGTGGACTTGTCCACCGGTGAGGTGGTGGGATCGTGCTCCACCGGGACGTACGCCGCGGGCGGGCTCGCGGCCGAGAACGGACGGCTGTTCGCGATCATGGGCCTGATGAGCATCGTCGAGCTCGATCCGGACAGCTGCGCCGTGCTCGGCGGCCCGTTCGCGGTCCCCGGGGGTGACTTCGTGCTGGGGCTCGCCTTCGACGGCACGTGGCTGTACGCCTCGACCTACGTGAGCCCGGCGATCTACACGATGGATCCTGAGACCGGCGTGGTCGTGGATTCATTCCAGCCCGGGTTCATCCCCAGCGGGCTGGCGTCGTCGGCCGAGGCCGTGAGCACGACCGTCGGCGTGGAGTTCGACTTCCGGCCCAGAAGCTGCCTCAATTCCCTGAACCTCGGCAGCAGTGCAGCGGTGATGGTAGTCGTGTTGGGCACGGACGCACTCGATGTCGGCCAGGTGGACGTCGCTTCGGTCCGAGTCGAGGGTCTGGAGCCCGTTCGAACGCTGTATCGCGACCGTGGAGCGCCCGGCCAGTGCCGCGGACTACCCGATGGGGTACTCGACCTGGTTGTCGTCATGAAGGCCGATGAGCTGCTGGCCGCGCTCCGCGATCGCGACGTTCCGATGCTGCACGGCATGAGGGTGAGCGTTCAGGTGGATGGAGTTCTCCACGACGGCACGCCGTTTGCCGGAAGGGACGACGTCTTCCTGAAAGGAAACCCGACGAACACCCCCGTCGACAACGACCCGCAAGCGGTGAAGGAGAAGCGAGGAACCATGGGAAGAGGCTTCGGCCTCGGTCGTTGAAAACCGGAAAGCTCGGCCCTCGGCGTCACGGACTCTCGTCGGGATCATCCACCCACTCGGCGAGGAACAGGTTCGTTTCGCCGGGGGCTTGTCCGTTCCGGTTGCTCGCGAAGACGAGGTGCTTGCCGTCGGGGCTGAACATCGGGAAGCTGTCGAACTCCTCGTGAAACGTGACCCGCTCCAGCTCGGTGCCGTCGTCCCGCACCATCCAGAGATCGAACTTGCGTCCCCCCTCGGCCATGTTCGAGGCGAAGATGATGCGCCGTCCGTCGGGGAAGAAGTACGGTGCGAAGTTCCCGTGGCCGTTCGAGGTCACCTGCCTCGCGTCGGTCCCGTCCGCGAGGGCCACCCAGATCTCCAGGTTCATGGGTCGGATGGCGCTGGTCTCGAGAAGATCCCGGTAAGCTCCGAGCTCTTCCTCGGTCCGAGGTCTCGACGCCCTCCACACGATCCTCTTGCCGTCGCGTGAAAAGAACGCCCCGCCGTCGTAGCCCGGCTCGTCGGTGATGCGGGTCACGTCGCCGCCGTCCGCGTTCATGGTGTAGAGGTCCAGGTCTCCGTCTCTCAACGAGGTAAAGATGATGCGACGGCCATCGGGCGAGATCGTCGCCTCGGCGTCGTATCCGGGGCTGTCCGTCAGCCGCTTCAGATCGCTGCCGTCCGGCGCCGCGCTGAAGATCTCGAACTCCGGATGGAGCTTCCAGACGTAGCCCTTGGAGTAGTCCGGCGGCGGCGGGCATGCGTCGCCCGCCAGGTGGGTCGACGAGTAGACGATTCTCTCGCCGTCGGGGAAGAAATAGGCGCAGGTCGTCTTCCCCTTGCCCGTGGAGACCATCCGGACCTCGCCACCGTCGAGGTCCATGACGAAGATCTGGTCGCATTCCAGATCGTCCCGCTTGGACTGGAAGATCAGCGACCGGCCGTCGGCGGCGAAGTACGCCTCGGCGTTCTCGCCCCCCGAGGTGAGCTGCCGCATGTTGCGGAGCCTGACCTCCCGCGGGTCTCGAAGGGAGCCCTCGGTTTCCCGCTCTTCCTGCTCCCGGTGCTCTGCCTGCACCTCGTGCTCGTGGAGTGTCGCGCATCCGGCACAGGCGAGCAGGATACCGACCGTTAGAATCGATTTCATGAGATCAGCCCTCGCGCGAGCCGAGGCCCGCGATGATGTCGTTGATTCGCTTGCGCGTGTCGTCGGAGAACCAGCAATCGAGAAACTGCTCGACGAGCATCGCGTCGTTGGCCCGGATGCGCTCGACCGTCCCGGAGCGCAGGTACCGCTTGGTCATCGCGTAGGCCTTCGGATCGCGGGAGGCGTACTCGCGGAGCCGCCCGAGACAGGCTTCCTCGAAGCCTTCGTCGGGAAGCACCTCGTGGGCCAGCCCGACCCCGAGCGCCTCGGCCCCGGCATAGTTGCGGCCCAGCAACGCGACTTCCTCGGTTCTGGGGGTACGGGCCGCCTCCCGCAGGATCGTGGTGACCCCGAACGGCAGCGGCACGCCGACCTTGACCTCGTTGAGCCCGATCAGAGCTCCTTCCTTGAGAACCCGCCACTCCGCGGTCAAGGCCAGGACGCAACCCCCGGCCAGGGCGTGTCCGCGAAGCGCGGCCACCACCGGCTTGGGGCACGTGTACATCACGATGAGGCAGGCGCTGAACCTCGACATGAAGCGATGCATCTGCCGGCGGTCGAAATCGAGGAGATCCCGCAGGTCGAGCCCCGGTGAGAACAGCTTCCCGGCGGAGGTCAGCAACACCCCGCGCACCTCCGGGTCCGCGATCGCCTCGTTGTAGGCGGTCATCAACCCTTGCAGGAGATCGTCGTTGACGGCGTTGCCGTGCTCGCGATCGAGTCGGACCTTCGCCAGATGCCCGTCAACGGTCACCGTCACCGCCTGCTTCTCGTGGGACAATTCCGACCTCCCGTCTCGAGCCGTTGACCGGCGCGAAGGGCCGATTATAGCTGCCGCGACGCCCGGGGAGAGTAAGATCCGGGTGAAGGAGCTCGAGGTGATGAAGCTCGAGACCCGAATCCACAGAACCCGGGACGGCGCCGAGATCGCCTATCGTGTGCGCGAGGGGCCGAGCCCATGGCTCCTGCTCCACGCCCTGGGGTGCGATGCCTCCATGTGGGACGACGTCATCGCCGCGCTGCCTGAAGAGACCGGGGTGGTGGTTCCCGAGCTTCGGGGCCACGGCGGCTCGACCCTCGGCTGGCGCCCCCCCGACGTGGAGCTCATGGCCCGCGACGTCATCGAGATTGCCACCCGTGAGCGAGTGACGCGGCCCGCGGTCGCGGGCGTCTCCATGGGCGGCTACGTCGCCATGGCGGTTGCCGCGCTGGCACCCGATTCGGCGCGCGCGTGGGCGTTCGTGAGCACCCGTGCCCGGGCGGACGACGAAGAGGGCCGGGCGGGGCGCGCCGCGGGCCTGGAGACGCTCCGTCGAAGAGGCTGGCGGTCGTTCGCCGCGGGGTTGATGTCGGTGTTGCTCTCCGAGGACCACCCGCGGTTCCCGGCCCACCGGGAGCGCCTGATGGAGATGTTCTCGCGTGCGGGGGATGCGGGGCTGACCTGGACGCTCATCGCCCTGGCCAACAGGGTCGATCGGCTCGGGACCCTCGCCGGCCTTCACGCACCCGCGATCGTGGTCGTGGGCGACGCCGATTTGCTGACGCCCCCCGACGAAGCTCGCGCGATCGCCTCGGCGGTGCCCGGCTCGAAGCTCGTCGTCCTTCCGGGCGTCGCCCACATGAGCACCGTGGAAGCACCGCGCGACGTCGCCGCGGCCCTCACCGGGCTACCCGAGCCACCGTCGACCCATGACGACTGATACGATCCCGCGGGTGATCCTGCACCTCGACATGGACGCGTTCTACGCCGCGGTCGAGGTCCGCGAGAACCCGTCCCTTGCCGGGAAGCCCCTGATCATCGGGCACCGCGGCCGGCGCGGTGTGGTCTCGACGTGCTCCTACGAGGCCCGAAAGTACGGCGTGCGCTCGGCGATGCCGTCGGTCACCGCCGAGCGCCTTTGCCCCGACGCCATCTGGCTGTCGGGCCGGATGCGACTGTACGTCCAGGTCTCGCGTCAGATCCGGAAGATCCTCGACCAGGTCGCTCCGGTCGTCGAGCCGCTCTCGATCGACGAGGCGTTCCTGGACATGACCGGGGTCGTGCCGGACCTCGAGGGCGGGCGCCGCGCCGCCGTGGACGTCAAGGAGCGGATCCGGCACGCCCACCGTCTGACGGCCTCGGTGGGCGTGGCGCCGAACAAGTTCCTGGCCAAGATCGCGTCCGACATGGACAAGCCCGACGGCCTGGTCGTCTTCCCGCTCGAGGACGTCCCGAAACGCCTGTGGCCGATGCCGATCCGGAGGCTGTGGGGCGTGGGCCCGAAGACCGGCGAGCGCCTCGAGAAGGCCTCGGTCCTCGAGATCGGAGACCTGCTGAGGGTCCCCGCGGCGACCCTCGAGAAGGTCGTCGGGCGTCACGGCGCCGATCACCTCCGCGCACTCGCCCGCGGTGAGGACCACCGCCCGGTGCATCGTCACCACGAGGCCAGGTCGATCTCGGAAGAACGGACGTACGGTGACGACCTCACCGATCCGGACGAGATCGACCGCGCCCTTCTCGCCAGGGCGGAGGGCGTGGCGCGGGAGCTGCGGCGCAAGAAGCTCCAGGCCAGAACGGTTCACATCAAGGTGCGCGCGGGTGATTTCACCACCTGGACGCGCTCGCTGACCCTGCCGGACCCCACCGACCTCGCCGAGGGAATCGTCCACGCCGCTCGCGAGCTCTATCGCGATCGGATCCGCCTCGAGGGTCGTGGTGTGCGGCTTCTCGGAGTGGGCGTGAGCGGCCTGGAAACCGCGGGGTCCGGCCAGCACTCGCTCTTCTCCACCCCCGAGGAGGAGCGGGCGCGGCGAATGACCCGGGCGGCGGACGCCGTGCGTGAGCGTCTGGGCGACGACGCGGTCACCCGTGCGCGACTCCTGCGGCGCCGAAAGGGCGGCGAGGACGACGAGCCGCCCGAAGCGTCGAGCCTTCCCTCCGTCGACTGATATACTGACGGTCGCGCCCCCGGACAATCCAGGAGGAAAGGCGATGGCGGCCAATCAATCGTTCGACATCACCACCGGCTGCGATCTCCAGGAGGTCGACAACGCCGTTAACCAGACCATCAAGGAAATCAACCAGCGTTACGACTTCAAGGGCGTGAAGGTCGGAATCGACTTCCGACGCGACGACGGGAAGATCGTCCTGACGGCGCCGGACGACTACAAGCTCAAGGCGTCGTGGGAGATCCTGCAGTCGAAGATGGTCCGCCGCCAGGTGCCGCTGAAGAACCTCAAGGAAGGAAGCGTCGAGCCCGCGGGCGGCGCCACCGTGCGCCAGGAGATCACGCTGCAGCAGGGCATCCCCACCGAGACGGCCCGCGCGATCGTCAAGTACCTCAAGGACAAGAAGCTCAAGAAGGTCCAGGCGTCGATCCAGAAAGACCAGGTGAGGGTAACGTCGCCGTCGCGGGACGAGCTCCAGAACGTCATCGGGCTCCTGAAGGAAGAGGACTTCGGCATCGAGCTCGACTTCGGGAACTACCGCTCGGGGTAGCCTCTACCTCGTGGGCTTGTCGCCCGCGGGCATGCTGTCCGCGTCCTTGAACTTCACCGGCGCCTGGCGGTCGTTCTTCCACAGTCCCTCGACGATGGCATCGGCCTCGGCCCTCCCGAGGCGGATGGCTTCCTCCATCGACTCGGCCGCGGCCCTCGGAGCTGCCTCCGGGGGTGCCGCAGCCGGGGCGGGTGACATCCCTGCCGGCGCCGACGCGAGGTGCAGGGTGCGGGTCGGGAAGGCGAACTCGATTTCCAACCGGTGCGCCAGCCTCACGATGTCCACGAGCAGCCGGTGTCGCTCGCGCAGCTCCGTCGGCCAATCCGGGGTCCGGAAGAAGGCGTACAACAGGATGTTCAACGAGGAGTCGGCGAACTCGTTGAAGTAGACCATGTAGTAGTCCTTGCGGGTGTACGGGTGCTTCCGGATCAGCTCGCGAATGCCCTCGCAGAAGGCCTCGATGCGCTCCGCCGGCGTGTCGTACTGTACGGAGATCATAGACTTCAGGCGGCGGTAGCGGCGGGCCCCGAGGTTGTCCACCGCCGTGCGGACCAGGGTGGCGTTGGGTACGGTGATCACCGAGTTGTAGAACGTCCGGATTCGGGTCGATCGAAAGCCCAGCTCTTCGACGGTCCCCTCGAGGTCGTCGATCACGATCCAGTCGCCGATCCGGAACGGTCGGTCGATCAGCACGGTGAACGATCCGAACAGGTTTTCCACCGTATCCTTGGCGGCCAGCGCGAAGGCGATGCCGCCGATCCCCAGGCCCGCCAGCAGGCTCGTGATGTCGATGTCGAGGTTCTGGGCGACGAACAGCAACCCGAAGGCGACCACGACGATCTTGAGCGCCCGGCGGATCATCGGAATCAGGACGTCGTCGACCTTGGTGTCGGTCTTGCCGGCGAGAGCCTGGAAGTGGGCGGCGACCAGATCCACCAGCTTGTAGGCCGCCCATACCCCCGCGCCGGCCATCATGAGCTGGGAGGCGAACCTCAGGGCTGCCAGCGCCCTGAGCGGGAGGTCGAGCAGTCCCAGAATGGACCACCACAGCACGGCCATCACGAAGATGCCGATGGGCTTCACGAAGCCGGCGTCGACCTTGTGCTCGCGGAGATGGTCGCTCGTTGCCAGCAGGCGTCGGACCCAGCGGCCGAGGGTCAGCCGCACGACCCAGTCGGCGACCACGCCCACGAAAACCAGGAGGATGAGGGCCACCCACTGCCAGTTCTCGAGGAACAAGACGGTCTTGCGCATCGACTGCGGGACGCTCCGCCGGAGCCAATCCGCGAAGCCTACGGTGACGCCACCGCCGCCCTCGATCCCGGCGACCACCTCCTTGCCCCGAACCGATTCCCTCAGGTCCGGGATCGCATCGACCGTCCGTGTCGAGAACAACCACCGCTCATCGTCCGTCCGCTCGAGAGAGATCTCGCCGTTCGGAGTCTTGCGATAGACCCACAGGTCACCGTCAACGTCGACCGGGATCTCGCCGATCCGGACGTACTCGATGCGGTCGAGGTAGTTCTTGAGGTCGCGCGCCAGCTTTGGCCCGGCCTCGTCGCGGATTACGGCGGAAACCGAGGACAGGTCGAAGCAGGCGACGGCGTCGGGCATGCGGTCGGCTTCGCCTTCGTTGACCGCGATCATCGAGCTGAGGAAGGTCTCGAAGGTCGCGCGGGGCGACGACAGGTCCGGTCCGTCGACGTCCCGGGCCGTCGCCTGGAGACAGGCCGACGCCAGAAGGACGGCGACGACGATTCCTCGTCCGTATCCGCGATGGGTTGGCTGCGGCATGGCGATCACCTCGCTTTGCTGACGCGGGGGCTTAAGTTATCAGAACCGGACTGCGCCACGAAGGCGGTTATGATCGGGAGGCCATGGGGGCGATGAGACAGCGGACGAGCGGCGCGATCCCGACGGTCGCCCTCCTCCTGTTCGCGGCGGTGGCCGGCGCCTTTCGACTCCGCGCCTACGACCTCTTCTGGCACCTCGCCTCGGGACGCTGGATTCTCGAGCACCGGGCCCTGCCCGAGACCGATCCCTTCCGGTTCACGTCGGAGGCGGTACCGTGGGTCGACCATGAGTGGCTGTTCCAGATCGTCGTGCGATTCGTAGAGACGCTCGTGGGGCTCGACGGGCTCGTCCTGTTTCGCATCGCCGCCGTCGTGCTGCTGGCGTTCGTGCTGCTGTTCTCGATTCGGCGCTCGGGAGCGCCGGCCCTGGGGGCGGTGATCGTCACGGCGGCCGCGGTCCTTCTGGCGCGGCCTCGATTCATGGTCCGTCCGGAGCTGTTCAGCCTGATCGCTCTCGCGGTGCTCTTGAGCCTCCTTCAGGAGTACCGCCAATCGAGCTCCCGGTCGGGGATGGCTTCGGCCGTTGTGCTGGTCGTCGCGTGGGCCAACGTCCACGCGGCGGTCGTCATCGCTCCGGTGGTGGCGGCGGGCTACCTGCTCGGCTCCCTCCTGCCGACCAGCCCGGCGTCGTCAAGACGAGTCCGCGTGAGCGGGGGACGGGTCGTGGTCTTTCCCGCTACCCTCGCCGTGGCTGCCATGGCGAATCCGTCCGGGTGGAGGATCTACGCCGTTCCCCTCGAGATCCGGAGCGCGCTGGGAGACCTCGCGGTGGTCAACCCGGAGTGGCTACCGGCGTGGCTCGCGCCTCAGCCCGCCCTGATCGGCGGCGCGCTGGCGCTGGTGGTCATGGTGATGTGGGCCGCGGTACGCTCGGGCGGAATCGACGGGGCCACGGGCCTCTCGACGGTGGCCCTCGCGGTGCTGGCGGTGAGCGGTGTTCGACACCAGGGTCTGTTCTTCGTCGGAGCCGCCTTCCTGGCCGGTGAGTCGCTGGCCGACGTGGCGCGTCACCCTCGGGGAACGGCGTCGTCGATCTCCGAGGGCGCCCGGAGCGCGGTCGCGGTCGCGGTGTGCCTCGGCGCCGCCGGGTGGTGCGTCGTCACCCCGCCGTCGGGCCCGCTGAAAGCGCGGCAAGGACCCTATACCTTCGGGCTGGGCCTCGAGCCGGGACGCTTTCCGGTCGCGGCGGTCGAGGCGATGGAGTCGAGGCCCGAAACGGAGTCGCTTTACAACGACGTGGCCTTCGGCGGCTACCTGATCTGGCGGCTCTACCCGCGTCGCGTCTTCATCGACGGCCGCAATGAGGTCAACCCGCAGCTGCTCCGGGAGGTCGCCGGCGCGCGTTCCGATTCCCGGGCGTGGAGCTCGCTGCTCGAGCGCCACCGGATCGGTCGCGCTCTCGTCCGATACGACGACCGCCTCATCGAGGTCACCGCCCCGGCCCGGAGCGGTGTTGCGCCCGGGGACGGAGCGGTCGTCTCGCGGCACACCCCCAACGCCCTGCTCTTCCCGCGCCGGACGTTCGCGCTGGTCTACTGGGACGACGTCGCCATGCTGTTCATACGGCGGACGGCGGACGGCGATGCCGATCTCCGGCGCGACGAGTACCGCTACGTCCACCCCGAGGATCGGCGGGCCACCCTGGAGGCCGCGGCCGCCGATCCCGGGTACCTCGCCGGGGCGCTGGCCGAGATCGACCGGCGCCTGGCCGGGGATCCGACCTGCGCCAGAGCGCTCGCGATTCGTGAAGAGCTGGAGGCGGTCGGGAGACCGAAGGGCGGCTCCTGACCCGTCGATCCGGGGGAAAGGCCCCGGAGCACCGGTGGAGTACCGGGATAACAGGAGGTGAGTTGTGCCAGAGAGTAGCCAGAAGTTCATCGCCCGCAACCGGGCTCCGCGGGTGCAGATCGAATACGACGTGGAGCTCTACGGGGCGGAGAAGAAGGTCCAGCTGCCCTTCGTCATGGGCGTGATGGCGGACCTGTCGGGGAAGCCGGCCGAGGCGCTTCCTCCGGTCGCCGACCGGAAGATGCTCGAAGTCGACGTGGACAACTTCGACGAGCGCATGAAGTCGATGAAGCCTCGCGCCGCGTTCGCGGTTCCGAACACGTTGACGGGGGAGGGCAACCTCTCCGTCGACATCACCTTCGAGAGCATGGACGACTTCTCGCCCGCGGCCGTGGCGAAGAAGGTCGGCGCGCTGAACCAGCTTCTCGAGGCGCGGACGCAGCTGGCCAACCTGATGACCTACATGGATGGAAAGAGCGGTGCCGAGGACCTGATCGCGAAGGCGCTCAAGGATCCGGCCCTGCTGCAGGCGCTGGCGTCGGCCCCCAAGCCGGGGGACGAGGGCGGCGAGGAAGCTCCGGCGGAGTAGTTTTCGGGGAGGAAAGCAAACATGTCCGAAGCACAGTCCGATGCACAGCAGCCCGAAGCCGAGGCTCTGACCGCAGATTCGTTCGCCAGCCTGCTCCAGCAGGAGTTCAAGCCGAAGTCCGACCGCGCGAAGGAGGCCGTGGAGAACGCCGTCGCGACGCTCGCCGAGCAGGCGCTGAAGGACGCGTCCGTCATCTCGGACGACGCCCTGAAGTCCATCGAGTCCATGATCTCCGTGATCGACCAGAAGCTCACGGAGCAGGTCAACCTGATCATGCACAATGAGGACTTCCAGCAGCTGGAAGGCGCGTGGCGGGGGCTGCACCACCTGGTGAACAACACCGAGACGGACGAGATGCTCAAGATCAAGGTCATGAACATCTCGAAGAAGGACCTCGCCAAGACCCTGAAGAAGTTCAAGGGCACGGCGTGGGACCAGAGCCCG
>Ga0209536_100005181_pt1 | contig 20367 bp, 12 predicted proteins | sample DeeMarSeWOR28_12_FD_187461 | JGI IMG/M metagenome (GOLD analysis project Ga0209536, IMG submission 187461) | Marine sediment microbial communities from White Oak River estuary, North Carolina - WOR-2-8_12 (SPAdes) (version 2) | ecosystem: Environmental > Aquatic > Marine > Intertidal zone >...
TTCGATGCCCACCGTGGCGAGTACGAGCAGTATTGGCTCGAGCCTGCCCGGGCGTTCATCGACGCGGTCGGCCCGAAGGTCCAGACATTCGCCCCCAACATCGTCTGGGAGCCCCGGGTCAACGGATCGATCTTTCGTGTGAACCGGGACATTCGCTTTTCGAAAGACAAGACGCCGTACAAAGACCACATCGACTTCTGGCTCTGGGAAGGGCAGCGGAGCACGGCCGTGTCCGGGTTTTTCCTACGGATTCGTGCCAAGAGCATCCATCTGGGCGTCGGCTCGCATGGGTTCTCGAAAGAGGCCCTAGCGAGTTACCGGAAGGCGCTAGAGAACGACGGGTCCGCCGAGTCGCTCGCATCTCTGATTAAGCGCTTGGAGCGCGCCGGCTACACCCTGGGCGGCAAGACATACAAAAGGCCTCCCCCCGGCTTCGACGGGCAGGGCGCCGCGCGAGAGTTCGTGCTGCACGGCGCGCTCTGGGTCGACGTCGAGCGCAGGCCGCCGTCCGAGCTCAGGAGCAATGCGTTTGCTGCGTACTGCACGCGAGAATGGAAGAAGATGGCGCCGCTCCATCGGTGGCTGATGCAGGAGGTGGCGCAGTAGGGCAGCCAAGAGTGTAGTTTCTTTTGCGCTCGTGGTATCACGCGGGCGCTATGATCCTACTCAACCCGAAAGCCCATAATCGAGCCTACCCCGACGCCCGATCCCGCGAGGTCATGCTCAAGACGATCGAGTTCTTCGAGAACAAGGGCAAGGCTCGAATCAAGGACGATTACCACGCTAAGGTTTGGTATTCAGACTTCCTCGATTTCGTTGGCGACGAGGGGATCTTTGCGACGATGTGCACGCCGCGGGGCTACGGGGCGGACGACTCCAGGTGGGACACCTGGCGGGTTTGCGAGTTTGCGGAGATCCTCGGCTTCTATGGTCTCCAGTACTGGTACACCTGGCAGGTGAGCGTGCTCGGGCTCGGGCCGATTTGGATGAGCCCGAACGAAGCGATCAAGAAGCGGGCGGCCGAGGCTCTTCAGCAAGGCGCGATCTTCGCGTTTGGGCTCTCTGAGAAGGAACACGGCGCGGACGTGTATTCGACCGAAATGACGCTGACGCCGCGAGGCGACGGTGCGTACACAGCTCGGGGCGGGAAGTACTACATCGGAAACGGCAACAAGGCCGCTATCGTCTCTACCTTCGGCAAGCTGGCCGACTCAGGGGAGTATGTCTTCTTCGGTGTCGACTCTCAGCACGAAAAGTACCGACTCGTGAAGAACGTCTGCGCGAGCCAGAACTACGTCTCGCAGTACGAGCTCGAGGACTATCCCGTGACCGAGGCGGACATCATCGCACGGGGTGATCACGCGTGGAACAGCGCGTTGAACACGGTCAACATCGGCAAGTACAACCTCGGCTGGGCGTCGATTGGCATGTGCACCCACGCGCTCTACGAAGCGATTCACCATGCTGCGAATCGGCGGCTTTACGGCATGAGCGTCACCGACTTTCCGCACGTGAAGCAGATGTTCACGGATGCATACGCACGCTTGGTGGCGATGAAGCTGTTTGCGCTCCGCGCGGCCGACTACATGCGCGTGGCTTCACCGGATGACCGCCGTTACCTGCTCTACAACCCGATGGTGAAGATGAAAGTCACCACCCAAGGTGAAGACGTAATCAATCTCTTGTGGGATGTCATTGCCGCCAAAGGGTTCGAAAAGGACATGTATTTCGAGCAGGCGGCCGTCGACATTCGGGCGCTCCCGAAGCTCGAGGGCACCGTTCACGTCAACATCGCCCTCATCGTGAAGTTCATGGCGAACTACTTCTTCGCGCCTGGCGACTACGCGAACGTCCCCCGTCAGGATCAGGCTGCGAACGACGACTTCCTCTTCGACCAGGGTCCGACCAAAGGTCTCGGAAAGATTCAGTTCCACGACTACAACATCGCTTACTCGAGCCGCAAGACCCCGAACCTGGAGGTCTTCCGCGAGCAGATCGAAGCGTTCAAGAAGATGCTCTTCGCGTCGCCCCCGGACGAGAAGCAACGCAAAGACATCGACTTCCTGCTGGCGGGCGGGGAGATCTTTGCGTTGGTCGTGTACGGTCAGCTGATCTTGGAGAACGCCCAAATCTACGACGTCTCGGATGATTTGGTGGATCAGATCTTCGACTTCATGGTTCGAGATTTCTCGGGGCACGCACTCAACCTCTACTCGAAGCCTTCGAGCAACGACAAGCAGATGGCCTGTTGCCTCGAGATGATTCGCAAGCCCGTGTCCGACAATGCCCGCTACCACCGCATCTGGCAGCAGGTGCACGCCCTCAAAGACGCATACGAAATGAATCCGTGAGTCTATGCCGACTGCCAGCGATGGTACCGTCGCTGATGGCCGTCTTCGTGGGCCTCAGCGCGGCCTCTGTTGCTGTTGCACAAGCGCCCTCGCAGTTCGATTTGAACCAGTTTCGCCCTTCGGAGCTCGCAACGGACGGGTTTGCCGTGAGCAACGCCGACGGGCAGGGGCATCTGCGCTTCGGCTTCCAAGTCTACTTCGACTACTCCCGCGACCCGTTCGAGCTTCAGGTCACCAACGGTCCGATTCCGGATCAGCGCCTCGCGCTCGTGCATTCACAGCTGACAGGTCACCTCACATGGAGCCTCGGCCTCTGGGAACGCCTCGTCATCTTCATGGACGTTCCGTACCACTTCGTGCTCGAAGATGGCCTGTCCGAAGAGGGTAGAGACTTCCTCGAGTCCATCGGGCGAAGTCTTCTGTTTCCCAATGGGAGCGGCCTTGGTGACCTCTACGTGGGGGCTCGAGGCGTATTGTACGGAGCCCGCGACGACGTCTTCCAGCTCGCCGGGCAGGCGACCTTGACCGCGAACACGGCGTCTGCATCTCGGCCCGAGCAGAGGTACCTCGGAGAGCCCAGCCGAAGCCCGAACATCGGCGGATGGTTCGAGGTGTTGGGCACCTTCAATGCGGGTGACTTCGTCCGAATCCCGCTCAATCTGGGTTACAAAACGAGCTTCCGGCAAGACGTTCCTTCGCTCGAGATCGGCAACCAGCTCACATTCGGCGCAGGTGTCCAAGTCCTCTTGGGGCAGGACCGGTTCATGCTCACCATGGAAGCCTTCGGTCGAACCGCCGCCGATCTAGGAACCGGTTTCGGCGGCCTTCAGGAAACGCCCGTCGAGCTCCTCGGCGGCTTCAAGTACCTTCACCGGAAGGGGGTCGCCGTGGGTATCGCGGGCACTGGCGGTGTGACCTCGGGCTATGGCAACCCGGATTGGCGTCTGATCGGCATGATTGGCTACACCATGCGGAAGGAAGAGCGCCCCGTCGCTGCTCCTCCCGATGACGAGGGCATCGTCGATGAGCGCGATGCATCTCCGACCGGCCTGTCCCCGGTCGAGCCAGCTCCCGTCGAGAGCCAAGCTTCGGAAGAAGAGGCGCGCGTCATCATCGAAGAGACCCGCATCGAGATCCTCGATAAGATCTACTTCAACACGGACAGCGCGCAGCTCCAGCGTCGCTCGTATGCTGTACTCGACCAAGTTGCCAAGCTTCTGAACGCGCACCGCGAGATCTTCATCGTCCGCGTCGAGGGCCACACCGACGCGACCGGCTCTGAGAGCTACAACATGAGGCTGTCGCAGCGACGTGCGGAGTCAGTGGTCCGCTATCTGGTGGACGAGGGCGGTGTCGAGCCCGAGCGCCTCGTCCCGCAAGGCTTTGGGGAGACACAGCCACTGGTGCCCAACGCAAAGACCAAGTACGAGCTGGCGCGCAATCGCCGCGTTGAGTTCCACATCGCCGAGGACGAACCCGAAGAACCTCTCACGACCCACTGAGCGAAACGCTGATCTCGCAGGTATCACCGCCGCCAGCACCGCCAGCACCGCCAGCACCGCCCGCGCCGCCAGCACCGCCAGCACCGCCAACACCGCCCGCGCCGCCAGCACCTGCCGCACCACCGCTGCCACCTGTGCCGCCGCTGCCAGCTGCACCGCCACCGCCGGCGGTTCCGCCAACGCCGCCACTGCCGGCCACTCCACCGCTGCCGCCCGTGCCCCCGGCGCCCGAAACGCCGCCCGTGCCGGCCGTTCCGCCGCTGCCACCCGTGCCGGCCACTCCACCGCTGCCGCCCGTGCCCCCGGCGCCCGAAACGCCGCCCGTGCCGGCCGTTCCACCGCTGCCACCCGTGCCGTCGACACATCGTACTCCGACGGTCCATGCATCCACGCAGTCGCGGAATTCATCGTCGCTCACCGAGATCGTGATCGAATGCTCTCCCGTCTCTTCACAGGTGTAGAACGTAGACGCCGCTGCCGGGTTCGCGAAGGTGCCGCTGCTCGCGGTCCATGCGTGCTCGATCGAGTCACCTTCGACATCCTCGGCCTCCGCGCGAACCGTGATCACGTTGCCCACCGAGGTCTGAAGGGGAGCGACGACCGCCTTGGTGAGCTCCGCGCAGATGTTGACCTTGCCGTTCACGCGGACCGAGCCGAAGCGCGGCGCAGCCGAGCAGTGAAGAAGGACCGCCACATCGGTCGAGACGCCCATCGCGACGTCGAACGTCGCCGCGCCCGCGCAGCTGCTCGCACCATCTTCGGAGCTACCCTGTAGCTCGATCAGGTATTGCCCAGGCGTCAGGCCGAAGACTTCGACGGATGCCGTCGAGCTCGGGTCGCTCGTGTTGATCGTGCCAGTCATCGGAGTCATTCCGTTGCCGGTAATAGTCCAGCGCACTACGTCGACTACGAGGTCGAACTCTTCAGCGTCGGTCGTCACCCGCAGATCGACCAGCACATCAGTTGAACACGGAACGGCAGATGAGTTGCCGCTACAGCCCATCTGCGCAAGTGCGGCGGCGACGAGAAGCAGCGGGCCGAGGCTTGCCTCCGGAACGATTCCCCGATCGAACATCGCCGCACGGTACCACGTCGCGCGAGTGTCTACACGGTCGGAACACCTCGGCGGGATTCCCACCATGCCGTCCAGGCGAACACGACGACGCTGGCGCCGAGCGAGAGCAGGAAGGGTGCCTCGTAGTCGAAAAGATACTTCGCACCGGCCGAGGTGACGAGCGCGGCCAGGAGCGTCGCGATCGCTGAGACGGGCCCGCCCAGGTCGGTGAAGAGGGCGGCAATCGTAATCACCACGATGCCAGCGGTGCCGAGCGAGTCGGCTTGCAGGACCAGGTCGTAAATGCTGTCCGCCGAAAGGGCGACGACGCACCCCACGACCCCCGCGAGGACGACGAAGACGCGCGCGGTCGCGAGCCCGCTCAGTGCGTCTTCCGCGGTCGAGCGACCGTGGAAGAGGTTTCTTGCGGCGAGCGCGCCGATCGCGAGCAGAGAAGAGTCGATGGTCGACAGGATGACGGAGACGATCGCGCCGACGAACAAGACATACGCCCAGGTGGGGAGAGTGTAGCGCGCAAGCTCCGGCAGGAAGTCTTCGCCGTCGCTGAGCGGGATCCCTGCGTGTGCCCCGAGCAGCCCCAAGAGCACCGGCACCGCGCCCAACGCGAGATAGCAAGCACCCGCGAACAGGGCGGCTCGCTTCGCTGCAGCCGGGCTCCTGCAGCCGAGCGCGCGGGACACCGACTCTTGCGCGATGAGCGCGCCAATCACGGGGACGAGCCAGACATTGGCGCGCGCCAACACCGATTCGCCATCTGCGACGAGTCGAAGCCGAGCCGGATCGATGCTCCGGAGCGATGCAGCCCAGCCGCCGAGGTCCCCGACCAGGAGCCACAGAGTCGCGCAGAGGCCAACTACGACCAGCGCTCCTTGAAGCAAGTCGGTCCAGACGTCACCCAAGAGTCCGCCAAGGTAGGTGTAGACGACAGCGACGACCGTGGCGACGAGGATGGCGGTCTCGAGATCAATTGGGGTCTGAAAGGATAGGATCTGGCCAAGCGCGCGAATCTGCGCGGCCGACCAGAGAAGCGATGGGGGTATCAGCACGAAGGCGGCGACGCGCTCCGCGCCCCGCCCGAAGCGGCTTCGGTAGACGTCGGCAAGCGTCATCGAGCCAGTGCGCCAGAGGCGGGCGGCAAAGAATGCCCCGAACAGAAGCAAGGAGAGCCCGTACCCGAGCGGATCGGCGCGCCCGCCCGAAAGACCATCCGTGTGAATCGCTGCCGATGATCCCAAGATGGATTCGGCGCCGAACCAAGTCACGAAGAGCGAGAAACCCGCAACGCCGGCGCTGAGGCGCCGGCCGGCAACCAAGTAGTCGTCTTCTTCGGCCACACGCCGGGACGCCCAGTAGCCGATGCCGAGTTGCACGGCGACGAATCCGAGGATCGCGAGCGTGACTCCAGACAGCATGCCCGCCAAGGCTTGCCCGGGGCGACGGCTTTGTCGATCGGCTCTTCCGACGGGCCTTGACGACTTGCACCCGGGTGCCCTCGGGGGAATACTCTGAGACTTGCGGGGTTAAGGCCGTCACATGGAGTCGGAACCGGCAGAGCGAGTACGGGGGAGTAGCGGCGGCTTGGGTGTAGCCTTTGCCGTATTGGCGCTTCTTGCCGCCTCTGCCGCTATCGTTCTAGGCCCGGCCGAGGGTGACGCCTCTGCCGAAGCGGAGGCGGCTTCCGCAGCGTCCGTCGCCAATCTGGACCGACTCCAGCTCGAGTCTGGGTCATGGGCCAGGGGCGAGCGTATAGACGACTCCTTCGACTCCTTCGAAGACGACGACCTCAGCGGCGACGAGCCGAGCCGATTTTGGTTCCGAGGGGACCACGGCTCGGCCGCGCTCGTCGCGAGGCTCAAAGGCCTCGTCAAGAGCGCTCCTCGCGGGTCGAATCCCGCGCGCGGCCCACCTTCTGCCTGACGAGGCTCTCTCGAGAGCTTCGTCTCCAGCGTGTGTGTGATTGCCCCGACGCTCGGGGCAGCGCTGTGCTCTAGACGCGAAGGTGGATTGTCATGTCGAAAATAGAGTCGGCGGACGAGCAACGACGCTCGCTCCCCGTTGCTGATCTCAAAGCGGGATTCCTGGTATTCCTGATCGCACTCCCGCTTTCCTTGGGAATCGCGATGGCCAGTGGTTTCCCACCCATTGCGGGTGTTCTTACCGCCATCATCGGAGGGATCGTCGTTAGCTTGCTCGGCAGCGCTCGCCTGACGATCAAGGGCCCGGCGGCAGGGCTCATCGTCATTGCGTTGGGCGCGGTACAAGAGCTGGGTCAGGGCGATCCGATGGTCGGCTATCGTCGGGCGTTGGCGGTTGGAGTCGTCGCCGCGTGCGTGCAAATCGTCCTCGCCTTCCTGCGGGCCGCCTCCATTGGTGTGGCGATGTCGCCCGCGGTCGTCCACGGCATGCTCGCTGCGATCGGCGTGATCATCATATCGAAACAGGCCCACACGCTCGTCGGGGTCGCTCCACAAGCGAAGGAGCCCCTCGAGCTTCTCGCTGAGATCCCGAACAGCCTGATGCATGCCAACCCGGAGATCTTGGTATTGGGCGGGCTCGCGCTCCTGATCCTGTTCGGTTGGCCCCTGATACGGTCGCGATGGGCCAAGGCTTTCCCTGCCCCGATCGTCGTCTTGGCCGTCACGGTGCCGCTGAGCTTGTGGATGGACCTCGATCATTCGCATGCATATCGGTTTCTGTCGCACCAGTTCCACGTAGGCCCAGAGTTCCTGGTCAGCCTTCCGGGCTCGCTCCTCGATGCGATCGTGTTTCCCGATTTCTCCATGGTGTTCACGGCTACGTCGCTCAAGTACGTCGTGATGTTCGCGCTCGTCGGCACCGTGGAGTCGACCCTCAGTGTGATCGCCGTGGACCTCATGGATCCGCAGAAGCGACCCTCGAATCTCAACAAAGACCTTCTTGCCCTTTCGCTGGGCAATCTGGGCTCGGCCCTCGTCGGAGGTCTACCGATGATTTCCGAGATCGTCCGCAGCAAGGCCAACGTCGATGCCGGCGCGCAGTCACGGTGGGCCAACTTCTTTCATGGCACGTTCCTCCTCGCGTTCGTCGCGCTCGCGCCAGGACTGCTCAGCGAGATCCCGCTTGCGGCCCTTGCTGGGATGCTCGTCTACACCGGCGCCAAGCTCGCGTCGCCTCGTGAGCTCGTTCACATCAAGCAGATCGGTCCGGACCAGCTCCTGCTCTTCGTGACGACGCTCCTGGTGACGCTCGCGACGGATCTTCTGGTTGGAGTCGCAGCCGGGCTGCTGCTCAAGCTGATTCTACACCGTGTTCGAGGCGCCACCTTTCGGCAGCTCTTCCGAACTCAGGTCGAGCGCACGGAAGACGGCGCTGAGCTGCGGCTCGAGCTTCATGGCGCGGCGGCCTTCACCAGCCTCCTTTCGGTCCGAAAGCACCTGGCCAACCTCGACCCCGGGGTCCAGCGGGTGGTCATCGACGTGACGGATGTGGCGATCGTCGACCATACGTTCCTGAGTCGGATCGAGGAGCTATCGAATGAGTGGCCAAGCGCGGACCTGGAGATTCGTGGAATCGAAGAGCTGATGCCCCACTCACCTCATCCGCACTCCACGCGTAGGCGGGCAGCCTGATGACCAGGAACATCGACGAGCGGCGGGCGCCCTCGGCGTTCGGGCCAGAGCGAGCGTCCGATACGGCTTCGCTTGCGGACATCCTGGACGACGTGGCGCACCTCCTGCCCGAGCAGTCGCCCTTGCACATGTTCGTGCATCACAACACATTGCATGCGTTCGAGCACCTGCACTTCGAGCAAGCCGTGCTCGACGGCGCGGACTGCTTCGGGACCGAGCCGTACCAATCGGAGGAAGCGTTCGCGCGGTGTCTCGAGACGGCGAGAATTCGCCCGGCCGACATCGATGCAGTGCTGGAGTCTTCTCGCTCGGATGCCGACGCGCCGACGATCTCCGGTGGACCCTCCCGGAGGGAGCTCCGAAGCATCCGGCTTCGCAATCTTTTCGAGATTCCCAAGGGGCCAGCGCTCCACTGGATGTTGGAAGAGACGGGAACCCTATTTCGCTTCCACTCCCGTGTTCCAGAGTCCGCGAGGGCGGCTATCCTGCAATCGGCGGAGAGAATCTTGGTCGATCGCCGGCCGATGACCCCTAAAGACCGCGAACAGCAAGCGCTCGAGCAGGTTTGGACGCAGCTCTTGGCGATGGCGCCGGTGGTTTCTCGTCGCTCTACTGGAGTCAGGCGGCGGGATCAGATCATGGACACACTCGGCATCGACACGGACGAGCTTGTCCACCCATTGCTGATCCGGCTGTGTGCAGCCTTCGTCGATCAGGGCATCGCCTACTGGCCGATGCCGGCGCGCGAGCAAGGTTTGCTCGGGGCGTTTCGGGCGCTCTACGGAATCGGGTCCGGCCCGCTAGATCCTTGGATGAAGGGGCTGTCCTCAGAGCTCCGACGCCAACGGGAGCTCGGCTGGGATGCGGAGACGACCGTGCGCTGGGCCCTCGGTAGGCTCGAGGTTCCCCCATCGCGCTGGCCGTCCTACATCGAGCGCACGCTGCTCTCTCTACGCGGCTGGGCAGGGATGATTCGGCAGCTGGAGGTGCGGCCTGACACGGCTCCCGTGATTCCCGTCCCCGCTCGATTGGTCGACTACCTAGCCATCCAACTGACGCTCGACCTCCAAGCAGCGACATTCGTGCTTCGAAAGCATGCCGATGACGGGGTGCCTCTTTCCGAGCTCAGCACGCGGCCCGCCGGGACAGAGACGAAGCCTCGGATCGACCTAGAGCTGGTTTACGAGGCCTTCATCACCGCGCAGCTCGCCGGCGTCGGACCGGCTGAATTGACTCGCCCCGAAGAGGCGAGGCAGTGGCTCTCCGAAGTTCGCGCGCTCGGTTCGAACGAGCGACGTAGACTGCTGCACCTGGCGTACGAAAGGAGGCATCGAGTCGGTGTTCTTGACGGAATCGTAGGACACTGGCGCTTGAGCCGCGCTCCTTCGAAGCAGGCGTCGTTTCAAGCCGTCTTCTGCATCGACGACCGGGAGGAATCGCTCCGAAGGCATCTCGAGGAGCTGCGGGCAGACGCGGAAACGTTTGGGTATGCCGGGTTCTTCGGGATCGCGATGGCGTATCAAGGCTTGGAAGACATTCGACCGAGACCGCTCTGTCCCGTGGCCGTACGCCCCAGCCACTACGTCACGGAGCAGGCTCTCGACGAGACCGAGGCTGTCGCATTCGCCAGCAAGCGAAGACGCCAAGGACGAATGACCCACTCGATCGGGCTCGCCAGTCGGATGCTGACGCGCGGCGGACTGCTGTCCGCTTTGGTCGGCTTCGTCGCCATGATTCCGCTTCTTGGACGGAGCTTGTTCCCCCGCCGCACCGAAAGACTTGCACACTGGGCCCTGCACAGGACCGCCCCCGTTCCCCCGACCCGTCTTTGCCTCGAGGGAACCGGTGCGCTTCGCTCGGATGGCCTTTCATCCGGCTACACGCGCGATGAGATGGTCAACGTCGTGGCGAATGTGCTGACGACCATGGGCCTGCGTGACAACTTCTGCTCGCTCGTGCTCATCGTGGGACACGGCTCATCCAGTCTCAACAACCCGCACGAGGCGGCGCACGATTGCGGTGCGACCGGAGGCGGTCGAGGGGGGCCGAACGCGCGCGCGTTCGCTCAAATGGCGAACGATCCACGCGTTCGCGAGCTTCTGCAGGCTAGGGGGCTTCGGGTCCCCGAAACGACTTGGTTCCTCGGTGCCTACCACAACACCTGCGACGACTCGATGACGTATTACGATGAGCAGTTGGTGCCCTGGCAGCTGCGTGATGCCGTGGATGACGCCAAGGGGGCGATGGCGCAGGCCTGTCGCCTCGATGCACACGAACGGTGCCGGCGCTTCGAGTCCGCAGCGTTCGACCTCGATCCCCAAGCCGCGCTCACTCACGCCGAGTCGCACGCCTACGATCTGGCGCAGCCAAGGCCGGAGTATGGTCATGCGACGAACGCCGTCTGCATCGTAGGCCGTAGGGAGCGTACGCGAGGGCTCTTCCTCGACCGGCGCGCCTTCCTGGTTTCCTACGACCCCACACAAGACCCGGGCGGCTCGATCCTAGCTGCGCTTCTCCGGTCCGTCGGACCGGTCGGCGCGGGCATCAACCTCGAGTACTACTTCAGCTTCGTGGACCCGACAGGATACGGCTGCGGCACGAAGCTTCCACACAACATCGTCGGCCTCATTGGCGTGATGGACGGGCACGCATCGGATCTGAGAACCGGGCTGCCGTGGCAGATGGTCGAGATCCACGAGCCCGTCAGGCTGCTCACGATCGTCGAGGCGACAACGAAGACGCTCGAGCGCGTCCTCGCGGAGGAACAGGCTCTCGCGAGCTTGGTGAACAACGCGTGGATCCAACTCGTTGCATGGGATCCAGACAGTGACGCGCTGGCTGTGTACGAAAAGGGGCGGTTCGTTCCATACGTACCCGAGAATGCGGCGATCGCCGTGGTCGATCGCTCCATGGATTTCTACGCGGGAAGGCGGGGGCACCTGGCTCCGGCCCACGTGAGAACCAGCGCGTTGACGGAAGGGAGAGCGTGATGGAAGCGATCATGGGCTGGGTCGTGCTCGGGATCGTGGCGGCTCCGGCGTTCGCCGTGCTGTTGCTCGGACTCCGCGCGTGGCTCCATCACCCCTGGGCCGAACGAACGGCGGTTGCCATCGTCGGCGCTGGCTTCACCGGGTCGGTGATTGCAGGCGTGACCACTGCGGCCTGGTTGCTCAGCTCCGGTCTCACCGAGGTCCGCGTTCCCATCGGCAGTTGGTTCTCGGCCGGGCACTACTCCTTCGACTGGAACTTCATCGCCGATCGCCTGTCGCTCCCGTTCGCGATGTTCTCGGCCGTGCTTCTCGGGCTCGTGGCCTCCTTTTCTCGGCGTTACCTCCACCGAGAGAGTGGGTTCGCACGCTTCTATCTGCTTCTGGCCATCTTCGGCGCTGCCGTCGAGTTCGTCGTGCTTGCAGGCAGCCTCGACTTGGTGTTCCTGGGATGGGAGCTCGTTGGGCTCACTTCGGCTCTGCTCATCGCGTTCTTTCACGAACGACGCGGGCCAGTGCAGCATGGGCTTCGTGCGTTTGCTACGTATCGCCTCTGCGATGTCGGTTTGCTCGCGGCGGCCGTGGCGTTGCACTTCACCGCCGGAACGTCCGACATCGCGCCCCATGGCAACGGGCCTTGGGCTGGCTTCGTCGTCCCGTCGACGTCGGCGGGTGCGACGGTCGTCGGACTGCTGCTCCTCTGGGCATCGATCGGAAAGGCCGCCCAACTTCCGCTGTCGGGTTGGCTCCCCCGCGCCATGGAGGGGCCGACTCCATCCAGCGCCGTCTTCTACGGTGCGCTCTCGATACATCTCGGCCCCTATCTTTTGCTCCGGGCTGAATCGATTCTCCAGTCCTCCGGCGTTGCCGCCGGCGCAGTGGTCGTCATTGGCGCTCTCACCGCGCTACACGCGACGTTCGTCGGCCGAACCCAGAGCGACATCAAGAGCGCGTTGGCCTATGCGTCGATGACGCAGGTCGGCTTGATCTACGTCGAGATCGGGCTCGGGTTTCGCTACCTCGCGGTAGCCCACATCGTCGGTCATGCGGCCATTCGAACGCTCCAGATCCTGCGATCCCCGAGCCTTCTACACGACCATCATCACTTGGAGCAGGCCATGGGGAAGCAGTTGCCTCGGACCGGTGGCCACATCGAGAGACTAGTTCCGAGCGCCCTGCAGCCGTGGCTTTACCGGGTTGCGCTGGAACGCGGCGGCTTCGATGCGTTCTTGGAGCATCGAGTCGTGGCTCCGTTTCTCGGGCTCATTTCGTCGATTGACCGATTGGACCGAGCGTGGGTCGACTACCTCACCAAGCCCAACCCGACACGCACTCCGCGTCCCCAGCATGATGAGGTGCTGCCGTGACCACCGCCTTCGCTGCGCTTCAGCTATTCGTGCTCCTGCCGATGGCGTGGCTCGTCGGCCGTTCGAGCTCGGCCCGAACAGCGCGCCACCGAGCCAGCTATGCCGTGGGGCTTGCCGGCGTGGTCGCACTCGCGCAGCTGCTCCTCCGTGCGATCGATCCCCGAGCGATCGCGCAGTCGGTCGATTGGCTGTCGACCGTTGATGCGCATTCCTGGGCTCCCGCGTTCTCGCTCATCTCTTGCCTCATCGGTTTCACCGCGGTGACGCTCAGCCCAATCAGTGAAACGCGTCCGAGAACGTATCGGAGAATCTTGCTGCTCATCGGCGTTGCGTTGCTGTTCCTGGCGGTGCGCCGCCCGATCGGGCTCGCCGTGTTGTGGGCGGCATCCGCCGTGATCGCTTGGCGCGAGCTTCGAGACATCAAGCCGCCGTCGAGAATCGCGAAGCTCTTTGCAATCTACCATCTGCCGAGTGCGGTAGCCTTTGGACTGGGCGCGGTTCTTCTCGCCCGAGGTCACTCCGCGGCGGGCGTCACACTTCTGCTGATTGGCATAGGCATACGCGAGGCGGTGATCCCGCTTCACAGTTGGTTCCCACCCTTCGTCGAGTACGCGCCCATGGGGCTCGTGGTTGCTTTCTTTGCGCCGCAACTGGGAGTCTATGCTCACCTCGAGCTTCTCAGAGGCGAGCTCCCGCACCAGCTGGCGCATGGTGTCGCATCCCTCGGCGCGGTCACTGCGGTTGCCGGCGCTGCCTTGGGTCTCGCGCAGAAGAGCGCTCGGCGGGCGCTTGCTTTCCTCGTGATGAGCCAGACGGGCCTCGTCGCCTTCGGCCTCGATACGAGCTCGACCGTCGCTCAAATCGGCGCATTGCTCACATGGCAGGTGATCGGCGTGGCGACGGCAGGATTTGCGATGACCCTTGCGTCGCTGGAGGCACGCCGCGGCGAGCTCACGCTCCGGGCACCGGGTGGAAGCTTCACCCAAACGCCACGCATGGCGGTGGCTTTTCTGTTCATGGGCTTCGCCAGTGTAGGCCTTCCGCTCACCCTTGGCTTCGTGGCCGAAGACCTGCTGGTCCAAGGCTCCGTCGAGGAGTTCCCCGCGCTTGCCTTCGCCCTCATCATTGCCACGGCGCTCAACGGGGTCTCTGTGATGCGGGCGTTCTTCATGCTCTTCAGCGGCTCCGCGAAGCACATTGGAGAGCACGATCTCACGACTCGGGAGGCGGCTGCATTGACCGTCGTGATGGCGACGCTGCTCGTCACTGGCTTGTTTCCGGCCGGGACCGTCCGAGGCCTCGAGCGAGTCACCGAAGAGCGAGGGCAGCACGTCGCGGGGGACGAGCCATTCGCTCCATCGGCTTCCACAGCGACACGGAGCGAAGGTGCCGGTTACCTCGCCTGTGAGCTCGTTCAGGCGCCCGTCAACATCTCGACTCTGACCGGACCGACGGGTCGCTACCGGATCACGACTTACTTCGACCTCGAGAGGGCGACTGACGGTCGCGAAGAAGGTAGGTCCATCGACGTGGCCTGGGATCTCGGGTCTCCGATCATCTTCGAGGGTCGTCGCTACGAGCTCGACCACGTGCACTTCCATGCGCCTTCGACTCACATGCTCGACGGCATGCGGTATCCAATGGAGATGCACGTGGTGAATCGCGCGGCCCCGAGATCTCGAGATGGGCTGCCCCGCTACTTGGTCATTGCTGTCCTCTATCGACAGGGAAACGAGAACCAAGAGATCGCCGGGCTTCTGGATCAAGTCTCGAAGCGTGGTCCGAAGGTCCTCGACCGAGCTGCAGAGCATCACCAGGGCTTCTCTGCTGACGGCGGATCTCGTAACTACTACCACTACCGCGGCTCACTCACCGCGCCTCCCTACGAGAAAGTCGTCGATGTGCTCGTCCTGAGCGATCTGGAAGCGGCGTCGCCAGAGCAGATCGCCAAAGTTGGCGCACCCGGATTGCGGGAGGACCTGATCCCGCGTGCGCTTCAGGGCCTCGAGCTCGTGGAATGACCCTCGACGAGACTCGACTCGCAAATCCTCAATCGAGCAGGTGCACCCACTCATGAGCATGTTCCTGGCGTTACTGGTCAGCGCCCGCCTTTGACAAACCGCGTCGGATGCTCCGGACGAGCGCGCGCGCGGGTCGTCGGGCCGCGAGGTTCGTGGCGACTGCCTGGATGCCCGGGATCGGGTCGTCCGCCGCGAAGTTCGAATACACTTTGGGTCCTCCGAGGCTCTGCAACCACGCGCGAAGGTCGAGCTCGCCCCGGCGCCGATACACGCGAAACGAATCCAAATCTGCGGTCACATTCACCCATTTCACGTGCTGCTCGTAGGCGGAACCATGGGTCGACACCTCGCCGGTCAAGTCCTGGTACTGAGCGAGCGGGAAGTTGACGTTGCAGCGTTCCGCGAGGGCGTTCTGTTGCCAGTAGCGAGGGTTGAGCTCGATCAACTTGAACACACCATCGCGCTCGTCACGCTTGAATTCCGCCGAGCCGACGCCACGGTAGCCGATGGATTCCATGAAGCGCTGACCCAAGCTCAAGACTTCCGGCTCGTAGACGCTTTCGACGAGGGAGCCGAAGCCGAAGCCCGGAGGTTGTTGTCGAAGCTTTCGGAGCGCAAAGGCGCGTACCACCTTCCCGTCCTTCGAGACGTAGCAACACGCCTTGTAGTGATTGGAGTCGGGCCCGGGAATCAACTCCTGAACGACTCCAATCACACCCTTGTCGAACAGCGCTTTGAGCTGCGCCTCCAACTCTTCGGGGGTCGTCGCGATGAAGCCCTTCACGTTGCCGCCGATGGCCTTCCGCCACGAGGTGACTTCACGAGCCTTGACGAACACCGGGAAGGGAATCCGATCCCGGAGCCGCGCGACATCGGCTGGGGTCTCCAGCAGCAGAGTCGCGGGAGCCGGAATGTCAGCGGCCTGCGCGAGCTCATACTGCCGATACTTGTCGGCAATGGATTCGAGGATCTCGGTCTCGGGTAGGTTCAAGAGACAGAATTCCTGCAAGCGCTCGCGGTTGCGCGCCACGGCGAGCAGGAAGTCGTCGGAGGTGACGAAGAGAACGGGCTTGTGGTCCTCGGCAGCCGCGATCCCGACTATATGGTCGATGAACGCATCCACCTCGTGAAGCGGATCCGGGCAAAGCGAGGCCTGCACATATCTCGATCGAAATCCCACGTCTTGGCGGCGATCGAGTCCGATAACCCGAATTCCAACTCGACCCAAGCTCCTGGCGACGCCCAAGCCCGTTTCGAACATCCCGAGGACCACTGCAGCATGGTCCCGTGTCGTCATCCTTTTGCTCCTTCCAATCGCCCGTGAGAACCACGGTTGGTGGCGTCCCCGGACCGCCTGCTATCTTGCCTACCAAGCATACGGGATCCGTATGGCTCGTGCTGCCCACGAAAACGATTTGGGTCATGGAAACAGGGATCGACAGCCGAGTGGAGTCTGGGCAGCGCTTGCCGGCGCCGGTCATTGGACGTCTCTATCAAAGGTTCCTCGCGGTGCCACGACTGCCCTCCGCATTCCGATACATGCAGGGTGAGTACGCAACGGTCTTGATGCTGCACCGCTTTCGTGATCGAGAGCGGGGCGCAACAGGCGTCGAAGCGATGCAGTTGCGTCGCAGCTTGGAATACCTTCGCCGGAATGGATACGAGCTGGTCTCCCTCGTTGAGCTCTTTCGGAGGCTCGCCGGACGGGGCCCGCGGCTACGAGGCGCCGTCGCCTTCACCATCGACGACGGATACCGCGACCAGGCCGAGATCGCCGCGCCGATCTTCAGTGAGTTCGATTGCCCCGTCACCACGTTCGTCACGACGGGATTCTTGGACCAAACGCTTTGGTTTTGGTGGGACAAGATCGAGTACGTAGTCTCGAATACACGACGCAAGTCACTTGCGGTCCAGTTCGGAAACACGTTGTTTCAGTACGATCTCGCGGGGGCCTCAGAGCCAAGCGCGATAATCGGGGAGCTCGTGCAGCACTGCAAAGCCTTGGCTGTGGAAGAGAAGCACGTAGCCATCACACGCCTCGCCCAAGAAGCCGAAGTCGATCTGCCGGTCACTCCACCTGCGAGCTTTGCGCCCATGACATGGGACGAGGTGCGGGCATGTGAAGCGCGGGGCATGAGCTTTGGTCCGCACACAGTCAGCCACCCGATACTAAGCCGCGCGCAAGCGGAACGAGCACGCTTGGAAATCACCGAATCGTGGCGCCGCTTGCGAGCCGAAGCACGCGATCCGGTCCCCGTCTTCTGCTACCCCAATGGCGGCAACGCTGATTTCGGAGTGCGGGAGATCGAAATCGCCCGAGAGCTCGGGTTCTTGGGCGCCTTGACGGCAGAAGACGGTTTCGCCGACCCGGTCTCTTTTCGCGGAAGCAAGGATGCGCCATTCAGGATCAAACGGATGCCGTTTCCCGAAGAGCTCCCGATCCTCGCCCAATACGTGGGCGGGATCGAGCGTTTGAAACGCATCGTGCAAAGACGCGCGATCTGATTCTCGCGATGATGTGTGTCGGCCTCGAGCGCGTGCATCGGGGCGATTGGTCGACTAGCCTGCACTCGACTCGAGAGAGAATCGCACCCACAGCTGTGCGGTATATCGCACCTAGGGTCGATCACATCGCCTGAGCCTGTCTGCCGTGATAAAATCTTGCCACTTTGATGCAATGAGCCAGCGTTGCTCTATACGTTCCACGACCTTCGTCATCGTGCTGGTCGCTGCCGGTATCTTGGCGTCGTGGGCCGTCTTCGACGCCTCCGCGATATTTCGTCGTTTGGGTTTTGGGGAGCAGGTCGGCAGCTCGGTGGATCCCCTGCCGGTCGCGTCGCTGCGCGCGTCGCTGCCCGCTGCGGGGCCGGGCACCGTCACCGCAAAGCCGAAGCGCATCGATGATGTGCTGACCAATCCGGGGATGGGCTTTGCCTCCTTCCACTTCGGCTGGTGGTGCAACCTTCCTCCGATCACGTTTTCGCCGGAAGAGTGCGCGAAGCGCGTAGAGGAGCACTGGCCTCCGAACTATCCCAAATCTGGCACCGCCTACTTCCGTTGGTATTGGCGAGACATCGAGCCGAAGAGAGGCGAAATCGATTTCGCCATGATCGACAATGCGATCCGATCAGCGAACAAGCTCGGAATGACGCTGGGCTTTCGCGTAATGACGGTTGCGGAAGTCAAGTCCGGTCTTCCGGACTGGTTGCTTTCTGCGCCCTACGAGGTCGTCGGACAGTGGCGCGATGGCGAAGGAGGGAAGACGTTCTGGCCAGACTACCGTGATCCCACGCTGCAGCGCGAGCACGCCCGGCTGATCGGCGCGTTGGGAAAGCGCTACGACGGCCATCCCGCGGTGGATCATATCGATATCGGGACGGTGGGCTGCTGGGGGGAATGGAACACGGCCTGTCTGTCTGGCGTCGACAGCATCATTGATGTCTACGAGCCGTCGGGACGCGACGAACGTCGTGCGATTGTGACGGCCTTGACCCAGCTCATCGATCACCATCTGAGTGCGTTCTCCAAGACCCCGAAAGTCATGTTGGGTTTGGATCCCGAGGGCGCCGGCATCCTCGCCCACGCGACCCGGGGCGGGGCGGGGTGGCGCGTCGACTGCTGGGGCGACTGGGGAATGTGGGGTGGCTCGTGGAGCCATCAGGGCAAGCTTTACCCGTCCACGATCGCTGCTGCGGCCGCTGCAGATCCCGACTTCTTGAGCGCATGGAAACACGCGCCCGTTCAACTCGAGATCTGTGGAACGCTCGAGCGATGGAACGAGCTGGGCTGGACGGCCGCCAAGCCGGACGGCGAGGTCTACAAGACGTTTCAGTGGGCTCTCAGGCAGCACGCTTCGGTGCTCAACGCGAAGTCCAAGCCCGTGCCCGCCGGGTACGTGGCCGCAATCGACGAGTTGCTGCAGCGAGTTGGCTACAGATTCGTCGTTGACGAGCTCAACCATCAACAGACCGTCAAAGCAGGAGCGAGCACCACGATCACTGCCGGCTGGAGCAATCTCGGCGTTGCGCCGGCGTACCTACCGAGAACGCTTGCTTACCGGCTCCGCAGCAACTCGCGGTCGGTCGTATTTGCAAGCACCGGAGATACTCGAGGCTGGCTGCCGGGCACTTGGATCACGCGCGACACGTTCGAGATCCCCGCCGATCTTCCTGCCGGGACGTACGAGATCGATCTGGCGCTCTTGGACCGCCAAGGGACGGCGCCCGACACCGATGCGCTACCGCCACTGTTTCTGGGAATCGCAGGGCGTCGACCGGACGGCTGGTACACCATCTCGCGCCTGACTGTAGAGTGACGTCAACTAGTTCAAATGATTGAGTCGGTCCGCCAGCTTTACGCACTGCTCTCGCCTGCCGAGAGAAGGAGAGCCCTGAGGGTGTTCATCCTCATGGCAGCGCTAGCGGTCCTGGAGGCAACCGGTGTGGCATCGGTCATGCCGTTTCTTGCGATTCTCTCTACGCCCGAGCTCGTCGAGACCAATTCGGCGCTTGCGACGCTATCGGAATGGACCGGCATCCGATCCGCGGATGACCTGCTCGTCCTCACGGGGGTGCTCGTGTTTTTCCTCGTGCTCTCGGCGTTGGCGCTGCAGGCAATCGTGGTCTGGGCGCAAGTTCGATATGCGGGCGATCTCATGCACTCCTGGAGCTGTCGAATCGTCGAGACCTTTCTCCAACAGCCATATGAATGGTTCCTCGTGCGACATACCTCACAGCTGTCTGCGACGACCATCAACGAAGTCAATCAAGTCATCTACCACGCCGTGCTGCCCATACTCATCATCGCGAGCAATGCCTTGGTCGTCTTGTTCGTGTTTACCTTTTTGCTCATCGTAGATCCCTTGTTGGCCATCACTACCGTAGTCGTTCTGGGCGGTGCCTACGTCATGACTTATCGCTTTCTCCGGTCTCGACTCCTGCGGGCCGGCGAGTCTTGGGTCGCCTCGAACAAGGGCCGTTATCACGTTCTGTCGGAAGCGTTCACGGGCATCAAAGAGGTCAAGGTGCTCCACGCGGAACAGTCGTTCGCGACCCAGTTCGCGACAGTTTCGAGGCGCATGTGCGACGCGATGATTCAATCCAAGGTGATGGGGCAGGTCCCGTCCTTTGCGATGCAGGCCGTCGTGTTTGGCGGAATGCTCCTCGTCGTCATCTACGTCCTCGCGACGCGGGGAGGGTTTGCGGCCGGCCTTCCGCTCATTGGGCTGTATGCGTTTGCGGGTTATAAGATGATGCCCGCCCTCCAGAGGATTTACGTGCAGCTCGCAGAGATGGAGTTCTCCGCCGTCGCGCTGACGTCACTGGAAGCGCCGCTTCGCCTCGGCCGCGCACAGCCGAAGCGGCCGCAATCCTCTCAGATGGAGGCGGACGTGGATGCGCGGCTGAGATTGACGAGGGAGCTCGAATTTCGAGATGTCGTTTACACCTATCCAGGCA